>Ga0247844_1007535_pt1 | contig 12277 bp, 6 predicted proteins | sample LaCtaG_FD_192421 | JGI IMG/M metagenome (GOLD analysis project Ga0247844, IMG submission 192421) | Freshwater microbial communities from meromictic Lake La Cruz, Castile-La Mancha, Spain - LaCruzMarch201714.5m_1 | ecosystem: Environmental > Aquatic > Freshwater > Lake | place: Spain: Castile-La...
CCAAAAATGATCAATCCCCGCTGGCTGCGGCTGAGGTTTCCCAAGAGAGCCCGTCGCGGGAGAAAAGAAACCCAAGGCTCGAGCGGTGGTCGCCATTTTCCTCGCCCATGAGGATCATGTAAAAAAGCCCATCCTCCTCCCAGACGAACGGCGCTCCGTGACGGAAAGCGAACCACGATTGATCGGCGATCTCGACGGTTCCAAGAGGCTTCCAATGGATGAGGTCGGTTGATTCGGCTGTGGCCAGATGCTGATTTTCCATGCCCTCGCTGAGCATCATGAGCCAACGGCCAGCAACGCGGTAGACGACCACATTTTCGACGCCGTCGGGTGCACGGTCGCGTCCCATGAGCGGCGCATCGACACTGAGGATTTTCCAATCCTGCAAGGCGGGATCGCGTGTCACGGCATGGCCGAGCAAGTTCGCGCGCCGGGGAGTGCCCAAGCCATCCGAGCCCACAAAGAAGCAATGGAGTTCCTCGCCATCGACGACAAAAGTCGGATCGATCGCGCGGGCGTCGGTATTCCACGACAGGGTCAAAACTCCGTCCAAAAACGGACGCGGCTCCGACCAGTGAATGACATCGTTCGACTCCATGAAAAACAACCGCTGCGGGCGCTCCGGGTAGGACTGGAAAGGCAAAACCCAGCGCCCGTGCCACCAGACGACATCGCCCGGCGAGGCATGGTTTTTTGCAGTGATGTCGCGGTGGTCGCTGAAGGTCACGAAGTCGCGGGTGGTGCAGCAGGCGACCGACCAATTCTGCGCAGAATTCCAATCCCCGACTTCATAGCGCGTATAGAAAAGCGTGTAGCCATCCGGCCCCTTGAACACCGAGGGGTCGCGGAGGTTGTCACTGAGACGGAGGATAGGGTTGGTGATGCGGGAACGGTCGATCATTGGGTTTCGATGGGCTTGTAATCCTTATCCCCGCCAAGTTTTTTCCAGTGGAGGTAAACAAGCAGGGAGGCGACGCCGCAGAGCACGCTGCAGACAGCACACCAGAGGAAAACATACCGATAGTCGCGCAGGGCTGCGATCATCCATCCGCAGAGCACCGGAGCCATCACGACGCCACTGAAGCCAAAAATCTGGTTCGCCGAGGCAAACTGACCGTATTTGGCGCGATCCATGAGCCGGGGAAAAAGCGCGCCGACGCCGCCCATGTAAACAGCCACTGCGCACATCAAAAGGAGCCAGCAGATTGTGAAACTCAGCGAGGTTTGGGCGAAGGCAAAGCACCCCAGAAAAGCCAGGGTCGTCACGACCAAACCAACCATGCACACGCGAATGGGATGAAACTTATCAATCAGCGGACCCACCGCAAAAAACACAGGAACCGAGACCAAGGAACCCCAGCCGCGTATTTTTCCAAACTCCTGCAGGTTCAGCCCGATCGTTGGCGCGTAGCCTTCCAGTCCACCGCCAGGCTTGGTTCCGAAAAAAACAACAAAGGCCCAGAGCGGCACGAGAGCGCTCCAGAAGAAAAAGCTCATCGAATAAACCTTCCAGAAAAACGGATGGCCGAAGCATTCCCGAAAATACTCGCCTGCGTGACTCCAGAGATTCGCAGAGTTTTTAGGAGCAGGCTCGGGATAGCCACCCTCCTTGACCTGCCACACGAGAAGAAAAAAACAGGCTGCAAAAACCAACGCTGAGCCAGCATAGATGAAGGTCATGTGAGTTTCCGCCATGCCGAAAAGAAAGTAGTGGAAAGCGAAGGTGCCAAGCGCACCCAGAGCACGGTAGAAGCCGATAAATTTGCCCATCACTGACATGGGAATCACATCGACATACATGAACTGATAGACCTGCAAGACATAGGTGTTCGCCACCACAAACACGAGCATGCACCCTGCGATCCAGCCGATGGTGAAGTCTGGAACCGATCCCAGATGCCAAGTAGCGACAAACCATTCCGCCAGTGGCTTGGCAAAGCCGAGCCCGATGAGAGAACAAACAATCGCAGGCGTTGCCCAGAGGAGGAATGGACGCCGCCGACCAAGCGGACCACGGTGACGATCACTCTGCACCCCCACGAAGGGATTCAAAAGAATGCCCAAAAACGCTGGCAGACTACCCGTGAGAAAACCAATCAAAGCGTCGGAGGCAGACACCCACCTCAATTGTAACGGCACCAGCGCAATCGGCAATTGCTGCATCAACTGCAGCATGAACACCGCAAGAAGCATCCAAAAAACAACGCGAAAAAGCTCCAGCTTGCTATAAACAAGGGTGCCAACGGTATATCGGGAAGTCGAGTGTTCGGTCGTGAGGGGGGCTTTCATGGGAGTAAAAGGAAGAGTTTAACCACGGAGAGCACGGAGAACACGGAGGCGAGGAAAATCGATTGATCCTGTATGAAAATTTTAGACAGGAATACAGGATGGGCAGGATTCACAAGAAAGAGATTTAATTATGCATCTAAAATTATTATAAGAATGGTGTGCGCGATGCTGTTAATCATGGCGCGAACTGGCGGTTGTTCAACACACGCCACTTGTAATAACTCTCCAAATTGCTTGCGCCAGGATTGGCCGCATAATCAGGAATGCTTGTTTCATTCGGGTTGATATAGCGCTCGATCGTGGTGGATCCGCGGTATTCACCCACGACTTTATCTTTGGTTTCGTCCCATGCAGTCGCAGATGTCGATGGCACTTTCTTTAGCGCCTGCACGCGGAAATGGACGGTGTAGGTGTTCGATTTTGTTGTAAGAAGCGGGTAGAGATGTTTGTAGGGAGATTCTCGCAAGTTATCGCCTGTTACGAGTTTGTCGTCCCAGAAGGTGTTCACAGTGCTTGCGGTGCTACCAACAGGCACGAGAGGGATATCGCAAATCTCTGCGGGAGATTTGAATATATCGCCGACAGTAAAGCGGGAATCAAGGAATGTCAGCGTTTCGCTTGCACTGATTCGATATCTGCTATTGGGATTGGTTGTGACATTGCCAGTATTTTTGAATTTGTCCAAATTCGTCGCGTTTGCGCTTGAAACAGCACTCAGCATGACCGAGTCCAAACAAGCTCTGAGAGAAGTGGATCTTGTGATATTGGTAAATGGGAGAATCTGATAATTCATATTGATTCTGCCGGCCGTAGAGGAAGGTTCGCTAATGGCATAAGGTTCAACAACCGGCATCCAGAAAAGATCCACTAACAAATAATCCATTGGAGAGGTGTTTGCCGAAGGATGCGTGACCGAGCTGGTGGTATTTCCCGGACGAAAGAGAAGTGTTCGCCATGGATTAAAACCAGCCGGCAAAGATCCAAATTGAACAGCAGAGGCAACTTGCCGATTTGGAGAAAATGTAGCTGGATTTTCCACGTCATCACTGGAAGCAGAAGCAAAATACGGAACGCCGCCGATGCCATTTACCAGGGCAGAACTCCCATCTGGATAGTTAATGTAAGGTCCATCGCGAGTTACACCCATGCCACTATCAAAGTCAATCTGCGCTGCCGTAAAGGGTATGCCTACGGGGTAGTCGGGATTGGCGTTAACGTTTGCTCCTGTGTAGGTAAAATTTCCAAATGGCAATACGGTTCCATTGCTGGTGCCGGTAAAGGTTCCGGTATAATTACCACTCAGAGTGGCGCTTTTACATATGTAGTTTCCAGTAGTCGAATTAAAGCTTAAACCCACGATAGAACCACTGGTGTCCCAATATCCATTGATAGTGGTTCCAGTATTTGGATAAAGCGTGAGGTTACCACACTGCGTTCCGATATAACCCGCGTTGCTTCCTAAGCGTAAACTGTGCGCTTTATTATTATAATTTAATCTGGATGTTGTAATATTTCCCGACTGCGTGGTGTTACCGTTTAATGTAATTGAGGCCTGACTGAGAGAAGGAGCTGAGAGCGAGGAGTATCTTTGTTGAGGAATGAAAACAGAGGATGGCACATTTTTGAGCAGGGCAACCATGCGAAAATCGCCCCAAGTCGAATTCCCCCCGGAGATGATTGGACCATTCGGCTCCAAACTGACGACGGTGTCCTCTGGAAAAATGAAGTGTTCATATCTAGTGTTATCCGGCGTATGTGCTTGCTTAAATCTGTATTGGGGATCAAGAATCGGACTCAAAAGGGGTGCGGGGAGAGTTGCAGCAGGAAAATTGAGTGCGATGGTTTGGTGCACGGCACCTGTCGAAGTTCCATTAGATGTCGAAATCGTAAGGTTTCCAGATAGTCCGTCGAATGTAAAAGATTCTCCCGATGTTCCATTAGAACTTCCCGACAGGGGGATATTAAGCGTGATGAAACCCAAACGCGTTGTGGATGCGGTACCTGGAGTTGCGTATTTTCTTCCTGTTCCGCCGTTTGTTGGATCGCGATAAAGCAAACCGAAAGCCGGACCATTTCCCCCGCCGAACATCTTGCCTGCGTGTCCTGGATCTCCATAAATAAATTCCTCACTGGTATTAAAGGCGTATGTATTTCCATTCACAGTGAGAGGTAACGATGGAGTGAAAGTGAATTTCATCCCCGGATTGATGTAGGGATAACCAAGCGCAGGGCAAAAAAACTCGAAAACCAGAAGTGCTCGCATTCCAGTAGCTTGCGGTGCGGTAGTTATATTTCCAGAAGTAGTGGAATAAGTAGTGGAATTCGAGGCTTGGGTGGCCATAAAGATGAGAGCGGCTTCGGAAATCGTATTCATCCGGCCAAACCCCATGGTGTTGCCGATTTGAAGTGGATTGACCTGCCCACCACGCGCTGTGGTTCCCAAGGCTGCTCTTGCTGTAGTAAAAATCGTGGCCCCAGTTTGCGTATCACGGATATTTGTGCAGCGGATGTAATCAAGCATTTCGGTTAAAATCTGGTCACGCTGCGAGATAGGTGTGCCGCCGATGGTTACAATGGGATACTTCACTGCAAATGTGCTATTTCCATATCCAGGTGTCGCATTACCAGTCAAAGACTGCAGGTAGGTGTAAATTTGTTGATTGCGCGAATTGTAATCTGTTGTGGAGCTATTTGCATCACTTCTTGTGATGGAGTAGGTAAAGTTCCCCATCGTGGTGCATCTGGCGATGAGGCGATCGTAGGCCGTCCATGTAGAGTTGTTGGTGGAAAGCGGCCAGAGCGAAACCCTTGGCTTGCCAAAAAGATTCAGCTCAGGAGCTCGGCTGGCTGTGGTCAGCAAAAAACCATATGTGCTAATTGCCGAAGGAGAAAGAATGCTTGCCGTGCGATTCTGCGTGAAGGCGAGTTCCTCGGCGGAGGAATAAAGTCTATCTGAATCGGGCGTAATGGTTGTGCCAGTAGCCGATGATCCATTACCAACCACAGTTTGAACCGTTCCTCCGAGCGAGCCTCCCGTGCTGATTCGCGGGGCAATATCGGCGATTTGAGATCTCGTGAGATTTCCAAGGACGCTCGTTAATGAAACCGTTGCCGGATGCCCAGGAAATCTTTGGAATTCATTCTTCAGCGGTTGTCGCAAAGCCAACTGATATTCAAAGCTGGTCGCATTCTTGGGGATATCCCAAAAAGCCCCAGCGGTGCTATTGCCGAGGCCTTGAAGATCCCCTGCGGCGGTATTGATATTGATTTTACTACTCTCGTCATCCGTCCAGAAGGCGATGCGGCCGACGATGGGGTTTGTGGCGCTGGCGGCAGAGATGGTGGTTGTATTGCCGGTTCCCAACGCCGCGATAATGGATCCATTTTGAGTGACATAGAGCCAGCGGACAGGCATGGGCAGGCGACGCGCGGTGGTGTTTCCAGTGACCACAGTAAGACCTGTGGTCGAGTTTGCGGAAAAGCCAGTGACACTGCTGATCACAGCAGGGTCAATGATGGGAAATTGGACGGTATCCGTGCCATTGATTGTAACTGAAACAGGGGCGTTCAGGTCCGTCCAAACAGCTTTGTCTGCGGCCCAAGTAGAAGCAGGAGAATCTTCCGTCGTCAGAGTGGCGCTGGAGGTCTGGACCATATTACTCGCGGAGTAAAGTTTGAAGGCCCTCAAGAGAGCCGAGCCGGCTGCTGCGCTCCCCGAGCCATAAGTCCGAATCATACCAGGCTGGGAGGCCCAAGCGATGTTGTCGCCTTGTATGGTAGCGGCGCGGATTTGGCCTTGCACGAGGTTCACTGCGGTATCTGCGAGATTTCGCGTGTTTGCTGCGGATGCGTAGGAGGCCGAAGACGTGCGCTCAATGGAGACGCGGTTGAGAAATGTGATCGCAAGTCCCAAAATGACAATGAGAAGAGCCAAAACTATGACGAGCGCTGCCCCTTTCTGATTCTGTATTTTCTTCATGGCCTGTAGATTTTAACTTTGGAAGTGATGGGGTTCACGCTGACCGAATAATAGTTATCGGGAGGGGTCTTGGAGGAATCTCGAGCCAGAACCACAGTAATAAAGTTATTATTCGTGTTGATAGCGCTACTGGGTGAACCGCTGGCACGAATGCGAAAGCCTTTGTAAGAACAAGTTGCAGCTCCAAAATTGGTGCTTCCGCTGATGCTCGTATCTGCGGTGAGAAGGGGGGAATACGAGTTATTTGAGGAAATGATGGTTCCTTCAGGAAGTTTCTGGAGCTTTCCGAGCGGAGACAAGACTCCACTTTCATCCTTAAGCCATAGCTGCAGTGCCGTGTAGCCCGACCAAACCCCATTCGTCATGTCGATGAGGCGCACTTCGATATCGCGGTTTCTGGTGGTGGCTTCCTGTCGGGCGAGAATAATCTGGTCACCAAGGAGCTGCCCCCCGCGAGTAATACCACTTGCAGCTGAGATACTCGAAAAAGCCGGCACGGCAATCGATGCCATGATTCCGATAATAGCAACCACAACAAGTAATTCAACGAGTGAAAATCCCGAAGAATGAGGCTCACTCGCAGCGCCAAAGCCACGCCGATGTGTGGTAAAGAGAGAGTTCATTGCATCTTGGACTCCCTCATCGGAACAATCGTAGTAAAAACTCGGAAAGTGACGCCGTTTGCAGTCATCTGCTGGGCAAGTGTTTCAAGGTCGGACTCAAATTGTGAAACCGAGGACGTGGTGAAAAGCCCGCTGAAAGCGCTGCTGATCTGAGTCGGCGCGGACGATGAGGTGCAAAACCGTTGGGCCGAAGTTTCATCGATCGCCACGAGAGTCACTTGCACGGTGGGCGGAAGTTGATTCGCGGTATCCGGTTGCGGACTACTGGTGACATTCAGTCTGGAGTTATAGGCGAACGTCGTCGTCAGCGCGTTTCCCGCGGAATCCTCGGAAGTCGCTTTTCGGGGCCAGATCGCCATGTAAACAATGTTTTCCGCAACGACTGCGGAGTTGTTTCCCGAAATCCAAGTGCTCCCCGAGGTGCTATTGTCGGTGTATACTCTCAAATCCTCAGTATTTACAACGGAACGCATCAGCCGGTATCGGTATGTCGTGGCCGCTGTGGTCTGAAACGCAAGCCCTGACTCTTCTTTGTAATCGATGTAATACCCAAAGGCATTGAGAAGGTTATCCATGCCGCTGTAAGTTGCGTCTCCAGTTACCCCGCCTGGAGCCTGAAAAAAGACCGCTTGACCTGTGCCGCTTGTGCCAGGGAGCGAGTCTTGTCCTGCTGGGCCAACGATAAAGTGAAGCTCGGATTTTCTGATGTATTTTGTGGGAGTCGTGGGGCTATCGTAATCCCAGTAACTGTTCATCGTGGCTTGGCTGAGCTTGGAAGTCAGCAACTCAAAGGCGCTTCGTGCTCCTTGAAAAGCTGAAACCTTTTCCGTGGCGCGTCGCGTCACCGTGCTTGTCTGGCTAATCGTGCTCATCAGCAACCCCAGCAACATGATAAATACCGCAGAGGCCACCAAGACCTCCAGGATCGTAAAAGCAGCGTGCGAGTTGGAAAAGCAGGTCTTCCTCATTTTCCGGAATTCGCGATCTGCAGCGTGTAATTATTGGTTGTTCCGTTTGCCAAGGATGCTGGTTTCAGAACAATCTCGATTTTCAATGCTGTGAGGGAACCGGAAAAATTCCCGCTCGTGCTGCCAGGAAAAGATGGCGCATTCGTGGTGGCATTCACCGTGTAGCGGGGATAAGTGGCTGTGTCGGTGGGAAGAAGCGGCTGACCGTCGTTGTCAAAACATACGCTGGCATTGAGTGAACTAAAATTCGCCGTCAAAGCCGACGCAGCAATGCTTCGGACGATTTGAGCCCTCACCGTCTCTCCAGTCGAATCTTTGAGCGTGTTCAGACCGGTTGGAATAAGTCCCAAAATTGCGACGACAGCAAAACTCACAATGCCAAGGGCGATCACCACCTCGACAAGGCTGAAAGCCTTAAATTTCAAATAACAAAAAGAAGGACAACGTGTTTTAGCTTTTTCACGCGGACTCAATGATGCTGGGAGTGGGGAAATCATTTGTAATCCAAATGACTAATTATACAACAATAAACATTAATGCAACAATCTTTATTGTTCTTTATAACACATTAGATAAAAGATCGCGAGCCGAGATTACAGGGGGATACATTGGAGCATTCTTCACGGGTGCGTGAGGCATCTTGATTCAAGTAAGCGACAGCGTTTTTACGACTTCGTGAAGCTGCGCGCCTCGGTCGTCGAAGAATTGCAGGTGTAGCGTGGAATCAGGCTTTGCTGTGACTGCGAGGAAACCGCCAGTGGGCTCGCTATATTGGTAAGGTTGCTTCACGAGCGAATCCGGATCGGTGGATTTCGGGTCGCCGGGCTGGATGCCCTTGATGGAGTTTTCGTCGTTGAGCGCGCCGACGGAGAATTCCTCCACTCCGGTGGGATGAATGCTGTGATATTGCCAGTGGCGGTCACCGCAGAGGATAAGCACATTTTTGATTTTCTCCTTTTGCAACCACGCGAAAAACGCGTCCGCCTCGGCGCGGAAACCCGCGTGGTTCGTGTGGTTGTCACTCTTACTGGCACGGTCGGGGCCGACCATTGGCGTGGGTGAAATCAGGATTTTCCATTTGGCATTGCTGGCCAAGAGGCTACGCTCGAGCCACTCGCGTTGGGCCGCGCCCCAGAGAGATTTTTCGGGGCCGGCAGGGGATTTGTTGTCCGAGCGGTGGTCGCGGCCCTCGAGGAACCAGAGTTGCACATCCTTGCTGATGCGGTGCGTGCGGTAGTTCGGCGTCGTCTGATCTCCGGCGGGGTGGATGGGCATTTGCTCGCGGAAGAGGCTCATGCCTGTCGAGGCAAGCGGAGGTTTGTCGCCGGACTGGTCCGCATCGTCGAAGCGGAAGTCGTGGTCATCTTTGAGCCAATAGGCGGGCGTGTTGCCAAAAAACTCAACCATGCGCGGGAATCGGAATTGCTCGTGCCATTTCTTGCGAAGCTCAGGGAGGGTTTGAGCGGGATGCGAAAGAGGAAAGTCGTAGTAGACGGTGTCGCCTGCCCCGATGAAAAAATCGGGCTTTAACTTTTGCATGGCTGCAAAGGAGGGATAGCCCAGGCGCTTGTCCTCCGCCGTTGCGGTCACAGGCCCGCCGCCGTTGGCGATGCCGGATTGAAAGGCTGGGTAGTGCATGCAACTGCCCATGATGAACGATACGCTTGGCGCCTGCGGATCGAGGGTTTTGAAGGAACGAATTGTGCCTTTTTTGCCGTCCTCAAAAACCAGACGGTAGAAGTAGCAAGTGCCCGGCTGAAGATCGGTCAACCGGGCACGAAGGATGAAGTCGGAGTTCGCTTTTGCCTCAATGCTTGAAGTGAGTTGTGACTTGGCGAACTTCTCATCCTCGCTCCACTCGAAGCGGGCCTTTCCAGCGATGCCGGGAATATCACCCTCCGCATCGAGTTCTGGCCCCGGAATGGTCGTGAGGCGGGATTGGAGAAGTGCGCTATTCGCCGTCACCTCGCCAACCATCTCACCTTGAGCGTTGAAGGCTGTCGGCACGGCGGGCACGACGGAGACCGGCGCGCTGAAACCGACTGGCTTTTCCCTGTCACCCTCAAAGAGGACGCGCACCGAGCGTATCCCGCTGCCGGGCGGGAACGGAGCCAAGAGCGAGGCATTTTCGAATTCCGATTTCGTTGCCACGAGCTTTCCATCAATCCACACCTCGGCCTTGCCAAGCAATCCACCGAATTTCAACACCCCGCCGTCGCGCTGCGCGTTGGCAAACGGCTCGAAGCTGGCTGCGAAAAGGCTCCAGGTTCCTCCATTGCGTGTCAGCGGAGTCCCAATCGTGACTCCCGCCCACGAGTTCATGTCATTGCTGTCGGCTTTCACCAAGGGATCGGGCTTAGACGCGAAACCGGGCGAGGCCTTCCACCGCTCGATGCGCTGCTCGTAGCGGGCTTGGGGAAATGCTGGCTTTGCGGATACCACCTGGATTGGGATTTGAATTTCGGCCGGCGCGAGGCCATCGGATTCCGCGCGGAGTGTGATGGTGCCCGTGCCGCCTTCGCGTGATTGCAGAATGACCTGGGCAAGCCCATTGAAGAGCGAGCGCCTGTCGCCTTTCTGTGGCTCGTGGCACCGCGGGTCGCCATTGCCGAGGCCAATGATGTTCGATGGACCTTGGAGGGAGAATTTCACGGGATTCATCGCGGTCGGAACCTCACGTCCCTTGGCATCAATCGCGCGAACTGTGACCGGCATGGCATCCTCGCCATCACCGGCGATCGTCCCCCTGTCAGGCACAAGCTCGAGCGCCACGGGATCACCCGTCGTTTCAATGCGTTTGCGGGAAACTTCGCGGCCGTTCTTTTTTCCGACGGCGAGCAACTCGCCGGGCGCATAGACCACATCCCAATGAGCCATCTCAAAGGGATCGACCGGTTTTTCGCCGAGAGATTTTCCATTTAAGAAGAGCTCGACCGAGTCCGCATTGGAGAGAGCCATCACTGGAATGGTCTGACCCTCGCGCCCTGGCCAGTTCCAGTGTGGGATCAGCTCCAGCAGGTCCTTGTCCTTTCGCCATTGGGCTTGGTGGATGAAGAATGCGGATTTGGGAAAGCCGCAGAGATCCATAATGCCGAAGGATGAACTGGCACTCGGCCACTCAAACGGCGTCGGCTCGCCCGCGTAGTCGAATCCGGTCCAGACAAACCCGCCCGCGATGAACGGGCGTGTTGCTATCGCCTTCCAAGCATCGCGGTGGGTGGCTCCCCAACGGGCGGCATAGGTATCGCGAGAGTCGGCGGTTTGTTTTTCCATGTTCGACTCATATTCACCGCGCGTGATGAATGCCGAGGTGTCCTCCGAACTCAAAATCGGGAGGTCGGGATGGAGCTTGTGGAAGGCATCGTAGTCCTTCTGATGATAGTTGAATCCCATCACATCCACCGCATGGGAGACATTCAGCGGCGTGAAAAAGCCGTAGTTCATCGCGGCGCTCACCGGACGCGTGGTATCGAGTCGCTTCACGGCGGCTACCAGGCGGCGGGTCATTTCGTAGCCGACCTCCGTGCCTTGGAACGGCTCCTCGTTGAAAACCGACCACATAAAAACAGACGGGTGGTTCCGGTCGCGACGGACCATCCACTCGAGTTGGCGAATGTATTCCGGCGAGGTGTTGAAATTTCGCACCTCATCCATGACGAGCATTCCCAGGCGGTCGCAGACGTGAAGGAGTTCTGCCGCAGGTGGGTGGTGCGAGCAACGAATGGCATTCACGCCCATTTCCTTGAGCTTTCGAACGCGAAATTCCCACATAGCGTCAGGCATCGCCACGCCGACACCTGCGTGGTCTTGGTGGACGCAGGCACCTTGAATCTTGAGCGGCTTATCGTTGAGGTAAAAACCGGTCGCGGCATCAAACCTCAAAGTGCGGAAGCCGCAGGGCGTCGTGGTCTCGTCGATAATGCGGTCGCCGTCTTTGACGACTGTTTTCACCGAATACATGGTCGGCGAGTCTACCGACCAGAGGCGTGGTTTTTCGACAGGCAGAGTGAGCTGGGTTGTGGCTTCGCCCAATGAGGCGATTTCAGAGGATTGAGACGCCATGCCAACGGGCTTGCCCTCGGGGTCAAGGAGAGTGACCTCCACCTTGGCCTTGGCGTTTTTTCCGCCCGAGTTGGCGAGAGTGACCTCGGCGGGGATGGACCACTTGCCATCCTTTGAGCACACGGGTTGAGCGAAGACGCCGTCCGTCACAATGTGGAGGGGAGATCGCTTGACGAGCCAAGTGTGCCGGTAAATGCCAGCGCCTTCATACCACCAACCTTCCTGAGCCTCGGCATCCACACGCACGACCACAGTATTGAACTCATCGCCGTATTTCACCAGTGGCGTGATGTCGACGGAGAACGAGGTGTAGCCGCACCAGTTGCGATGCACGACCGTGCCGTTCACCCAAACGG
>Ga0247844_1007538_pt1 | contig 12277 bp, 12 predicted proteins | sample LaCtaG_FD_192421 | JGI IMG/M metagenome (GOLD analysis project Ga0247844, IMG submission 192421) | Freshwater microbial communities from meromictic Lake La Cruz, Castile-La Mancha, Spain - LaCruzMarch201714.5m_1 | ecosystem: Environmental > Aquatic > Freshwater > Lake | place: Spain: Castile-La...
GCAGCTTCCAAATAAGTTTTAAAAGAACTGTTTATTGCTTTTAATCTTTCAGGGCTAACAAAGAATTTATTTGTATAAAAACCTAGAGCCAACAATGGAATTACTCCTAAAGTGTCCATACCATACATACCTCCTAATAAACCAATTGAACCACCAGTTAATATTAATCTTCTTGCTAAGAAAGTAGAACTTGATGGAACTTCAATTTTATTTAAAGCAGAAATATAGCCTATCAAATCTTCAACTTCTTTAACCATTTTTTTTCCTTGCTCAGGTCCTAAAATCATTTCAAATTTTTTAGCATATTCACCAGATGGTAAAACTAATTTTCTAAATGTATCTGGATCAAATTGAATATTACCTCTAACATATTGTGATATACTTTCCCCTTTTGGTAGTTTCATATCAGAAATCATTTTTGCTGGTAATCTTGCTTCTTGAAAAGTTCTTTCTCTTCCAATTAAATCCATTATAAAATTTTCTTCACCTGCAGCTTTTACAAAAGATTTTTGATACGCGTCGGACAAATACGCAGCATGAAGTCGTTTTAAAGTAGCGTTACCATCGGGTGTACCTTTAGCAACAAATGTGTATGCACCTGTTTTTGGATTTATTTTGTAAACATCAGCTTGTAATAATTTTTGTAAATCAGTTATTGCATCAAAACTTTGTTTATTTGCAGAAGACATAAAAATATTATCAGCAACTGTTTTTGCAAGTTGATCTGCATTTTTATTTCCTGATTCAAAAAAACCAGCTATTTGTTTATCGGTAAATAAATTTTTACCAAAATTTGTTCTTATCTTATCTGCTAAAGGTGATTCAAAAGAAATAATGTTTTCCGAATAAAATTTATTAGCTTCATCTAACTGACTCTTCAATCTTAATACGGCTTCTTGATTTAATTTTTGTCCTCCCGCACCAGAAATAGCACCTACTGTAGTTTTAACAGGTTGTGTTGCATCAATCACTTGATCTGCAATAGCTTTATTAGGTGGGGTATATTTTAAAAATACTTCCGAAGTAGGATCTAAATTAATACTTGCAAAATCTTTTTCCATTCTTGTTGTTAATTCTCTGTAGACATTAATTAATTCTAAATTGTTTGGTGATCTAGCTACAGCATTATTCAATAATTTTCTCATTTCTAAATATTCATTTGGAGAAATTAATCTGTTTGCCTCAAGTAAATTTTCATATGAATTCATAAATCTACCAATTGGAGTTTGTAATAATTCATTGTTCATTGTTAATTTAAATTCTACTGGAGAACTATCACTTGCTTTAATATAATTATAAAATTGTCTTTGATGATTCATTGGTATAATCATTGGATCTCCGAATTGATTAGACATTTGTCTAAACAGTGTGTAACGAACGTCTGCCATGTTTCTGAAATTTTGATAATTTTTTTGCATTTGTCCGGCTACATTATCTGAAACAGAAGCAAGTTGCGCTAAATGCATGTTTGGTTGAAAATTAAATATGTCTTCAAATTTTTGTGCAAAAGCAGCAACTCTTTTTTGTTTAGCTTGTTCAACTGCTAAACCTACAAAAGGAATTTGTCCAAATACTTTATTAAAACCAGTTAAAATTCTACCACCAATTGTATTAGGATCTGCTGCTTCAAAAGCAGATGCTTCTAGTCCATTATTTTCTGCTAATTGTTTAATTTTTTTTGCATAATCACCCTCAAGCCCTAGAAACTGTCTAGTTAATTTTCCTGCACCAAAAGCAATAGGTGCTAATAGCTCTGCTCCAGCACTCCAAGCTAAACCAACTGCTAAATCATCTGCTGCTTGAAGAAATGGATTAGCACTCGTGTCTTTGCCTTTATACCCAGTTGTCTCTATTCCCTCTTTAGCTCTAATTATTTCATCTGCTATATCATAAGCTTGTCCTCCAGCGGTGTATCCTAAAGTTCCTGCAACTACAGGTCTAAGAATAGCTCCTATTGGTTTACTAGGATCTAGCCCACCGATTCTATCAATGTTCATTAATGCATTTGAAAATTGACTATTAGAAGTTTTAGTGAATGCCTCTGGTTTTAATTTAGATATTAATGAAGCGTATTTAGTTGGATTTGCAACAATCTTTGCAAGTCTTGTTCTATCCATTAAAAGCTGGGCTCCAAAGGCTCCAATATCAAAAACGGCTTGTACTGTGTCTCTGTTTAAAATATCTCCAGTTTTCGCACGTATAGGATCATACTCTGCGGTTTTTTGTTGAGCTAATTCATTTGCTACTCTTGTTTGATCTCCCAATATATCTTTTATAGGTCTTGTCTGAAGTTCACCTTTTTTTTGTAAACCATCCAATATAGATAATCTTTCACCATCTAATTTACGCAAATCAATTTGATTTGTATTTAACAGTTCTTGTATTTCTTCTAATGTCATTTTAATAAAGCTCCATCTATTGCATCTCTTGAAAATATTTTACTAAAGTTATTTTGATTACTTTTTGTAGTGTCTTCAATAATTTTTTGTGTGATATTTTGAATACCAAATTTTCTATCGTAATCTGCGTCAACTCCGCTTAAATCTAATCCTAAACGTGTTGCTTGTTGTTTTGTATTTTTTAATCCAGATTCAAATTGTTGATTTAAAACTTGATAAGATGAAAGTATTTCCTTAGGAGATCTGTTAACGAATGGAACATAAGTTATTAAATCACCTAATTGTTTCTCAGCTGCTTTAACGTCTGAAACGGCTAATCGATCTTTGTCTTTTAATGATTGTGCTAATGAATATGTTGCGATCAACCCATAAGTTTTTAATAAAGCTTGATTTCTAAGAGTTTCATTATCTGATTGTAATAAAGGAATGTTTTTTTGAATTTCTCCAAAAATATTTTCATTTACATATTGTAATCCTTTTGCGGCATCTTCAGAATTTAATGCAGATTTTGTTGAATCTATAGCAGTAGGTAAGTCATTTTTTAAATCGCTAACCATATTTTGTATTGCTTCAACATAATCCTTACCACCATAAATTTGTTTTGTTTGATCCATTGCTCTTCCTAATAATAAATTCCAACCTCCAGTAAATCCTAATAGATTTGGATTTTGTGAACCTATTTCTAAAACAGACTTTGTTACTTTTGCTCCTAAAGCTTGTGATTTATATTGTGAAAGAAATTTATCTTTTAGTTTTAAATCTTCTTCTTTTGCTAATAATGATTTTACTTTTGAAGGATCTATTAAATATTGTATTGGCTGTCCCTTAATATTGTCATATGCAACATACTTTCCCTCTTCTGTTGGACTTAAAAAAACTATTTTATCTTCTCCAGTTACTGCATCGGTAATAATCCCTCTATATTTAGGTTCTTCTATTTTACTTTTTTCTCTTTTACCCATTGTAGTGATTAAAGCCTTAGTTAACTCTAATTCATCTTTTTGTCTTTCTCTGTCTAATGCTATAGCCATTGGAATTACTTTCTGACCAGCTTGTCCTAATACATCTAAAAAACCACCAAAGCCTGGTTTATCGGTTCTTCCAGACACTAAATTAGCTGCTAACTGAAGTAATAATAAGTTACCTGCTTTATCATAACCCTCTTCACCCATTATATCTTTAACTAAATCTTTAACTTCTTTTAATTGACCTAATCGACCTTCTCTTGCTGCTTGTTGTTCTAAATTACGAACAGCCGCATCAGCATTTTTTAAAGTGTTTTTTTGTGCATCAACTCCAGCTTGAACTGGATTTTCACCAAAAGGTTTTCCAGTAACTGTTGGCGGTTGTACATTTTGTACGTTTCTATCGTACTGATCTACATCACCCATGGCTTCTCTTTCTAAATCTGCTTTACGACGCAGATCTAATTCAGAACCTGGTATTGCAGGTCCTGTGTCTGATTTAATAAATTCTTCTGCTTTTTTCTCTCTTGCACCTTTTCCTAATTGATAAATTAAATCATCTCTTTTTTGTTTTAATTCATCTCTATCGGTCGTTAAATAATTTAAACCACCAGCACCTGCTATTAAACTTGCTATTCCAAAGGGACTTCTTAAATTAGCAAGAGTTCTAGGACCGACAGCCTTAAGTGATTGTGCAAAACCTTCTCTTGTCAAAGGTGATTTAGGTATTTCAAATAATTTTCCTTGTTGTGCTTTTTGAACTACTAATTTTCTTCTATGTATAGGAACCATGGTCCGTGCTCCTATCCTTTAGGGTTAAAGACTGAATAAGCTGCAATACCTGTTCCAACCGCTTGACCAAGAGGAGATGTTTGTGGTGCAAAACCTTGTGATACAGTTTGTTGAGAAGAAGGTACTCCTCTTTGAATGTCTGATAGAAAAGATAATCTTTGATATGGATCTGTTGCTGCTTGAACGTCTGTTTGTCTTTGTGCTTCTAAAGTAGCTTGTTCCACTGCTCTTTGTGTTCCACCTGTTGCCATTAAATTTTGTATGTCTTGAGTTTGTGCTTGACCTAGTAATTGTCCAGCTTGTAATCCTGTTTGTGCTTGTAATGCCTGATTAGCTTGAAATCCTTGTAATGCTTGTCCAAATCCTGCAAACTGTGCTTCTCCAATTTTGCCAAGTCTTGCTCTCTCAAATTCTCCAGCTGCAATTGCTTGTCGACCACCACCAAAAGCTCCTTCAGCAACTGACTTAGCTTGTAATTGATTTTGTGCCATTTCAGATTGTCTATTAATTTCATCAAGTACAAATTGATTATACGGGTTTAAATATCTTTGAAATTGAGCAGAAGATGGATCTAACGATGCTGCTTGTTGTGCCCCTTGAATAGATGAAATTCCAGCTCCAGTTTTTTGAGCTAATGCTCCAGCTCCTCTTTCGGCTTGAGATAATTGAGCTACTTGAAACGCAGGCAATCCTATAGGTTGACTTGCAGTTATTGCAGCTTGATCCATTAAGCCTAATCTTCTAGCTTCTATTTCTGGTGCCTCTCTTATTGTTTGAACGTTTGTAGTATTTGCTGGGGTACTGCCACCACCACCACCGCCAGATGATCCACACTGTGCAACAAGACCACTATATTCAAAAGACTCTTCCTCAAGAATCTTATCTGTAGTCATATCAATAACTAATTTTGTATAAATTTTCATAACACTTTTTCTAATTGAACTTGAGTTTTAAAAAAACCTTTTGATTTAAGAACTTTTTCCCAACCTGGTCTTGTAATCATTTCCATTTTTTTACAACCCTCGTCTTTTGCAAACTCTAATATATAATTCATAAAATTAACCCATCTCTTCATGTTTGAGCCTGTAGTAATTTTACAGCTACAAACTTTGTATTTGGGATACTGTCTTATTTCAGTAATACAAACACATAACACTTTTTTTTCTTCATTATCCCAAGCAACCCATAACTGCATGAGATCTTGTTCTAACCACTTTTTAAAGTCTTCGGCGTCTGCGAACCCTCCATTGTATTCACAAGCTGCTTGAATTTTATCTTTAACTAATATCCAAACATCTTTAACGTTTTCAGACTTAAATTTTACACAATACATTATGCAAATTTTTCTAATTCAGCCATTTGTTTGTAAAAGAATTGAGCTCCTAATTTTCTTTGTTCTTCTTTAGATTTACCGCCCATTATTTTACCAGCACCAAGGACTGATTTAGATTTTGTTACAAATTCACCATCTGCTAATTGAGCTAACATAGTGTCTTTATTTCCACTTCCTTTACCAGTTTCATCTACAACTAGTTTACCAGAAGTTCTTTTGTAATTCATTTCATCATTTTCGTTTCTTACTAATTTTGAAGGTAGTACATCTACCATATCACCACCCATAAATGCTTTAGGCGGTTCATTTACTGATCTTGCTTGAATGACATCTATTAATTTTTGAACATAAGCAGGTGCATCTGGAGCTTTTGGCACACTTATATCACTCTCCCCAACCAAACCTAATATTCCTTTTAAATCATTAACTGGCATTTTTACATCATTTGATAAATTATCTAATATTTTTCTAGCTTGATTTATATCAGCAATTGACAATCTATCTGTGTCTTTCATTTCTTGAGCAAATCTTATAGCTGTATTATCTGGATCTGATTTATACTCTATAATATATTTTCTTTTTAATGCTTCTGGTAAATTTTCAGAAATTGCATCAATGCCTAATGACATTGGTTCTGCATTGATAGATCCTAATAAATTTGGGTTTTCTAATCCAGTTTTTAAAATAGCTTCTGAAGTTTGTTGTGGTTTTAAAAATCTATTCTGAGCCATTGCATACAAATTACTTAATGGTGTCGTAGGTGTGGCCATAGCCATTGCAGATTGATTCATAGAATCATCTGGTGATGCTATACCACCTTCTTGCAGTCCGCTGTACGGAGGTCCTTCTGGATACTTAGAAGTGTCTGGTCCGTATCTTCCTGAGAATGGTTGAAACATTCCAGGATCTGCTGCATAGAATCTATTATATCCAGGATACTTAGGTTCTGGTGCTGGTGTTGGTTTGAATGCTCCTGCTGCGTATAAACCTGCTCCTAATGCTCCAGCTCCTAATAATACTTTTCCTTTATCGTAGTCTCCGCCGGGAGTTTTTCTAAAAAAATCTAATCCTGTATCAATTGCTTTGCTACCGCTTTCCAATGCAGATTTAACTTGACTTCCAAATGATGGACTAGCTTCGTATGTGCTTGTCATACCAAAAAAATCACCTGGTTTATTATATTCATCAAGACCACCGACATTTACGTTTGCTAATCTTGCAGCTTGTTGTGCTTCAAATGCATTTCTTCCAGCCATACTTCCAACTTGGCTTAAATCATCAATTCCTTCTAATGTTGAAATTCCTTCTGCTTCACTACCTCCACCGGTTGCATAAGCTAAAGCTGCATCACTAATGGTGCTTTTAAGTAAATCTGAACCTCTTTTACCTTGTAGTGCGTTGATACCCCCAGATATCAAAATCGACGCTGTAATTGGATCCATATATGAATTGCTCCTGTTTTAAATACGTATTTAGGACACTTTATTCAATTTTAGCAAATTCGTCAATGAACCTAGCTTTAAATGGCGCTGATCCGTGATGCGTGATCTCTGCGTCAATCAACGCAAAAACATTGCCACCAGCAGCCCTAAATCTATTACAAAAAGCAAAGTCTTCACCAACCACTTTTCCCTCAGATTCATCATAAGCTGTGTCCCAAAAATTGTAAGAAAATTCACTACTTTTAACTTTTTCATCAATTAAGTTTTTTTGATTTAATTTTAACTTAGGATAATAGTTAATTAATCTTTTATAAGCTGATCTTTTAATGACCATACAACCTGCTGGTCCTTTTTCTATTTCTACAATTCCATTATTCACTACCATGTCTTCAGGATTTAATACTTTTATTGGCCATGTAAAACCACCTTTGTTAATAGGCATTTTATAATTACTCCACATCTCATCTGCTTTTCTCCAGTCATATGATTTTAATGGGTAAGGTATTAAAATTACTTCCTTATCAGCTTCTATCATTCTAAAAATATCAGCAGGATTAAATTCAATGTCGGTGTCAATAAAAACCATGTGTGTATAATCAGTGCTAAGAAAAGCACTTGTGCAGTGATTACGGCCAAAGGTTACTAATGAAGCTTTATGTAAATGTAATTGAATGTGACATTTTCTTTTATGACACTCTGCTTGAAGTAAAAATATTGAACGTAGATAATGAATATCGACTAAACCTGTTGTCGGAGATGTAACAAACAGTTTCATTTTATAATTAGTTCATCTACAAATTTTCCACAGTACTGATGTTCACCAACATGTGTTATAATATCATTTACATAGGCGTGACACTTACCACCAATATCTTTCCAACGTTTACAAAAAGCAAAATCCTCTCCCATGTAAGTGTGTGTTTCTTGATCAAACATAGTATCAAAGAAATTATAAAGATAAGGTTTTTCAACTGGCTTACCATTGATAATTGTAGGTTGTATTATTTTTAAATGAGGATATTTATCAATCATCTTTTCAATAACAGATCGTTTGATTAACATACAACCAGTTGGCGAATGTGATACTTCTATGACTCCCTTATCTATCTTAACATTTTCTGAGTCTTCTAAGCGCATAGGATAAGTGTTACCTCCAGTAGATAAATCAATTACATTTTTAATTTTACCATTTTGAAAGTTTTCGAGTATCTTTTCCCAATTAATTGTTTTCATAGGATAAGGAATAGAAATTACATCTTTATCTTTTTCAACCATTGTAAATATAGACTTTGCTTGAAAATCTATGTCTGAATCAATAAACAATAAATGTGAATGACCAGTTTCCATAAATCCACCCACACACAAATTTCTACCTTGAGTAATTAATGAAGATTTAAATAATTGAAATGTTACCTTAACTTTTCTTGCATAGCATTCTTTTTGAAATTCTAACAAGGCTTGAGTATAATGAATAGAAACATCAGAATGCACTGGAGTTGCTATGAATATAGAAAAATCAGCTCCATCCTCGAGTTTATCCGCTGGCCTTGGTTTGACCCAAATAGGTTTACTTGCGTCTTGCATTCAATGCCCCTGTTAAGAATTGAGTCCATTGATTTCCTTGTTTCTCCCAATTGTAAAAGTTGTTAGTGTATTTCATTTGAAATTTTAAATGATCAGTAATGTAATTTTCATGTAAATGTTCTGCAGCAACTTCAATAGCCATAGCAAATTTTTTTGCAAGTCTCAAATAATCTTTTTCGTAGTGTATATAGATAGGAAACTCTGCGCATGTTTCAAATAAAGCACCCAGATCAGTAGTTATTAAATATAGTCCAGCAGACATAGCTTCTAAGGCTGATATACAAAATGTTTCTTCCCAAATGCTTGGATAAGCAAAGATATGATATTTATGTAAATTTTCTAATATATATTCATGTGGTTTATAGCCAATATAATTTACATTAGATAAGTGTCGTGCTTGATCATAAAGCTCTTGATAAGCAGCGTCGTTTGCTTGTTTAAAATTGTCACCATAAACTTGTGTTGAAGAATATACATCCAATGTTATTAATGGATTTTTAATAAATTGCATCGCTGCAAGTATTACATTTAAACCGCGCCAAGGAGTTGGATGAAATATTAATTTTATTGGATCGCCTTTTTTATATTTAAAATCTACAGGTTTAATGTTAACAACACCATTCTTAATAACAGTACATCGCTCCGTTGGAACATCAAAAGCCATTCTAAATTTTTCATAGTTCCAATGTGAATTAAATACATACCAATCATATTTTTTATGATTAGACTTATCCTTAAACCAAGGAGCTAAATTAGGCTGATCGTATGAATTTTTTTGCCAAAGAATATTTAATTTTGTATCGTGAAGAGGTACTTTTCCAGGAACAGAGGTGCATATTTGCACTTGATCTAATAGTTCTTTAGATACATATTTTCTTAAGAACTCAAATTGAAGTTCTGTACCACCTCTTGGATCCATTACTTAGTCTTACCAAATAGTGATAAATGCGCAACAGTTATTGCAACGTCTTGTGCAATATGTTCTTGTTTAGTTGGTGTATTCGGGTTTGCAACATCAGCATTTGCTTCAGCAGCCGATTCATAAACCTCTCCAGTTACTTTATTTCTATAAGTAATTTTTGTAGGACATTTTATAACTGGTACTTCTTTACCATCTATAATCCTATATTCTTTAATGTGCTGATCCGTTAATATTATTTCGTCATCCATATCAATTAAAACCCATTGGGCATTTACGTTTAACTTCTTCTTTGTTTGATTTGCTCTTACCTAATCTATACCCCATAAAAAATGAAAAAGCTACAAATAATAATACTATTAATGTATGCCAGATATAAAACATCATTGTTTTCTCCCTTGTCCGTTATAAGGTTTTCTTCTATTTCTTTTGTTTGGTCTTTTACTATGTCGTCCTGGTCTTTTTTTATTAGTATGTTTAATAAAGGTGCCGTGACCTGTTTGTACTTTTCTAGCCATTCTGTTGAGATCTATTTATCAAAGCATAAGATATTTGTCCAGAAATAGCATTTGCCGTATCTGCTTGAAATTTAAGACTATCTCCTTCTTCTAATATTAAAGTGTTATTAACTGCGTTATCAGTAAAGTCAGCAGATACAGCTGTGTGATAAAATTTATAAGCTGTGGATTCAGAACTATCATAAATAAAATAATCAACTTCACTTGCAAAATTAGTATCATTTGCAATTGTTATTTCTTTAACGATTGCTCTTGATGATGCATCAATTGTTAACACTGTTGTAAGTGTTGAAGTTGTTAAATTATATCCTTGAACTTTATAAACTATTGTCATGTGGTTACTACTGTAACAGAGTCAACAGTCATAGCTAGTTGCGTACCTGTAATGGATGCTGCGTTTGAAACATTTATTTGACGACTTTTTCTTCCTGTTCCTATTAAAAACCAACTTAAAGTTTGTAAGTCTTCTCTAACTTCTTCATTATAACTTGTATTCAATTGAGTTTTTAAAGTATCTAATGCTTGTATAATTTGTCTTTGTGTATCTTTATTATACACCTCTGATGGTTCTGGTACGTAAAAATCTATTTTAGCCATTATCTTCTTCCGTCTGGTTGTATATCTACTCTAAAAATACCATATCGCCAATTAGTATTTACAGCATCATTTTCTATCTTAATACTAGCTAGTCTTGCGCGCCCGCGCGTATCAATCTTGTCTGTGCTAGAATTAACAGTAAAAGGACCTATAAAAGTCTCTCCTTGTGCAACTGTAGTATCTGCTGGGTAAGATCTTAAAAACAATGTCACTTTACAATTACCCTCTAATGTTTTGAAATCAGGTATAAATCTTTTAACCGATAAGAAATATTCTCCATCTCCATCAACATCTAAATCAAAATCCCCTGATCTAATGTTTGCTGGTATTGCTGTCTCCACTCCAGTAGATGTTAATTCATTTACCCCTACTTCATGTTCATAATAAACAGAAGCACCTGCTGATACACCATTTACTATAGGGAATGTTGGCGTGGCTGCCGCGATATATTTAGTTGCATGAGGATGATCATAGATTGCTGCATCTGACCATGTTGTTCTAGATTGAGAACCAACTGTAGCACTAGCCATAGTGCCTGTTGTCCAAACTTTTTCACCGTAATTATAAGTTACTACTCTATCTATTTCAGTTGAATTTGCTTTAGTGTAAAACCACATGATTTCTTGAAACAAACTATTATGAGCTGCAAACACTGTTTCACTTTCATTGTAATTGATTCCTAAATTATCTCCTGTTGTTGTAAATACAAAATCTTCAACTAGACTTGGAACAGAAACAACCGTACCATCAAATGCAAAGAAACCTCCAGAATCACCCATCCAGAATACAATACCCTGCGCAAAGACCACTGCATGTTGACCAAGACAACCACAATTAGATCCGACTTTCCTAATACTAAAAGTAAAAGGTGGTCCTACAAATTGCATTGAATAAGCAGCATCATCTGTAAGTATTAAAATATAATCTTTTGCTCTAATTGCTGCTACAATTTTTGTTCCAGCATCTAGTCTAAATGTACCTGCAGTATTTGTTGATGTTGGAGCATAAACATTAAAGTCCTCTTGATCTGAAAATCTTATAAGCATTTTGTCTTGCGCACCACTTGGTAACGTTTCATTAGTCCCTAAATGTATTAAATGTCTATCTCTATCTGATACTATAGTCATAACAGATCTTTGAGGCATTGAAGCATTTATAACTGCTCTTGTGGTCAAACCACTTGAAGGGTTCCAAGTAAATGTAGGGCCATTATGCATTGTTGCTATTAGTATTTGACCAAAGTTATCTAATGACCAGTTAGCAGGATCTAATCTTACTGAAGTTTGAACTTGAGATGCTACACCCCAACCAACAAATGTTAAAGCATCAAAAACAATTGTATTATCTGCATGAGCTGCTGCTGTTGTGCCATTTGTACCCCTAGTACAACCTGTAAAATCTGTTGCAGTTTTACCAGTATATGTAATTAATTCTGAGTCTATTAATATTGTTCCAGTATTAGCAAAACCTGTTGTTGAATCTACTGTGATAGTTGCAATTGAATTATTTATGCCACCAAATACATTTATCGCAGTCTGTGTAACTGTTGAACTAAAACCACTCCAGTTAAAAGTACCCCAACCGTAACCATAAGTTTGACCAAATGGACCAAAATCAAAATAAGGATTACACGTTGCAGATCCAGATGTTGAAGCTGTTGCTGAAGAATTAATAGGCATTGTAATTGTAAAAGTGCCTGATGTAGGTGTTGTTATAACTTCAAAAGCA
>Ga0247844_1007541_pt1 | contig 12274 bp, 6 predicted proteins | sample LaCtaG_FD_192421 | JGI IMG/M metagenome (GOLD analysis project Ga0247844, IMG submission 192421) | Freshwater microbial communities from meromictic Lake La Cruz, Castile-La Mancha, Spain - LaCruzMarch201714.5m_1 | ecosystem: Environmental > Aquatic > Freshwater > Lake | place: Spain: Castile-La...
ATAACAGCAAGCAAGCGCCAACCCGATTTTTTTCTTCGTAAATACGTTCTATTGTGAAAAAATAAATCTATCTTCGATGAAACGATTTGTATTAAGGGCGGGTCGATCGCCTGCTTGCAAAACGTTAGTGGCAACCCTAGCAAACAAGAAACAAAATAATTCTAAAGAATGAACGAAATATTAACAAATGGAACGGAAATTAAGCAAAGAATAATTTCCGAAATTCAAAAAGCTAATCAAAACATTTTTCTCGCAATGGCTTGGTTTACGGACAGAGATATTGCAAATGAAATAATTTCCGCAAAAAAAAGAAATCTTAATGTTGATATCATCCTATCATCGAATGCTCAAAACGAAACAGTTAAACAAATGTTTAAATCTGAAAATGTAAGTATTCACGCATTTGAAACAGGCGATGAAAGAGGAATGATGCATCACAAATTTTGCCTTATTGACAACAAAATTTCAATAAATGGTTCCTATAACTATTCTTATAATGCAAGTAATAACAATGTTGAGAACATTCAAGTGTCAGATGACACAAATACATATAGACAATTATATGCTGAATTTGAAAGACTAAAATACAATATTGACCACCAAATAGATGTTAATTTAAATTCAGCAAATCCTATGGAACAAGTAATAACAAAAGCCGTACAACCAATTAATACTGCAGATTCTTTTACACAGCAATTATCTAATTTAATTTACACAACGGCTAACATAAATGCTGATAATTATAGAAAACAAGGTTATGATAATTCAAAAGCTAGTGCTGGAAGCATAGAAATTTTTAGTGCAAATTATGGGGAAATTAAAGAGCAAATAAAAACATTTGCAACTGACGATACTTTAAGTAGTAAAAAGAGTGTAATAACTCAAAATATCAATTCAGCGTTTGAGAGTAAAAAAGCAGAATTAGAAACAGATAAACAAAATGAACTTAATTCAATAAAATCTAGTCACGAGATAGATTTGAAACAAATAAATTCCAAAATTTTGGAAATAAAACAAGAAAAATCAATTCTAGAATCTGGCAACCAAAGCACTGGTGAAAAAGGACTTTTGCAAATAAATAATGACATTGAGAAAAACAGACTTGAACGAAATACATTAGAGTCGACATTTGTCATAAAAAAGTTTTGGACACCAGGAACTATTTTTAAAATAGCCGGTTTATGTATTTTAGTTTTCTATTTATCAATGTTTTTTGCATCAGCAATGTTTAAAGTGTTTTTTGAAGGGAATATAATTCAAAATTCTATGGAAGCAGGAGTAAAACCAGATCTTCCTCAGATTGTAGATGCTAATGCTATTTTGAAAATTTTCTCAACTCAAGGTGCATTATTTGGTGTAATGGCATTATTCTTTTTTTTAATTCCAGTGTTGTTGTCTAATCTAAAATTAATTGGCAGTAAAAAAGAATTGGTAAACAAAATATGTTTTTGGGTAGGTATTTTAGTTTTTGATATTGTTGTATCTATTATGGTGGCAATGAATTCAGATGAAATTAAGAATTTGTTAATAGGCCAACCTTCACAACTAAAAATATGGGAAGTCCCTGCACATGGTGAATTTTGGCTCATTTTTGTTTTCGGAATGTTACCATTAATAATAGTGCATTTTATTATTGAATCCATTGTAGAGTCCTACCAAAAATCGCAACGCGAAACTGTTGATGCAGAAAAAAACATGCAAATTAACTTCTTAGATAAAGAATTACTCGATTTAAAACTAAAAAAAGAGCTTCTTTCAGATAAAATCAACGAAAAAGAAGTTTTATTGAAACAAAAAAATGATGAATTTGAACGCTTAGAAAGAGATATAAACAATCAACAGATTAATACAGAAAATATTTTTACTGAATTATTGAAAAATATTAGTGCAATTTACAATGATTTTATCACCAGATTAACAAGCGGTAAAATTTTTACGGATGAAATCTTAAATAGCTTTTCAACCGCATACAAATCAGGATATATAGAGTATTTACCTGAACTCTATGCTGAAAGAGAGGTGGCAAATAGAGTTAGACAAATTGAACAAGTAATAAACAACAATCAATTATAATAGATGAAATCATATTTTTTACTAATTACAATTTTATTTTTGACGCAATCGTGTTTACCCGATGCAAAAAAAAAGCATTTGACATATCAGAATATCATTATTCTGTCTGATTTATCAGACAGAATAGAGCCAATAATTAACGGTAGTATTCCAAATCAACAATATCCTACAAAAGATATAAATGAAATCAATATAATTTTCAATTATTTTAAAAATGAATGTGTAAAACCTGGCGAGAAAATTGGCGATAAATCGTCTATTTCATTTTCAACATTTTCAAATGAAGAAATTGCTTGTATTGATATCGACAAAATTAAAGATATAAGTTCAAAACAACAATTTATCAATTCATCTGGAAAATATATAAATAAAGGCTTGGATTATGAAATTGGAATATTTAAACAAAAAGTTGAAAATGCTTATAAAAATATACGAAATAAAGGTTTAGATTTAATCAGTATTACAATTGACAAAATTGAAAATAAGCCTATCATAAAGAAAAACGCAATTTTAACAAATGGTATTGACACAACATTTGTCAACTACGATAATCACATCTACATTTTTACAGACGGCTATTTGGAATATAAAGGCAAAAAAATAAATAATCAGTTTTATTTCGGAATCCATGAAATCGATAAAATTAGAAAGTATTGCATAGCCAATAGAGTGGATATATTGACGGCTCTAAAAAACAATAATTCATTGTGTTTACCGCCAGTAAAAAACGATAAAAACCAACTAGTAAACCTTCATATTTTAGAGACTCACGAAAGAGATAAAGACACCAAATCTCAGACCTATAAAAATGATATGGGCTTAAGAGATAATGAAATTCTTGAAGCTGTTTGGCATAAGTGGGCAACAGAAAGCGGATTTAAAAGTTTTGAATGGAAAAAATATTAATAGGGAAGCCACTAACCCGGGTTTAGCTCCATGCCTTTAATCTCGCTTCGAAAAAACAATTTTCATGAAAGTAAATAATCTCGCTTCGAATTTGAGTTTACTTTAAAAAGTCGGCACGGCGCCAAGCCCGATCCCGTTAGGTGCAAGCGTAGCGGACGACAAAACAACCATCGACAAACTGACAAAACATAGAAAAAAAGAATGGCATTAAGTTGGAACGAAATAAAAGACCGGGCATTAAATTTCTCCAAAGAATGGGCTGGTACTTCAAATGAAGAAGCGGATGCAAAACCATTTTTGGATGCATTCTTTGATGTCTTTGGAATTACCAGAAAAAAGATTGGAACCTTTGAGCATCGAGTTAAAAAACTTTCAGATGCTGATGGTTATATAGATTTATTGTGGAAAGGAACTATTTTAGTGGAAATGAAAAGTCGAGGTAAAAACCTTGCTAAAGCTTTTCAACAAGCCATAGATTATACACATGGATTAAAACAAAATGAATTACCAAAGTACGTTTTGGTATGTGACTTTCATGTTTTCAGATTATACGATACGGAAGAGCAACAAACACTTGAATTCACAATTGATGAATTAGTACTGAATGTACAAAGTTTTGGATATTTGTTGGGATACCAAAAGAAAACTTACAAAGAACAAGACCCTGCTAATATCAAAGCGGCAGAGTTGATGGGTAAACTACATGATAGACTTGAAGAAATTGGATATACAGGGCATCCTTTAGAAGTTTACTTGGTTCGTATTCTATTTTTATTGTTTGCAGAAGACACAACTATTTTCAACAAACAGCAATTTCAAGATTATATTGAGCAACGAACTGCGGAAGACGGAAGCGACTTAGCCTCAAAATTGCAGGAACTTTTTCAAGTGCTAAACACATCAAAAGAAAATCGGTTTAAAAATCTTGACGAGCAACTATCCGATTTTCCTTATGTAAACGGAAAACTTTTTGAAGAGAACTTGTCTACGGCAAGTTTCGATACAAAGATGCGACAAGCCCTGTTGAACTGTTGTTATATTGATTGGAGTAAAATATCACCTGCAATATTCGGTTCTATGTTTCAAAGCGTAATGAACCCAAAGGAACGCAGAAACTTGGGAGCACATTACACAAGTGAAACCAACATTTTAAAACTCATAAAACCGCTTTTCCTTGACGAACTTTGGAAAGAATTTGAAAGTATAAAAGACAACAAAAACAAACTTCCTGAATTCCACAAACGTATTAGTACTCTCAAATTTCTTGACCCTGCTTGCGGTTGCGGAAACTTCTTGGTTATTACTTACCGAGAATTACGTTTACTTGAATTAGAAATTTTAAGAGCATCCTATAAAGGTGGACAACAAGTAATGGACGTTAGCAGTATTATTTGGCTTGACGTAGATATGATGTGCGGAATCGAATATGAAGAATTTCCTGCACGAATTGCCGAAGTTGCAATGTGGCTTATCGACCACCAAATGAATATGCTTATAAGTAATGAATTTGGACAATACTTCGCACGCTTGCCATTGAAAAAATCTGCAAAAATTGTTCACGGTAACGCATTGCAAACTGATTGGGAAAGTATTGTATCTAAAAATGAACTTTCCTTCATTCTTGGAAATCCTCCATTCTATGGAGCCATGTGGCTGAATGCAAATCAAAGGGAGGATATAAAAACTGTTTTAGGAGAAATAAAAAAGGCAGGGGTTCTAGATTATGTTACTTGTTGGTATGTTAAAGCCGCTAAATATATTCAAGACACTAATATCAAGGTTGGGTTTGTTTCCACCAATTCGATTACTCAAGGTGAGCAGGTAGGTATTCTATGGAAAGTTCTTTTAAATATTTATCATATAAAAATTCATTTTGCACATCAAACATTTAGTTGGAGCAATGAAGCAAAAGGAAATGCAACTGTTCATTGTATCATAATTGGCTTCGCCAATTATGATACAAACGATAAATCTATTTTTGAATATGAAAATATTAAAGGAGAAGCACATGAATTGAAAGTCAAAAATATCAATCCTTATTTATTACAAGGAAGAGACTTCGTTATAGAAACCCGAGAAGAACCAATTTGTAACGTTCCTAAAATGACTTGGGGAAGTCAACCGAGAGATGGAGGTCATTTTATTTTATCTGAAGAAGAATATATAAACCTCATTAAAGAAACACCTGACTTAAAAAAATATATAAAATTATTTATTGGCGGGAGGGAGTTAATTAATAATCAAAAAAGATATTGCTTTTGGTTAAAAAACATTGAACCGAACGAGCTTAAAAAACATCAAATAATTATTGATAGAATTGCCTTAGTGAAAAGTTTTAGGTTAAAAAGCATTGCAGCTTCTACACGTAAGTTTGCAAATACACCAACATTGTTTGCTCAAATCGCACAATTAGATTCAAACTATTTAGCAATTCCTGAAGTATCTTCGGAAAGACGAAAGTATATCCCAATTGGTTTTTTGAATAAGGAAATAATAGCAAGCAATAAACTTCAAATGATTCCAAATGCCTCTTTATATATGTTTGGTGTTTTAACATCTGAAATGCATATGGCATGGATGCGCTATACTTGCGGAAGATTAGAAAGTCGTTTTAGTTATTCAAATAGTTTAGTCTATAATAATTTCCCTTGGGCAGAAAATCCAACCGATAAACAAAAAAAATCAATTGAAACTGCCGCGCAAAAAGTATTAGATGTAAGACTGCAATTTCCAAATAGTTCACTTGCTGATCTATACGATCCTTTAACAATGCCTCCTGCTTTAGCAAAAGCACATAATGAATTGGACAAAGCCGTTGATTTGGCTTATCGTTCACAGTCTTTCGTTAGCGAAGCCAAACGAATGGAATTTTTATTTGAATTATACGAAAAATACACGGCAGACCTTTTTACAAAAGAGAAACCAAAAAAAACAAAAAAGAAAGCTTGACAATGACGAGAAACATACGGACAACAAGAACGCCAGCACCTAACAGCGGTTTGGCAAAAGTGGCGGTTTCGTTCTCCGCTGACACATTTGTGTTTACAGAAAGTTCAGTTCTCCGCTTCAACATTTGTGGTGGAAATCGCCACCTTCGCCAAGCCGCAAAACGTTAGGTGCAAGCGTCACGGACGACACAACCGACAACAAACGAACAGTAAAACGACAGACAAAATGCCAACGCTTCGCAAAATTAAAAGAGCTGCAATGCAACCGCACAAGCCGACCCAAATTGCAGCACATTTAATTTTGCCCAACCGCACCCAAAGCCCACCCACCACACGACAAATGGACATTGAAAAACTTGAGTGCAACTTTTGACAATAACAGCATTTTAAAAATTATCTTTACGACCAGTAATAATGAATAAGAAATTGACACTTTAAAATAAATATGGGACGTTCAACAGTACACTACGCAGACAATAAAACAAACAATGCTTTAAAAAAGCTACATAACAAGTTAAGACCTGCTGGCACGCCTGTTCAACGAGTTGAGTATATCATTGAATTACTTTTATTGAGAATTTTTGAAACCAAAATAAAACAAGACGAAGAATTTAAACCGTTACGCAAACTCTTTTCGGCTGAGTACAAATGGAAAAATCCAAAGAAAGGTGCTGACGCACCTGAAGAAACAAACGAAAATCGTTTGTTCTCCTATTTGCCAACCGTTTCTAACGACCAAATTTTATCTGAACTCAACGACAACTTCTTTCCTTTTTATTCAAGCATTTTAAGTAGTGCAAGACAAGTCTTTGATGGGAATCTTCCGCAAAAAGTACAAGACCAATTAGTTTTAATTGAAGAAGTTTTCAGCAATTCAAATTTCACCAACAACGTAAACAGCGGAAATCTTGGAGAAGTAATCAGCATTGTTGCCAACGACATTGAGGAAACTCGATTATTGAAAACAGATTTATTAGGCGATGCAATCGAATCTGCTTTGAGTGAAACAGGCGGAACAAAAGATGTTGGACTATTTAGAACACCCGACCACATTCGCCAATTTATGACGGCTATGATAGAGCCAACTTTTGACGACATAATTTTTGACCCTGCTTGCGGTACTGGTGGTTTCTTGTTTGACGCTTTTGAATTTGTAATGAGAAGAGTTGACCCCGAACGTGAATGGCCAGGTGATAAAGCAAACACTGAATTAAACAGCTGGTTTGACGAATATTTTAAATTCAATCAATTGGACTTTCCAAGCATTGAACAGACAACACAGTTTTACAGAAGTGGCGTTACAGGAATTGAATATTTAGGAATGATTCGCAAAATGGCGGCTATCAACTTTTATGTTCGTGGCTTAAACCCTGCAAATATTGAGCAAGGTGACAGTTTAGCGAAATACAGACCAGTAACCGACCACGAAAGCAAATCCGTTATTCTTGCCAATCCACCATTTGGAGCACAACGTGACCAAGAAAGTTATTCTGATGTTTGGGGTGAATTTTCAAAAGAATCGGAAACAACTATTTTGTTTGTGAAATTAATGTTTGAGCAACTCAAAGCAGGTGGCAAATGTGCAGTAGTTGTTTCAGAAGGTTTTCATACTTGGGACCAGTTTAGTGCAAAAGCATTGCGTAAAATGTTATTGGACGAAGCACATTTAAAAGCGGTAATTTCTTTGCCACAAGGTTTGTTTGTGAGCAAAAGCGGTGTAGGTCCAAAAACTTCTATACTAATTTTTGAAAAAGGTGGGCACACCGACTGGACTTGGTTTTACAAAATAACCAACGATGGTTATACAATGGGAACTAACCGTAAAGAGCAAAAGGGAAATCAACTTATAGAATGTTTAACGCTGTATCACGAATATGTGAAACACGGCAAACAACCGCCTGAAACCAAAAACCAATTTTGTATACCAGCCGAATGGATTAAAACACTTGACCCAAGAGTAAAAGAAAAAATCCGCACAGAAACCCGTGCAGATATGGAAGCCAAAGGCAAAATTGAACGAGAGAAGAAAGAATCCGACCTTGACAAAAAAATAAAAGCTAAAAAAGCAACGGAAGCCGACAAGCAAATGGAATTGAAAACATTTGACCAAATGTTGGAAAACCGCATACAAAATGAAATTGCTAAACGCATTGACAAGGCTCATAATTATTCTTTCAATCTTGCCAACTACAAAAGTAGCATTAGCGACAGCCAGTTAATAGAATGGACAGAAGCACTCAAACACATTCAACCAAATGGTGCTACAACTTTGGAAGATGTTTATAAAAAACTAAACAACAGTAAACCCGAAAATATTTTACCGTATCTCTTAAAGCTTAATCCTACTAATGCTTTAGAAGCCGACATAGCAAGAGAATATGTTAGCAATTTGGACAACGAACTTATTTTAAAACATAGGGAACTGAATGTTATTAAAGAGATTTTAAAAAGCGGTGCAAAATATCCAATGGTAAAACTAAAGGTCTATTTGATATTGAACGAAAATAAAATAAAGCCAAACAAAGCACCTGATGTAAATTATAAAGTGCTTGGAGTAAGCAATGAAATAGGCATTTTCTTAAATGAAAAATTGCAAGCCGAAGAAACTAATCAAAGTTATTTTGTTGTTGCTAAAAATGAGTTTTGCTACAACCCATATAGAATAAATGTTGGCAGTATTGGCTTAAATACATTTGATTACGATAACCAAATCATTAGTGGTGCTTATGTAGTGTTTGCTACCAAAGAAGAAGAATTGAGTTCAAAATATTTGGAGGCTTTGTTTGATAGCAAAGGCTTTTTAGCGTATGTAAACGACAAAGCAAATGGTGCAGTACGTATGAATTTGAAGTTTGAAGATATGGAGGCTTGGGAAATCCCCCTTCCGCCTATTGAAGAACAAAATGCAATTATTTCCCAAATAGAAAAGCAGAAAACAATTATTGAAGGTGCTGAAAAGGTTTTAAAGAACTGGGAAGTTGAACTTAAATATTTTAATAATTTTAAAGAGGTTACATTAGAATCATTATTCAGAGAGCCACTTAAAAATGGAGTTAATTTCACCAAAGAACAAATGGGCTTGGGTTGTCCAGTAGTAAATATTAAAGATTTATACACTTCACAATACGTTGCAGTTTCAAATTTAGATTTAATCGACATTTCAAGTAAAGAAATTGAAAATAATAAATTAGAAGATGGCGATATATTATTTGTTAGGTCTTCAGTTAAAAAAGAAGGCGTTGGATGTAGTGCAGTTTTTAGGGATACAGGCAAACCTGTTGTTTTCAGCGGATTTATTATAAGAGCAAGGGTTAAAGATGATGTTCTGCCAGAATATTTAAATTTATTTTTAAAAACCACTAAAGCAAGAAATCACATACTTAAAGATTTACAACCAGTAAGTATCTCAAATATCAACCAACAAAGAATTGAGAGCATTCTTGTTCCATTACCTGAAATTGAAATACAAAGAAATATCGTAAGCCAGCTTGAAAAACATATGAATGTGCTTGAAGGTTTGAGCATAATAAAAAACGAAGCCTTAATCAAAATTAATCAAATATTAGCAGATGTTTGGGGAGTTGAATTTGTTGAACCTGAAAATATTTTAGTAGAAGATGAGCAAGAAAATTAACGAAGCTACTTCAACAGATTTACCAATCATACAGCGTTTAGTAAATGAGTTTGGTTGGAAAGTAGGTGATACTTTGTTGTATCAACAAACTTATGATATTCCCGAAAATCTAAAGCAAGATTATTCTTCGCTTAAAAATATTCGTCCTGATATTATACTGCAAGATTTGAATGGTGAAATAGTGGCTGTAATAGAAAACAATCTTGACAAGGAAAATAAAGATTTGTTGAAACTGCGAACCATTATTACGCAAATGCTTAAACCTCGTTTTCTTTATGCTTGCAGTGCCGAACGCATTTTGTTTTACGACAATGCTTGGCGTGGTTTGGATGCAGGAGAGTTTAAGCAAGTCAATGAGTTTATGAGTTTGGAAGAAATGAAACTCAAAATTGAGCAACAGAAAAAAATTGCTACCAACAAAGAAATTACCATTGATACAACCATTGCAGGAGGCTTTGACCCTACGGTCGGAAAAGAACGCTATTATCAATTGCAATGTATTCGAACAATCATAGAAAACTATAAATCAGGTAAACAAAAAATGCTTATTCATATGGCAACAGGTCTTGGTAAAACAAGAACAGCCGTTGCTTTAGTAAAAGCATTATTGGGTAGTGGTTTAACCAAACGAATTTTGTTTGTGGTTGACAGAAGAATGTTAGCCAAACAATCAGTTGATGATGGTTTTGCATTAATAAGCAGAGAACATACAAGCAGTTGGATAACAACTTCAAATTTCAGAGCAAGGAAACACGCAAGTATTCACGTTGTGGTTATTGACACTTTAGAATTAATTCACAGCGATTTACCTTCTAACTTTTACGACTTAATTATTGTGGACGAATGCCACAGAAGTATAAACGTAAATAGAAAACTAATCTTCGACCATTTTCTTTGCCCAAGAGTAGGTTTAACAGCCACACCGAGAATTGCAGCAGCAAAAGAAGGAACAGAAGTGGACGAAGAGGATTTGGCAATCATTGACACTTACAAATTGTTTGGATGCGAAACGGGTGAACCCGACTTTCAATTTGATATGGAAAGAGGAATCAGCGAAGGTTTCCTTGCACCTTACAAACCAATTGAACTACTTTCTTCACTCATACTCGAAGCAGAAGAAAACGGAATTTCATTTGACCACGTTATAGACCCACAAGAAAAATATCAAATTGCTTTAGGTGCGGAAAAGAAATTAAAATTAGAGCAACTCAACCGTAAATTTATTTCAGAAGAAAACTGTTTACGCATTGCCGAAGAGTTAAAAAAGAATACACAATACGGTGAAAAAATAATTCTGTTTGGCGTAAGCCAAGCACATTGTATTGAGTTAGCAAATGCAGTAAACAAGGTTTTTGAAAACGACAATGCAGAAAAGCCATATTACGCAGAAGCGGTAATTTCTGAAAACAACGAACTGAACGAAACGCTGAAAGCTTGGTTTAAAAAGCCTTATCAGAAACCTTATGTTGTTACTTCGGTTGACATTTTAAGTACAGGCGTTGACATTCCTTGCGTTCGTTTTATAGCGTTTGCTGCATTGACAAAATCAGTTGGCAAGTATGTTCAAATGGTAGGACGAGGAACAAGACTTGACCCGAAAACAGGTAAGTTTAGCTTTACAGTTCTTGACTTTGTTGGTTTGTGCAGAAGAATGGAGGACAACGGAAAAGGAACTTTAAAAGAGAATAAGAAAATAGTAAAACCTGGCGACCAAAAACCTAAAATTCCAGGAACACCACAACCAAAAGGCGACTACTTTTTAATTGATAATCCCGACCCTGCTCATTTAATTCAACGAGTAGAAATTCACGGTGATTCAATTACAGTAATTGACAATTTACCAATAGAAGAAGCAAGAAAAATATTTGAAGAAGAATTAAAAAAGTCACAAGAACCTGTAATGACAGACTTGAAAGCCAAAGCAGAGCAAGTCGACTATCAGCCGACAGACGAAGAAATGGCAAAATTGCTTGACTGGTTAAGTAAACCTAACACTTTTTTAGACGAAGGACATTTGCAAAAAATGTATGACTTTCCCGAAGGTTCGGCTTGGGACTTTTTACTTCACGCTTTAGGCAAAAAGAAAATCCCGACACCAAAAGAACGCATTGAAAAAAATTACCTTTCATACTTGCACACTTACGACTTCACAGACGAACAGATTTTAGTTCTTAAAAAAATCAAAGATGTGTTTGCTTCAAACATTGCATCAAAACGAAACATTGACGAGAAAGAAATTTTTGGAAACCCAATCTATGAAAGACTTATCGGTTCTTATGACGACATCAACAAAAAATTTGACGGAAAATTTAACTTAGTAATTAACGACTTAAAGACAACATTCGGAAACAGACCAAACGCATAACCAACGCATTTGGTGGCACATTTGTATTTTTTTTCCAACGCACTTACCAACGCAAAAAAAATCCAAAAGAGCCACCAAGCCAACGCACTAAGACACTGCAAACAATGGACAACAGAGCAACGACAGAAAAAACGCCAGCACCTAACAGCACCTACCCAAAAGGCGGGGTTTCGTGTTCCAAAGACAGTTTTGTAGTTTTTCAAACATTAGTTTTTCAAATCAAGTTTTGTGGTAAAAGTCCCGCCCTTCGGGTAGCTGCAAAACGTTATGATAGAGTCGATGAAAGTCTTAACTGACCTCTAATAGATAATTTAAAAAGTAAAATACAGCGCTAATTTTCCCATATCC
>Ga0247844_1007546_pt1 | contig 12271 bp, 11 predicted proteins | sample LaCtaG_FD_192421 | JGI IMG/M metagenome (GOLD analysis project Ga0247844, IMG submission 192421) | Freshwater microbial communities from meromictic Lake La Cruz, Castile-La Mancha, Spain - LaCruzMarch201714.5m_1 | ecosystem: Environmental > Aquatic > Freshwater > Lake | place: Spain: Castile-La...
GCAAATCCAAATAATGCGAGATTGTCTCCAGGGCCCCCTTTTCTGCGAGGACTCCCGCGATTTTCTCTAACGAGAGAATTTCTGCAGGATATGCGGCTGCAACCGCAAACACCTGCCGCAGCAACGCTGGCTTCCGCACCTTTTCCAGATGAAGAAGATCGCGCCCGATCGCAGGTTCGATGATCGCATCCCGCACATACGCCTCCCACCGCGCAGGATCATTCCAAAAAACAACCGCACCCGGATACCCTCCATGCGTTACCAGACGCCGGGCGGCCTCCTGCGCAGAAATTCCCGCAATTTTTGCAAGATCGCCCGCCCCCCAGTGCGAAAGAGTGAGCTTCTCGAAACGCCCAGCCATCGACTCCCGTCCTGTGCCAAGTTGCAAGGATGACGAACCGCTGGCGACTATACGGATCGGAAGACCCAGTCTCCGCGACTCATCGAATTTGGATTTCAACCATAGTGACCAATCCGGAAGATATTGCACCTCATCCAAGAGAAGCACTGCCGGGTTCCCCGAGTGAGCCATCGCCTCGATCCGACGCCAGATTCCCTCCCGCCAATTTGGCAAAGCCGCCTCAGGCGAATCCGCCGAGGCATACAGCGAGCGCCCCTCCCATTCCGTAGCGATCTCCAGAAGCAGAGTTGTCTTGCCAACCTGCCTCGGCCCCACAAGCAGTTGAATCAAAGCAGGTGAAGTTTCATTGATCCGCACTTTTAAAATGGCCCGAATACTTTGGAATGCGTTCTCGTTTCTTTTTTCTATCATAGTCGAATAATTATTCGATCATGTTTAGAATTTCAAATCAAATGTGTTTGCGCTCACCAGCCACTCGCTACTCCCCTTTTTTCATCATAACGCCGTAGTCGCAGATCCCCAAACGCCCGAATGTCAAATCAGGAGTGATCTGTGAGCAATAGTTTTTTAAACCACGAATAGAACGAATTTTCACGAATGGGCAACGATTCGGCGCTCATAGAAAAGCTGTTACAAAATGCAGCTTAGCAAAATTGTAAAAATATTTCGAGTGCGGTTCCTGTTTCGATCCACAAAAATCTCAATCCCGGCACCTTGGCGCCAATCATTCGGCAAAGTCAACTGGATCGTTCTTTATCCCGAAAACGGATTTTAGACAGAATCGGAGCGAAGCGGAGAAAGACTGCCGCAGGCAGCCCGAAGGGTGATCGCACTGAATCAATTAACAAAATGAACAGAATTGCACTAAAAGAATATGTAGCCAAAAGCGGGGACATTTTCAGAGTTGGCTGATTCCTTGTAACTCATTCTTTTAATTCGGTTAATTTTTTCAAAACTATTCCATCGCCGGATCCGAGTTTATGTCAATGACAGCATCCACATAAAAAGAGTCAGCAACTAAAAGGGAGGATCCTTGGTAAGAATTTAATTTCGAACCATACAATAATACAAGAACTTTTGTCTGCCGGATTGCTTTTTTAAAATCTTCTTGTTAATCCTACTCATCCTGACATCCTGTCAAAAAAATGCCTTCACCTATCTTCACCCAAGACTGGTTCAATCGCAGCATTCCTGGTTGGCAGTTCCTCCTTTCTCGAATGATTCAAAAAACACCTCATTTGCGTGTTTTGGAGGTCGGTGTGTTTGAAGGTAGGTTAACTTGCTGGTTGCTCGAGAATTTCTGCAAGACACCGGAATCCTCGATTGTGGCGGTGGATACCTTTCAAGGCGGCATCGAACACGGAAATATGGAGCTTGGCGGGCTGAAAAAGCAATTCGAGGAGAGGATATCCGCTGTTGGTTCCCCAGCCAAAGTCGAGGTGCGCGTCGGGATTTCCCTTGAAGAAATTTGTTGCAAAGCATAGGTTGGAAATATGTCTACCTGCATCGCTTTAGCAACAGATCAAAACTATGTGAAACAAACATGTGTTACCATAGCCTCCTATGCGCTTAGCAATCCGCTGAATCGCTGCGACATATTTGTTCTTATTCATAAAGTTGACACGCATGGTGTTGAGTTGCTTCAAACAACAGCATCTGTGTTTGGGCTAAATCTGAAATTAATCACAGTCGACTTGAAGTGGACGTCACAATTACCGGAGTCATTTAGGGCAGGAAATGCACATGTTTCACCAATGACTTATTCTAAACTTATTGCATTAGAATATATTCCGCAGGTTTACACGAGCTGCCTCATGATCGATAGCGATTTGATAATTGTGCAAAATATTGACTCCCTGCTTGCGATTTCCTTAAGTGAATGTGCTATTGCGGCTGTTCCTGATTTCATGATGCCAGAATCAAATGGCAGCCGTTTAGGGTTAGAGATCCCCAATAGTTATTTTAACTCTGGTGTATTATTACTTGATATCAAAAATTGGAAAGATCGCGCTCCTCTATCAAATCTCTCTACAATTATAAAAAATTATTCATCAAGAATATGCCTTGGAGAACAAGATATTCTGAATCTTATTTTTCAAAATGCATATTTTTCTTTAGAATACTATTACAATCACATGATTATGGTTAATTTGGACGGCGTGATTCCTAATCGCCGCCTCAATGGATCATCCCCCAAGATTCTTCACTTCCCTGGTCAGATCAAACCTTGGCATGAATATGCTCCGCAAAATCTGCAGGCCATTTATTTTCGATACGCATCTGTCTGCCAATGGATCGGATTGGGGTTGCAAGAGCCCAATTCTATCAACGAAAAAAAATTAGCAGCACAAATTTGCAAAAAACAAGGCAATCATATATTACTTCAAAAATATTTAGCAAGTTTAAATATTGTTCGATAATCATCAGCGTCGATGCCAGTCACCAAGCGGCCGATGTCCTCGGCGATGCCGTTCTGGCGTTCCAACTCCTCAAGCCCGGTGGCGTGATAGCATTTGACGACTACATCTGGTCTCCGATGCGTCCCGGCACGGAAAATCCGCTCCTGCTTCCCAAACTGGCCATCGATGCGTTCACAACCATTTACTCCCAAAAACTCCGAATCCTCCCAAATCTCCCACTCTACCAGTTATATATCCAAAAATACTGATGTTCCTCATCAGGCCCACGAAAGCATCATCAGGGAACGGCAAGTGGCCAATAATACCAAACGCCGTTTGCTTTGAGACCTCTGAAATGTAGCGCGGGCGTCTCGCCTGCGGGCGTAGGTCGCTCTGTGTCAGGCGAGACGCCCGACCTACACAAATGCCTTTGAAAATCTGCAACCGAACAAGCTATTGGTCTTACTCGTGTTTATTCGCAAAATTCGTGCTTCAAATGTCTCTCTGGGACATCCGAGCTGGTCAAGCTCATTCGCTTTCTCCGCGAATGAGGCGGTTCTGAGATTCGGCGATTAATTTGACGCCGGGGTTGGAGTTGGGACAGGAGGAGGAGTTGGAGTCGAGCGCGGGGGAGTGCCGCTGCCTCCAGTGGTGCCGCCTGTGGCTCCTGGGAGGCTTTGCCCTTGCGTTGATGTGCCTTGGTCGCCGGTGTTCACGGGTTGGTTGCCTCCACCTGGCTGGGTGCTCTGTTGCGAGCCGGCTTGGGTTGCCGCCGAGATGGCTGTAGCGTTGGCTGTAGGAACCGCTGCTATGACTGCTGTGGCGATGGCGGTGGCTGATTGCGGAGCGGCGCTGGCGACGCTTTGTGCCACCTGCACGGCTGCTGCAGGAACTGCTGCTGCGACGCTGGATGCGATTTGAGGGGCTGCGGCGGGGGCCACTTGAGCAACGCTTGCAGCGATCTGGGCCGCGGCAGCGGGAGCGATCTGGGCCGCGGCAACGGCTACATTGGTGGCTGCGGTCGGGAGAGCATCCGCCGCTGCGGCTGCGATGTCGGCTGCCGCTTCGGGTGATTCTGCGGCGAGCGCCTCAACGGCTGCAACAAGTGCATCTGTGCCCTGCTCGGATGCGGCTTGCACAGTTGCCATTTGAGCAGCGCTGAGTGTGCTTCCTGCGGCTGGTGGTGCTGGCGCAGGTGGGGGGCAACCTTGGAAGGCATTGGGTGGCACGGATTGTTGCATGGCGGGTATCGTCTGAGTGGTTGCCGTTTGTAGCTGTTGAGCGCCCGGAGGATTCGCGCTGAAACCGCCTGTGCTTCCAACCCCGACGCTCTGGCCACCACCCACGGCGCGTGATCCACCAGCTGTTTTCATCTGCACGACACCCGTTGCCACTGCGAGAGTCACGGGGTTTGTTTGGTTGTTGCGGTTGCACGAGATGCCAAGGCTTGTTCCTCGGATGCCAGCCGAGCCCACGGGTGTTGCTATCTGGAAACTGGAATTCTTTTTGAGCTTGGCGATATCGACAACGATGGTTCCCTCGCTAACTTTCAGTCGGGTCACCGAACTGGAGGGCTCGGATTTTGTCGTTTGGTAGTCCACATCACTCGAGTTGAAAGGGTCTTGGGCAAAATTTTCAATCGAAAAATCCGAGTCTGGCTTCACATTCACAGTCGTTCCATTATCAAAGAGGAGTGTGACGCTGGTCTCTTTGCCGGTCTTGATTGTGGTTCCTTGTCTAATAAAGGCACCCTCTTTGAGCGGTGAGGAATTTCCCGAGGCGTCCAAAATTTTGCCACCGGAGCCTTCGATTTTCAGCACTCGAATATTCCCGAGAATCATGCTTGAAGATTGGGCTTGGGAATTCTGAGCCGCTTTGACGGGTGCTACCGTTTGGGCGGGGGCGAGATGGAGGGGGGCTCCCAGTGAGAGAGCGAGCAGAACGCTGAAGATATTTCTCATATCGGTAACTTCGTTGGCAATCCTTGAATGCGCAAGAACAATGTGTCTTTTGTGGGTAACTAAAATTTGATGTCTGTCGATTGCCGCACATGCCCCTTGGCATCGCGGATTGCGATTTCAATCGTATGCGTCTCCCAATCGATGAGCAATGTCCCGAAGTTGCATTTAGTAAAAGGCTCACCGATTCGGTTGGAATTGGGTTCGCCTTTGAAATTCCTGTAAGAGTGCGTGAGGCCGCTGGTTGTCATTTCATGGAGCTTCGGCCCGCCACTTGGGTTTTCCAGGCTTGAGATTTCTCCAAAGTGGCGGTCGCCGCTGAGCAGCACGACTCCAGTGCCTTTGGAACGCGCGATGAGCTCGAAGAGGCGTGCGCGTGCGCCAGGGTAGTCGTTCCATTTTTCAAAACGGTGCTCGGTGGGTAGGATCTGGCTGCCTGAGGCTATGATATGAATCTGCGCATTGCTGGAGGCGAGGGTCGATGCCAGCCAAGCCCACTGGGCCTCTCCCAAGATATCTCCCCCGGTGCGAGGCTTGTCGCGGTGGGTGCGGACATCCAAGAGGATCACACACACCTGCTGGCCCTCGGGACCGAAAATCTGCGAGGTGTAGATGCCTGAGCGTTTCCGACGGGGACTTTCGGTGGGCACATCGAGAAAATCCAAAAACAACTTTTGCGACTCCTCTTTCCACGCGTATTCGATGCCGGCATCGTTGCGGCCGTAATCGTGGTCGTCCCAGATGCCATCCACTGGGCAAAAATCCAGCAACCTTTGATAGCCGGGGTTTTTCTTTTGCTCGGCCCACTTTGAAGCAAGCACGGCCATGTCATCCGTGTCGCCGTAAATATTATCCCCGAGCCAGACCCAGAGCTCTGGCTTGAATTCCAAGATCGCATCCCAGATGGGCTGTGGTAAATCTTGGCGGTTGCAGGAACCTGTCGCAAGCCTGCTCAGGCGCTCGGTGCCATGAACCGTGCATAGCGGGAGCATGGCGGTAAGAACAACGAGGAGCGGAAAAAATACGGCGGCGTGATTTCTCATGGATTGATTTTTCCAAGCCTTTGCACACCACCCTCCACTCGGCAAGCCTGCAGCCTGATAATTTGGCTTGCCGAATCGTGAGTTAAAAATAGCCTACGTTTCATGTCGACAACACTCAGCCCGGTGGCCTACGACGCGAAGATCGAGGGAAACGTGATCTTCACGCAGGTAGATGCCGCTATTAATTGGATGCGGAGCAGTTCTCTCTGGCCGATGCCTATGGGCCTCGCCTGCTGCGCCATTGAACTCATGGCCGCCTCTTCCTCACGCTTTGACATCTCGCGCTTTGGTGCGGAGGTCATGCGGTTTTCTCCACGGCAAGCGGATGTGATGATCGTTGCTGGCACCGTCACCTACAAAATGGCACTCGCCGTCAAGCGCATCTGGGATCAAATGCCAGAGCCGAAATGGTGCATCGCCATGGGGGCTTGTGCTTCTTCTGGCGGCATGTATCGCAGCTACGCGGTGCTTCAAGGTATTGACCATCTTATCCCAGTGGATGTTTATATTTCTGGCTGTCCTCCGCGTCCCGAGGCGCTTCTGGATGGTCTCATGCGTCTTCAGAAAAAAATCATGGGTGAACACTCGCTGGTCGACCAGAAAAAGGAATTGCTGGAATCCCTATGACATCAGACGAAATGTCCGACAGGCTGCGGGAGGCTTTTCCCGCTGCTATCACCGACCAGTCTCGTTTCCGCGACGAGAGCACGCTGCGTATTCAGGTATCCGCCCTGCGCGAGATTTGCCTGCACGCGCGTGACAAGCTTGGGTTCAACTACCTCATCGACCTTTCGAGTGTCGACCATTTCGGAGACGAGCCGCGCTACGAGGTCGTTTACGAACTTTATTCGATGAAGGATTGCGTGCATGTCCGCTTGAAAATCGTGGTTAGCGAAGATGACTGCACTGTTCCCACGGTTTCCGATATTTGGCCCACCGCCGATTGGCACGAGCGGGAGGTCTACGATATGATGGGGATTCATTTTGCGAAGCACCCCGACCTGCGCCGCATTCTCATGTGGGATGGCTATCCCTACCACCCACTCCGAAAGGATTTCCCTCTTCAGGGCAAGAAAAGCGACATGCCCGGAGTTGCCTTTACCGAAGTGGCTCCCTTGGCCGGTGGACCATTCGTCACTGTGCCCACAAGTGGCACCACTCAGGTGCGTGAACCCAGGGCGCGCCATGCGGGAGATCTCGTGATGCCTGAAAAATTCATCGCGGAACCTTGATCGCCGAAGAGAAATCCCTCGCGGATCTCGTGGCCATGCTCACGGGCTGTGAGCGTATAGCCATAGATACTGAAGCCGACAGCCTCCATTGCTACTTTGAGAAGGTCTGTCTCATTCAAATCAGCGGGGGTGCGGAGCATGTCCTGATCGACCCTCTCGCTGAGATCGACCTGCAGCCGCTCTACGACCTCATTTGCTCGCGGCGTCTTGTTTTTCACGGTGCGGATTACGATTTGCGGCTTCTGCGCCGCACGGGAAAGTTTGAGCCGGTCGATCTCTTTGACACGATGATCGCGGCGCGATTGGTCGGGAAAACCGCATTCGGTCTGGCTGCGCTCGTGAAGGAGTATTTTGGTATCGAACTCTCCAAAGCTTCCCAAAAGGCAAATTGGGCCATCCGCCCGCTACCGCAGGAAATGCGGGAATATGCCATGAATGACACAAGGTATCTTCTCGAGATCGCCGACATTCTGGAGGCTGATCTCCGCCGCATGGGACGCTTGGACTGGTTTCTGGAGTCCCGTGACCGCATGATCGAAGCGGCTCGTGAGGTCAAGGAGCGCGATGAAAGCAGTGTCTGGCGCATCACCGGATCGTCTGCTCTCTCACCCCGCGCCCAAGCCGTGCTTCGCATCCTCTGGTTCTGGCGGGATGCGGAAGCGCGTTCCTGGGACCGCCCGGCCTTCCATGTCATAGGCAACGACGACATGCTGCGCGTTGCCGAGCAGGTCGCAACCGGCGGGGCTTTCTCCACGCCGCGCATGAATGGCCGTCGCCGCAAAAGTTTTGAAGTCGTGGTCGCTTTGGCCATGCAGATTCCTGAAAAAGAGTGGCCGAAAACGGAAAAAATCCGCCGTAAACGCCCGGCGCGGGAACAATTGGACAAGTTTGAGGCGTTGAAAAAAATCCGCGACAGGGTTGCCACGGAGCTTCAACTCGATTCCTCGATCATCGCCCCCCGCGCCGCTTTGGATGCCACTGCGGCCGATCCTTCCTCTTCCGCTCTCATGAACTGGCAGCGCCATCTTCTCGAGTTGCCTCCCCTTGGAGTTTCGTCCGTAGCCTGAATTTTTCACCCCCAAAAAATGGAAATGAGAACGCAGGTGCACGATATCATTGACCTCGCCCTCGCCGAGGATATCGGGGCAGGGGACATCACTGCTAAATGGTTCACAAGGCATCGGGCCACCGCGTGTGCGGAAATCGTCGCCCGTGAGCCTGCATACCTCGCAGGTGTCCAGGTGGCGGCAGAAGTCTTTCAGCGTATCGATCCCACTCTTCTGGTCAGGGTCGAAAAAACAGATGGCGCCTTATTGGTGAAGGGTGATCGCGTTGCGACAATCCAAGGGAACGCCGCGTCGATTCTGACCGCCGAGCGGACGGCCTTAAATTTTATCCAGCGCCTGAGTGCTGTGGCCACCATGGCCCACCGCTATGTGGAAGCCGTTCGCGGCACGGGGGTCGTTATACTCGATACCCGCAAAACGACACCCGGTTTCCGCGTCTTAGAAAAAGCCGCTGTTGCCGCAGGAGGAGCGCGCAATCACAGGGTGGGCCTCCACGATATGTTCATGGTGAAGGACAACCATCTTGCGGTCGGTTTGAATCTGGAAACGCTCCAGCAAATGATCAGCGAGGCACGCGCGGCCCATCCCGGCGTTCGTGTGGAATTGGAGGCCGACACACTCGGGCAAGCCCAAGGCTTTTTCAGCCTCGTGGGAGTGGATGTCATCCTCCTCGACAATATGTCTCTTGAAGATATGCGCGAGGCCGTCCGCACATGTCCTGCCGCCATGAAACTCGAGGCCAGCGGGGGGGTAAATCTTCACACCGTCCGCCCTATCGCCGAAACCGGTGTGCACTTTATCTCCGTAGGCGCCATCACCCACTCGGCGCCGGCGATCGATTTTGCCCTGGATTTCCACCCGATACCTCAAATCTGAGCAAAGACCAATCCTTCGGGGAGCGGGGTTTTAATTTGGGAGCGGAGGCGTGCAAGTAGGCTGTAGAGTCCAAAAAAGGTGCGATTCAGATAGATGGTATCCGCCGAACCTCTCTGCCCTCGGATGCCTCGCAGGGGGTTGTCTTTTCTGTTTTCCTCGCCGAGTTCGTAGACGGCCTTCATGAAGGTCGGATCTCCGAAGTCGAAGCTGCCACGCCGGAAGGGCAATGCAAGAAGCTCAAGGGATTTTTTGCACAGGTTCATAAGCTGAGCGCGCTGTGCGGGCGTGTCGGTTGGCAGCAGCATGGCCATGGTCTCCATGGCCGCACCGAGTCGCGCGGAATCTGTCTCCAATGCGGGATCCAAGAATGCAAATTGTTTGGCATGAAATTCCTCGTCGATGGATTTTGTGCAGCCGAAGTCGAGCACACAAAGGGTGTCTCCGCTGATGAGGAAATTTCCCGGATGCGGATCGGCATGGAAGATGCCGAGATTGTGGATTTGGTGGGCGTAGAAATCCCAGAGTGCTTGGCCAATACGGTTGCGCAGCTCTTGGGATGCCGGGCCGTCCGCGAATGTGTCGAATGGCTCGCCATCCATCCAATCCATCGTAATCACCCGGCGGGTCGAAAATTCCGGATGGTATTCGGGGAAGCGGATATTTTGAAGTTGGGAGCAGGCTGCCGAGAGCTGCGTTGCGTTGCGAAGCTCCTTTTCGTAGTCGGTTTCTTCGAGAAGTCTTGCTTCGACCTCCTTGAAGTAGGCGGCAACATCATGCTCTCTGAGCCCAAGAATCCTGAGGGCGAGGGGTTTCACCACGGCAAGGTCGCTGCGGAGGCTCTCGGCGACTCCGGGATATTGCACCTTCACGGCAAACGACCGCCCGACCCGAGTGGCTCGATGCACTTGTCCGATGGAGGCGGCATGGGCGGCAGAAGTTTCAAAGGATTCAAAAATCTCTCGAGGATCCTTTCCAAACTCCCTTCGAAATGTCCGAACCACGAGCGGGTAGGAGAGCGGGGGTGCGGAATACTGGGCACGGGCAAATTGCTTCGCATAGGCAGGCGGCAGCAGCGACTGGTCGATGCTGAGCATCTGGGCGAGCTTCAGCGGGCCGCCTTTCAATTCGCTGAAAGTTCGAAAAACTTCACTGGCATTTTTTTCTTGGAGGACATCGTTGTCCGCCTTGCCGGAGATCGCTTGGCGCCCGTAGTGCTTGAGGTAGTTTATGCCGACACGGGCCCCCGCACCGGCCAGTGCGGCCATGCGATCCAAGCGATGGCATCGAATAGTTTCTTGGTCGCTCAAGACATCTTCCCCCAAGCCGAGGGGACGAGAAATCGCGCAAGATCGAATGCAGAGTCGATCGCTTGCGTGCGCAGGACATCAAAAGCAAAGGCAACAGTTTTTTCGATGAAGGCGTCCGTGCGTTCAAATTGTTGGCTTTCGTCTTTGATCAGAAAGGATATCACGGCCCTGAAGTGCACATAGAGCACAGCGGGATAAAGAGCCTCCAGAGCGCCTCTGGAGGCGATTTCACTGCTGGAAACACCGTGAACGATTATGTCGGAGGCAAAGGTTTTAAAGTGCGCCTCAAAGGCCTTGAGGTATTGTGGGGAGGCGACTGGGGAAAGATGCCCAAAGCGTAGTATCATGAGGGATCTCTTATCCAGCGAAGCCTCCGTAAAGGCAAAGAGGAATGTCAGGTAGCGATGCCGGGCCGAAAAAGTGTTCCATTCCGCGGAGTTCGAAAGGGATGTGGTCAAGCCGACAATCCAATCCCCCCAGATGGCACTCTCGACGCTGTCAAGAGATGAGAACTCCTGAAAAAATTGCCTCTCCGTGAGGTCAAGCTCTTGACAGACGGAGTGAACAGTCTTCGGCGGGGTGCCATGTTGCTGGAGATATTTCGTATAGGCTTCCAGAATGCGTGTGCGAGTTTCCATATAAGATTATCCCTACTACGCTTTGGATGGGTTTGACGATACCGCTCACGGTCCAAAGGCGACCCCCGAGGCTGAAATTCTTGCGTTCTGCGGGTGGTGGAGCCTAGGGGATTCGAACCCCTGACCTCCTCAATGCCATTGAGGTAATTGCAAAGAGTGAAAAGTTGTAAAACACTCAAAAAGAAGGCTTACTGACTTTGATGGTTTTTGATGATTTCACATAATTCTTGATTTTAAGGGCAATAAGGGCACCAATGAGGCATGAAGAACATCAAACTCAAGCCAACAAAAACCCAAAAAGGGTGGAGGATAAATGTGCCAGCCGCGATTGCTGCAAATGGGGTTCGCCAGCGTTTATTTTTCTCGAGTCGTGACAAGGCAGAGGCATTCGCCGCTCCCCTCAGAGAAAAACACCACAAGGGCGAAACCGCGACAATCTTGCCGCCTCGATTGGCTCGAATTGCTCAAAGTGCATTTGAACACCTCGGCGACCTCCCGGGTGATGAACTTATTTTGGCAGCCAAGGCTTGGGCCGCTTCAAAAAACATCCTGCGAACCTCGAAGACATTTCGCGAGGTGGTTGCCGAATTTTGCGCTGCCAGAGCTCACAATACCGAAAAATATCTTTCGGACTTTTACCGCTATCCAAAAAGGTTTCATCAAATCGCCGGCAAACTCCTTGCCGAAATCACTCCTCACGAAATCGAAAAAATTCTCTCACCGCTCCCGGCCGTTGCAAAAAATTCGACAATTGATCGCCTGAGGGCCCTTTTCAATTTTGGGATCAAAAAAGGATGGGCTGCCGCCAATCCGTTCGAAAAAATAGACAAGGCCCACCATGCGCCACCACAAATCCATGTTATTGATGCCGCCGCTTTGGCGCGTCTATTCTCGGCCACAATAAACCAACACCCCGAACTTGTGGCGATGATTTCAATCATGGCATTTGCTGGGGTGCGGCCTACCGAGGCCACCAAGATCAAATGGGAGGATTTTGATTTTGCGGAGGGAGTGCTCACAATCCCCGCGAAGGCCGCAAAGACCCGCCGCGCCCGCCACATAAACCTGCACCCCGTTTGCCTGGAGTGGGTGAATTGGAGCCTCAAGCAAAACCCTCAAGCCTCCGGCCCAATCTGCGAACACCCACCGATGACGCTTCGCCGATACCTCCGCGCAATCCGCGATGAGGCAGGGCTCAATCCTTGGCCCCAAGATGCCTTGCGCCACACATTCGCCAGCGCAACCCTTGCAGCAAATTGGCGCGATATTGGCGGGCTTTGCCTGGATTTGGGCCACACTTCTCAAGCCATGCTCCATAAGCACTATCACCGCGCCATGCGACGGGCCCCAGCGGAGGCGTTTTTTGCTGTAAAACCACCAGCGCATGAGG
>Ga0247844_1007549_pt1 | contig 12269 bp, 9 predicted proteins | sample LaCtaG_FD_192421 | JGI IMG/M metagenome (GOLD analysis project Ga0247844, IMG submission 192421) | Freshwater microbial communities from meromictic Lake La Cruz, Castile-La Mancha, Spain - LaCruzMarch201714.5m_1 | ecosystem: Environmental > Aquatic > Freshwater > Lake | place: Spain: Castile-La...
CCCAGACCGCTGATGATTACGAGGCGTTGTTGCCTTGGGCCATCGCGCTACCAGCGGACTGAGCGCCCCCGACAACGCCACATCAAACGGCGACTTCATGCAAGGGTGCGGTTAATTGACCGCATACACTACAGCAGCAATGATTGGGCGTTTCATTGGTTTGAACCTTTACACAATGCGTACATCGGTTAAGCCATCCCCGGCATGCCTGCAAGAATCCACACCCCGGCAAGCGCGATCAATCCCCCACAAACGCGCAACCCTTGAGGACCCTTTGGCAGACTCTTAAAGGCGCCAATACCGATGCCTGCCAAATGCAGCGCCCCGGTGCACAACACGAATCCAGCCACATACGCCGCCGGTGACGCAGCGCTAGGTAGCTCAGCGCCGTGCGCATAGCCGTGAAACACACCAAACACTGCCACGATGGCGACCGCGACACCCGCAGGTGCACGCCAAGCCGCAGCGATTGCCAGTCCCAGTACGATGACCGAGACGGCTATGCCGGTCTCGATGAACGGTACTGCCACACCGGCAATACCCAAGATCCCTCCGACGACCATCAGCATGGGAAATGCCACTGGCAGTACCCAGATCAATGGCCTGCCCAAAGTCGCTCCCCAGATCCCCACTGCAACCATCGCCAGCAAATGGTCAAATCCGGTGACCGGGTGCAGCACTCCCGCAAGAAAACCGTTGGCACCCTCTTCGCCCGAGTGCGCGTTTGCAGCCGAAACAAGACTCATGAGCATCATGGTGACGCATAGTTTGTTTGCGGCCCAGCGATTGCTATCTGCGCCAGTGCCGAAAAGCGGGCGGTGCCAGGCTGGGCCAGACTTGGTGTTGACGGAATGAGTTTGCATAGAAGTCTTTCAGAGTTTAGAGTTTAAGTACATGGTGTTCGGACGGCGAGTCGTTAAACAGACGGTTCGTACGACAAAGCGATTTGCGTGATCAAAAATGCGTCGTCAGCGTCAATCGCAGGCTGCGTGGCTCCACCGGGTGAAAATGGCGGTCGGCCACGCCCTCGGGTGGTTCGCCCTTCAGGCGTGACGCGTAGTAGTAGTCAATGTCGCTGGCCTTGCTGTCAAAGACGTTGAACACGTCCAGTGCCAGCTTGGTTTTGCGATTGAGCTGGTAGCCCACGCGCACGTAGGCCAGTGTCGTCCCATCCGAGCGCTGGCTGTTGTCCTCGATCAAAGGGCGCGGACCAAAGTAACGTAATTGAAACTGACCCGACCATGGGCCTCGATCGCTGATGACCGCGCCCAGTGACACCACGGTTTCGACCGAGCCAGGCACATAGCGTCCGTCATTGGGCGCATCGCCTTGTAGGGAATCAAACTCTGCGCGCGAAACTGCAATGTCGGCATCTAACAGAAGCCACGGTGTGGCGCGGTAATGATTGTTGAACTCGATACCATAACGGCGGCTGGCTCCGCTGGCACCGGTATCACCTGCATCCCCAGAAAATACGAGCTCTGACCCAATGTTGAGCTGCCACAGAGCCAATGAACTCTGTAGCCCAGCAATAGCTTCTGTACGCATGCCCAGTTCGCTTCCTGTGGTGCGCACCAGGGCGGGTGCAGGGTCGATTGCTGAGCCTTCCTTGGGCGCAATACGCGCGATCACACCCCGTGCATCGTTGCTGTGGAAACCGCTACCCAGGTTCACAAAGTACTCGGTCTTGTTCCACGGCCCCAGAATGAGTGAAAGCTTGGGACTAGTTAGGTCGGCCGTGTTCTGGCCTGCATTTCCCGCAATGGAACTGCGTACATCCACCGCCATGCGGTCATAACGCGCTCCCAGTAGGGTGCGAAATGTAGGGGTCCAGGCGGTGGAGTTTTCGGCGTACAGGCCCAGCAGGCTTTGCTGCACCTGGCTCTCTTGCACGGTGGCCACGCGTCGGGCGCCCAAGCCTTGGTACAAGCCCACTGGGTCCAACCAGTCCATGCGCAGGCTGGTGCCCACGGTGGTGGTGCTGTCATACCCGCCCCAAGGCGTGGCAAACGATTGGCTGGCAGCGCCGCCCAACACTTGGCGGCTTTCGGCCTGTATGAATTGATCCGCATTGAGCGGTTCTGGGTTATCCAGGTTGTAAGTGAAGTTGGACACCAAACTTAACTTGGATGCAATTGCATAAGCGTTGGCTTTGAAAATCCCGGTGTCAGACTTGCCCTCGGTCTGAAATGACAGACTGGCGCGCTCGGTATAGCCTCCGTCGGTGGGGTCCAGCGCGCCAAAGCGGCCGACTAGGCCCTGGTCCACCGCGCGCTGCGGAATTTGGTCGGTGGAATGCCACGCTGCAGAGTAGGCCATGGCAGTCACGCTGGTGCGGCTTGTATCGGTGGAGGTGCCGTAGCGCAGCACGCCGTTGGCCCGGTGAAATCGCTCAGGCTCCTCCCACGGGCCGTTGTTATGGGCTGCCTCCAGCGCATAGAGCAGCTTGCCGTTTTGCCAAGGCACCGATTGGGTGAGTAGCGCGCGGCCATAGCTGTTGGCACCCAGCGTAAGCGATGCAATGCCCAGCGGCAAGGTATCAAAGAGCCCCAGGCGCGCCACCCCAGCGGAACTGAAGTCGCCCTCATCGGCAAAGTAAGGGCCCTTTTTGTAGCTGATGCGGTTCACGAGTTCGGGGATCAGCCAGTTCAGGTCGCTGTAACCATGGCCATGGGCGTGCGTGGGCATGTTCACCGGCATACCGTCGACATAGGTTGCGAAATCAGTACCGTGGTCCAAGTTGAAGCCACGCAGAAAGTATTGGTTGGCCTTACCGTCGCCACTGTGCTGGGTGACGATCACGCCCGGCACAAACTCCAGCACCTCGGCTGGGCGCAGTGTGGGTCGGTTCTCAATCAGCTTGGCGGTGACCACACCCTGGCTGGCCGCGTCCGAGGTGCGAATGGCGTTGTCATAGGTGCCCTGAATAGTGACCGGCGCGAGTTCCTGCGCCGCCGCGGGCACCATGGTGCTGGCCGTACATAGCAAGCAGGCCCAAGCAATGGCGTTTCGTTTGGGGCTGCGGGGTTTGGGTTGAGTTAAGTGCTGTTTATTCACAATGAAATCTTGAATGGGGTTAGGGAGCGCGCGAGAACGCGACAAAGCGCCGATACGGCAACGCGGCAAAGTGGCGTGGCTGCAATCGCAGACCGCGCCGGGTTCAACTAACAAGAAATGGGTGCCGTGGCGGGCCGCAACAGCGCCGCCAGGCGGGTGCCGCTTAGGCGGCAGGCGGGCGCAGCAGTGGCGCTACCTTCATGGAAGCAAAGCGAACTCCACCCTGAACCGGCCAAGAGCCATTGCGGTCCGTGGTAGTCGCTAAAACTATGCCTTGGCTGGGACTTGCCAGCATCGGTAGCAGTAAGGCCGCGCCAACGCCACCCGTGTCAGCCCCTTCGGCTGCTCCGTCCAGAGCAATCACACTGCTGTCGCCTAGGGCATGGTGGTGACGCTCTAGGGTGTCGTGATGATGGCTTTCATCGTGGCCGCTATCTCGCTTGGCAAAGGCTGCCCACTGCGCAGAGGCATCTTTGAGTCGCACTTGCAATTGGCCGTGACCAAACATTTGCTGTTGATGTCTGCGGCTTAGCCATTGGCTGGCCAAGTTAGACGCAGCGGCGCTGATTTTGCCGGTGATTGTGGACGCGACGGGAAAATCTGCATCGGAATGCTGGTGCAAAGACCCAAGCGCCTGCTGCCGAGCAACGCTAAAGCTCATCAGCACCACGGCTAGCAAAAGTAGCCAAATTAGGCTTCGCGTGCCGATAGTCTGCGAGGGGAGTCGTTGGGTCATTTCCACCTATTGGATACGCGAAGGACGCTGAGATGGATTCACAGTTTAACTTCACGTTAGCAACTTTATAAGAATAAAGCTCCGCGTGGACGCTCCGGTTTTCTGAGCTTTCAATTCATTCAGACTCGACACCGCTAGGCTCAAAATAGACCGAAACTGCGTTGTTGCACGTTTCACGAATCTTATCAACGTGCCAAGTAGGTCTGAACGGCTTCTATAGCAGCATACCTATCTTAGAAAAGGACCCTGTGAATGACCGGTCAGAGAGATGCCGCATTCGATCTTCGCTATTTGGCCTGATCAAAACTCAGCATCAGCTCGTCGTCAGCGCTAATCCCCAGGCTCCACTTCGGCTCACTGCGCATTGCCGCTAGCTTGCTTTCAAGGGCCACGATATCCAGCGTATCTTCCTCTTCTATGACCGTGCAAATTGATCGCCAAAACGCCAACAACCCGGCGGCGCTGATCCAGCGGGCGATCCAAAGATGAACGACGTCATGATCGCCGTCAGTGGCTTGGCCACTTCTGAGGTTTGCAATCCATAAAGGGATGGCCCCATCAACAGAAAAACGCATCGGCCTGGTATGAAGGCCGACTTTTTGGTTGAATTCACGTTCGGTGATTTGCCGTGACCATGTGAGCAACACCCACCCTCGGCGAGCCCTTTCTCCACCTTGGTCAAGCAGGGCATTGACCTCTGCGGATGTGGTGGCTTTTGAAAGTCGTCCGTACCAACGCCGCCCTTGTCTTCCCAGGCTGTGACGCTTGAGGTATCGCCGGATTGCCTTGAAGTCCCCCAAAATAGTTCTACCGTAAATGTTCAGATCCGTCTGATGCCACCTGGCTCGCCGGTCGTTAACGTCGACCAGGTCGCCTTTGCAAATCCGAGTGGATCCAAACCTGATGATTTCGCTTGCCGGTGCATCAAGCTTGACAAGACCACTGGCGTCAGCCCAGCTGGGGATGGCATCCGACAGTCTGAGGATGGTCTTGAGATGCGCAAGTCGGTTGACGAATCCCTCGAAGGGTTCAACCTGTTGCACACCATGGTGTCCCAGCCAACATCGCGAATCGACATCCATCAGCCACTCAGCAAGCTCACCGAGTACCTGATCGCGGGTGGTATGCGCCTTGGGAACTCTTGCCTCGGGGTATCCCAGAATCGTCTGCAGACGCTGGCATCTCCGAAATGGATAGCGCAACGCGTTGGTGAACAGGTCACTGGCAAGGCCGCGGTGGCTCTTGATGTTTTCAAGTGTCGCGCCATGGACCGGACAGGCGCGCATGCCTGCAAACGAATACAAGAGTGTATGAAACCCCTCTGCAAGACACTGTGGGCAGGCGGTGAACTCACCAAAATAGGGCCTCACCATGGCGGGGAAATTTCCGATGTGGCAGCCACGAAACGCGAAGGCAGGCTCTTTGAGAACCCTTGCAAAACGCGTCAGTCGGATCGGAACTTGTTCGCTTGCCACTTGGTAGCTATTGATTGAGTTCCCTTTTGAAAGAGACGTTACCGACGCCACCGCACCGTCACCGGTGCTTTGCCCTAGAAAGTCCTGCGCGAAGGCACTATGCGAGGGTTGATTCAGTATCAGAAAGCGCTGTACGGTGATCCATAGTGACGAGTAGGGCGGGATTGAACCTGGATGCCAGATGACCCGTGATCGCCGACCGTGGCGACCCAGATCATCCAGAGGCGATGGCAGTTTTGGCAAGTTGGCTTACTTTGACTTGGAGAGACGTTTTGGTGCCACCGCTGCAGAAATCAGCCGCATATGGTCGGTGAACTGCGTAAGCGCCAAGGCATCAATCCAGTTTGCCTCCGAGGTCGCTACCTCCCAATCATCGCCACGCGCAAGATCGACCATGACCTCTTCAATGGCGCGGGCGATGTGCTGCATCGGAAACTCGATATCGCCCTTGTAATGGGTCGGCAGCAGTGAATTCAAAACCCGCCACAAAACTGGCGCACAGGTGGCGAGTCTTGCACCTCGGGCATAGGCTTGCGGTGCGAAATGGGCCAGATACGAAGTACCGCTGTTCGCTGGCCACTCGGAGGCCACGTCGTACCCATCCAGGATGAATCCGACCTCTTCCACACTGCGGATACCGGGAAAAGGCCAATGCGCCACCAAAAAGCGGGCGGCCACGTGGGCATGGTCGGACAGTCCAAGCAGCTCATAGGTGTAGTCCATCTGGTGCGAGGCAATGGAGAAAACACTGAGCCGGTAGCCCTCCCAATCCATTGCATTTTGCAGGCCGAGCAGCCAAGTCCATTCGCGAAACGTCATTGCCTGTGCTTCGTCGATCAGGAGCGTTACGAAATTGCTTGAGCACGCCGCCGCCGTTGCAATCATGAACTCCACCAGCAAGCGGCGGCGGTCACCCCGCGTGGCGCGTCTTGGTGCATATCGAAACCCGATCGCCATTCCGAGCGAGACCCAGAAATCGTTCTCACTGAATTGGCTGTCGGGCGGGCGCGTCCAGATGTGCAAGGGAATACGCTTGCCGAAGCGGTCCTCCAAAACAGACTTCATATGCCATTTCACGCCGCGCGACTTGCCAAAGCGCGAGGGACCATGGATATAGCCTCCAGGTTGGCGCTGATCAATCCAGTCGCCAATTTTCTGGGCCATCGCATGCACTGGCGGTGTAAATACTGCGTACTCTTGCAGCAGTACCGGGTGGTGTGGATCCAAATGAGCAGGCAGGTTGCTGCGCATGTCGGTCCCCCTTTCAGTTGGCTGCCTTGCGCATGGGCGGCAGATTCGTCGAGACCGTCTTGGTGGCTGTGGCAACGGACGCGGGCTGATCCGTCACTTCCATGGGTGGCCGGTCTTCTTCTGTCGGTGGTTTCTGGATTCGTGCCTTGGCTGCCTCGACCTCGGCGTCGCTGGAGCGAAAACCGGCATGCTCCACCAAAATTCGCTTGAGCTCGAGGTAGCTGGGGTGGATGGGCAACTTCCCTTGGGCGTTGGATTCCACAAAGTCCATAAAGACCGTGACCGCATCTGCACCGTGTGCCAGTTCGAAGCGGCGGTTGCGCACCATGGAGTTGATGGCGCTTCGGGTTGTCAGACTGTGTGGTGTGCGGTGCCACGGCGGGTGGGCTCGCAATACGCCCAGACGATGTCCATCCAGAGTGGTGGCCAGTGCCACCCGTGCATCATTCTCCAAATGGTTGATGACCCAAATTTCCTTTCCCACCAGTTCGTGGCGTTGTGACAGTTCTTCATTGGAGTAGCTGGCGCCCAGAAAATTTACATACGGCCTGCGACCCACTTGGTAGCCACCACGGACGGTGCACAGCTTACGAACGCTCAAGAGGCCTTGAACTGAGTTGGGGTCAGCATGTCGCTTGGGCAATTTATCCACGGAGGCATAAAAGTCCAACATCTGCAGCGGCGAACGGTATCCCAGGCTGGTGTGGGGCGTGGCGTTGTAATTGGCAATCAGGGCGTCCAGCAGCTCGGCGGCGTATTCCCACTGGAACTCGCTGATGACTGCAACCTTGCCTGGATCGCGTCCGCCTTTGTCCTGAGCATTGGCGCCGGTCGTGTTGGACATCCGGTGCAAGCCGCGTGCGCTCAAAGTCTTGAAAAAAGATTCGATGAATGGTCTGTCGTCTTTGCTGCGGCGCTGCGCAAACCCCACACTCGGATCCATCAAAGTGGAGCCCACCACATCGCGCAATTTGTCCTTGACCGTTTTGCAAGTTTCGGCGAGGGCTCCATCGACGCTGGTTTCGTTCCAGCACAAGCCCACATAGCGCGCATCGTGGCCGCTTGGCAGGGCGGCATCATCGGAGTAGGCCTGGTCGCCAAAGGTTAGCTCCTTGCGTGTCCAACGGGTAAGCGCATTCTTTATCGCAGCGATCACGTCGTCCTTATTGACCTCGATGCGGATGCTAAGGTGGTAGCCAAGGACGGCCCGCGATACAACATCCAGCAGCACGATGACCCAGAGTCTGTGGATGAGCCGTGGACTCCAGCCGCCATCGATCTGGGGAATCATCACGACAAAGCGTCCATCCAGTTTGTGGGCATCCATTTCGACGCGCTCAAACGGGTTTTGCACTGGGCGATTGATGCCGTCGCCTGAAATCATCTTCTTTTCCAACTGGGGGCCCCCGGCAATGCGGGCTGCCTTTACCGGGTTGGCGCTCAGCACTGCGTTGGCGTACCGGCACAGACTCGGGTAGCCCATGGTCTTCATGGTGAACGGCCATTCGTTTCGGATTTCGTAGCCAAGACCCCGGAGTTCCTTGAGAAACCATGCCCATAGCGCATGCCGGGGTTGGCGAATCTGCCCTAATTTGCAATCAGGACATGTCGCAATGATTTGCTTGACAAGGCGCTGCGCGAAATCGGGTTCTTGAAGTAGCAGGTTGGACATTGCGCCAGCAGCACCACCGCCCTTTGCATTTGCACGAATCTTTGATTTCCGACTGTATTTGGCAATGTGCAGCCCAGGCACCAGGCCCCTCCAGCCATAAACGCGGCCGTCCGGATGAATGTGCATGCAGCGCTCCCGGATCGTTCGGTTCAAGTACCTGAGGTGCACACCGGTTGCCGTGGAGATGGCACCCCCATCTACGCCCTGCAGGTAAAGTCGAACCGCTTCCTTTCGTCTCAAAAAGAGTGCCAGGGATTTGGGTGCGAGCGCTCCAACGTCTGGCTCGGTCCAAATCGACAACGAGAAGTCTTCCCGATCGGTGATGCCCCTGAGGTGTCTACCGACAGGTTCCTCTTTGGTCATGAGAATTTAGGCTTTGACGGTAGGGTCGTTTGAGACAAATTCGTTCAGCTGAGGAGTATTTTTATGAAAAAATCCAAGGCATGAATGCTTTCATGAAAAATTATTTTTCATGATTTATAGACAGATTGGGCGTAATTTTCAAGAACAGCAATGCGTTGCTCTTGGCATGCTGGGAACGTTTTCATGAAAATGAACGTGTACCAGACATTTTGCCCGGATTTAACCAGTTAAGCCGGTGGTTGCCGGTGAAAAGCGTCATGAAACGCGTTCCATAAAAATGTAGAACATATTTGACATATTCTGAGTGGATGTGGCCCAATAGGATTTATGAAACTCGCAGACATTGGTCAGCTCGTACACGAACGGCGTCAGGCGTTAGGGCTCTCCCAGGCCCGGCTTGCCTTGATGAGCGGCTTGTCGCGTGCGACCATCAATCAGCTTGAAACCGGGTCGCTGGTGGACTTGGGTGCGGCCAAGCTCATTGCACTCTTGGACCTGGTGGGTTTGAACCTGGATGCGCGCACGCGCAAGGGTCACGCACACGCATTGCAGTCGGTCAGTCAGAGCGCCAGTGTGAGTTACAGAACGCTGCTCGATCCAGCTGCTTTGGCCGCGGCTTTGGTTGACGGGGCGCTGCCCAGGGGCATCACGCCTCACGTTGCCACCATGCTTGATGAGGCGCCTTTGTCACTGATCGTGGCAGCAGTCGAGGAGGTGGCAAGCACGAGCAGCACGCACCCTAAGCTCCTGTGGAAACATGTGATTCATTGGGCCAAAGACCTGCATTCACCGCGAGGCGTGTGGGCGTGATGGCAAGTCGTCTGAAAACGCCGGATTCGCTGCCAGGCGGTGTCTGGCAGGTCCTGCTGCACCAAGCCTATTCACTGGTCGACGAGATTGCGATCCATGGCATTCAGAACCCTTTCTGGACGTTCGGTGGTGGCACAGTCTTGATGCTGCGTTATCAGCACCGCATGAGCAAGGACATCGACATTTTTGTGCCCGATCCGCAGTACCTCGGGTTTGTGTCACCACGTCTGAGCGACGTTGCAGAAGCTGTTTCGGACAAATACGTTGAAGGCCCCGGCTTTGTGAAGCTGCTGCGACCCGAAGGGGAGATAGATTTTGTGGCCTCTCCCAACCTGACCAGCGATCCGTTTGAAGTGTGGGAGCTGCTGGGCCGTCAGATCAAGGTCGAGACTTCGGCTGAAATCGTGGCCAAGAAGCTGTGGCACCGGGGCGACCGTGCAACCGCACGTGACCTCTTCGATTTGGCACTGGTCATAGAGCGTGAGCCTGCGCAGCTAGCAACGGCCAGCGCCTTTCTGACGCGCAACCGGGATCAGTTTTTACTGCAAGTAGAACAACGCAAGTCGGTTCTGAAGGCGCAGTTCGAGGCGATCGACACGCTGAACTACAAGCCCTCGTACGAGCAGGCGGCGGACTCTGTGGCTGCATATTTGTTGTCGCTCTGAGGGGAGGTACGCCCAATGCACGCACCCCCAAGCGACTCGTCTGAGTTGATGGCCATTCCAATACCGACAAAGATGCACCTTGAAGTAAAGGTGCACCTTGCGCTTGACCCTGGCGTTGAGGTGAACCTATGATGCCCAACGCAGTACCCCTGTTTCACAGCGCGCCAACGTTCGCACGCAAAGCCGGCCGCCCCAAGGGCTCCAAAGCCCAGGTGGTCCAGGACCCCCGCGCATTGGGCATTCACCACTTTGCCTTCGTGCGTTCAAGCCTGCTGGGACTGGACCTGGCCGAGTCATTTCATCGCTACCTGGCATGGTCGGAATCCACCACCGACCTGCGCTATGTACAGAACCGCCGGGAAGCGCTCCTCAAACGCATCATCGAAGCCGGCCGCCAACACGACGCGACCCTTGCCTCGCATTCCAAAATCACCCATCTACTGGATTTGCTGCGCAGTGATGCTGCACCCCCCAAGGCGGTAGCACTTCCCAGTCTGGACGAGTGGGTCGCCTCCGAGGGCATGGACCCCGATGGCTGGAGCGAGGCCGAGTTGCTGGCCGAATACAAGGCCGCATTCGGTTTGGACAATGCCGATGCCATCGAGGCAACAACTGAAATCAAGGATCCAGTCGCTGAGCGGGTGAGGGCGCTCAACTACCTGGAAACTGTGCTCTCAGTCATTCCGAAAGCGACCGACCGCCTGGAATCCTGGTTTGCCCGACCGGTTGTGAAATGCCTGCGCAATATGGGCATCATCACCCTGGGTGACCTGGTGCGTTTCATCAACGTGTATGGCCACCGCTGGTATTCCACGATCAAGGGGTTTGGTGCCCAGCGCGCAAAGCAAGTCGTGCACTGGCTGATCCTGGAGCAGGACCGCTTGAACCTTTTGGTGTCGGCCAGCGTGCATGAACCCAAGTCTAAACGCGAGTTGCGGGTAGGCTCCTTGCTGCCATCGGTGGGTCAGGATTCGCTCGCTGTGCGCCAGTTTGGAGCCGGAACGCTGGTGGCCAGTGCCATGCAGCACATGCAAGCCACACCGGCATTGGCAGGAGGGCAGGGGGATTTCCGGTCCCACATGGCCAATACCCTGGGTGCCAAGAATGATCTCGAAGCGGTGAGTGCGTGGCTGTCCCGGTACAACGAGAAGCCCTCCACCCAGCGCAGCTACCGCAAGGAGGCGGAGCGCTTTCTGCTGTGGTGCGCACAGGAGCTCAGGAAACCCCTGTCCAGCGTGAACTCACCCGATTGCCAGAAGTACCGGGAATTCCTGCAGGCCGTGCCAAGCACCTGGATGCAGCGTGTTCCGCTCAAACGCACCGATCCGGGTTGGAGAGCCTTCCGTAGCCAACCCAGTGCTGCTTCACAAAAGCAGGCCCTGGTGATTCTGCAGACCTTATTCGGTGGCCTGGTGGATGCGGGCTATCTGGTGGCCAACCCGATGCGCTCGCTGATGAAGGGTTTTGATTTGCCGGCCTCCAAGATGGATATCCGGCGTTCGTTCACGGAAGCTGAGTGGGCGCATGTACTGACCTGTGCGGATGCACAACCAGTCGGTCCGGAACGCCTGCGCCTGAAATGCATCCTCGAGTTGCTTGTCACATCCGGCATCCGCCTGGATGAGCTGGCCAAGGCAACACACAAGGACTTGCGCATCGAAGCTTTGCCTGACCTGCCAGAGACCTGGATCCTGACCGTCACCGGTAAACGCAACAAGACACGAGAGGTTCCGCTGAATCCGGACGTGGTCAAACTCCTTGCGTTGCATGGCGGTGAGTTTCTGGAAGAGGACAAGGGCGCGGTTGACAAGGACAACCTGCCGTTGATTCGAACACTGGGCGCGTCGGTGCCGCAGTGGAAACGAGGGGAGGGCGGTGCGCTCGTCACGACCTCCGCAACCGCGCAGGCGGGTTCAGCCTTGTCGGCATCTGGTATCTATGCGGTGCTCAAGCGATTCTTCAAACACGCGGCCAAATCGGCATCCCAGGCAGGGCTGGACGAAAAGCGGTTTGAGAAGGCCAGTACGCACTGGATGCGGCATACGTTTGTGCGCCAGGCGTTGGTGGATGGGGTTCCGATCGAAGTGGCATCCGAACTGGCTGGACATGCGAGTATTGATACGACATCCATTTATTCGACACAGGAACTGGCGCGCAAGATCCGTGCGGTGCAGGGGATGAAACGAAGAGTCGCGGCCTAGCATTCAGGCGCGAGACAAGCAACCGTGGGGAACTGAAAC
>Ga0247844_1007550_pt1 | contig 12266 bp, 18 predicted proteins | sample LaCtaG_FD_192421 | JGI IMG/M metagenome (GOLD analysis project Ga0247844, IMG submission 192421) | Freshwater microbial communities from meromictic Lake La Cruz, Castile-La Mancha, Spain - LaCruzMarch201714.5m_1 | ecosystem: Environmental > Aquatic > Freshwater > Lake | place: Spain: Castile-La...
TCAAGAGCTGCCTGTTCTCGTCTTTCTGCTTCACGCATCTTACGAGTAAGCTTATCTATTCTTTTTTGAACAGCATCACTGAAAGAAGATAAATCTTCTGAATCAGCAGGTTTGTCTTCTTTGACTGCTTTTGGTTCTTCTTTTTCTTCTACAGATATATCAATCTTTTCTTTTTTATCTTGACTGTAATCTGTATATTCTAAATCTACTTCTCCTAGATTTAGATTTGGTCTTTTTTCTTTTTCTTCCTTCTTCTCTTCAAGTTGTATGGTTGTTTCTCTTGCGTCATCAGTGTCTAATTCAACATCTGGCTGACGCTTTGCTTCTTCAGCCATACATACTCCTTGTTATTTAGTACAGTTGCAAAATAGATTCAGGATTCTTAATTGTACTAATGATTTCATCATCGTTAAGAATTCTGATTTCTCCTCCCTCTATTTTGAATCTTGCTCCCGCGTATCGACCAAACATAACCCACTCTTTTGGCTTACACCATGGTCCATTCGGAAACTTTTTTTCGTCTTTATAGCAAAGATCTCCCATTTTTAACACGTAGCCACATACAGATGTCATCTGTATTGTTTCTAATGTATTTTCTGTGAGATGAATGCCACCCTTTGTTTTTCTAGCACCAGCATGCATTAGAACTAAAATTCTATATCCTGTTGGATTAGGTAATTGATCTAGTGCTGATTCTTGAAAATTTTCTGGAGTTAAAGATGTGTCTTTAACTTCTTTTTCTTTGTATGAATCTAAAAGTGCCTCTTTAAGTTTTGGTACTTCCAGACTTTGTGTCTTTGTCGTCATCAAATAGCTCCTGTTTTTTCTGCAGGTCAGTGAGATCCTGTAGCAGGGTTTCTAAGCCCTGTATTTTTCCTCTAATATACAAGACATCATCCCACTTGTCTACACTGTAGACCAGAGCTTCTTTTAGACGTTCTACTGATTTATTTATATGATTTTTTACGTACTTATAACTCTCGTAATCTATCATCCGTTCTCTTGATCTTTTGGTTGAGGTCTATTTGCCATTGTTCTAGCAACTGACTCAGCTGATCTTCCCACAACGTAACCACCAAGACCAATCTGTAAAAGTGTCCACACATCTCCTGGTAATTGTATTGTTATAGAAGCTTTAAAAAAGAATAATATTACTGGTCCTAATACATAATTCCATACAAGAATAAATATTAAAACATACATTAACAATGGTCTCCAACTAGCTGCAAACCAACCAGCTTTTGCTTCAGCCTCTACTATTTTAGCTGCAGCTTGTAACTCTGCTGTGTTAGATTGTAATAATTGTGTTTGTAATTGTGCTTTTAATTTTTCTTGTAAATCTTTATCAGGTACTGATTTCTCAATTGTACTAAATAAAATTTTAGCAAGAGGTGCAACTGCATTTAACATTGGTAACATTATTACTCCTTAAAACTATTTAAATAATTCATATACTTATCATATAACTCTTTATTTTCTAACACATGTAACTGTGAATTGCAATTAATGCATAATAAAGCTCTAACTTTACCAGTTTTATGGTCATGATCTACAACTAATCCTTTTTTAAATTCATCAGCATGCCTTTTACAAATTTTACACTTGTATTCTTGTTCATGATGCATAGATAAGTAATCTTCATAAATTATTCCATATCTCTTTTTTATAAGAGATTTTTTTAATTGAAATCTTCTTTTTTCAGGATCCCTTTTAATATAATCACGTGAATATTTTTTAATTCTTTCTTTATTTTTTTGATAATAACGTTGTTGTCTTATTCTAGCTAATTCTTTAAGTCTAAATAATTCTAATTCGTTACTTTTTTCTAACATTAAGTTTTTTTAACTTAGATTTTTTTAGTTTAAGTTTTTTTAATCTTAATCCTTGAGATGCAGGCCCTTTTAATGGTGGTGGACCAAACTTTTTACCTATCACCAGAACCTCTAGGCTTATTAACTTTCATTGCAGTAGATTGCATTGATACAGCTAATCTTTGAGCTTGTAAATCTCGTTGTTGTTGTAATTTTTCTTCATCTAAATCTAATCTATCTTCAAATTGAGTTTGCTGTTGATCTAATTTTTCATCATCATACTTAGCTCTTCTTTGAATATCCATAGCTTTTAAATCTAACTCTCTTTGTTTCAAAGCAACTAACGGATCTTGTTGAGAAGTTGCTGATTCCTCTTGAATAAGGGCCATTGTTAATTCGTTTATTCTTTGTGCAACCAAAGCATCTGCTTCTATTCTAAAAGCATCTGGATTAGTTTGTTCCATCTCAATATATTTAGGATCTTGCTTCATTGCAACATAAACTTCCATTGTAGCTTTCAAAGATATGTGTTCTGATATGTGTCCTTGAAACAAAGCATACACAGGTGGATTAATTTGTACCATTCTACTTTGCATAAACATTTTATGAGCCATAATATGTGCATCATGATCTTGTTCAGCAAAAGCTTTTGGTAATTTCATCTGCAATCCTTCCATATTTTCAATTGCAGGGTCTTTTGGAAATGGTTTTTCTGGTCTTAACAAAATTTCATCAACATTTTTTGTTCCAAGTGCAGAATATACACGTCTATATGCTTCATAAACGTTATGAATTTGCGGATTTGTCTGTGCAATCTGCAATTGTGTCTGCGCAAGTGTAATTCTTTGTGCCATTGAGAAAATATTTGGATCTGCAACTGGTAAAATATCTACTCTGTCATCAAAATCTGTTACTTTTATTGTTCTTTCACCACCATAAACATCATAAGGATAGATTGGAGGTAAATATTCTGCAAAAACTCGTGATAAAATTTTAAATTCTTGTTTCATTGCATAATAAATTCGTTTATGAATTGCTGACATCACTCTTGCACCACGTTCTAACAGTGCAATTGTTGTTCCAACGGCTGCTTGTTGGTTTCCATCACCCACTTGCATACCTGCAATACCCGCGAAACGCTGACCAGCTTCAACACAGAAGCCCATTAATTGATACAGAGTAGCACTTGGCTCTTTAAATGGTAATAATTGAAATTGATCTCTAATATTTCCGCCTGGTGCGTCTACATCTCTAAACTCACCTGGTTGAATTGGTTGTTCATCATCTCTAATTCTCATTCCTCTAGACTTAAATCCAGCAGGTAAGTTAGCTAAAGTTCCTGCATCTAATAATTGTCTTAATGCAGAAGTCGCTGCAGTAGATAAACCACCTATCATGTGAATTAAACCAAATCCATAAAAACCTAAACCTGGTAAAAACTTATAATGTACAAAGTAATTTATTTTTCTAGCTTTAGGATCTTCTTTTTTGTAATTTCTATATATAGATAAAATCTCTTGAGAGGTTTCATCTATTGTAACTATGTATGGTATTTTTACATTGTCTTCATCTTCAATATCTAGATCAACATGCATTTCTAAAACAGAATAAGTATCATCACTCTCTGCTCCTTTAGAAACACCTTCTAACTCATTATATTTTTTCTTAATATCAGATGTATTATCTTGTGGTGGATTTAATTCTATGTCTCTGTAAAAACCAGCTACTTGTTTTTTCTTAATCTCGTTCTCAGTCATTCTAATGATGTGAGTAATTCTTTCACAATCTCTTATATCAGTTGCATAGTAAGGTATTACTAAATCTTCAGCTGGTATAAATTTAGAAACAGCTCTTTCTAATACTTCATCATAATAAATTTTCTTAAATGCAGATCCTGCTAATGGTAAATAAAATAATAGTTGATCAAATTCTGGAGTATACTCATCCATTCTTTCCATCAACATATAATTCATGAAATCAGAAACTCTACTTGCTTGATCTTCTCTCTCTTGGTTTTGCACACCAATGATTTGAGTTCTTACAGGTCCTTCTGGTGGTAATAATTCTTTATAAGCTTGTGCTTGAAATTGTGTTACAGCTTCAGCAAGTAAAGGATGTGTTACTCCTGATGCTCCTTGAAATGGTCTTGTTTGTAATGTGTATTTAAATCCTAATAAATCTAAACCTTTAGTATAACTTTGTTCCCAATCTTCTCTTGTTTGTTTATCGTTTTTAAAATCAGAAATTAATTGATTAGCAAGATTTTGTAGATCTCTTTCATCCATTTCTTCTGCAATGTTTTTATTAAACTCGTCTTCTACTTGTTCTTCAACAACAGGTTCTTCACCCTCAACAATAACGTTAACATCATTAGCTGAACCAACTGGAGTTTCTCTATCTGTTACAGTTAAATCTTCTATTTGCTCATCTGGAATTTCGTTTTCAATAGCCATAGTTATAAGTTTATATTATATTAAAGGTGCTTTAAAGATATCTTCTATCAGACCACCGGCATGTTTGTAAAGTTTAAAAGGTTTATTAGCCATATCAGGTGTTACTCTTAAAGCATACATTAAATCATATAATTCAGGGCTATCTTTAGGAATAAACTCTATTTTACCCCCTTCTCCATAACCGCTTAAAAAAGATTTTGCATCTTGTTCATTTTTAAAGGCAGCAACATGATGATTTACTTTAAATCTTTCTAATTCTTTAGCATCGTCAAATTTATCTTTATTTTTATCAAACCTTATTATTTCTTTTTTCTGTACAACTTTAAAAGGATTTTCTGGATCTGATTTAGATACCTGTATAGTTTTTGCTTCTGTTCTATATTGGTTAGCTAGTTTTCTCATTGATTCTGGAATTATAGCTTCTCCTTTTTTACCAATCCCTTTTCCATTTGCATATCCATAAACTAATTCATTACCAGGAATAGCTCCTTTACCTCTACTAATATAATTAACAGGAACAACAGCTATATATTGATCTCCTTGTTCTGCTGCGCGTCTTGCAATAGTTTTAACTGCATAATCTGTATATTGTTTAGTATCAAACATCGGTAAATAATCTGTAACATTAGGTTCTTTTTCAGCTCCACCTAATCCTTTTTTTATTAATTTTTGTTCTCCTAATAATTTTTCTAATTGATAACCTTCTTGTTCTGTTCTATACATTCCTTTTTTTAAAATTTCATTTATTTTAGTTTGTATTTCTTCTCTAGGTTTAATTAATAATCCAGCTTGTCCCTCTTTATTAAAAGGATTTATTCTTTTCATGTTTTCTTCTTTAACTTTTTCAAAAACTCTTTGTTGAACATCTGCTTGAATTTCGTTTATTGATAAAACTTTTTCACCTTTAGGTGTAAATCTAGTTCCATACATGGCATGAACAAACGGTTGAACTTCTCTATATTTTTTATCTGGAATACTAAAATGTCCTGATGCTATTTGATTACCAGGAATTTTTTCTGGATAAACCCACACCATCTCTCTTGGATTTGTTTCACCGGGTAACTTATATTGTCCAACTTCTGAGCCAGAATTGTGTTGTAATTTATATGGGCTTCTTGCAGCAATAACTAATTTTTCAGTTTCTGCATTTACAGTTTTTAAGGCGTTCTCAAATATAGATTTATCTTGTGGATCTATTCCTTTAACATTTAATTTTTTAAGACCATCTCTAAATAACTGTCCTAAATTTTGTATTGTTGTATCACTTAAGTTAGATCCAGAAAATTGAGCATTATTTATTCTAAGTCCTCTAGACATCATTAAAGCTTTTTCTAAATTTGATATTCCTGATACTCCATCTCCTACTAATGCCGTAACATATTTTTTTCTAACAGTATCGTATACGTTGGTTATTTGATTTTCTATTGCACCAATTGAACCTTGAAAATTTTCTGGAGCTTTAAATTCTACTAACTGCATTCTATTAATAGGATTGTTTTTAACTTGTGATAATAATAATTCTTTATTAATTGGAGCATTAATATTTTTAGCTGCAGCTAAAAGACCTCCTACTATCTTTCCTTGTGGATCTAAGTCTGCAATATTTGTGTCAAACAATTCTTCTGTTTGAATAGAGGAAGATCTTCCATCATTGTATTTAGTATTTGTTTTTGATTTAAAGAACTTTAACCAATCATCTGCTAACATCTCATCAGCAGGAGATGTTTTAATTGCATCATACAACGCAGAACCGAACATCGGTTTAGATTCAAAAGGTCTATCATTTAATAATGGTTCAATCTGAGGTTGCTTCTGTTTGACCATGTAATTGATCTTGGTCTTATCTGGGGAATAAGTTATTTGTGGAACAACCTGTGCCTCATCTGCAACAACTCTTGGTATCTTTGTTCCTGCTTGGGACTCTATAGTTTCTTTTGCTAATTTTTGTTTTACGTAACTTCTAATAGGTTTTAAAAATGGAAGTGCAGCTAAAGCTGTGATACCAACAAGTGTTCCTAGCCCTGCTGTATCATCTTTTTGTTCCTGCGCCTTTTTTGTTTGCTCTGACATTTATTTCCATCCTTTTTTTGCTAACTTAGGAAAACCTTTTATTATTCCACCTAATTTAAATTCTTCTACTTCAATCTTATCTAAATATTTTTTAGGAAGAATTACATTACAGTCAGCTTCCATGCAGTTAGGATTTATTTTCTTTGCTACTTTATTTCCAATTTTTAAATCTTTTTCTGTTATATCAACTGATTTTATTTTACTTCCTTTAGGAAGTTCATCTAACTTTTGAAAATCTTTAGCAAAATTTTCAGCAGTTTCTTTTTTGGTGCTGAAATAACGACCAAAGGTTTTATCGCCTGTAAAACCTGTACCTCTTTCAAAATATCTAGGACTTTCTCCTCTATAAATTTTAATGAGTTGTTTTCCTGCTTCTTTTAAGACTGGCATTTATTTCCATCCTCTTTTTGCTAACTTAGGATATCCTTTTATAAGTCCACCTTTACTTTGTAGTAAAGGTTTTTCAACGTCTTTATCAATAATTGCTTTTGCTTGTTCTCTTAAATTTTTTCCATAGTCAGATAACTTAGAAAGGCTTTTATTTAAATTTTCTTTAATAGAAGGAGTTGCTTCTGGATCTGATTTAGCACGATTTAAAATTTTTGAATACTTATCTGATTTTTCAGCTCTTGCCATTGTTCTTGCTAAATCTTGAGTAACCTCATCTCCTAATTTACCTGTCATGTCCTTGCCACCTGTATCTTCTAAAATACTTTTTGCAGTTTTAATAGTGTTAACATTTTCTTTAGTCATCTCTCCTATTTTTGGAGAACCTATTTTTTGTGATGCTTTTACAACCTGGCGCATGGCTTTGGTTAACAAACCACCTGATAATAATTTTTTAGTTTTAGGCATTTACTTCCATCCGCGTTGTGCAAGTTTTGGTTTTCCTTGTTTTAATAAACCACCTGTGCTGAAAGATTTTTTAAGTGTAAATTTTGCTTGTTTGCCTTGGTCAGTGTTAGAGTAATCAAAACCTAATTCAGTTAATTTATCATCTGATAAATATCTTGTACCAAGACCATAATCATCTTTACCTGTTCCTGATATAGCACCTTCTATATTATCTTTTTTTACTGATAAATTAAGCACTGGTTTTACCTGATCTTCTGTAAAATTTAATTTAGCTCCAATAGATGCGCTTTCCTTTTTATTTCTATCTAGTCCTGCTAGATCAGTAATATCTAAACCTACACCAGGAGACATATTAGATATTTGCTTTGCAGCTCTTTTTATTGACTTACCTGTTTGTGCATTTTGAACTGCTACACAGTTTGGTACTGATCTATTTCCTTTTTTCTTAAAACCTTTTTGTACGTAACCTTTCCAACAAGTTCCTCTAGGCATTATTTCCATCCTCTTTGTGCTAACTTAGGAAACCCTTTTATAAGACCACCCTTTGATTCATATAAAATTTTTTTACCTTCTTCTTTTAAACCTTTAATAACTTCTTGACGATCACTAATAAAATCACTTCCAGTTGTTTCATCACCAAACATTCTTTTGTATTGAGATTTTACAGTTTTTTTATCTATACCTCTTGCTCTCTCTACATCCGTTGGAAAACCTCCAGGGATGCCTGCTTTTTGTTTTGCAGCACCAACTCTAACAGCTCCAAATGTTTCTTCTGCTGCATCCTCGCCAAATCGTCTAGCATATCTTAAAATTTTGGGTATAATTTTTATTGAATCTAAAATTATTCTTTTTTTAGGCATTTAGAATACCCCTTTAAACTTCGTACCTCTCAAAGCTATTCCTTGACCGCGAACCATACCACCACGCTTCATAGTAACTTTTTTTTCTTCTTGTTCGTTGTCCGTGGTCCCTGTACCAGTGACCGTGGACTTCATCGCAGATTCACCGGCTGACGTAACAGGGTCAAGGGACTGACCTGTAATGTCTGAAGCAGAAGTTTGTTTAGCAACATACTCTGCTGGTGTCATTGCTGGATCGTATTGTTTGAATGGATCTTTAAATGAGGTTGCTTTTGGTTTATCACCAAGTAATTGAGAGCCAGCTAATCCCGCTGCACTTGCAATTAAAGCAACTTCTAAACCAGTAAATGCTTTTACAGGTTTAATAATTTTATTTTTTGTAGATGCTTGTTTTAAAGCTTTTGCTTTTTTCTTCATTAGAATTTACCATTATACATACGATATTGTTTTTTAACATAACCACCTTTTGACTTGCCTTCAACGTTTGAAGGAATTTCAGATTCAGCTTCTCTTCCTTCCATTGATTTAATTTTATTAATTCCTTTTTCTAAAGCAACGCCTGCTAATGCACCTGCAGTAACTGCTGTTCCAATTGGTCCTGATAATTTAATTCTTCTTTTTAAAAAAGAATCTTTTCCTGCTGATTTCATTTCTCTTTCTGCAGCTTCTCTTAATTCAAAAGCTTTTTTTCTTTTTAAATAATCTTCATTATCTGAAATACTACTAAGTGGATTATTCTTTGTAACATAAACATGTTTAACGCTTCCTTCTGTTATATCAAAATGTCCTTTACCAATATTTTTTTTATCAGCCATTAAAATATTCCTTTAAATACTTTTTTCTTTACCTGAATGTTTTTCTGTCCTCTTACAGAACCACCTTCAGCCATGTTTTGCATCATGCTTGTATCAGGATCTACTATTGGAGATTCAAACATTGTTTTACCACTTGCAGTTCCATACATAGTTGCCGGAGTTATTGGTGGTTTATCTTTCTGATCATAGAATCCTGGTTTGAATTCATTTCTTGAAAGATACGGATCAGTTGATCCTGCCATATCTTTTTTTGATATGTCCTCATCTGAGTATCCTTGCTCTAATAGTTTTATTCTTGCTCTTGCACCTGATATTTTTTCCATTTCTTTTGTTGTTAACTCTCTACCAAATTCTTCTAATGCAGGTGTACGTACTGGTTTTTTTGGTTTTAAAGAAGCTCTTAGCTCTGAGCCTTTAGGTTTATCTCTTCGTTTTGGTTCAGCCATATTAATATAATTTAGTTGGTCTTATTCTAGCGATTTTATTTCCACGTGCCATAACTGAACCACCTTTTTGATAGTTAGCCATAGTTGGGTCTATCATACCGCCACCCATTTTTTTTTGAGATCTTTTAGCAATATCTTTTTCTCTTCTTTCTTTTGGAGTTATTGGTTTTCTTTTATATTCCTGTAGTGCTGGAAGAGGTTTGCTTCTAGCTTCTGCATAATCTATATCTGTTTGAGTCATTCTATCCTCAGGTGACATAGGTCCTGCTGCTGCCATTCCTGCTTCATCTTCTATCATCGCACCTATATTTGCTTTAACCATTTTACCTGGTGGTAGTTGTTCATCTTGTAAACCCATTCCTCTTTTTTTAACTGATTTTTTCTTTTTACTCATGCCACCCATTTTCATCATTTCTTTAGGTTCTTTCTTTGCTCTCAACATTGCAAAGTCATCACCAGAAATTTTACCATCTTTATTGGCATCTAAATTTTTTTGCTTACCTTTTAACATATGATTAACCCTCGTAGTATTTATATTCACGTGGTATCCTTTCGGTCTCCACATAGTCGGAATATGTAGAAACGAAATTACCCTGTCGGTATCTTAACACAGCTTGTGTCATGCTATCAACATAGTCATCATAAGAACCATGTGGAAACGCTGCACATTCCTCGATTACTTCATCTGCAAAACTCTCACCATGGGGATACCAGATGGAACCAGATTCAAAAACAGGGGCACAGGCATTTACCCTAGTAAACTTGTCATTTCCTTTGCTAGGGCTAAAATCTATTACAGGTATGCCCATTCTACGTAATTCTTGAATTAATGGAGATCCAGAGGCTTTTGCTTCAATAACCACGGACTCTGGCTCCCAGTATTTATATTGATCTAAAGCCACAGCTTTAAGTTCAGGAAAGTCATATCTTCCTTTTACAGCATCTAATAGTATTAATGCAGGTGTAACTTCATCTGGATAAAAGACTCCCCAAGTTGTAATTGCAGAATAATCGGCAGTTTCCTTTTTACTAAATGCAGTATCATAACTTTGAATAACATGTTGCAAAGCTGGTAAAGTTTTCTTCCATGGTTTCCACCAATCTCTTTTTATAATAGCACCTTCCTCTGCAACTGGATCTTGCATATATTGAGAGTTCCAGTTTCTAATTGAGATAGATGCTTTAACTTTTTCTAATTCTTCTAGGTTCCAATACTCTGGCCATACTGGTTCACCACTTGGAAGTATTGCTGGAAAAGAAATTAATTTCCATTTATCAGCTTTAGCTTCTGTTTGTGATTTAATAAGTCGTCCAGTTAAATCATCTTCAGCCCATCTAGTCATTACTAGCAAGATGGAACCACCTGGCTGTAAACGCTGACGGGGTCCTGATGAATACCATTCATAAGATTTTTCCATAGCGGTATCACTTAATACATCTTGTTCTGTATGTGGGTCATCTATAATTAATAAATCAGCACCTCTACCTGTGATGGAACCACCGACACCGGCAGCGTAGTACTCACCACCATGATTTGTTTCCCAACGACCTTTTGCTTTAGAATCTTCTCTTAAACGAACGTCACCAAAGATTTGTTTATATTGTTGTGAATCAACTAAGTTACGAACCTTACTACCGAATCGTGCTGCCAGTTCTGCGTTGTGAGAAACTTGCATTAATTTCATCTTAGGAAACTTCCCTATAATCCATGCAGGATAATAAACGGAAGCAAATTCAGATTTAGTATGTCTAGGTGGCATATTGATAATGAGCCTCCCTTTTTTCTGTTTAGCTATCTTAGTAAATTCATTTGCAATAACTTGATGGTGGCCCCACTTAGATTTATCTTTTTCTTTTTTAAAAATAATATCTGGCCACATCTCTTTTACAAAATATAAAAAATTATCCTGACATAATTTTATGTGTTTCAACCAAAGGGACTCCACTTTGTCTCTAAGCTGCTCCCCCGTCAACAATTCGTTTTCCATATAAATTGTAGGATATACCACCCCTATGCGTGTGTGCAACTTGCTTACAGACTAAGACGGCTAGATACATAGAACTGTAAAACGGGGGGCGGGGGGCTTCGTTGTTGATTTATATAGGTTTTTGGAAAATGGAACTCTAAATTGCAGGTGATAGCCCAGCTGTTAAGCTGGGCTATCGGATCTTACTTAAAGAAACAACCTCGACTAGTCTTATCGTTCTTATTCGCGTGGTACGTGTATCGTCTTGCAACCTTGCGATTAAGATACCGAATGACTGTCTTTAGTTTAACCCTAGCAATCTTGCTAGGGTTAAGAACATCTGACCGATATATCCAAAGATTATTCTTATCAGTCATTACTTACTCATTAACTCAAGTAAGTGTTGGAACTTCTCAATATACTTTCGTCTTAAGAACTCAACACTTTCAGTGCCTTGATACTCTAACATTGTTTCCTCAACAATGCTCTCAAGTGTTTTAAACATTAGTTGATAATCTAATTCTCTAAAAGTTTTTTTCTGACTTTCAGTTAGAGGATTATTATTACTAACTTTAGCTAAATTACTTTGTATGATTGTAGTTAAATTATTTGGCATTTTCTAACTCCTCAATAAAAGGTTTGAACTCTAAATAATTAGAATCAACCAAGTATTTTTCATACACTTCTGGATTTTCTGATTTGAATTTAGTTGTATCAAATCGTTTCATAACCCTAGTAATTTTCTGAATGTACCCTTGATGCTTCTCATCAAAGATAAAAATTACATTTTGTTTTTTCTGTTCGAATAAAATTGAAATCTGTTCTTTTAACAATTCCAATTTTTTATTGTAGTCTTTGATTTGATATTTAATCAAAGCAAAATTTAACCCTAACTTATTTTCTTTGTCGGTTAAACTTTTTGACTTTACTTTTTTTAGTGCTGTCATTTGTTTTCCTTTTTTTGTTGTTAGTTGTTATATAAGATAATT
>Ga0247844_1007562_pt1 | contig 12244 bp, 21 predicted proteins | sample LaCtaG_FD_192421 | JGI IMG/M metagenome (GOLD analysis project Ga0247844, IMG submission 192421) | Freshwater microbial communities from meromictic Lake La Cruz, Castile-La Mancha, Spain - LaCruzMarch201714.5m_1 | ecosystem: Environmental > Aquatic > Freshwater > Lake | place: Spain: Castile-La...
GAACCATTAAAATTAGTTATACCTGATAAACCGCCAGTAATTAATATTTGTCCGCTAAACGGACTGCCATACGTTTTAGAAACATTTACCGTGCTAGTTGCAACTGAGCTTGTACCATCGCCCCAATCTACAATTACAGGTCCCGTAACAAAAGTGAAATTAAATGTCACCGTATTTTCTGCATTGGCTTGTATTGCAAATCCGCCTAAATTTAATAACAAAGATTCAGGACCGTTAAGTCCTGAGTTTTCATAATCTTGAATATTGTTGCGGTTGCTTAACACTAATTTCTAAAATCTTGCGATACGTAAATTTTCCTACGAATATTTAATGCGTTGGTGCCAGCTCCACTAAATACAATATCATAACGTGTTACATCTATTTCGCCAGGTAAACCGTTGTTTGCCATGCTTTCATTTGCCAGCAATGTTTGGCCATTGATTAAAACAGTCGTGGTGCCTCTGTTTGTAAATATGATAGCGTTGCAGCCCGCATCAACATTTTTGTTTATTGTTATGGTTTCGGTTTGTATTACGTATTTCATTTTACTATCTTATATATAATGTATCCAATTAAAGCCACTCCAACTAACCCAATCCCCCCAGCAATAATTTTTTTTTTAATGACGTTGGCAGCATATTTATAGCTTGCTTAATGTCTGATTCAGTAATTAAATTACTGTATTGCCGTCCGTTTTCAACGTCCATAATAACTTTTGAAAGCTTAACTAAAAAACTTTCAGTTAATGGAATAGGTGTATCTGCCGTTATGCCTGTTGCTTTTACTACTGCATTGATATAGGCGTTAGTATCATTTTCAAATGGCGGAGCGTAGGCTGTGATAAGTTTGCGTATTGTGTTTTGTTTCCGGTCTGTAATATCGCCAATAATATCGTAAAGCTTGGCACGAATACCATAATAAATATTTTCAAACTGCACAAAACGTAAATCGGATCCAGGTACAATAATTCCTTGCCACTTGCTATTTGTTTTAATTAAGTTGCCTGGGTTGTTGTTTCTAAGTCCGCGCGGTAAATCTGTTCTGCCTAAAAATGATTTCATTATGTTAGCTTGTATGTTTTATCGTTTGGAAAAAGAATAATATAAAATGTATTGTTTGGAAACAATGCCGCATTTTGAAATTTAACATTTGATGCGGCCTTGACTAAAACTAAATTTGCTTCAACCAAATTAACCATGCTGCCATCGTTGCCATAAGCCCAAATCATTTTACGCTCGTTAATAACTTCGCCTATTGTTTGAGGATCAATCATTGTGCTGCCGTCCGGTTTATATAAATAGTAATCATTCCAAAACTGATTGCTGTATGGATTGCTGTTTACTTGAGAGCTGCTCCAAACTAGTGGCGCATATTCTATATTAGAATACATAGCCATTCTTTTAGTTCTACTACTTTGGGTTGTAAATGTTTTGTTATAGTTGCTCACTTGCCCTAAATCTGACAATTTAATCTTGGCTCCTTTGTTTTCACCTCCAATAACTAAGCCCGGTATATTTGCTTTTAAATTAGTCCAACTATTAACGCCTGCTTTAGCCATGTTTGAAAGCCAAAGGATTAACAGGCCTGCGCCTGCTATAATTGCATTTTGTTTGGTTAATAGCTTTTTCATTCTACAATGATTTTATTGAAGATAAAGCCATTCGGTACAAATCCGGTTTGTTTTTGCAAACGTTTACAACCGCTTTTAAATGATCCAAATAATTAGGTTCTAAGCTTGCCCACTCGCTAACCAGCGCGCTCAATTCGTCCACGCTTTCAGCTACTTCAGGCGTAGCAAATCCGTTTATATCTTTGGCAATTGGAGCACCCATTGCTGTTTGTCCCGTCAATAATGGAAGTAATCCAGTTATTAAGCCTTCAATCATTGGATTGCGGTCATTATCCTTCTCCGCTTCTATTTTATCTAGCCTCCTTAAAAACTCGTGACGATCTTGCATTGCTTGCATCTCGCTTTTGTGCCTTGCTTCGCGTTCGTTTAATATTCTGTCTAATATGTCAAAGTTCATTGATTCAATAGTTTTTCCAATTGTTTCTTGGTTTTTTTCTGCTGATCTAAATTTTTCCAGATCATAACGGTACATAAACTTTCTAATCTGTCCGCCTCTTTTTATTGAGTCAGGCGTTTTGTCTGATTCAAATAGTACGATTGTGACCGTTCCTGTAAAAAAACTTAACTGATTGCTAAGCGTTTCAGCGGATGCGCTGTTGCTTAGGTCAGTGTCCATGTTCTCAGCAATTAGATTATTGCAGCTAATATCCGAATAAACGCGCCAAAGTTTTTGGCCTCCGCGTATTTTCTCAAATACGTGTTCTATGTCGTGTAAATATGCTGCTGCCATTTTTTGGTGTGTAATAAAATCTTAAAACTATTCCATTTGATGCCGTGAAACCGCTAACGTCTGACCAAATTATGTAACATGATCTTAAACTAATTTCTGTGTTAAACCTTGTTATCTTGTCTGCATTAACGCTGGCCACTAGGCTATATAATGGCAATTCTGCCACAACTGTATCTTTTTTGTCAACTAAATATAATATGCCGTATGCGTGTTGCGCGGCTGTTAGCAAGTCAAATGTGCCTGATGATGTGTCGGCATAACTTGTCATGTGTGTATTATCTACGCACTCAATACCATTTATAATAGATTCATCTATTTCACGGTCTGTCGGTAAAAATAACCGCGTTCCGGTTAACAATGGCATAGCTGAACCAAATTGCATTGCAATTGTTTCGCTTTTGTTTGATAAAGGAAAAAAGAAAGGAAGGCCAAGCCCTAACGAGCTTAGCCACCTTAAAGAAAATAATTCATTTCTTGTTTTCATGCCACAAAATTATCTTTTATAAGCATAAATCAAATTGAAAACTGCTGACTGATTTGCAACCAATGAAGTTATGTTTGTTATCTGAACTGTGCAATTTGTCAACTGAACGTCAATGCCATCTGCAAACGAAAAGAAAAATCCTCCATTTTGAGAACGGATAAGAGAAAAATATGGAATGTTGTAAACAAATTGCTCGTTTAAAGCATTTTGCAAGTTTACTAATAAGCCTGTGCCAATTGGCACAACGGTTCTTGCGCTTGGTGTTGTTACCAATTGCGTTGCTGTAAATGCTTCTAGGCCATATAAGATAATGTTATTGCGGCTAATTTCTGGCACGTCTTGAAATTGAAAACGTTGGCCAACCACTACTGTGTTTAAAACACACTCTACTAACTGAGTTCTTTTAATTGCTAAACTATACATGATTTCTGTTTTTGTTTAAAAAAAAGCTACCGGATTGCTCCGGTAACTTTTGAAATGAATATTAACCAATAAAATTTGCACCGTTTTGAACGTAATATCCCTGAAGGATCATTACAGCATAATTGCTTTCGCTTGCTTCGTTCATTGTTACGGCTGCTGGAAGTTCCAAAGAAATATCAACGGTATCGTTACCGCCAAAATTTACATATGGATACAGTCCATAATAACCATACAACGCGTTTGGCCACTCATCGCGGCTCACCGGATAAGTGGTAATAGTAGGTACTGTACTAATAACGGCTGCTGATATAGTTCCGCCTTGTGTGCTTGGCACGCGCTCAAAGTTTTTAGCGTTAAACCTTGTTAAATACTGCACTCGGTTAACCTGCCAGTTTAAAACTGAATTGTACAAACTTTGAATATTTGCATCGTGTGTGCCGTCAAATACAGAACGGTTAACATAGCTATACAACAATGCTGCTGCCTGTTGTGCTGCTGTTGGTGTAGCTGATGCAATTTTTTTAATAAACAACCCGATGTGAGTTGTTACAAATGCGTCAGAAATATTCAAACGTGATTCAGTCGCATTGATGGTGCCCTGAACGTTTGGTTGATTGGCTAAAAAGTTAAAGTTAACACTCGTTTGAGTAGTTAACAACACTTCTGATCTTAAAAAACCTTGTGTTACCGTGGTTTGTTTACCCATGAACGGACGTGATGCCGTTTCTAAACTTGCTTGTAAATTCATTGTGTATGTATAATTTTAAATGTGTTTACAATTAGAATGTTTCTGGATTTTCAGTTACATCATAAAATCCAGCTTGGCCGCTAACTCCTGAAGGTGTTACGCCTACACGGTCATAATAATTTGGCTGAGTTAACAATACTGAACCAATCCCGAAAGATTGAACCAATTTACTAACACCAGCGGCAATCATACCGTTTCCCACGCTGCCTGCTATTCCTTTTTGGCTTGATAATACAATACCTAGAGCCAAAGGAACTGCGGCTTTAAGTTTTTCGTTCATTTCGGTTGGTAAAAAGTTAGTTACCAAGTTTGCGCCTACCGCCCCAGCTCCTAGAGCTGCTGCTTCTGGTAGTTTTTTAGCTAAATTTAATTTTGCCATTTTGTTTTGTGTGTTTGTTTTTTTTTTATCTTCTACGTTTTGTAGTAGTTTTTCTTTTTGTTGTCTTACGTTTCGCAGTCGTTGTTTTTTTCTTTTTAGGAATAGAAACGGCAGAATAGCGGTTGGGTGTAACGTAAGTAGCACCAATGCCTGCCACTTGTTTTCTCAATTTATCAACTTTTTCGTTGAAACGAATCCTGCGAATGTTCTCTTTTTTAATTTCATTCGCTTTTGCGATGTAACGCTCAAGCACGCCTGCGCTGGCGTTTGCTTTTGGTTTTTTTGGAAGCTTTAGTAGCTTTAATCTTGCCATTGTTTTATATTTAAGTTTAAAAATTTACATATCCTAATCGCGGACTAACATTGCCTGGAGTTCCTGTATTTTGTCCAGGTGCTGAAGGTGATTGATTTAATTGTGATAACGGACGGCTTATTGATTGCCAACTCGGTACAATTTTGCGCCCGTTTGTAGTTTTAATGTTAAATCCTTTTATTTCTGATGCTAATTCAATCAATGACTGCTCAACATCTGTGAAGGGCCTACTATTAAAAATAACTAGCATTTCGGCTGGTGTTTTTTGATTCATTAAGTCATTTAAAAAATCAACCAAAAAAGGTGTCATTACAAACGGCACATGATAATAAACCCTGTTATCTTTAAACCTATATGGGCTGCTTGGTTCTAATGTGTAAATCTTTGGAGCAGTTGGGTTTGGCTTATACTCTTTTTTCACTACAACGGCTGGCACATCAAAAAAATACAAGCCATTTTTTTTAAACCAATAGTTATCCTTAAATATAGTAATTATTGAAGGAAATAACGGAGGACGGCCATGCACAGCCATTAATACATTCGCTGCTGCCAAGTTGTTTGCATTTTTAACGTTATACATATCAAATGGATTTGATTCCCAGCCAGCAGGTGTATTTTCTACTGAAGGACTTAGCGCTGCAATTTGCTCACTTAATGTTGGCCTGTAATAAAAATTCAAAAAAGAAACTATTGGCCGTAAATCTATTAATAGGTTTGGCCATATTATTTCAAAATTAGTTCCGTTGATGCTTGCTGTAATTTTGTTGTCTAAGCCTAATTTAAAAGGACCATTTACAACTGTATCGTCAAAGCCCGTGTTATCCGGTTTCTTTTTAGCAAAAAGAAAAGGTACAGTAAATAAAAGCAGTGTTGTGATGTCCATTATCTAAATAAAAATAAACTACTTAATAAAGCCATGGGCACAATTGCGTTATCTTGTTTCGTTTCGGTCAACGATAAATCAACTTGATCAACTGGTGCGTTTTCTTTTGTTGTTTCTTTATTACCTAAAATTTCCTTAACAAGCGGAATAATTGCAGCTATAACTGGTGCGGCTGCTGCAATTGCGGCTAATATTTCTGCTCCCGGAAATCCTAACTTACCGTCATGGCCAAAAATCATTTTACGCTTGGCACCTTCAACAATAGTTTTATCCAATTGCTCCCAGTTGCCGCCTAATAATTCCCATTTGCTAGCAATTTTTTGATAATCTGTTTTTCTTGCTTTATCTAAATTGGTTGCAAATGCACGCACGTTAAATTTAACCAATAAAAGAAACGCACCACGTGCTGGAGCAAACGGCACAATGGCTAATGGGTTTGTGCGGCCTATAAAATTATTTTTTGCAACCGGGTGAAAATTGTCGTATAGTTTCACTCCGTGTATTGTTGATATTTTCATGTCGTAATCTCGTTTATATGTGTAAGGTGCTTCTGAATTGAATTTTTTATATACCGGATCTATAATAATTTCCTGACTGCCATCCATGGCAACAACATAAACGTGTTGAGGAACGCTGGTACCATCATAGGCTGTATATCTAAACTTAAAAGTAATTCCCAAAGAATTTAAAACGCTTGCAGCAAAAAGAGCGTAGCTTTTGCAATCTCCGGTACCGTCAGCAATAAGCCTGTTTGGCATCTTTATTTTTTGATGGTATCCGTCCATTTTATAACGCACGTTTTCCATCAAGAAATCAAAAATATTTTTTGCGGTTTCTTTTATGCTAAATCCAACAAAAGAGTGAGCCACGTCCTTGACTAGCTTTGTGGCTTTCGGCAATGATAAATGAATAGTATTTATAATATCAGCATTATCACCGTCAGCGTGATGCTGCACGGTGCGCATCTCTGGACCTTTCATTGATATGTTTAAATGCTTGCTCATACTATCAATGCAGTAATATTAAAGTTGAAAGGAATGGTTACACCTAACGTTTTGATGCTGCCTGTGGTAGTAATGTCAGGGATGGTTTTGCTAGTAACGGATTCAGATAGTACCGTTAAAAAGTTTACGTAATTAACCGAACTATCAATAGTTGCCAATACAGATTTATTGGCTTCAATGTTGATTCTGTTTGGTATTAAGTACGTACCAATTAATTTGCCTTTGTGAAATATATCGCCCGAAAGTCTATCAACCGGGATACTGGAGTTTGTTTTGTTTGTTAATACAATGCCAATTTCTAACTTTACGTTTTTAAAATCTGACTGATCAAAACCTAAAACGCGAATTTTGCCCGGTGCGGCTGTTAGTTGTTGGGCTGCCTGAGCTACATTGTAAGCCCTGTTAGCCATAAATAAAATTCCAACTAATATTATAGGCACTAGCATTTCTGCCGTAAATATTGCACGATTTTATTTATGTGCTTTGTGTTGCTTTGTGTTTGTTTTTATCTTTTTAAATTACTGATATTAGGAAGGTGATAATTATAAGTAACTGCACGACATTTGACAGCAAGCATGAGGTGGATAAACTTTTCCAATTTCATTAACATCTTCTTTGTCTAAATCTTCCCAGTTGCCAAGGCATTTTATATCTGACATCATATAATCACACCAATCATTACAATCCGGACATGGTTTGTGTCCACATTTATAACAAGTTCTTTCAAGTTCAGGAAGCAATTTATTTGCTTCTTTTATTTTTTTAACTTGTTCAGCAGTTAAATTAAATTGATTTGGTTTCATCAATAAAAAAAATTTAGCATTAAGCTTCTCCTAAATAATTAACAATAATCTTTAGCTGAGATGGTGTAATTCTATTGTTGTTCTTAATTGTAAGATTAGGAATTGATTTTAGATATTTTGCAAAGGTTACCAAACTAACTCCATATTTAGCGGCTAACTCTTTTCTAGTTACAAAATTGCTCATAATTTAAAATGTTTGACAAAGTTAAAAAAATCTTTCGTTAATGCAATAATGTTGCAAAGGATACTCTAAATATTTTTAACCAGCAACCAAGCCCACAAAACAACAGTATGCAACACAAATAAACACCTTGCTGCACTAATGCTCTTGCCAATTTTAATAAATCAACCAAATAAGGTTGCAGCATCTTTTTATTTGTGAATTTATTGTCCGGTAAATTTTAGAACTTTTTTGCACTTGTTCAGTCATTGATTTGAATATCAATAACTTGCAGCGTTTTCGTCAGTCATTTGTCAGTCATTTCTCAGTCACAAATTAAAAAGTCATTAAGCATTCTATTGAATATCAACTATTTAAAAAAAATGTTTAGTCACAAATTTTATATTTGTGACTAACAATGACTAACTAATGACTAAAGAATGATTAAATAAACCTTGTGTTTATTGGTGTTGTGATGCAATGCGCTGTAATTGTACTCTAACGCAGGTGATTGTTTTTTATGTGTGTAGTCCAAAAAAAAAGCCCGGCAAAAAATTACCAGGACTATAATAGTTTTAAAGTTAACTAATCATTTTCCAAAACAAATTTACGACCAAGGATCATTTTTGTTAGACGGCATTTTTTCACACCATTGTAACTAAGATTATTTGCTTTAGCATATTCAGAAATAGTTAGCGCGTTTAAATAACGTGCGCTTAGTTCAATTATGTGAACTAAGTCATCATTTGATAATTCATTTAATATAACTGATTCTTCTAAAACCTGCTCCAGTTCTGATAATTTCATATGTTCAATTTTGTGAACTTCTTATATAAAGTAGTTAGCCGCAACCCTAAAAAAGCCGCATCTGTCGTTTGAAAGTTTGGTATGATAATTTGCTTTTTTGATAGTATGTTTCATCAATTTCGCAAATATCCAAGTTTAGTTTTTCTTTGTCGCAAGCAATTGCAATATTCCCACTACCACCAAAGCAATCCAATAAAGTGGCGTTTTCTTCAATTTTGCAATATTTAAACATAAATCTGTAAATATCAACAGGCTTTTGAGTAGGGTGGAATCTGTTTAAATCCATACTCGAATACCTTGCTATTTTTGCAGGTTTATCTAAACTCGTCCAAATCAGTTCGCAAGCCGAAAGCGTTGGCATATCTTGCTTTTTATCCCAGCAAACAAAAGCCCTCGTATTTGGTAAGTATTCTAAAAAGTAATTAGCTCCAAAAACTACTTGATTTTCAGTTACTCTAAAAAACTCTTTCCAAAATTCAGCATTTGGCAATATATCCCATTTACTGCTTTCTCTATAAAGTGTAGCCATCGGTGTGTTTTTTAGTTTTCCACCGCCATCGCTCAATTTATCTCCAAGCCCATAAGGTGGGTCAATAACCCCCCATTGGTAACATTTATCAGGCTTACTCTTCATAAACTCAATGCAATCCACATTGAAAAAATTAATAGAAGGGCAGCGGCTAACACATGGTATAACCAATGGCGGCTGCGGTGGTGTGCTTATGTTTGTTTCTTCGTTCATGCTTTTATGTAGTTTGATAAATTTGTACTCGTAATCCGCCACTGGTCATACCATCAACGTTAGCTGCCATTTGCAGACGACAGTACATATCTCGGCATTAGTTCGCCTTGATGTTGTTCAATACCTTTAAACACCAGCGTTTTGTTTTCAATTAAAGGTCGTATTACTTCGTGCCGTACAAGGCAATCAGCATACATAAACATTCCACGTTCAGGCAAAAACCAAACGCTGTGAAACATTCCTTGCGGTTTGTAAAATTCATCTTCGAACGATAGTTCATGTTCAATCGCTTCGATTATTTTACGTTGGTTAAGTTGCGTTTGATATTCATTTTGAGCATCAATAGCATAAGGCGGAGTTGAATTTAATTTATCCATTTTGTCAAGTTATATGTTTACTTTTTTAATCAATTTGTCAAGTTATAGGCTGACGAAAAACGGCAGCTAACAATATATTGGCAAAAGGCGGGCAGACGTGATACTATCAACATCAGTGGCTCATCCATCATTTGTGCTACTATCAACAGTAGTGCTACAAATCCCGCCCTTCGCCAATATTTTGCCGTTAGGTGCAATGCCAGCAGACACCCTAAAACATTCGGAGTTGGCTGACAAAATCTTTAAAACGCTTTTCTTGTGCTTCATAATATTCTTTGTCTATTTCAAATCCCACAAAGTTGAACCCGCCTTTATATGCTGCTATTCTACTGCTCCCACTCCCCAAGTGTGTATCTAAAATAAAATTGCCTTGCTCTGCAAAATTCTTTAAAAGCCATTCGTATAAATAAACAGGCTTTTTCGTTGGGTGTATTCTAACATCGTCAGCCCCAACTATTCGCTTCTTAAATATCTTTGCAGGGCTTTTAAATGAAGTCCAAGCTATTTCGCACATTGCCATACTAAACGCTTCGGGTTGCACCTTATCCCATACTACAAAGCAAGGTGTTGGCTCAAGGTGTTCAATCATATAATTTGCTCCCCACACAATTTGATTTTTAGATACCCTCACAAGTTCAGCGAAATACTCCTCGTTAGGTATTGTGTTATCATTTCCAGCAAATGATTTATACTTGTTTTTATCACCTCTTTTTTCGCTGCCCTTGTGTCCCATAGCCATATTAATCCCATAAGGCGGGTCAACTATCGCCAAGTCAAAATGCTTATCGTTAAAGCGTTTTAATGCCTTTACACAATCTTCCAAATAAACCTCCGAGAAAGGCACTGCACCTAACAGCGTATTAGCGTTATTGCCTTCTTGTTTCAATTTATCATTTTCCATATATTTCAAATTTGGTTTTTCAAATTAACATTCGTGTTGGCAACAACGCCAATACGCAAAACGTTAGCAAACATTCCAAAACCATTTATTTTCTTTTTTACCCACGCACAGATAGTAGATAAGTATTCCCGATTTTTTTTGCTGTTACATTTTTCGACAACCTTTTTTCCTTAATCTGTAACAAAACAGCTTGGCGTGTTATACCAAGCTGTTTTGCATAATCAGTTACAGATAGTTCCATTTTAGTACCAGTTAGTACTTTTTCTCACATTTCCGTCAATCATTGCTTTTTTAGACGAGTAGCTGTCTATTGTAGAGCATTTAATATCAGCCGCTCTAAAATAATTTGCTCCGTACTTCTTTTTAGCAGCATCGGCAGTTAATGTACATTCACGATTTCTCATCGCTTTACTTTTGTCTTCAGTGGTTAATGTTCTTTCTCCTGAACCTTTACCATCCCATTCTGTTAATACGTAAATCATTTTGTTTGTTTTTTATGAATTAGCTGAATTACTAACTCGGTTCAAAGATAAATATAAATTGTCAATTAGCAAGTATTTTAGTAAAAAAGTTTTCAATCCCTCGCAAAAAAAAGAAAATAAATGGTTTTGGAACGAGCCAACACACAAGTCCAACGCACTTTGCTAACACCACCTATGCAAAATTGGCTTGAAAAAAGCCAACTATCGCATAGCTGGATACCGTTAGTGGCAATTGCAGACGAGCTTCTCAATAAGATAATCGCTATCCTTTTTTACAATCGGTTCAATCAATTGCTTTACCATCTCTTTCTGCTCTTTGCTCATTCGAGGTTTTACTGGTTGAGTAATTTGTCCATCGTAAATCATTATCAATATTTGTTTATCATTACTTATAACAGAGGCATCTAATGATGAACCGGTAAACCACCTCGCACTAAAACATTCAGGCTTCGTTTTAAGTATATCAATCACCTTTTCTACAAGCAATTGTTGATGGGCATTATATTGATTGCAAATGCCACTAACAACAGGTTTATTCAATGCGGGTTTCCTGCTCCCAAATAACCATTTTAGTAATTTCATATTTTCTGCTTTTAAGTTAATTTATCTGTTAAGTCCCGCACTAAATAAACCCGCAACCGTTAGCAGCCTTAACCTTCACTTCTTCTCTATTCCATTTGTATTTTGCTTTTAGTTTCATATTTTATTTTTTCCTAAAAATTATATACCTGTTTTTGCTATCCCTTGTTTCATCTTCAGTTTTGTTTACTGGCTTTAAATCTGGGTGATATTCAGTTGCTTTTCGCAGCCACTCTACAAAACGCTTTGTTTTAAAGCGTTCGTTTTTATAATCGCTGTAAACGTCAGTAAAATCATTAAATAACTCTATTTTGTTTATTTCGGTGTTAAACTTCAAAAAATTGTACTCAACTTTATAATTAAACCACTCCACAAACTCCGAACTGGTTTCTTCTCTGAACTTGCGCGCCTTTAAATTAATTTCATCAGGCTTGTTTAATTTGCTTCCATTAGATAAAAACATATAAACGCACCTGACAAAAAAATTGTAAAACCTATTCCATTCTAAACTGTCCCAGTCACGAAAAAACCAATGGCCAAACTCCATCTCTGGGCTGTGGTGTTCGTTGAAATAATTACTAAATTCAAACTCAAGAAAACGATCTTTTGAGCTGCTGCCCTCAATACGCACTGTTTTATTTGTGGTTAAAAGCATTTTTGCTTGTATCATATACGGTTGCGCTCCTTTCTTTTCAACCGTGATGCCTTCTGTGATGTCGTTATAAATCATATCCACGTCAAAATTTTTCTTTAAATCATTTATGCAAACAATCTTGGTTTCAAGCATACAATCCTGATA
>Ga0247844_1007563_pt1 | contig 12242 bp, 13 predicted proteins | sample LaCtaG_FD_192421 | JGI IMG/M metagenome (GOLD analysis project Ga0247844, IMG submission 192421) | Freshwater microbial communities from meromictic Lake La Cruz, Castile-La Mancha, Spain - LaCruzMarch201714.5m_1 | ecosystem: Environmental > Aquatic > Freshwater > Lake | place: Spain: Castile-La...
AGTGTGTAGATCGCAGCACCTGTAATGTTATTAAAGGTGAGGGGTTCTGGGAATCGCTCTGGAACGATGGTCGTAACGTTGTTGTTACGTTGCGCAAAAGATCGGTGAATGGACATTCTATAAGGGATTCATAATCTTTTATAGAATGGGGTATCCCATGGGAATCGTGTGCAACCCATAATGTTTAGTGATTGCGTCGGGTGCGCTTCGCACGCTTCGATTTTTTCACGCGACGGGAACGCTTGGACTTCTTCGCGCGACGAGAGCGACCTCCCATGACAGCGCATGAAGATCCTTTAGAAGCAAGAAAATCCTTTATCACTTGAATATGTTGTTCAATGACTCCGTATTTGTCAAGAGCAATATGACCCTTATTAACTTTCTTCAGTTGTTTCGCGTCTCCTTCAAACTCTTCGAGCTTACGTTGCGCGTATGCGCAACCATGCTTTTTATAATGTGCAAGGATCTCTTCAGGCGTATCCCCAACATTCTCATAATTAAAAGACGTTAAGGACGACATTTCTATTCATCGCCCATAAAATAAATACGCACTAAAACGATGAGAAGCTACGATCATCGAACGTATCATTGGCAAAGATACCAGGCATAAATTCCCCACCCCCCTGGATGATCTCCGTAGAGAAGCCCTGAGCACCACTTGCGGTTACTTGCTGGGTTGTGCTGGCAATGCCCGATGATTCTGCAATCGAAGTGTTGTCATTCAACGGGGGAGGGCGGAAGGACCGCTCGGGATGACGGAGATTCTCAGGGTGATCTGAGCTCTCTTGGGGATGAGAGTAGGGGTCCGTTGCCTGAGGAGGGGCATAGTGAACGATCTCTTCTTGCGGGGCCTGATTGGGTGAGTTCGGGCCGGAAGGGGCCACTGTGCGCTCGGGATATAATGGTGCCTGACGGATTTCAATAGAAGCAGGGGCTGCGGAAAGGCCCTGGAAGGAGTCTGTGGCAACAACGTCTCCACCAAATAGGCGATCCCGAAGGAACCAATAGGCCACAAACCCGACGACAAGGATCATCACCAAATAGATCGCAGGAGCCATCGTATCTCTTTTTGGTCTCTTGAAAATCATCGTCCGCACACAACATCACATGACCGATAGGGGGCCGATAGGGGACCGGAGGGTATAAAAATTGATCCCCGTCACTCCTCACAACATATCATACACCATGCCCGTTCCTACGATTCTTCTTAGCACAAAGGGAGAGCTCCGAAAGGCGAATCTCCCTCTTGCAGAGGATGGAACCCTCACCATGGAGGGTCTTCAGCACTACATGAAAAAGAAAGAGGCCCCCGAAGTCATTCACCAGTATGAACAAGAAAAACAGGTGTGGACCGTGTTGGGATACAAAAAAGGGAAAAAAGGAACGGAAAACAAAACGGAACTGCCTGCCCCCTGTGGCACAGTCCTCTTTGGTGATGCGCTGATCGTTCTCTCTGCGACAAAGAACTGGTCTCATCCTTTGCCGTGTATTATCGAACAATGGACAACGTTCTGCCAAGAAAACCAAGAGGAGGAAGAAGAAGAGGAAGAGGAAGAAGAAGAGGCCGAATCCATGAAGGACCCCTTTGAGGAAAGCGATGACGAAAAGGATCCTCACATAGACAAAGTAGAGGAGGATGAAGAGGAGGTGGCAGAAGAGGAAGAGGTGCCAGTTGCTGTCAAGCGCCGTGCCCCCATCTATACCAAGGTGGATACGCAGGCCCTGAAAGAGGAAATCCCTATCACATCAGAGCCCGCATCTTCTCCGCTCCGTCTCCGTTGTCTCTCTCATCTTCAATTCTTAACGGCCTTCTTTCCTGAAGAGGAGATCCATTCTCTGGAGAAGGCGATCTTTGAGGCATCGTATCACTATGCACAGGAGCATTACATTGCGCGAAATTGGAAGTCTGACTCCTTCTCCGAAGTCTATCGTCAACGGATGATGTCCATTCTGAGCAATCTTCACCCTCAGAGTCCTGTTCAGAATACACGCCTGTTGCATCGTGTGCAAGAGGGGGAGTTTACCCTTGCGTCGCTCGCCACCATGACGGCGTATGAGATGTATCCTGAGAAGTGGTTCGCGTTGAAAGATAAGCTCCTTCAACGCGAGCAAAAGATCCTGGAAGGAAATAAAAGCCGTGCGACGGATCAGTTCAAGTGCCGTCGCTGTCAAAAAAGAGAGTGCACCTACTATGAACTACAGACGCGCTCGGCGGATGAGCCGATGACGATCTTTATCACGTGCCTCAATTGCGGAAAGGAGTGGCGCCAGGGTGGCTAAAAGCCTGAAGGGCGAATGACGTAGCGATAGCCTAAAAGGCCAAAAGCCTAAATCATGGTGCTACAAGAAGAGAGACTCCCAAGTGACGCTGAATATGGATCTGTTGCTCTCCTGAGGGGACCATCAAATGGGACTCTATTTTATTAAAGGTGTGTCGTGGAAAGGAGCAGAGATGATCGGCCTCTTGTTGAGTCAGACCATGATGTAATCGTGTGCGAATGAGCGCCTGAAGAGATTCAGGCGCAACTCTTTTTTTGGGAAAAGGGGTAGCTATGGTAATCGTGGAGAGTGCCTCTTTGAAAAGAGGGCGTTTTTTGAGTGTGACCAGAGTCCAGTCAGAAAGGGTAGTCATGGGATAAAAAGTCTATCTGGATCAAAGAAAGAGAATCGCATCAATTTTATACAAGAAGGATAGATGCGTGTTGTGGTCCCCCTGGTCTCTAGTCTTCCAAAAAATATTCCTATTTCGTTCTCTTTACTTCATGAACTAGAATATCGCAATCAATGTCGACAAGGAGACAAGCGTGGAAGACAACGGGCATGCAGCGAATACCAGAAGAAGACTACAAGAGAAGTAGGTCGGCCACACGCCAGTATTCAAATGTGCCGTTCGGCAGTGGACGTTTGATAATAAAGGGCAGACGTTTCTGTTCCAATTCCAAGCGGGCAATATCGCGCACATCCGTAATGTGTTTTGGGATCGCAACAAACGGCACCGATCCCTTGCTCAACTGATTGGCACGCAGTCCAATGATTTTGGTCCGTTCAAAGACCGTCATAAACGGGTATGTCCGGTGATTGGCATCTGCCTTGTCTCCATGGGGAACCATGACCTGGAGGGGGACCATGGGCATGACTTGTTCCACGTAGTCCAAGAGACATTCGGGGTGCTGTTGATAGAGCTTCTTGAGTTCGGGTTTCATATCCGCCGAGAAATCCTCCACCTCGGGCTCCTCGTATTCTTCCTCCCACTCTTCTTCATACTCTTCTTCGTCTACGGCGGGGTCCATCTCGCGGTCTCTATGTTTCTCTCTTTCTTTTATTCTTCTTTTCAGCCTCGTCAAATTTACTCCCTTTTCGTTCCGTGGAGCAGTAGATGAATGCTCTCTATCATTGTGGGATCATCACACCCTTTCCAGCTGATCAAGTGGACTCTTATTTGACATTATATGGCTTTCGCATCACTGAACAATATGATGACATAGTCACTCTGATTCGTGATCCGGTCCCCTTGATCCTCTCTCCCATGTCTGGGATGACCTGGAATCTAGATCATTATCCTGCGATGCATGATGGCACTAGACAATTGGAGCGTGATCTCAAGCAATGGGGTGTGTCGGAACATGATCGGATGGTGTTGCTTCTGACGCATCAAGAGCGCTATGGGACGGTGGTGGCGAACTCTTTTTCTTTAGAGATTGGATAAGTGTTGACATTGGGCACCTAGTCCGTTCTATGAGAGAGGGGGGGATACCTAGTCCGTTCTATGAGAGAGGGGTGTGGGTGAATATTGTGTTCTCTCCACGAGAGAGGGGTATGGGGAAACGAAGTGTCCCCATAGGGGTGTGGGGGCACGAAGTGCCCCCACCATATAAAGATCAATCACGATCTCTCTCAATAGAGGATGACCGACATCACATCCTATGACAGCTTTGACGCCATGGGTCTCCCTGACCCGTTGATTCGTGGGATCTATGGCTATGGATTTGAACGCCCTTCCATGATCCAGCAACTCGCCATTGTCCCCATGAGTGGTTCTACCGACATCCTGGCACAGGCCCAGTCAGGAACGGGAAAAACGGGCGCCTTCAGTATCGGTGCACTGAGTGTGGTGGACACTGCTATCCAGGCGCCCCAAGTGCTCATCTTGTGCCCGACCCGTGAACTGTCCCAACAGACTGAACGCGTGATCCGCTCTATCGGCTCTTTTATGAATCTGAAAGTGCTCTCGGCCACAGGAGGAAACAAACTTCATCAGGACATCCGCACTCTTCAGGCGGGCGTTCATGCGGTGGTGGGAACCCCAGGTCGCGTGTTTGATCTGATTCGCCGCGGAGAGCTCCATGTAGAGCAGATCAAATATATCATTTTGGATGAAGCCGACCAGATGCTGGAAGAACTGTTTTCCGAGCAAATCAGGGCCATTCTAGACAGCCCCTTTCCACCTTCCACGAAACTGGCCCTGTTCAGCGCGACGATGCCCCAGCATGTGTTGGACATTGCGGAGACGTATTTGACAAATCCTGTTCGGATTCTGTTGCCTCCCGAGGAAGTCACGTTGGACGGGATTAAACAGTATTTTGTGCCGTTAGAGCGCGAGGAGTGGAAACTGAGCGTCCTTTTGGACCTCTATCAGAACCTCACCGTCAATCAGGCGCTGATCTATGTGAACAAGCGTCACAAGGCGGAATGGTTGGCGAAACAATTGGCTTCCCAGGGATTTACATTGGAATACATTCATGGAGAGATGGAGGTGGAAGACCGTAAGAAGAAGATGGACGATTTTCGGTCGGGTGCGGTTCGCGTCATGATTAGCACGGATTTATTGGCACGTGGCATTGACGTTCAACAGGTGTCCCTTGTCATCAATTATGACATGCCGATTCAGCGTGAAAATTATGTTCACCGTATTGGCCGGTCGGGACGATATGGAAAAAAGGGAGTGGCGATCAATCTGATTTGTGGGGAGGAGCATCATGCGATCAAGGATCTGGAGACGCACTATTCGACGACGATTGCGGAGCTTCCTGAGGATCTTTCCTTGCTAACAGCGTAAGCAGACAGCGTAAGCAGACAGCGTAAGCAGACAGCGTAAGCCCCTTACAACATGCTACGACGCATGGACATCGGTAGACCGTGTCCAAACAGAAGCATATACACCAGCACGACAGCTCCAATCATCATGCTGCGCGCCTGCGCGATCGCATCGGCCTGGTGGAGACCATACACCATCACAAGATAGAGAATTACAGCGATCAAGAGAGCATGAACGAGCATCATAAGAGGAGTCTCCATATATTCCTCCTACAGAAATTAAGTAAGCCGATGGCGACAGGTCGGGCATGTCGCATGGGTTTGAAACCATACATCGATACATGTTTGATGAAAGACATGGTGACAATGAAGAATCGTGCGAAGAGATTGACCCTCTGTCATATGATCCTGACAAATCGCACACTGATCCTCTTGAGTCTGCTGAGCAGTCTCCAGATGAGTAGAACGAGTAATGATGTCGGCGGTAAGGCCCATGGCACCAGATGATGCACTTGATGCACTTGATGCACCGATAGGGGCCTCCATGTTCTGAAACACACTTCCAAGACTTCCAAGAAATTGGATCAATTGAGGGTCCATGGAAGACGGAACATTCGCATCCGAAAAAATGTCAAATACCATGTGAGACAGGACGGATGATACAGCAGGAGCCGATGGCACAGCGGGGACAGAGGGTGCCGATGGCGCCAAAGGAGCCGATGGCACCAAAGGAGCCGATGGCATAGAAGGCGCAGGGAAAGGCATAAAAGAGGGTGAACGAACAGGTATCTCCTCAAAAGAGTTCATAAACTGTTGACGCCCTCGTCGATAAGGGGACTGATTTGCCACACGGATCACATACTGAAGCACATCGGAGACACTGCGAAATCGCTCAGGGCGATACAACAAATCGGGAAAGTGGTCATGAAGATCGCGAAGGAGCGGAATGTGATAGAAGGACATGCTCTAGCTTAAGCCTTTCTCACACATCTATTTTATATTGTTTCCGCACCATGGATCCCCCGCTACAGCATGCGTCACACAAGGGCGTTGTAGGCCTTCAAAACATGGGGAATACATGTTACTGCAATTCTACGTTACAGATCCTTCGCGCCTGTTCTGATTGGAACGCCTATTGCCTTACGAAGCCATTTATGGCCCATCTGGAAACCCTACCAGCAGACAGCACTCACCGAATCATCCTGCTCGCCTATCAAGATCTACTGACCTCTCTGTGGTCGGCTCATTATCCCGCCTACGTGCGCCCCTCTGGGTTTCTGTCGGAGGTGAGCAAGGCCGTCCAGGGCACTGTCTACAGTAGTTTTGGCATGCCCGTTCCCAATGACAGCCATGAGTATCTCGTCTACGTGCTAGATCAAATTCACGAAGCGCTTCGAACGTCGATTCCATGGGCCCCTTCCCCTGTGCCAGCCGAGGCCACTCCCACAGAGAGGATGCGTCACTTGGCCCAACAGGGGTGGAACCAATTTGTGTCCACGAACTCCAGCGAAGTCGTTCGCCAGTTTTTTGGGATGATGCGTAATACCGTCACGTGTTCTCACTGTCAGCAGAGCACCTACAAATGGGAGGTCTTCAACACGATCAAGATTCCGTGTGAGGGAGAGACCTTATACGATTGGATTCGGAATGAAGTCAACCATGTGACGGAGATGGAGGGATATAAGTGTGACGGATGTTCAGGACGTCACACGGCCACGCTCACGTCTCATCTGTGGAGACTCCCTCCAAATCTTTTTCTGACCGTGCGTCGGTTCCACGACAATGGATACAAGAACATGACCCCCTGTCCGTATGAAGGAGAGAATCTGTCTCTGTCTCGGTTCTTCGCACCTGAATCGGAACATCAGGATCAGGTGTATGAACTACGAGGGGTATCGGATCATCATGGGACCCACATGGGGGGTCATTACACGGCGCAATTCAAGCATCCGCTCTCTGACGAGTGGTGGTGGTTTGATGACCAAACGGCGCATTCGCTCCCTGCTCCTCGGTTTACATCGTCCAACTATATGTTTGTGTTCAAACGTATCCCACAGCGCGGTTAGGGCTCTAATACAAACGAGCCGCGTGCATCATCGCGTCTCCATAGAACGGCTCCTCCATCCCCTCGGGATCATGCTGGACCATGTCCACCGTCTGGACACGGCCCATCCACCCTGAGGCACCGCATACACGATAATGAACATGGGGCTCTAGCTTCCCCTTGAAAGGAACGCGATAGGCCTGGGGGTCACGAACCTTGAGGATGGCCACACCGTTCTCGTCTGAGGTGGTGACTCCCGCATTCTCGTATCCATCGTAGGCCTCTTTCCAAGTGGAGAGACCCTTCAGGGGTTCCGATGAGGGCTCTGCGGCCCAGTAGAGGAGTTTCGTGTTTGGCGCGACAAGCACTGTTACGTCTTTTGTCGCGCCCGGGGGAACACGGTGCTGTAAGACGGAGCAGGGAGCTACCATGGGCCCCAAGAAGGGCAGGTAGGTATCACGGTCGACAAGAACGCCCATCGCAGAGACACCGATTAGAACATAGATCAGAGTGGCGATCGCACTGTCTCCGAACAGGGAAGAGACGAGGTTTAGGTCAAAGACTCCTACGAGAAACCAGTTGATTCCTCCTAGGATTAAAAGAATCATTGCCCATTGAAAGAGGAGTTTCTTGATGTAGAGTGGGGACCACACGGACTGATCAGACATTCTAGGAAGAAAAAAGAAAAAGAACCCCTTGATAGAGTTATGGCGTCGATGAATAATAAGAAGTCGATGTATAATGCGATATATCATTGTCCTTCTAAAAAAACAACTACAGCCTGTTCCAAGGTATTGGCAGACGAACTTAATATGGATATTATAGAGACAATCAAGAATGGCGATTGTTTTTTTGATACTCTCGCAACATACGGATGGGCTTATCACTATTCGCCATTAGAACATTCCCATCAAGAGTTGCGTCAGATCATGGTGAACCATATGCGTGATTATATGCACTTATACTACAACAGCATTATTGCGAATGAGAACAAAGGGGAAACAGTAGAATCTATGATTGAATCGCTGCGACCAGATGGGATATACGCGAATGATATGGGAGATCTTCTCTCTCAAATCGCGGCTGACCTATTTCACGTGAATATCTATATTTATAATGTGGAACCTCCTATTATTCGTCGCCTTCGTGCGACAGAGGAACCACATCCAGGGACGCCCATGCATATGTTGCGCGTTGGTCAGCACTATAAACTATTGTTGCCACAAAAGGATGCTCCTCATGTCATCGGTTCCTATGCGTCTGCCCATAAAAACTCCAAACAGTCAAAGGCTGCTGTGTCGAAGACTGCCAAGAATTCCAATAACTCTAAAAATGGAAATAATGGAAATTCTGTAAACAATCTATCTAAAGCCTTAAAAAAGGCGTCGATCTCCAATCACACTCATAAGAATCATGGAAACAACTCGAATCATGGCATCTACGAGTTCAATGAAAAGATGGACTATAAGAAGATCACCATAAAAGATCTGATCGCATTCCTACTTTCAAATAATATGAACGATAATACATACGCAAAAATAGAGGCTATTTCATCTTTACAGAAAAAAAAAGAGGCATATTATGCTCTGTATGAAGAATTATTCAAGAAAAAGTAGACTCACATATACATAAACGGCGGCGGCCCATCGACTTCCTTCTTCTTCAAAAAGAGTTTCACATGATCCTTCTTCACCAGAAAAGGGAGCGCAAAATCCTTCATGTAAAAAGGGAGATCAGGCGAATTATACATTCGCAGCATATTAATTTTCTGTGTAATTTGTTCAATGCTCCGTTTCAATTCACGCACTCCCTTTTCCTCTTTCGCATAGTCCTCAATGAGCGTCATCAGAATCTCATTGGGAACCTCCACTTTATCCACAAGATTCACCTCTCGAAGCGCCGAGGGAAGCAGATAATGTTCCGCAATGGCCGTCTTCTGTTTCAGATCATAGCCCTTTAGTTCAATGACCGTCATGCGATCCAGAAGGACGCGGTCAATCTTAGACAGATCGTTTGCGCTGAAGACGAACATCACCTTGCTCAGATCGATGGGGATGCCTGACAGGTATTTGTCCTCAAAGTCGCTGTTTTGCACAGGGTCGGTCAAATGAATCATCAGGTTCATCACTTCTTCGCCCTTGGGCGTCTGAGAGATCTTGTCCACTTCATCAAACATTAGCACGGTGCTCATGGATTTGGAGGCAATCAGGGAGTTCACAATCTTTCCACAGTGCGAGGACTCATAGACCAGCTGATGGCCCGTATAGGTGCTCGCATCTGAATCTCCACCGAGCGAAATGAACTGGAAGGGCCATCCGAGCGCCTTTGCGATGCCGTTCTTAATGAGGGACGTTTTTCCCACACCAGGAGGACCGACAAGGAGAAGACAGAGGCCACGGCTCTGTGGATTTGCAATCTTGGTGCTGATGAATTGGAGAATCTGGAGTTTGGATTCGTCTTGGCCAAACACGGCGTCATTGAGACACTGACGCGCTGCCGACATGAATTCTCCACAGCGTTCGGGACCATCCTCTAGGGACACAGGAATCTCCTTATAGGTGCCAAAGGGGATGCTAACAACTTTGTCGAGCCACGCGCGGAGTTTGAAATATTCGTTGCTGGATGTATCGAGGGTTTGAAGGCTGTAATATTTGGCGAGGATCATGGCCTGGATGTCGGCGGGGAGTTTCAGCGTCAAGAGATTGAGCATGAGTCCGAGACCATTGTTGTTCATGGTGGGACGATGTTCTAGTGCTTGGATCATTTCTTGTTGTTTGTCTTCCATGAGGGATTTGAATTGGGTGATTTGTGTATCAATCGTGTTTTCTTCTACGGGAGTCGTTAGAAGTGTGACAAACCGCTGAACCATTTCGGGCTCTTTCTTCATATTATACTTTTTAGGGACCATGGTATCTGAGGATTTACGAAGGGCCATGATAAAGGATTGGATATCGGTGGCGAGTTCTTGTTCTTCTTCTTCTTCTGCCTCTTGGTCTTCTTCCTCTTCTTCTGCCTCTTCGTCTTCTTCCTCTTCTTCTGCCTCTGCATCATCGTCTTCGGAGTATTCGGATTCTTCGGACTCTTCCTCTTCAGACTCCTCGGACTCTTCGGACTCTTCGGATTCCAGTTCTTCCGATTCTACTTCTTCAGACTCTTCAGACTCTTCTGAATCTCCTGGCTGATACTCTTCTTCGCTCTCGATCTCTACGACCTTCTCCTCTTGCGAATCCATTCCTACTTTTTGTACCTGAGAAGAAGGTTCTAGAAGGTCCGTAGAGCCCTTTCGTTTCACAGCTGGATAATGAATCGTGTTGGGAACCTGATCCAGCTGCTGTTGAATACGTTCACGGGCAAGAAGTGCCGCGCGACGAATCGGTCGCGGATCTTCCATGATTTGATAGAAGAACGCACGCATCGTTTAGATAGGTGGGGACGCAAGCGTCCCCACACCCCTCTGTGGAGACGTTCCGTCCCCACACCCCTCTTCCATGGAGTAGAAGTATATACTCTACAAATACACATACCACCTATAAGAATGTGTGTAGCATACGCTTCCTCTCCATGAGAGGGGGGTATGGGGGCACTGCGTGCCCCCATCCACTTAGCGAAACACCCCAGACAGTTTACGATCTGCCTTCTTCGCCGTGTTTCGAACAGTTCGTTTCGCCTTCTTAAAAAAAGAACGGCTCTTCTTGGCCGCCGTTCGTGATAACCGCTGCATCGCTTTGCGTGTTTGCGGAAGAATTCTCAATAGCATGTTGTGTGCCATCTCTATGGAGAGATCTTATAATTTTTGAATCGCATCGTGGATGTCCATAAAGGTGAATCGCGATTTATTGCTGATGCCCTCCATGACCGGATCACGAACAGTCAGCGGGTGGATGCGCAGAAGTGCCTCTTGTGTCAGCATGGCGCGAATGCGATCCGTTGTCTCATTTGCACTGTTTGCATTCCGAATGGCCTTCACAATCTTCATGAGGCAGTCCGCGAGTTCTTCGTTGAGCTTGGTAGCCTCCTTGAGTGGCGCGTTCACCTCCACTTGACGGAGAATGGTCTCCACCACTTTCATAAAGGTCTCCGTCGGGATCACATGGTGGCGCGTCAGTTCCGCGAGAAACTGAGAATATCCGCGGCGGTATTTCTTCTCGACGTTTCGCTTGCACACCTCGTTGTAAGAGGTTGCACTGGTCTCCACCACTTCCTCGAAGATTTCCATATACTGCGCATAGAGAGTGGCCATTTCGGTCAGAAGAACGGGGTAGCTCGCACTGAGTTCGCTCAGTAGTTTGGCATACAGCGGGCAGAAGATTTCCTCCGCGGCTGCCTTTTCAAAGACGACCTTCATGAAGCAGGTGATCATATCCGTTTGTCCGCTAGAGATAATGTGAGTGATGAATTCCTTGATTTCGGGATAATTGGATTCACTGAATTTGTTCAGCTTTCCGAGGAGAATGGTGTTGAGAATGGTGTCATCCACGTTGTCCGATGCTTTTTTGAATTTGCTGACATATTTGGGGGGAGGGCCACGATGCTCGGGACGACGAGGTTCCGCGGCCATAGGCGCCAGAGAGGAAACAGAGGAAGCAGCCACAGAGGAAACAGAGGAAGCAGAGGAAACAGAGGAAGCAGCCACAGAGGAAGCAGAGGAAGCAGAGGAAGCAGAGGACGCAGCCACATAGGAAACAGAGGAAGCAGCCATAGAGGCAACCATTGGTGTAGGAGGACGCGCCTGGGACTTTCCATATCCCGCGCGACTCGCATCACGATGATCTCCTCTGTAGCCTCCATGGCCTCCATGGTTTCCACGGTCCCCACGATCTCCACGATCTCCACGATCTCCACGATCTCCATGGCCACCATTGTGGCCTCGCCATTCGACCTTTTTCCAGCCGCCTGAATCACCCACATTCTTCATGGAATGATGGATTCGTTCCACGACAGATCGAACGGTCGCGGAGAGTTTTGGATCCCGGATGTTCTTTCGGAGAGAAAGAACATTCTGGATATCGTGGATAGACATCGTAGGTATTAGAGGTAGAGAAATGTTTAGGTTCGCGGTGTATCGTAGGACCCCCGCGTCTTCAATTTTTATGTGCTGCGTATCTGCACTGCGTCGTGAAACATACTGAAAGAAGAGATGAGTTCCGTAGAATCGGTCATGGAT
>Ga0247844_1007568_pt1 | contig 12238 bp, 8 predicted proteins | sample LaCtaG_FD_192421 | JGI IMG/M metagenome (GOLD analysis project Ga0247844, IMG submission 192421) | Freshwater microbial communities from meromictic Lake La Cruz, Castile-La Mancha, Spain - LaCruzMarch201714.5m_1 | ecosystem: Environmental > Aquatic > Freshwater > Lake | place: Spain: Castile-La...
CCTTTAAACATGGCTTGCAAAATGCGAATGACTTGCTCCAGATCATTGGCATAAAAAGCCCGTTCTAATTGCACGGCTACTACGAGACCCTGGCCTTTGCGTACCCCGCCAAAAGCTTCCAGCAAATAAGCGTACATGGAATTTTTGACCTCATGGTTGGGATAATCCAGGATATACAAGCCGAATTCATTTCTGGATTTGATGGTCAGGTAGCCGGTTTGGTACAGCAGCCCATAAGCCTTTAAATCTTCGAGATCAAAACTATCAAAGTCGAGTTGGGCGTGCTCCTGGTGCTCGATGTCATACAAGCCCTCTTGTTTCAATAGGTTGATCAAAAAGGTGGGTGTTCCGGTAGCAAACCAGAAGTTTTCAAACTCTTTTTGGTTGAAAAACAGGTTGGTGGAAACCGGATTGTAGACCGTTTCCGATTTAGCATGGAAGCGATAGCCATTGTACCACAACCGAATTTCATCCAACAAAGCCTGCTTACTTATTTTTAAAAAGCTGGAGGTGTCTTCCAATTCTTCGGCAAAATTGCTTTCCAATTCTGCTTGCGTATAGCCCAGCATCGTAGCAAAATCCAACTGCAAGGTCAGATCCGTCAAGTTATTCAGCCCGGAGAAAATGCCCACTTTGGAAAACTTGCTGACACCTGTGATAAACACGAACTCAAGCGCGGGATCATTGTTTTTCAAAACACTGTAAAATTCCCTCAGGATTTCCCGGTTCTCATAGGCTTTGGCCACATCTTGACCCAAAAAGTGGATAATGGGGGCATCGTATTCATCAATGAGTACAACTACTTTATTGACCTTGCTCAGTTCCTGGATTAGGTATTCAAATTTAGCACTGAGGTTCGCTTCATTGATGGGTGGTAGACCGTGTTCACGGATGAGTTTATCCAATTGGTAGTGCATAGCTTTGGGCAAACCACTTTCGGCAAAACCAATTCCCGTAAACGAAAGCCGAATCACCGGATGCTTCCGGCTCCAATCCCACTTGTCTTCAATCCATAAGCCTTTGAACAGCTCCTTGCTGCCACTGTACAATTCCTGGAGCACGGCCACCGTGATAGACTTACCAAAGCGCCGGGGTCGGGAGAGGAAATTATACTTACCGCCAGTAGCGATCCGGTGGATGTATTCCGTTTTGTCGATGTACTTGTAGCCGCCCTCAATGATGCCTCGGAAATCCTGTAGACCGAGCGGAAGTTTCTTGCCCATATAAAAACTGTTTGCGCTTTGAACACAAAGATACAGAACTATTGCTGTAGGTGATTTTGGAGTAAGGGATATACATAGATTATACTGCGTCTACGCCGACAAAAGCTTCAATCAGGATTTCGAGCATAGAGTCGCGGACTTCCTTGTTGGGGTAATCCAACTGAATCAGCCCGTCCTCATCTTTTTCTTGGATGGTCAGGTAGCCCGTTTGAAAAAGGATGGCGATGGGTTTGAGCCGATCCAGGTCAAAACTTTCAAATCCAGAAGGATTGATGGGCGGAAAATGCAGGTCGAAAATGCCTTCTTGTTTGAGCAAACTGACCAGGAAGGTAGGCGTACCGGTAGCAAACCAGAAGTTTTTAAACTCCTTTTCGTAAAAAAACAAGTTGCAAGACACAGGATTGTACACCCTTCCTGCGTTGGCTTGAAAACAGTAGCCATTGTACCAAAGCCGCATTTGTTCCAGCAATTCGCTGGTTGACAACTTCAAATGCGTCGCAGCGGCCTGAATTTCTTCCACAAAATTTTCCTCCAACTCGCGTTGTGTGTAGCCCAACATGGTCGCATAGTCCGACTGCATGGTCAAGTCAGTCAGGTTATTCAGCCCGGAAAAAATGCCCACTTTGGAAAACTTGCTGACGCCAGTAATGAAAACAAATTCAAGCGCAGGATCATTGTTCTTTAAAACAGTATAAAACTCCCTCAGAATTTCCCGATTTTCATAAGCTTTGGCCACATCTTGACCCAGGAAATGAATGATGGGGGCGTCGTATTCATCAATGAGTACAACTACTTTATTGACCTTGCTCAGTTCCTGGATTAGGTATTCAAATTTAGCACTGAGGTTTGCTTCATTGGCGGGCGGTAGACCGTGTTCACGGATGAGTTTATCCAGTTGATAGTGCAAGGCTTTTGGCAAACCACTTTCGGCAAAACCAATTCCCGTAAACGAAAGCCGAATCACCGGATGTTTGCGGCTCCAATCCCACTTGTCTTCAATCCATAAGCCTTTGAACAACTCCTTGCTGCCACTGTACAACTCCTGCAATGTAGAAATCGTGATGGACTTGCCAAAGCGCCGGGGTCGGGAGAGAAAATGGTATTTACCCCCAGTGGTAATGCGGTGGATGTACTCCGTTTTGTCGATGTACTTGTAGCCACCTTCAATGATGCCTCGGAAATCTTGTAAACCTAGAGGAAGTCTTTTGCCCATCGGTATTGAATTCTACTTTTGGTACAAAGATACAGAACTATTGCTGTAATGGAAGTTTGGGAACATGGGCAGGTAGACAAACTCCTTTTTATCTGCACAACCATTTTCCTCCAATGTTGTTACCCGCGCATGCAAAACCTAAAGGATAAAAAATACCTGATTATTGGCGCATCTTCGGGCATTGGACTCGAAATTACCCGCCAACTTGCACACGCTGGCGCACAGGTGTACGCCTACAGCCGCACTGCGCTTCCCGAAAGCCTGCCGGGCGTACAATGGTCGCACCTCGATGTAACAGCACCCGATTTTTCCCTCGATGGCTTGCCGGAAACTTTGCATGGTTTCGTGTATTGTCCGGGCAGCATCAACCTGAAGCCATTTGCCCGCATTTCCGACGACGACTTCCGCAAAGAACTGGAAATCAATGTAGTCGGTGCATTTAAGAGCATCAAGGCGGCTGCGCCAGCGCTTAAAAAAGCGGGTCAGGCCTCTATTGTATTGTTTAGCACCGTTGCAGTGCAAACCGGCATGACGTTCCACGCAGGCATTGCCGCGGCCAAAGGTGCCGTCGAAGGACTCACCCGCGCATTGGCCGCCGAACTTGCCCCGCTGGTGCGGGTAAATTGTATCGCCCCCTCTCTTACCGATACCCCCTTGGCAGCCAACTTACTCAACTCCGAAGAAAAACGCAACAACTCCGCCAACCGCCACCCGCTCCGCCGCATTGGCACCCCGGAAGATATGGCCGCAATGGCCCTGTTTTTATTGGATGAAAACAGCGGATTTATGACCGGCCAGGTACTGCATGTAGATGGCGGATTGGGCAATTTGCGCTAAGTGCTATGCTGAAGAAAAACGGACTTCCTGAAAAAATATGCCCGGTGTGCGGACGCCCCTTTGCTTGGCGCAAAAAATGGGAAAAAGTGTGGGAGGAGGTACGGTATTGCAGCGATCGTTGCCGAAGGTTTAAACCCAAAACACCCAACCAAAAATCGTTGAAGGAACCTTAGATGGAACCTAAAAGACCAGATATGCCAGTAAAAAAAGAATTCTTTTCTTTTAAATAAGAAAAACCCCGATATTGCAGCGAGCCATGCAACTTTCAAACCCGGCTCCCAACCTTTTATGCGCTTACCACTCCTCATTGTTGCTTTTTTTGCATTGCATTGCAAACCCGACACGACGCCCTTTGAGCCAGGTGATCCGGTTGAGCCAGGTACATTTTACGTGGGCGCCGACCTTAGTTATACCAATGAAATGGAAGATTGCGGGGTGGTATTTAAAGAAAATGGTGTTGCAAAAGAGCCCTACCAAATGTTTGCCGATAATGGTTGCAACATGGTGCGTCTGCGCCTTTGGCACACGCCCTCCTGGTACGATACCCTCAATGCCGGCAAACGTTATTCTGATTTCCAGGACGTACGCCGCAGCATGATCCGGGCCAAAGCCGCCGGTATGCCCGTATTATTGAACATCCATTTTTCTGATATTTGGGCCGATCCGCAACGGCAAATTGCCCCAAAAGCCTGGCAACCGGTAGTAGCCAACCTTTCGGTGCTCAAAGATTCCGTGTTCAATTACGTGCAATCAACCCTCCTGCGCTTGCAAGCCGATGGCCTATCACCCGAAATGGTGCAAATTGGCAACGAAACCAACCGCGGGATCATTCTTTCCCCAGCCGACGATGCGGCCAATGCGCCCATCAATTGGCCCCGCAATGCAGCGCTTTTCAACGCAGGTATCAGTGCCGTGCGCGCGGTGGAAGCCTCCAGTGGCAAAAAAATTAAAATTGCCCTGCACCTTGCCGGACCAGCAGCAACGCCCGATTTGATGGAAAAATTCTGGGCCAATGGCGTGCGCGATTTTGATGTGATCGGTATGTCGTACTACTGGGCCTGGCACAAACCCACCACCATCGCCGAAGCAGGCGCAACCACGGCTTATTTGCGCCAACGGTATGCCGGAAAAGAAGTGATTATTTTTGAAACAGGGTATATCTGGACGAATGCCAGCAACGACCAATCGAACAATATTATCAGCGAAACACACCCCGACTATGCGCCAGCCAGCCCCGAAAATCAGCTTAAATGGCTGGTTGACCTGAGCACGGAAATTAAAAAACACGGTGGCATTGGCGTTTTATACTGGGAACCATCCTGGGTTTCGTCGCCTTGCTACAACCCTTGGGGACAAGGCTCGGCGCAAGAACACGCTACGTTCTTCGATTTTAACAACAATGTGCTGCCCAATGGCGGTATGCGTTGGTTCAAATCAAAATTTTAAGCTCCTAAGCCTGGTATTTCCCTGCACACGCATCCGGCCTGTGCAGGGAAATTATTTTATCTTTGAAATAATTTAGACCTTTGTAGCATGAAAAATCGTGTTTTAGCCTGGTCAATTATAGCGTTTTCCACCATTTTGCTGTTTTGCCCCGCCTGCGATCCGGTGGCAGCTCCTTTGGATGCGGATACCCGTTTGCGCATCGACACAACGGTGCAGGCCATCAACCGCAAAGCCCAAATTGAAATAGACAGTCAGTGCAAACAAGCACAATTAACCATCCTGCCCAAACTGATTGATTCAATTAAGCAAGTGCGTAAAAAGGAAATCGAAGCCCAATTGCGCAACATTCCCAAATAAATTAAAGTTGCCTTAACGCAGGATTTTTCATCTTTACCGCGTCCAATCCGGAATTCACCTACCGCCACCGGAGCCCTACCTGTCATGCGCAAGTTATTTGTTATTCTTTCTATCGTTTTCCCTGTATTGTGTCTAATATTGGGCTTTGTCGTACACCCTTTTTGGTTTTGGTGCCTTGCAGTGGTCATTCCCATCAGTGCCTGGGGATTTTACGACATGAGCCAAACCCGCCATGCCATCGCCCGCAATTTCCCGATTGTAGGCCGCACGCGCTATGTCGCCGAGTTTTTGCGGCCCAAATTGTACCAGTATTTTGTTGAATCGGATACCGACGGCCGCCCGTTTCACCGCATCGACCGGAGCATGATTTACCAACGGGCTAAAAACCAGGTAGATACAATGCCTTTTGGTACTCAATTGGACTTATACGCCGAAGGGTACGAGTGGATGAACCATAGCATTGCCGCCCTCGATAAAAAAGACATGAACACCGACATCCGGGTCATGGTGGGCGGTCCGCAATGCAAACAACCCTATTCGCTGAGTGTGCTCAATGTGAGTGCCATGTCTTTTGGTTCTTTGAGCAAAAACGCCATTTTAGCCTTGAACGGAGGCGCTAAAATGGGCAATTTCGCCCACAATACCGGCGAAGGCAGCATCAGCCCTTATCATTTGGAACCTGGCGGCGATATCATTTACCAGGTCGGTACAGGCTATTTTGGCTGCCGTGCTGACGATGGCGGTTTCGACCCGGAAGCCTTTCGCGCAACGGTCGCGCCCCCGCAGGTACGTATGATCGAACTAAAATTATCGCAAGGCGCCAAACCAGGCCACGGCGGTATTTTACCAGCACAAAAAAACACCCCGGAAATCGCTGCCATCCGCAAAATACAACCCGGCGTGGATGTAGATTCTCCGCCCTACCACCGCGCTTTCAATGACCCGGAAGGACTCCTGCGCTTGTTGCAACAAATGCGCGAACTGTCAGACGGTCGCCCGGTAGGCTTCAAATTATGTGTGGGCAATCCGCACGAATTCTTGTGTATTTGCAAAGCCATGCTGAAAACGGGCATTTACCCCGATTTTATTACGGTAGATGGCGGAGAAGGCGGTACCGGCGCAGCTCCTGTTGAGTTTTCCAATTTTGTGGGCATGCCTTTCCGGGAGGCAGTCGCGTTTGTACACAATGCATTGTTGGGATTCGGATTACGAAAGCACATTCGCATCATTGCTTCCGGCCATATTGTTTCGGGTTTTGATATTTACCGGGCGCACGCTCTAGGCGCTGATGCCTGCAATGCTGCCCGCGCGATGATGATTGCCCTCGGCTGTATTCAGGCCCTCGAATGCAATAAAAACACCTGCCCGACCGGTGTGGCGACCCAGGATGCATTTCTTATGAAAGGCCTGGTGGTAGAAAACAAAACCGTGCGGGTGTACAATTACCATAAAAAAACGGTGGGCAGCTTTGTAGAATTGATGGCAGGCGCTGGCATGGACAATCCATCCAAAATCAGCCGCCGCAGCATCAGCCGCCGGGTATTGATGAATCAGGTAAAACGGTACGACGAAATTTATCCGTACCTGCCGGAAGGGTGCCTGCTCCAGCCCGAAACCACCCCCAACGACTGGAAAGACATGATGGGAATGGCTTCGGCGGAGGCCTGGAATTAGGTTAAAACTCTAATTTGTACGCCAAAATTGGAATTAAGGGTGCCTGAGAATACGATTTTACCGATTTGGTTTTGTCATCGTAGTACCGGCCGCCAAAATTGCTGCGGTTCGAGGTGTTTTGAATATCCAACGAAAAGGTCGTTGCAAGGTGCCTGTAATTGCGCTTGATCCGTACCCCTGTATCCATGCGGAAATATGCGGGCAGTTTTTCTTCAAAAGCATGGTTCAAATCGCGTACCGTTTCACCCTGCGCAATGGAAGTAGCCAAATCAATGGGGGTTTCGCGCAAACCACCCATGTAGGTTATTTTTAAATTGACCCCGAATGTCCGGTTTTTACGGCCGCGGGTCCAGTCCCATTCTTTACCTGCCACCAAACTGTTGACAAATTTTGTATTAAAACGGCTATCGCGCCAAACCTTGTCGCTCCCCTGATATTTTGCCTCAAACAAGGCAGCAGACGCCATGATATAAAAGCCGCGGGTTAAAAACTTTTCTACCGTTAACTCCACGCCGTAGTTTTTACCCCGTCCCTGGTTGTCTAATTTTTCGTTTACAAAACCGTCCTGAACATTCAGAATTGAAAATGCGTCTTTTTCCGCAGCATTCACGGGTGCTTGTCGAAGCGCCTGATAGTATATTTCGGGTTTGATGTGCCAGTTGCCAGGCAAAGATTGGTCGAACGAAAGCACAAAATGCCGCGCTTTGGTAAAACCTAATTCTTTGTTTGGATTGATGATTGCTCCATTTTCCTCCATTTGGGTAAAATACACCCCCAATGCCTGCAATTGTGCATGTTCGCCGTAACCGAAACTCAGCGATTGACGGTCCGAAAATGCATATTTCACTGAGGCGCGCGGCTCTATGGAATAGGTATTGTTGAGCAAAAAGAACATGGCATGCGCGCCGCCGCTCAGGGTCAGGCGTTCGCTGGGCCGGTATTGCCATTGGGCAAACGTGTTGATGCTCGTTGCATCGCCTTCATTGCGCAATTCCTCCACCAAACGGGCTTGTTCACTATTCCATTCGCCTTGTTTGAGGTTAAAACGCAGGAAGTTCGCGTAGGCACCCGCGCGCAACAGGTGTCGGGCATTGATTTTATGGTTGAGCGTACTGGAAATGGTCCATTTATTTTGCAAATGCCGGGTATCTTCTAAACGCCGCACGCTGTAATTATCCAGGAATTTATCGGTTAAAATGGCATTTTCGGTGCCAGAAAAAGCAACAATGGTTTTCAATCCCGTGCGTTCACCCAGCACCACACTGTGGGTGAGTCCGAGTACCCCAGTATTCGCCAGGAAGTTTTCGGTGTAACGCTTATCACCGTTTTCGAGCCACAACAAGGAGTCGGCTTCCCCTTTCAGTTTTTGATCGCTCAGACCGCCCATACCAAACAGGGTAAAATTCCCGGCTTTTCCGGCAGGCACCCAGATATTAAACGACAAATCCTGAAAATTGGTGGTCGCGTCGCCAATTTGTACGCCCATTTTTGAAATTACGGATAAGGTTGAATAGCGGTAATTGACCAAAAACGAGCCATTGCGCTTGCCCAATCGGAGTGGACCCTCAGCGGCGGCATCAATGCCCAACACACCTGCCTGGAACGTAAATTCGCGTTTTTCGGAATTACCTTTGCGCAGTTTCAGATCAAATACCCCCGATAAGGCATTGCCGTATTCGGACGGAAACGCCCCCGTCAGAAAATCAGAATTACTCAACAATTGCGCGCTCAGAATCGAAATACCGCCGCCGGAAGTACCCACCGCCGAAAAATGGTTCGGATTGGGAATATCCACGCCTTCCATGCGCCAAAGCAGGCCATTCGGTGCATTGCCGCGAATTACAATGGTGTTGTTGCCATCATCGTTCATGGCAACGCCCGCAAAAGAAGATGCCATCCGCGCCGGATCGTTCACCGCAGCCGCAAAACGCTGGGTTTCTTCCACCGAAAAGGTACGCGCACTCACCACGGAAAGTTCATTGAGCGCTTTTTGCTTTTGCACTTTGGCTTTAATCACCACTTCTTTGCTTTCAAATACGCTTTCCTCCATTTCAATGCTCACATCGGTTTCTTTGCCCGAATTGAGCGTAATATTGGGTACCGTAAAATCCTTATACCCCAGGTAAGTAATACGCAGGGTGTGTTTGCCCACCGGCACATTGGGGATGCGGAAACGGCCATCTGCATCGGTAGCAATACCGCGCACCGGATCGACACTGATGAGCGCCACCGTGGCACCGATCAATGGGCTTTTCAGCGCTTTGTCGAGCACCACGCCTTTGAGGGTTTGGGTATAAATTTGTGCTTGTAGTCGGCCGGGAAAAACCAGTATGCCCGTAAAAAAGATAAAAAGAAGGGTCGTTTTAAAAAGTTGTTTTTGCATCACGCTTAGTTTTAATCAAAGTCAATCGGTCTGAAGCCATTTCCGGGTGATGGAAAGGAAGGGCCTCGTACGCAGCCCTCCCCATCTTGAATTTTCAAACTTCACCCGTAATGAACTTAGAAATCGAATGGAGACCCGCAAGGGCCTACCTGACCCTTATGTCGATTTAAAACTATTTTATGCTTGGCGTGCTGCTGGCATATATGAGCCAATAATCTTGGCTACACACAACTATTTTTTTAATATCAAAAACTCTACCCGCCGATTCTGTGCCCGACCTTCATCGGTTTCGTTGCTTGCAATGGGCTTTCCTTCTCCAAATCCTTTAAATTTCAAACGCGTGGCGGCAATTTTATTTTGAACCAAAAACGCAACCACGGCTTTGGCGCGGCGACTGGACAGGTCCAGATTGTAGGCATCTTCACCAAAATTGTCCGTGTGGCCGCCAATTTCAACCACCATTTTGGGGTGTTCTTTCAGGATTTTGAGCAGTTTGTTCAACTCCACAAAAGAACGCGGCATCAGTTCGTCGCGGTCAAATTCGAAATAAATATTTTTGAGTTGAATAGTTTTACCCGGCTCCAGGGTTTGGCGCGTCAAATCATCTGGTTTTACTGGGACGGGCAAATAGGGCGGCGATTTTTTAACCAAAACATCCTCTATATAATAATAGGCATAGTTGAAACAATCTTCCCGATAGGCAGTCGTGAGCGTATTCGCATCATCGGTAAAATTGCCAATTACAATAAATTCTGCCTCGTATTTGGCCTGAAAATACCCGCTGACTTTTACCCACTTACCTTCTGGCGCTTCAATGATGTTGGTGGCCAGCATTTGGGCTTCCCGCACCAGTACCTCATCGGTGGTACGCTTGATTTCGCCCACCGAAAAATAAGCCCCTAAATTGTTCATTTGAAGCGACTTTTGAAGGTGCGTGGTCCAAAACTCCACATAATAGGTCTGACCGATAACCAGCGGCTCCATCAATTGAATTTCGATATACTCGCGACAATGCGGTTTGCCATTGGTGCAACCATAAAGGGTCAGGCCCGCCATGCTTTTTCCAGTGCGCGCCGTTTGTTCCCCAAACCCCTTTTCACGCCAGTCTACCGGCACCCGCACACCCGGACCATACACATCGGGGCTGGCGGTCGTGGCGCTGAACCAATATTTGACGACCTCGCCGAATACCGAACCTTTATACGACCAGCCAATCGGTGCATTGGCAAAGCGCTCAAAGCTTGGGTTGGGGACAATGTTTGACTGTCCGTTCACGTCTGCTAAAGGCCAAAATAATATTTGTATTAGCAGGAACGACCAAATTATATACTGCACGGAAGTTTGTTTCATAGGACAAATGAAAAACAGGAAGAGAGTAACGCTCAAATATCGGGGAATCGACACAATAAAATTCTAAATTCTGCTGCATGTTAAATGTTAAATAAAATTTATATTAGGTCTACGCTGTTTGACAGATCCCTGTAAATTTGCCATATTTTATAAAAAAATGGCCTTCAGGAACAGTTTCGGAATGGTTTTTGGATTGTTGGCAAATGTCGAGGCTTTGCAATACGACAAGTAATAATTCAAACGCGCTATTTTGACAGTCCCTAAAGGCTGTTCAACTCCAATTTTTCATCTATTAACAAATTGTCAAGCATTTCATCATGAACATCGCTGTAGTTGGTACCGGATACGTTGGTTTGGTTACCGGAACCTGTTTTGCCGAAACTGGCAACCAAGTAATCTGTGTTGATATTAACGAAGAGAAAATCAAAAGCCTCAAAAACGGCAAAGTGCCCATTTTTGAACCAGGCCTCGAATTGCTTTTCGAACGCAATACCAAAGAAGGTCGTTTGCATTTTACCACCAACCTCAAAGAAGCGGTGGATGCAGCACAAATCATTTTCTTAGCCCTGCCTACACCGCCGGGTGCCGATGGCCACGCCGATTTGTCGTACATCATGGGCGTAGCACGCGATTTGAGCGAAATCATAACCGATTATAAGGTAATTGTGGATAAAAGCACGGTGCCTGTTACCACTGCAGAGAAAGTAACGGCCGTTTTGGCAGAAAAACTGCCTAAAAAAATGTTCGACGTGGTTTCAAACCCCGAGTTTTTGCGCGAAGGCGTAGCGGTGGATGACTTTATGAAACCGGACCGTGTAGTAATTGGTACCAAAAGCGAAAAAGCGCGCAAAGTGATGAAGTTGCTGTACGAACCATTCGTACGCCAGGGCAATCCAATCTATTTTATGGATGAACGTTCTGCGGAAATGACCAAGTACGCCGCCAATGCATACCTGGCTGCCCGGATTTCTTTCATGAATGAAATTGCCAATTTGTGCGAAAAAGTAGGCGCGAACGTGGACAGTGTGCGCATCGGCATGGGCAGCGATAACCGTATCGGCAAACGCTTCTTATTCCCGGGTATCGGTTACGGCGGCTCTTGCTTCCCGAAAGACGTGCAAGCGCTTGCGAAAACGGCCAGCGACTACTCCTACGATTTCAAAATCCTGAAATCGGTGATGAAAGTAAACGCGATCCAGAAAACAACCCTCGGTAAAAAGATCCGCAAGCATTATAAAAACGAACTCGCGGGCAAAACCTTTGCTGTTTGGGGCCTTGCCTTCAAACCCAATACCGATGATATCCGCGAAGCACCCGCCCTCGTCATCATTGACGAACTGCTCGAAGCAGGCGCTAAAGTAAATGCCTTCGACCCGGAAGCAATGAACAACGTGAAAGCGATCTATGGCGACCGCGTCAATTTCTGCGCAAATATTTATGCTACCCTCGAAAATGCCGATTGTTTGTTGGTGCTTACAGAATGGAGCGAGTTCCGTACACCCGATTTCACAAAAGTACTGGCCGCGTTGAAAGACAACCTCATTTTTGACGGCCGGAATGTGTACGACTTGGATCGTATGAAAGAACTGGGTTTCCAGTACATCAGTGTAGGTCGCCCACGGGTGAAAGTGAAATCAAAATTGCAATAGGATTTGCTACGGAAAATTGCATCCTGTAAATAAGAAAACCAAACGGCAGCGCGTTGTACATGCGCTGCCGTTTGTATATTCCGGCTCTCAATCAAAAACGTACCTT
>Ga0247844_1007572_pt1 | contig 12230 bp, 18 predicted proteins | sample LaCtaG_FD_192421 | JGI IMG/M metagenome (GOLD analysis project Ga0247844, IMG submission 192421) | Freshwater microbial communities from meromictic Lake La Cruz, Castile-La Mancha, Spain - LaCruzMarch201714.5m_1 | ecosystem: Environmental > Aquatic > Freshwater > Lake | place: Spain: Castile-La...
CTCGCCGCGGCAGGCGTTCGGGGGGAACAACCGGGTGCTTGCGCACCTACGCGGCAAAGAAACCAAACAACGAAACAAAACGCAGATCTCTAGTTTTGAAGTGTCCCGCTTCCGGGGGCAGGTCAGGACCAAGAGTCAAACATTGCGAAGCGTGAGGAAGCGACCCGGCAGATGCTCGCGCACGCAGACGAGATGGCCAAACTTTACCCCGACGGAGCATCATACCCAGTAATCTTCGCGGGTGATTTTAACACCGACCCAACGGAATCCCGTTTTGCTGATGAAAGCACTGTCACATCGATTTTGGAGAAAAACTTCAAGTGGGTATTCGAGGGCCTGCCATTGGCGCAACGCACCACACTCCCCGCATCGGGACAATTCCCTGACGCCAATTTTGATCATATTCTTTACCTTGGTCTGAAATTAAAATCGGTGGAAGTCCCCGCGGACTACGACCATTGCAGTGATCACCGGCCAATCGTTGCTGTGTTTGATGTTGAATGACCCACATCAACGCACGTCTGGTCGAAAGCTTTGCCTCGATCAAAGAGCCCCGCGTGCGTATCTTGCAACTTCGTGAAAAGCAGAATCCCATCCTCTGGTCCCGATCTCACGCGCCTCGTTGAGCAAGCGGTTCACTATTCCAACCACATGATGGCAAACGCTGGAAGCGTGCCGCCGACCCTTATGGCACTCACGCCGAGCGGAACCATGATGTATGTCCCGCAGAATCTGTCTGACGGCGAGGCCAAGGACCAATTCGCCAACACCGCCCGGCTAATCGCCGTAGGTTACAATGCGAGCGCAGTGGCCATGATTTTGGAGTCGTGGGCAAGGTTTGCGAAAAGCTCCAGAGAGCCATTGGAAAATGCAGACGTTCCTCCGTCCCAATCTCCGGATCGCGAAGAGGTCGTCGCGGTGATGGCCGAGGCGAGGGATCGGTGCATTCAGCGATTCCTTTTTATCCAAAGAAATTCAGCGGGGCAGTTCACGGGTTTTGGCACTAGCCTCGTCCCGGAGCTTGATGAGGTGAAGGGCCGTTTTGCGCAACTCATTCCCCCGAATGTCCCTTCGGCGAACGATTCTGCAATGGCGCGTTCGCTTTTAGAGGTCATGGGTGTTGTGCTAGACGACCACGGGCAGAATCCGATTTGGAATTGATTCCATGGACGCATTTTTCCGCCAGTTGCAGGAGGCGCAGGGATATATCGAACTTGGACTGCTAGACGAAGCGGCAGATGCTCTTGAGGAAATCATCCCGGAGAAGAAGACCCATCCCGAGGTCATGGCGACGCGAGCAATTCTCTATCGGAAGGCTCAAAACTGGCCGCTTCTGGAAGTCGTAGCGCGGTCTTTGGTCAAAACTCAACCCGGTGTTGTCGCATGGTGGGTTGACTGGGCATTCGCAACTCGCCGAGCCATGAGTATCAAGGAAGCAGAGGAGATTTTGATCCGAGCGCTCAATGTTCATCCGCGGGGGGCAATTCTCCATTTCAATCTTGGCTGTTACGCGTGCCAGAGCGGGCGGATCGAGGAGGCGAAGTCCCGGATTGCTGAGGCAGTGCGCTTGGACAAAGCATTTCAGATAGCGGCCCTCGATGATCCAGACCTTGAACCGATGTGGCAGGACTTGGGGAAAAGCGAGGGGTAGGACTGCCGTTGTCCGTTCCCGTGTGATACGCTAGGCTCCTATGATCAAAAAAACCATCCGTGTGAAGGGCAGGGGTTCGGTGTCGCAAGCCCCGGACCAAATTAGGCTAGAGTTCACGCTTAACGAAAGCAGCGCCGAGTACAAAAAGTCTGTCGCGGGCTGCAACCGTCGGGTTGCACAGGTAAAAGCCGCCGCAACCGAAAGTGGGATTGCCGCGGACACGCTCAAAACCACGCACTTCGATGTCCAGGAGGAGTCTGAGTATCGGTCGGGCAGGCACCATCACGTCGGATTTGAGGCAAGCCATCAACTCGCAGTGGTTCTCCCGGCGGATCAAGATTTAATCGGACGGTTCTTGTCTGCGGTAATGTCTGGCGGATCCAAGCCCCAGGTGAAGATCGCGTTCCAGGTAGCTGATGGCGAAGGAATGAGACAGAAGGTTCTTGCATCTGCAGTCGAGAACGCGACCCTGCGTGCCAACACAATTGCATCCGCCGCGAGGGTGAAACTTGGACAAATCGTCCACATTGAGTATGGCTACGCGGAAGTAAGGATATCCTCCGACGATTCTGAAATGGCCTTGGCGTCTGAACCTGGAGCGTGTGAAGCACCGGCCTTCGCGCCTGAGGACGTGGAGGCAGAGGATACCGTCACGATAACGTGGGAGATTGAGGGATGAAGTTGCCTGAAGCGAAGATCAAGAAGCTAGTATCTGGCGCCCAAACGGGGGCTGATCGCGCTGCGCTTGACGTGGCGATTCGACATGGGTTTCCGCACGGGGGATGGTGTCCGAAGGGGCGCACAGCTGAGGACGGGCCAATCGGTGATCAATACCAACTTTCCGAAACTCCATCTGCAAGCTACCTCCAACGCACTGAATGGAATGCCCGTGACACGGACGGCACGATCGTATTCACCCTCGCAAAAGACGTAACTGGTGGCTCGCTAAGAACCATCGAATTTGCGAGAAAGCACAAAAAGCCGTGCGCTCACATTTCACGAGCGGGAAACTACAGGCCTACGGAAGCTCTAATCCGGTTTGTGGAGGAGCACGAGATCAAGATCCTCAACGTTGCGGGTTCAAGGGAGAGCAAAGAGCCGGGCATCCATCAGTGGGTGATGGAAGTTATCGAAAGTGCCTTTTTTTGGAGTGAGAGCCATCCGGGGATGATCGGCGGCCCGGGGGAGGGTTAGGCTAAGCGACTCGCGGAAGTCATCCTCGCCGGCAGAATCAAACCGCGCGCATCCGTTGTCGCTGAGTGTGCAAATAAGGTGATAGTTTTCCGGGCGGCTGGTTGACGGATCAACCGAACTCGGCCTCCCTCGAAAACTTCGCGCCGCCGGCATATTTTTTGTCCTTGTTTGGCAGGAGGAGTATCTGACCCCCGAGAATGTCTCTCCCGAAAAACTCCGGACTTTTGCCGGATCCGGAACGATGCAACTCGTGACCCCGGAAGATGCTGCCACTCTGGCGCTTGACGCATACGCCCGTCGCCCGGACCGGATTCAGGAAATCCTTCATCTCCGGGAGGATTGGGGGTTCGACTCATGGAGCGGCTTCCACCCCATGTTCCCACCGCCGGCATAGTCGATAGCAACATCCGTTGTTTTCAAGATTCCTCGCGTAGACCGCCGGCGTCTGTTTGGGAATTTCACTGAGTCGCCTTCCGGATCCCAGATATACGCTATCTGATCTAGCCAGTAAGCGTGCTTTCCGTGGACCAGGTCGAATCTGCTGTTTCTGTAAATCAGCCCGCATCGTGCCCCCAGTTTTCCCAGTATTTCGAGGTCGTGAGCTAGGATGACAAATCCGCCCCTTGCCTTGTTGGTCAGCAAGTAGAGTTCGTCCCCATCGCTGTCCTGTCCGTAAGGTTCGACAAGATAGGTGATCCCATCGAGGCCCGTAACCGTCGCGGTCCGATACCGCTGGGTTTGGGTTCTTGCGCGGATCGCGTGTCGATGACTCCACTTCCACGTTTGCCGGCCGTGCAGATTGTAGCCCATCGCCTTCGCATAGCATCGGGTCGCAGCTCGCCATGCTTCTTTTGCCGGTGTAGTTGGGGTGGTTACTGCTTTTCTCCACCGCACGGCGGCGCATACGAATTGGGGCACGCGAACCAGACGGGCGCCATTCGGGATGAGGTTGCTTGAGATCCCCCGAACCAATCGGAGCGACCGGGAGTAGTTGTATGCAAGGTATGCAGCGGCTTTGAGGAATCCCTTGGTTCCAGCACAACGACGCGGCTTTGTATGTTCCCCGATCCCGTGCCGCCTTTTGTCGAGTATCCGCCCCAATCGGGTGAGCGCGTTTTGAAGAGAACGTGCATCCTGGGCATGGGATGGCCAGATCAGCAAGTGGGCGTGCAGCCGAGGCTCGTTCTGCCCACGCAGTTCCCACTGCTCCTTCTGGTGGTATCCGGTAACAGATACACATTCAAACCCCAGTCGTTTCAGGGTGTTCTGAATGAAGCGCTGCATTCGAGTCTGGTAGGTCTTGTAGGAGAGTCGACGACGGAAGGTAACGGTCATCGAGTAAACTTGGAGGTTTTTTCCCAAGTTTCTCTGAAGATCACGGTAAAGTTTATCCGCTCTCTCATGCCACCCCCGCTGGTTCGGCAGGGTTGCCAATACCCCCCTTTTGTAGCGGGTTGCCCAGATCAGAATTCGCAATGCGGATCGGTAGGGACGGAGCGCCTCGCGATTCTGGGCCGAACCCTGCCAATATGCAAGTTGATACAGCTCCTTCGCCCTGGATTGCAGCTGTTTAAGCTCACCCATTGAGGGAGGTAGAAACCCGAAAAGTTCTTCAGGATTCGGCAGATTTGATTGACTTGTTTCTTCTGCGGTATTCGAGAGAACGTGCTCGTGAAGAAATTGCCTGATTCTGAGCCAGTCCCATGTGCGGTCATACAGTTGCAGACTAGAAACGGATGGGTTCCACTGGTGCCGAAGGGGATTTTGTGTTTCTTGAGGGAATGACGTAGGCATGGGCGCATTTTTCCTGTCGAGCGCGAGGAAAGGCAAATGGGAGTTTTCAGGCAGATTGTGGCTCGCCCCATACATCTCGACCCTCATTAAGCCTTGCGGGTTTTCTGCTCTTTCGTAAGAAAACCACGCAGCTTTCGCGGTTAGGAAGAAAACCAGTTTTCTTTCGTAATTTACCGTCTCTTTCCCCTTCGTTTCCCCATCGAATCCGCCGAGTTTCGTCAAAATGTCCCCAAGAAAACTATACGGCCGCATCAACCATCACCTGACCTTCCGCTGGCGGGCCGCCCCGCGCGAGCGTTAAAGTTTTAGGCCAAGACTACGCAGGATTTTCGCGAGGTGATTGTCTTCGACATTGTCGGATACTTTGGCCAGCGCGCAGAGCGCGTTGTAGTCCTCGATTTGGGGCAGTAGAAAGTCCGCGATGCCGGCTCCTGGAAAAAGGAACGTGTAATTCGACTCGCCGAGTTTTCGAAAAACGCTGGCATTTTGTATCGAGCAAAAGGCAATCAGGTTGATCCAGCGCCACTCGGGGTCCGAAAAATAGATCCAGCAGGGCAGGGATTCGTTTGCTTTGCGCACGAAGGCCAGAAACTCCGGAATTTCGTAGAGTTCCCTCGAGTCGTCGTCGTAGCCCTCGACGTAGAACATGCAGCAACCCGGCCCGGCCCGGGTCATCAGGTTGTCGTGGTGAGGCCGCAGGTCGTTGACGAGGCGCCCGACGTTCCCGTTTTCGACTTCTTGGCGCGAGATGTGATACAGGAAGGTAGCCTTGGTATTCGCCCCTTGGCGCAATCGCTTTTTGTGTTTCTTTTGGAGTTTCATGGTTTTTGGGGGGTAATGGAGGACTGGTGGAAGTCTGCACGGGGTGTGTTCGCTTACTCCCTTTGCACGTGGACCACTAGGCAGCGCCCCTCGGAAATCAGCATGACCGGAATCATGTTCCAGGGTATGGAGCCGATGTGTTTTGCAGCGGGCCAACCGTGGGAGAGCAAGGCGTTGGCGTCTTTGACCGGGAATGCCAGCGTGAACGCCGGATATGCTCCGGTGCTTTTGATCGCATCCCTCTTGTCGGCGCAGTTGGTTTGGAAATGCGAGGCGATTTCGAAACCCACTGAATCGTCCAAATCGAGAATAACAAACACGGGATGTTTTGCGTTGGTCGCAAATGCGGCCACCTCACGATGATAGTCAAGGAGTGCGCTTTGGCGTTGAGTCATGGGAGTATCTCTTTGGAGAGAGGGGAAGGGTTGTATGGATGCATAGCCGCGTTTAATTGCGTCCTTGAGTTTTGGGAAATGCGGTCCGCCAAAGAAATTCCAGATACTCCAAAATGAACGAAAGGATCCAGAGGCAGAAGCCAAAGACCCCAACGAGGAGCCCAACAAAAATTTGTAGGAGACCGACTGAAACCTCAAAAGCCGCCTTGAGGAGCCAAATGCCGATGATTGTCATGAGTAGAGTTTTCATGGGATGTATGGAGAGTTGAGATTACTCGGAGAACGGGAGCCCGATGTAGGCCGCTGCCGCCATGAGCTGCGCGCAGCCTCTTTCTTTTTTGATGCCAGCACGGTCGTGCAACCAAGCGGCGGTGGGCAACGATTGTTTGAGGAATGCCAACATTTCCTCCTCCAACCATTTGACGTGGAGGCGGCCGTTACGCCGACAACAGGTGATCGTTGGCAGGCAAGCGAGCACGATCGCGAACAGGTCGGCCGTGAAAATCGTCCCGGCGAAGAGCCAGGGAGCCCAGACTGAGTTCTGACTTTTGAAATAGTCTCTGATTTCTGGGATCTCGTAAATTTCACGATCATCATCGATGTAGCCTTCGATCGTGATGATTGTTGACCCAGCCAGAATTGAAAGGTCCTGCGGGTCGGCTTCCGGCCCGAGTTGAGATTGAAGGCCGGGAATCCACCCCGTTTCAATTTCGCTACGGTGGAGGATCAGCATCCCAGAGAGTTCTGGACGGGAGATGGCGTGCTTGAGTGCCACTTCGGCTTTTCCGGCCCCGAGGGGCATTTGACGTGTGGTTTGAGTGCTCATTTGATTTCCATCTCCACGGCATTTTTCAGAACGGCCAACTGCGCGGCCACCAGTTTGATTTGCTGACTAATCGCGCTGGCGGTAACCCCCAGCTTTCTTGCCACTTCTTGGTGGCTGAGGCCCTCTTCCAAAACAAGCCGTGCGACTTGAATATTTTGGTCGGAGAGTTTCGTTTGCTCGACGGCCAGTTGAAGGGCGGAGAGAGCCATAGCACGTTTTTCCTCGTAAGTGAGATCAGCGTAAGTCCTGCAGCTAGGATGATCCACGGTGCCAAATTGGGATTCATCAGTCGTTGACATTTTGCGAGAACAGCTCCTTTGCCTTGCAATCCGCGCAATCGCATATCGTGTGCAGATCCGCACCGATTGAATGAGATGGTATTCGATGACCGCAGGATCTTCCTCTCCCATCAGATTCGGGTTATTGATCAGATATTTACCGAGAAGCATCAGGCAGGTGTCCTGCTGGACTTCCTTCTCCGCTCCGGCCATGAGGCCTCGGAAGCGTCTCGGTGGAGCCTGACGACAGCATTCCGCATTGAGGGCCGAAGCGAATGCTTCGAAGTCTTCCCAAGATTGAGTTTTAGTCGCGGCGAGCCATGCGGCCGCCAGTTTCGTGTTATGAATTGTATGTATTTTCATGCAAAAGCCCCTTTCTTTCCTGCTGCAACGCCGGCGAAAGCCGATCAGCGTTGATGGCACCTCTTCAGAAGATTTTTTTTAAAAACTTTGCCTGCTGCCTTAATTTCCCCGGTTTGCCTGCGTTACATGGGTATGAGCACATCTCTGCAAACACCCTCGTTCCTCTGGCTTACAGACCTGCATCTTGACCGCGCTACCGCTGAGCGCCGCGAATCTCTCTACGAAGAAATCCGGCAGTCGGAATCCGGTGCAGTTGTTATCACCGGCGACATCTCAACAGCGAAGCACCTACCTCTCCACCTTCGGGAGTTGGCAGCGGCCGCAGAAGGCAGACAAGTCTACTTTGTATTGGGGAATCACGATTTTTTTTGGTCGAGTTTTTCAGATGTCGATCGATGCGTTGCGGGAGTGTGCCGGGCCCATGACAACCTTCACCACTTGGGCCAAGGCGAGATTGTTGACCTCGGGGATGACACCGTGCTCATTGGCCACCGCGGGTGGGGTGACGGCCGTATGGGGTGGAGTGTGCAGACGCTTGCCCGGAATCCGGACTTTGCGGCTATCGAGGATTTTCAGGGTCTTGAGCATTCCGAGGCCTTCGAACTTCTGGGACAACTTGGTCGTGAGTCGGCGTCCTATTTTCGCGGTCTCCTCCCATATGCTCTTACCTGCTATCGCCATGTGATTGTGGCGACCCACGTGCCTCCATTTAGCCAGGCGGCAAAATACGATCGTCAAGCATGCGACTATTTGCGTCAGCCATTCTACGTAAATATATCTGCAGGTGCATCAATCATGCGGATTGCAGAGCGATTTCCTGCTTCCACGGTCACCATTCTAGCCGGTCACACGCATCACGCGGCCCGCTTCCAAGCGGCAGCAAACCTCGAGCTTCTGGTAGGCGGTGCCCGCCCCGGCTTTCCGGGTGCGCAAGGACTCCTGCAGATTACCCGGGAAGGTTTGATCAGAAAGCGGCAGGCGTAACCTCAGGGACCCAAGGAAATCGAGTCGGGCACGAGTCAAGCCGCCATCGCGGGGTCTTTTTTTGTGGAACCTCGGGCGCAGCGGGCTCGATGTCCTCCGCGAGGACGTCGGCCGTCAACTCTTCCAGAAAGCGCACGCCTTGATGGTTGCGGCGGGCTTCGGCGATGCGCTGTTCACCAAGTAACAAAAAGCGCTCTTGAAACTGCGGGGGCATTTTTTCAGCGCTTGAGAGGAGCATGCTTTCGTAATCCGCGATCGTCAATTGCTCTAGGATCACGACATCCGATCGGAAGCGGTTGATGAGTTCTTTGGCCAAGTAGCGACTTAGTATTTCCTGCGATGGAGGTTCCGTTTCTTGGTCTCCGCCAAAGCCTCCGACCTTTTTGCTACCGTCGTCCCACAGGCTTTGAAAGGCGCCGGCTGCGATAATGAATGTCCGATGTTTCAAGAATTCAGACACCTCTCTAAAGAGCGTTGGGTCGGTAGTATGGTCGTCCTCGTCGAGGAGATCAGGCGGAATTGTCAGGTCCAGAAGTCGAAAGACCTCGACGCGAAGGTGCTGGCTCCAGTCACCGGTTCCGTCCAATTTGTCGATTTCGTCCAGAAAAATAACTGCACCCTTTTTCGAATGATTTTTGACCAGAAAATCAAAAATGGAATTCCAACTTCGCTTCGCTCCTTTCGTGCCGCTGCCAAGAACCATCCACTCCGCAACCGTTAGGTTTTTGCATTCGAGTCCGAAGGATTGCGCCACGGCGCGAGCAAGGTAAGATTTTCCACTGCCGCTTGGCCCAATCAAAAGGGAGTTCGTTCGAGCCTGCATTGGCAGATTTTTCCTCAGAGGGGAAAAGCAGACGTTGCCGGCGCGGCGCAACTTCTCGAAAGCGCTTCGCTGATGGTCGAAAATGAGCGGCGTTTTGCCGCTTGGTGATTTGGTAATTTGCATTGGTTGATTTTGTTTGAGCAGGGGGAATTGCCCTGCGGGTGTTGTGGTTGTTTGAGCACTTCATTTGAACTCATTCGTTATCGAGTTTTCTCTTAGCTATCCCTCGCTATATTGAATTCCGTAGTGGCGCGCTGGTGGGTGCAGTCGCAACAGCGGCGCCCCATCACGCCCCGCGTCAGGGCTCGTGTTTGGAGTCATCAAAATGTCGGGCTAGAAATTCGCGGATCTGCTTCGCATAGCGCTGGAGGGTGCGCCGTTTGACGCCATTGAGCCGGCCGTCGCGCAACTCCGCAGCCAGCAGGCAATCGAGTAAACTCGCGCCCGCGGGAAGCATTTTGTAGTTACCACGTGTCGCCTCCAACACGGCCAAGACCTCCGCGAGTTCTGCTCGTATTTCTTGCGCCGAGCGCGAGTGCGGAACCTCAAAATCTCGCCCGGCCTCGAGCAACTCATCGAGCGAGAGCAACAAAGTTTTCCGCCGCATCCGCAGTGCAATTTGAAGGCAGCTCTGCCAGATGGTTCGGGTCAAGTAGCCGCGAAACTCAGAGTCGGTTTTGGGCTTGGAGCCAAAGACCCCACCAAAGTCAGATTCTTGTTTTAGCAGGATCTTAGTACTTTCTGCAGCGATCTCCTCGGCATCACGCGCAACGTCACCCCGCCATTTCCACTTGGAAAGAAGACGCAGAGCCACTCCCTTGCAAACCCGTTGATATTCCTCAAAAAATCGATCCCGAGCCAGCGCGGAGGTTCGCGCGGTCTTCAAATTTGCGCAAAGCGCCGTCAGTGTTTCCTGCCATCCTGAATCCTCAGAATTTGATAGTTTGTTTGTCGTGTCATCATTCATGTCGAATGACGCACGTTTTCCAGTTGAGGCCGGGGTTCGCGAAAGCGGCCCCGGCCAAGGCACTCTACCTCAGAATAACAATCGGGATTTGCTTGAAATCCGGTGATCGATGGGCCGAGCGATCACCAGACTTGATTTTTAGCAGCAACTTTCGTCGGGGCTTTACGCAGGCGTTGCAGCCGACCCGAGGAGGAGGGCTCCCTTGTTTTGCTGATTAGCCCACCATAGTCGGGATTCCGGTGTGACGTATTGAAGGAAGCGGAGTTTGTGAGGCGGGATGTTTTGCGTGTGCGCAACAAAAGTGTCGCGGGCATAGTTTTCCCAGTTCGTGCGGTTACCTGGTCCGCTGACGCTCGAGAGACGGATGGCTTCGTCGGATAGTCCGGCGGTGTCCAGTGCGGCCAAGGTGCGAATAAAAGAATCGCCCCGGACATTGATCACCTCTGCCCAGATGTGCTCGCACCGGTCTACCCGAATTGCCTCGCAGATTTCGGATGAAAAGCTCTCGTATTCGGCTTGCGGCAGGCTTGGGCAAATCATCCCGAATGTCCTGTATCCTTGATCTTGCAACCAATGCAGGGCGGTGAGTCGTTTTGAAACCAACGCCGTGCCAGATTCTATGGCGCTGGCAACCCCATCGTCTGCGGTGCCCGTGGAAAACCCGAGTATCATTCGATCCCGATACCTTGTCGGAATCAGGTTCATTTTGAAAAGTTGGTGAAGCAGGTTTCCTTTGCTCAAAAGCCGAATCTGCCAGTGGGTGTGTTCCAAAATCAGGCTGCAGGCGGCTGCAGTTTCATAGAGAAGGTTCATCGTTGCAGCCACGTCAACCAACGTGGAACTGTAAACCACCCGGTCATCGCATGGATCAGCAAAACGCGAAAGCCCCCTTCTATTTATCAATTGATCGTACAGCACCGTAAGAGCATTTCGACGGCGGATGACCACCTCATGAAATCCCAGATCTCGGTTTTTAGGATGCTTGGCGTTGTAGTCGTCGATGAGCGGTTTATCGATCTTCCGCATCTGGTCCGGGACATAGCAGTATTCACAAGAGAATACGCATGCATCGCCGAGGTTCAGGGTGATGCCGTCGCAGAGCATCTTTTCCTGAAATGCGGAATTCTCGAGATTCAGCACGGTGCGTGTGTTTTCCCGGTACAAAACCGGTTTCGTAGCGATCGTCTCATGATTTGATCCTGACTCCATCTGAGTAGTGGAGATCGCAGCTTGGTTAGGTTTTGTTTCGGATGTGGTGGCTGTAGGTGTATTTTTCATAGCCGATGTCATTTCCTTTGGTCTGCACGATTCGTCAAGCAGGGCACCGAAAATCATTAGGAAATTTTCAGAGATGGTGGGTGATGCAGTGCTTGTTGGTTTCATTTGTGTTTCGCATTTGCGTCCATACGCCTGACCTCCATCTCCACCCGCCAGCAAAGGTAGCGGGCTGGTGAGGGGATGTTACGCATGGGTATTTTCAGTATCAGAGAGCGGTCACTGCAGCAGAGGTTCGCGAGGGATCGCATGCGGCAACGTGCGTTGGTTTTCATTTTCTGCTCCCGATGCTTTCTCCAACACCTTGCCTCCTCGATATATGCTCTAAGAAAACTTTGTCCCCTCGGACCCACCTCGTATATGCAGTCGAAGCGTTCGATTTCGCATCGGCTGAGGCGGTAGATTCGGATGGCCAGTTTCAGGTCATCCTTGTTTTCTTTAAGTTTCAAATAAATCGGTTTTCTTAAAGCTGGAATTGGTTTTCCTCAAGCGGCGGCATTTGGTTTAGTAAGCTGTCAAAAAACGTGCATGGCATGTTGTTCCTATCAAAGAGGTCGGCCTAGTTTTTCTGCGCCAAATGATTTGTGAGATTGCCATCGGCACACTCGCCCCATGCATTGGTTTTCAGTTCCTGCTGCCGTTGGCTCCGCCAACACCTTGCCTCCTCGATGAAGGCTTTAAGAAAACTTTGTCCCCTCGGACCCACATCGTATATGCAATCGAAGCGTTCAATTTCGCATCGGCTGAGGCGGTAGATTCGGATGGCCAGTTTCAGGTCATCCTTGTTTTCTTTAAGTTTCAAATAAATCGGTTTTCTTAAAGCTGGAATTGGTTTTCCTCAAGCGGCGGCATTTGGTT
>Ga0247844_1007603_pt1 | contig 12182 bp, 1 predicted proteins | sample LaCtaG_FD_192421 | JGI IMG/M metagenome (GOLD analysis project Ga0247844, IMG submission 192421) | Freshwater microbial communities from meromictic Lake La Cruz, Castile-La Mancha, Spain - LaCruzMarch201714.5m_1 | ecosystem: Environmental > Aquatic > Freshwater > Lake | place: Spain: Castile-La...
AGAATCTTCCGGACTCAATGGCGGTTTTTTGCATCGGGGCGGCGATCGGATTTTTGAGTGGGGATCAGGTGGCGATTCCCCGATGGGCGGACCGGATGTGCTTGGGGTGGTTGTTGCGATGCCTTTCAAATCCCCGAAAATTCGTTCCGCGCTATATGCGGGCGTTGCGTTTGGTGGGATTGGCCATCCGCTATCGTGACAAGCCTCCGCCGATGCGCGGAGGCACAGCTGAGTGGAAAAAACGGACCTGAAAGGGTCCGTTTTTTTTTGCCCTTTAGCTTTGGGCGATCTCACTTTGAGCAAGGTGTTGAACCGATCCATTAACCGATCGCCCGCGCTCGGTTAATGGATCGGTTAATTGGTGCAGGGTTCAGGCGCAACGGAGTAAGTTGTCATTCGGTTTCGACCCTTGTTTTTGCATGAGACAAAAAATCCCCATTCTTCTGGTGGCGTTTCTTCTGATCGCCCTGGGCGTTTGGTTTTTTTCGGCTCCCGAGCCCGATCGCGCGGTGGAAAGCCAACCCGCCTCCAACTCACCCTCCTCCCCCGCCAACGCCCCGGCTACGCCGACGATCGCGGCGACGGATTCCGCCTCTTCAGTTCCGGCCAAAAATCCGGAGCCCCCGGCTGTGCTGTCCGGGCCGTCCATCGCCGATGTGCTCGAAGGCGTGGACCTCACGATTCCCGCCGAGCGCGAGCGGGTGGCGGCGGAAATCCGGAAAATCGAAGCCCGCCGCCGCGAGGCCGGTCAGGCCCGCGCCCGCGAGTTGGGCATGCCGCTGCGCATCGAGCGTCCCGACGGATCTGTGCAGGAAGTGGCGGGCATCGATGAATTCGGCAAGGTCGTCTACTTCATCACGCACAACACCAACGCGGCCATTTCCACCGGTGCGAATCTCCTGAACGCCTCGCCCTACAACCTCAACGGTTCCGGCATTGTGGTGGGCGTGTGGGATGGCGGGGTGGGCCGCGCCTCGCATCAGGAATTTGGCGGCCGACTTGTCGTGATGGACGGTGGTGCTTTGAACGACCACGCCACGCATGTCGCCGGCACGGTCATCGCCTCGGGCGTCCAGGCCAATGCCAAGGGAATGGCACCCGCCGGCAATGTGGATTCCTACGATTGGAACAGTGACAAAACCGAGATGACCTCCCGCGGGGCGGCCGCTCCCAACGAGGCGGGGATGATTTTCCTCTCTAACCACAGCTACGGCTACGGCAGTGGCTGGAACTATGTGAACGGCGGCACTCCCTACCGTCTTTGGGAATGGCTCGGAAACGGCACCAACGCCACGGCCACTGAACAAAATTTCGGGCGCTACAACACCTTTGCTCGGGACACCGACTCGATCGCCGCCGCCGCACCCTATTACCTGATTTTCCGCAGCGCGGGGAACGATCGGAACAACAACCCCACAAATGGGAATTCCGTGGCCCTCTCTTCCGCAAGCTCCACGGTCGTGAGCTACGATTCCGCCATTCATCCTGCAGGCGACGGCACCTACCGGAGCGGATTCGAAAACATCGGCTACGATGCCTTGGCGAAAAATATCGTCACTGTCGGTGCGGCCACCGACGCCGTTTCCTCGGGCACCCGCTCCCCATCGTCCGCGTTTCCCACCAGTTTCAGTTCGTTCGGCCCCACCGACGACGGCCGAATCAAGCCTGACCTTGTGGCCAACGGCGACGGGCTCTACTCCACACTCAGCGCCAGCAACACTTCCTACGGCTCTATGGGCGGCACCAGCATGTCCTCGCCCAACGCCACCGGCACCGCCGCCTTGCTTGTCCAGGAATACCGTCGTCTTTTTCCTGGCAGTGCGATGCGCTCCAGCACGCTCAAGGGCCTCCTCCTCCACACCGCCGACGACCGCGGCAACGCCGGGCCCGATTACAAACACGGTTGGGGCCTTATCAATGCCAAGGCCGCCGTGGACCTCATTCGAGAACACCAAGCGGCCCCCGCCAAAAAACGCATCACCGAGAACACGGTGACCTCGTCGAATCAGGTGATCACCCACGACATCATTTGGGACGGTTCCTCGCCGATCCGTGTGACGCTGTGCTGGACCGATCCGGCAGGAACCTCCACCTCGACTCCCGACCTCCGCACCGCCCGGCTCCGGAACAATCTGGATGTGAAAATCACCGCGCCGGACTCTTCTGAGCATTTCCCTTTCGTCATGCCTTTTGTTGGCAACTGGACCGTCGCCTCGATGGACCTGCCGGCCACCCGCGGAGTGAACAACACGGACAATGTCGAGCAGGTCTACATCCCCACCCCTCCAGTGGCCGGCCAATACCGGATCACCGTGAGTTATTCGGGCACGCTGGCGAACAACCAGCAGGTCTACTCCCTTCTCGTAAGCGGTTCCTCGGACCAAAGCCCGTCCGGCGTCCTGCCCACGGTCTGGCACAATCCCGCGCTCAACGAGGTCCTGATCAACCAAACCATGCGCAGTCCCGCGTATGAGGTCACGCCCGGCGGGGCGTTCACCGTTTACTCCGGCGTAAGGAAATTCAACAACCCCGACTACGGAGTGGCCAACCAGACCGGCGGCACTCTCTACTACCGCGCGGGCACTGCCGGAAACTGGACCGCCACGAGCCTGAATTGGCACGCCGACAACGGTGACTACCAATTCTGGAAGGCCGATATCCCCGGCACAGCCACCTCGGGCGTGGTTCAATACTACATCCGCCTCGCCTTCGATTCTGGCGTCGCCTCGCCCGTTTACCTGCATGGAAACGACGGAGGCGGCTTCGTCACAGCCAATCAAACCGTCGCCCAAGCTTCACCCTACTCGCTGCGGAATCGCATCGCCTGGCTCTGGCACGAACCGGGAATTGCCGGCCACCAAACCATCAACAGCACCACGGCCACACTCAACTCCTACATCGGCTACATTGCCAAGGATGGCGCCTCCTATCAGGCTGCCACGAACGGCACGGTTTACTACACGACGGACGGCAGCACGCCCGTGGGCGGGCTCGGCGTCGCTTCCGACAACGCCACGCGCACGATCCCGTTCAGCTACATCGCCAAGCAGTCAAACGCCAGCGCCACCGGTGACCAGATGCACTGGCGCGCCGTTTTGAGCAACCTGCCGGGCGGGGTAGCCGTGAAATACCGCGTCGGCTTTTGGAACTCCGCCACCAACGAGGAAAAATTCCAGCCCGCCACCACCGATGCCTCGTTTGATTTTAACATCGCCTCCACCGACACCTCCGCCACCGTCACCCTCGGAAATCTCACGCAGACCTACGACAGCACCGCGCGCAGTGTTTCGGTGACGACGAATACCGCCGGCCTCACGGTCGCTGTGACCTACAACGGTTCCGCCACCGCGCCCACAGCGGCGGGCAACTACTCCGTCAGCGCCACGGTCACCGAATCCGGCTACACCGGCTCGGCCGCCGGAACGCTCTCGGTCGCGCGCAAGGGCCTCACGATTTCGGGCCTCGCCGCCACGAACAAATTCTACGACGGCACCACATCCGCCACCGTCACTGGCAACGCCTCGCTGGTCGGCGTGGTCGCCGGCGACTCCGGCCTAGTCGTGCTCGGCGGCACGCCGGTGTTTTCATTTTCCAACGCCAACATCGGTCTGTCCAAACCGGTCACCGCCTCGGGCTACACGATCTCGGGCAACAAGTCAGCGAACTACCTCCTCACCCAACCAACTGGTCTCGCAGCCAGCATCACCATTGCCCCGGGCTCCACTCTCACCGAGATTTCCGGCTCCACGCAATCGCAGGCGGAAAGCCCGACCACCACCTCCAACGGAACTTCACACTCCTGGAATCCCGCCAGCGATGTCGCGGGATTCAACGGCGCGGGATTCCTCCAAGCCACACCGGACAACGGCACCAAACTCTCCAGCGTCACTGGCAGCCCGATGGTTTCTTACACAGTGAATGTCACCCACCCGGGCACCTATTACATTTGGCTGCGCGGATACGCCGCCACCTCGGACAAGGCCCGCGCGTTCGTCGGCCTCAACGACGGCACGCCTGCATTGATCGGGCTCTCCGACCTCAACGCCTGGAAATGGACGAACTCCAACCGCGCTGCCGGATCGACGACTCCGATTGCGGTCACTGTCCCCTCGGCGGGCAACCAAACCCTCAAAATCTGGATGGCCGATGCGGGATTCCGCCTCGACCAGTTGCTCCTCACCGTCAATCCGGCCTTCACTCCCGAGACATCCACCGATTTCTGGCGGAACCAAAACATCTACCAAATTCTCACCGACCGCTTCTTCGACGGCAACCCGGCGAACAACAATGTCTACGGTTGGGCCGAGCCCGATATCGGCAACAAAACCCACGGCGGCGACTTCGAGGGCGTCATCGCCAAGCTCGACTATGTGAAGGCCCTCGGCGCGACCGCGCTCTGGATTTCCCCGGTCGTGAAAAACGGCGCGGGCGACTACGACTACCACGGCTATGACGGCACGGATTTCTACAACACCGATCCGCGCTTCGGCTCGCTCGCCGACCTCCGCCGCCTCGTCTTCGAAGCCAACAAACGCGGCATCCTGGTCGTCAACGATGTCGTCGTGAACCACGCAAGCACCTGGGTGGACAGCGCCGAGGTCGGTTGGCCCACCTTCCGCGCACCGCCTTCTGGCTACACGCTGCGCTACAATTCCGGCGGAAATAAATACGCCGCGCCCTTCAACGACGCCTCGCTCCAAGCGGCATTCGGAAACACAAATCTCGCAAACATTTTCCACAACCACGGATCCATCCAGGATTGGAACAACGCCACGCAGGCCGAATACGGCGAGTTCAGCGGACTCGATGACTTCCGCACTTCGTCCCAATATGTCCGCGACCGCATGGCCGAGATTTACAGTTGGTGGATCCAGCAAGCCGGTTTCGATGCGTTCCGGGTGGATACCGTCAAGCATGTCGAAATGGATTTCTGGAACGATTGGAATCCCCGCATCCGCTCCGCCGCATCCGCCGCAGGCAAGCCGAACTTTTTCCAATTCGGCGAGGTTTACGATGGTAGCGATTCCAAGGTCGGCTCCTACACCGGCACGAAAACCACCGCCAATTTCAAATTCGATTCCATCCTCGACTTCCCGCTCTACTACCAAGCCAAAAGCGTCTTCGCGAACGCCGATGCCGCCACCAGCCAACTCGAGGGCCGCTTTGGAAATCTCGACGCCGGATTCTACGATCCCGCCGCCACCAGCTCGCTCGTCACCTTCCTCGACAACCACGACCTCCAGCGCTTCCAGAATGTTTCGGGAAACAACACCGCCCGCCTCGATGTCGCGCTCGCGTTCCTCTACACCGCGCGCGGCATTCCCAGCCTCTACTACGGCACCGAGCAGGACTTCAACGGGGGCAATGATCCGACGAACCGCGAGGACATGTTTGCCGGCTCCTACGAGAGTGGTCCCTCGCTCGGCGACAATTTCAACATGGCCAGCCCGCGCTTCAAGCGCGTCGCCCTGCTCAATAATTTCCGCCGCCTCTACCCCGCCCTTCGCACCGGCACGCACCACAACCTCTGGGCGGATTTCTCCGGCCCGGGCCTCTTAGCCTACGCGCGGCGACTCGGCGGCGAGGAGGTTTTCGAGGTTCTCAACACCGCCTCCACCAGTCAAACCATCGGCGCGCGCCCCACGATCCATCCCGCCGGAACCGTTCTCGTCAACCTCCTCAACACCGCTGAAACCGTCACCGTCGTGCCGGGCTCCGACGGCATCCCCTCGATGGCGATCCCGCCCATGTCGGTGAAAATGTTTGTGGCGCAATCGCAGATGAAACCCCTCGCGCCCGTCGTGGAATCATTCGCCCCGCTCCACGACGCCGCCTCGGTTTCGGCCACAGGAAATATCACGATCACCTTCAGCAAGGCGATGAACCGTGCCGGCACCCAGTCGGCCTTCTCGATCTCGCCTTCCGCGACCGGTTCGTTCTCCTGGAATTCCGGAAACACCGTGATGACCTTTTCACCCTCCTCCGCCCTCACGGGAAACTCCACCCACCTGGTTCGCATCGATTCCGCCGCCACCGATTCGGGCTCGGTCGCTTTCCACGCCCCGTTTGAATCGCGATTCCGCACGGGCAGTGGTTCCCAGCCCGCCTCCGTCACGCTTGGCAATCTCACCCACACCTACAACCGCACCGCGCGCAGCGCATCGGCCACAACCAACCCTGCGGGGCTTTCGGTTTCCATCACCTACAACGGCTCCGCCACCGCCCCCACCAACGCAGGCAACTACACGGTCAACGCCACCATCACCCAATCTGGCTACTCGGGCTCCGCCACCAACTCGCTCGCGATCACCCGCAAAGGCCTCACGATCTCCGGCCTCACTGGAGTCAACAAACCCTTCGACGGAACAACCACCGCAAGCGTCACCGGCAATGCCACACTGGTCGGGGTCGTCGTCGGCGACACCGTGGTCCTTGGCGGCACGCCGGCTTTTGCGTTCTCGAATGCGACGGTGGGCAACAACAAAACCATCGCCGCCTCCGGTTACACGATTTCCGGAAGTTCGGCGTCGAACTACTTGCTCGCCCAACCCACCGGCCTCACGGCGAACATCACCGCCGCCGCGGCGCCGGTTTTCACGGGAGCCAGCGTTAATGGCACCTTCGGGGCCCCGCTGAGCCACACCCTCGCCGTTTCCGGCAACGCCACAGCCTTCACCATTCGGGACGGAGCCCTGCCCGCCGGGCTGAATCTGAACACCGCCACAGGAGTTGTTTCAGGAACCCCGTCGGCGGCGGGAACCTTCTCGTCGAACATCACGGCTTCGAACACCGGTGGCCAATCCACCGCAGCATTTGTTTTTGTCATCGCCAAGGCCGACCAGGCGATCCTCGGCATGGCGGCGACCGCCGAGGCGGGCTTCGGAGCCACCTACCTGCCCGGAGCCACCGCGACCTCGAATCTCACGGTCTCGTATGTGAGTTCGAACACCTCCATCGCGACGGTCTCCGGAAATGCTGTTACCGCGAAGGCCCTCGGCACCGTCACGATCACCGCTCGCCAACTCGGCAACGCCAACTGGAAGCGCGCGGCCGATGTGCGTCAGACCCTGGCGTTCCTGAAGGCCGACCAGACCATCAATTTCAAGGCGCTCACCCCCACGGTTTACGGCTCGATGAACCTCACGATTTCCGCCGGAGCGACTTCCCGCCTGCCGGTTTCCTTCAGCAGTTCGAATCCCTCCGTGGCCGCCGTCACCGGCAACATGGTCACGGTTCTCGCGGCGGGAAACACCACACTCACCGCGTCGCAGGCGGGCAATTCCTTTTACAATGCCGCCGCGCCGGTCGGGCAGATGCTCACGGTCAACCAAGCCAACCAAACGATCGCTTTTCCGGCAGTGGGCACCCTATCTCTTGGACAAGGCACGGTTCTCCTCAATGCCACTGCCAGCACCGGCCTGCTCGTCGAATACACCAGCTCGAACACGACCGTGGCGACCGTGAGCGGCAATCTCGTCACCCTCCTTGCCCCCGGCCGCACCACCCTCACTGCGTCCCAATCGGGAAATGCAAATTATCTTCCCGCCACGAACGCCAGCAGGGCACTGACTGTGGCTTCCGCCATGCCGACGCTGACCACAGGAAACGCCAGTGCGATCGGTAGCACCACCGTCACCTTGAACGGTGAAATCGTCTCCACCGGCGGCATCAATCCCGTCGAGCGCGGATTCTTCCGCAGCACCACCAGCGGCTTCGCCGACGGCACCGGCATCAAGACCGCCGCCACCGGAAATTTCTCGTCGGGAGCCTTCAGCCTCAACGCCACCGGACTCGTTCCGGGAACGACCTACTCCTTCAAGGCGTTTGCGAGAAACACCGTGGGAACCTCCTACGGAGCCGAGCAAACCTTCACCACGGCACGGATTCCGCAGACGATTTCCTTTGATTCCTTGCTCCCACGAATATTCGGCGCCGCGCCGTTCGCCCTCTCCGCCACCGCCAGTTCGAATCTTACCGTTTCCTTCACGAGTTCGAATCCCACCGTCGCGACCGTGGAAGGCAATCTCGTCACCATCCTCGGCGCGGGCAACTCAACGATCACTGCCACGCAGGCCGGCAATCAAACGGTGGCCGCCGCCAGTCCCGTCGAGCAGGTTTTATCCGTTGGACGCCGCAGCCAGACCATCTCGTTCGGCCCGCTCTCCGCGAGGACTATCGCCGATGCACCCTTCGCCCTCTCGGCGAGTGCGACCTCGAACCTCACGGTGACATTCACCAGCTCGAATCCCGCTGTGGCCTCCGTGTCGGGGAATGTCGTCACGCTTCTCTCGGTCGGCACCACGACCATCACCGCAAGTCAATCGGGTGCCTCCAACGATCTGCCCGCCGAGTCCGTGTCCCATTCCCTAGTGGTCGGCCGCTCGGTTCCCATTGTCCACACCGGCGCCGCCTCCGGCATCGGCATCACCACCGCCTCATTGGTCGGTGAGATTCTCTCGACTCGCGGTGCCAACGCCGTGGAGCGCGGATTTTTCTTCAGCACCACCGAGGGATTCGGTGAGGGCATGGGAACGAAGATCGCGGCCACCGGCAACTTTACGGAAGGTGCCTTCACCCTGAATGCCACTGGACTTCGTTCCAACACCCCGTATTTCTTCAAAGCCTTCGCCCGGAACTCCGGCGGCACGGCCTACGGCGCGCAGCAATCCTTCACTACGCTCAAATCCCGACCCGCCATCGCGGCATTTTCGCTCAATGGCACGGTGGGCACGGTCTTCAGCCAAACGGTGAACGCCACAAATTCGCCCGACCTTTTTGTTGTCACCGCAGGCGCGCTCCCGGTCGGGTTGACCCTGAATTCCACCACGGGAGTGATTGCAGGCACGCCCTCGGCCGCAGGCACTGGCAACTTTACGGTCACCGCTGCCAACAACGGCGGCAACGGCACGCGCACCGCGACCTTCACCATCGCCAAGGGGGCTCAAACCATCACGGGCTTCGCGGGCACATCCCGGCTTGAGGTCGGTGAAACCCTGCCCGCCGGAGCCAGCGTGAATTCCGGTTTGCCGATCACCTACGCCAGTTCGAACGCCTCGATCGTCTCCATCGCCAATGGCACGCTCTCGGCCCTCATTCCCGGAGTGGCGGTGATCACGGCTTCGCAACCCGGCAACGCGAATTGGAACGCTGCCGCCTTGTTGCGAAAAGTGGTTTCTGTCGGATCGCCGCTTGCGGGCGTCAATGTCACGCCGCCTTCGAATCTCGAATATGATGGCACGCGCAAGACGCACACCGCGACCACCAGCGGAGTCACGGCCTGGACCTACCACTACACGGGGCGCGACGGAACGGTGTATTACGGAACGAGCGCACCGTTGTATGTCGGCGACTACGCCATGACGGCGGTTTCCTCGACCACCACCAAACCCGGCTACGCCACGGCGAATTTCACGATCTCGCCGAAACCCGTGACGCTGTCCCTCACCGGACTCGACAAATCCTACGACGGCACGACGAGCGCCTCGGCGGTGGCGACTGTGAACGGCCGCGTGGGCACCGACAATGTGGTGGCGGGAGGAACTCCGGTCCTCGCCTTCCAGAATGCCTCCATCGGCGCCAACAAGCCCGTGAATGTCTCCGGCTATGCCCTCACAGGAACACGCGCCGCGAATTACTTGCTCATCGAACCAAGCGGCATCGTGGCCAATATCACCACGCGCCCGCTCACGATAACGGCAAACGATGTAACGAAAAACTTCGGCGATGCCCTCACCAGCGGCCCGGGCTCGACGGCGTTCACATCCAGCGGTCTGCTCGCGGGCGAATCCATCGCCAGCGTGACCATCACCTACGGCGAAGGAGCCTCCGCACCAAGCGCCAACGGGCTCTACATCGGCCAAGTGGTTCCCTCCGCCGCCGTGCTCTCGCCCGGCAACGCTGCGAACTACGACATTCAATATGTCTCCGGCAACATTCTCGTCTCCCTGCCGCCGCCGGAATTTTTCCGACCCGTCAACGAGGGCAATGGAACGGTCACCGTTTTGTGGAACCCGCTGCCGGGCGCCGTGGGCTACGAGGTGCAATCTTCGATAAACCTCTCGATGGCGGGCGCGGCGACATCCAACGCCACCGAAACCGAGGCGACATTCCAACTCGCCGACAACACCGTGAATTACTTCCGCGTCCGCTCGATCCACGAGTCCTTCACCGGTCCATGGTCGGATCGCCAAGTCGTCCAACTCGTCCGCATCAATCCGGGAGTCACGCACTACGCGGGCCTGGCCGCGCATCCCGGCAATTTCACGGTGTCGGGAATCTTCGGAGCCAACAACGAAGCCGGCCTGACTCCCGCGGCGACATCTACCAACGCGACGCAAATCCGGTTCCTCAACCCGACCGGAGCGTGGGCCTCGATCATTTTCCGCAGTTCGACGGCGAACGCCTGGATTCAGGGAACAAGCACCCCGGCGGGTGAACTCGCGATCCCGCCCGGCACCGCCTTCACGCTGCGCAACCCCTCCACCTCGCTCAAACAGTATGTGGTCCTCTCGGGTCCGGCATTTGCGAATCCCGGCAACTTCACGCGCACCCCGAGCGGTCCCGGCAAGTGGTCGTTGTTTGCGCCGCTGCGTTCGCGTCCGAGCCTGCTCAGCGACCTCGGCTTCCACCCCGGCGCGGGTGTTGGCGACTTCCTCGCGGGCTCTAGCCAATCGACCTCGGACTACATCATCGTGAACGACGGACGCACCGTGCAGAAATCCTATTGGTTCAACATTCTCGAAGGCCGCTGGTATTCCGGCACCACGCTGCAGAGTGTGGTTCCGACGATCCCCGCCGGCGTGGGGTTTTACATCAGGCAGGCTCCAGGCTCCACATGGAGTCTCTGGAGTGTGCCGCAGGATTAGTTCGCCGCTCCAACGGTCGGGCGGCTTTTCAGTAGGCTGTCTGTTTGGGGCAAAGCACCTGCCAAGTGGTCTGCGTCACGATCACGACATCCACAAGCGGTGAGTAGTTTTCGATGTATTCCAGATCGGCCTCGATGCGACGCAGCACATCGTCGTCGGTCTTGGCCTCGCCGCGAATGCCTCGGACTTGCGCAAGGCCGGTGAGGCCGGGTTTCACCACCGTCCTGACATTGTAGGCGTTGAGCAATCGTTCCCATCTGCTGTTGTGTTCGGGCAGGTGGGGGCGCGGACCCACGACGCTCATTTCGTCCAGAAGGACGTTGAGGAACTGCGGGATTTCATCAAGCGAGGTTGAGCGAAGCCAGCGCCCTGCGGGGAAAACTCTTGGATCCCCGCGCCGGGCCTGGCTGATGTCGGTTTCCGCATCGCTGTGCATCGAGCGGAATTTGAAGATACGGAACTCGCCGCCGCCGACTCCTGTGCGTGTCTGTCGGAAAAACAAGGGGCCGGGCGACTGGAGGCGGTGAAGAACCCAGACCAGCACGCAAAGCCAAGGCATGACGAGAAACACGGCCACACCGGCGATCAAAAGATCGAAGACCCGCTTGATCGCACGGTTGAACGGGCTCTCGAGCGGTTCCCGGCGGAAGTGCACGAAGTTAAGCCCATCGACTTCCGCGCTCCACGCCCGCGCTCCGAAGCGGGTTTCCAGATCGTCCCAGAACATCAGACTCGCCCCGCGGCTCTCGGCGAGATCGAGGGAGCGCGAAAGTTCGGCGCGGTCGTGGGGCGGTTCAAGCCACATCAAGACGTCCGGCTTTTTCACCTGAAAGGCTTTTTCCAACTGCTCAAGCGGCCCAACCCAATCGATGTCCATTTTTCCGACTCGGATCTTCCGCGGCGCGACGATCCCTGCCACGGTGATCCCCATTCGTTGCTGCCGCATCAACCATTCGCCGAGGCGGTCGCATTTGCGCGTTTCCGCATGGCGTGTGACCAGCAGGAATCGTTGCCTGTTGTTGCGCGAAAAAACGATCGGCAGCACCAGGTGGGGCATGGCGAGGTTGGTGAAAGCCAGCGTCGCGTAAATGATCGGAAGCCAAGAGAACAAAAACACGCGCGAGATTTCCCGATCTTTTGTGGCCACGATGAAAAATACCATCACGGTTCCGACGAAGAGAGTCTGGCGTCCGGCCAAATGAATCCGTTCCCAGAAGAGTCCTGAGAGCTTTGCCGCATCCTCCGGGGCCTTGTAAACCGTCCGCACCAAAAGCGCGAGCATCCCAATGAGGGCGTAGAGGCTGTAGCCCCAGAAGC
>Ga0247844_1007605_pt1 | contig 12181 bp, 10 predicted proteins | sample LaCtaG_FD_192421 | JGI IMG/M metagenome (GOLD analysis project Ga0247844, IMG submission 192421) | Freshwater microbial communities from meromictic Lake La Cruz, Castile-La Mancha, Spain - LaCruzMarch201714.5m_1 | ecosystem: Environmental > Aquatic > Freshwater > Lake | place: Spain: Castile-La...
CGCGTGTCCCGGCGGCCGACCGCCAACGCCCGTTTCACGGACCCGCATCGGAGGTGAACCATGCTCAGAGACTGGTCGGACGCGTACAAGATCGGCATCGCCGAGATCGACCACCAGCACCAGGGATTCTTCGCGGCCGCTCATGGCCTGTATGACCAAATTCTCAATTGCGCTGGCGAGCACGGTGTCGAGGACGCCATCGCCTTTTTACGGGATTACGCGGCGCGACACTTTCAGGCCGAAGAGGACCTGATGCGTCGCCACGGCTTTCCCGGACTCGCGGCCCACCAGCAACTGCACGCGGCCTTCTTCGAGCGTCTGGACCAACTGGTGTATGACCTGGAGGTCTTCGGTCCCAGTCAGCACTTGGCGGAGCGCGCCCTGGAAATCGCGCAGGATTGGCTCATCGAGCATATCAGTTGCGCCGATTTGGACTATGTGCCCTATGTCGATCATTGATCCTGACATCCGTTTTCAACAACAGTAACGAGTTAGCAATAGCTTTAACAACGAATGCAATCGTTGTCGTTGTCGTTGTCGTAATCGGAGAAGCGATTCAAGTTAGGCATGAGCAGCCCGTTGTCGATCGGGTTTCGATTCGCTCCGTCGCTTGGGCGTACAAGGTCGCCAAGCTTTTCCAAGGCTTCGATGCCACACACGGGATCAACGCATCGTTGCGCTGTTTGCAAAGCTCGGACCGCGAAACGACGCGGTGTGGGAGAATCCTCGCGGGTTTCGTCACCCCGATTACGACAACGACAACGACCAAGAGGCCGAAGTCGTTCCCTAATCGACTCGTTGAGCTTATTAACGAACGGTTCCCACGCCGCAGCATCACTCCGGCAAGATGCGGGAAGAACGTCGCCACGGCCACCAGTCGCGCACAGACCCGTCGAGGAGACCGTCGATGGGAACGCCGACGAGCCGGATGCGCACCTGTTGTGCGACCGCGGCCGGGGCAAACAGGAGTGTTGTCGCACGCTCCAGTTCACCGTTGGTCAATGGGTGCAGAAGCAAGACTTCCCGCGGCTCCGGCATCGCGTAGGCAAGGCCATAGGTGGTCAATTGGTACAATTCGGCCGCCGAGGGCGGGTGCTCGTAGCGGTTCTTGTACTTGGCGTCGCCCAGCGCGACGGTACTTTGGTGGCGCCGGAACACGAAGTCAGGACGGATGGTCGGCCGGTTCCATCCGCTCGCGTTATCGAGATAGTTGAACACGTCGCCCCGGACTTCCTGCGTGCTGATGCGAATGTCGTCCGGGGCATGTTCGCTGAGGTAGCGCCCCAGGAAGCGCTCGAAGACCAGATTCATGTTCAGCAGGAAACTCGACAGCGGCAGTTCGCCGTCGGGAGCATGCGCGCCCAGCCGGGCACCCTGGTGGATGAGTGTTACCAGCGTCAGCGCGGTGCGGTAATGGCTGGAGCGGCGGTCGAGGTCATCAACGAGCGAGCGAAGCGAATCCGCGGCGAGGGGCAGCCGCGTCAGGTCCCCGAAGAAACGGTCGGCGGCCCTTGCGAGGTCGAGACGCAGGTCCGATGACTGCATAACGGCGGCGGCAAGGCGAAGTCCGCCCGCCAGGACCTGGTTCAACCGGTGATCTGTCGTCAGGTCGTCGTAGGTGCAGCGCAGGGTTGCAAGCCGCGCATGCGTGGCGATGTGACGCAAGTCCAGCCGACCCCGCGGGGTCGGCAGGGCCTCGTGACGCGACTCATACTCCGGCAGCAGACCACCGCGGGCGATGCGCTCGACTGCGCGGAGCAGCGCAAGTCCCAACAGGTCAATGAGTCCTTGGTCGGACGTTGCGTAGGTCGTCTGGGTTTCGGTGACAATGAGATCGGAGAGGTCAAAGGCGTAGGCCACCATACTCATCAGGTGGTCGATGCGCAGCTTCGGCATGATCACGATGCGCAAGCCGGTCAGGTTCACCGTGCCGATGTGCGGCCCCACCGAAATGGCCAATCCCGAACGAAGCTCGGTGAATTGGAGGCTCGCTCGTCCTTCCAATTCGCCAATGAGCGCGCGGTCGGCGTCGGTCAGGCGCACGCCACGCAGCAGCGCGCCCGCCAGCGGCGAGTCCGGTGTGGTCGCACTCCATTCGCGGATGTGCAGCGTTGGCCTGCTCGTCATTCCCGGTCGGATCCTGCCTGACCAACTCCGTTCTCCTCCGACTCCTCGGCGTCCTCGTCATCAGCCACGTCCTCGCCCAGCGCCGCGTCGTGCTTCTTGTCCTCGGGCGTGACGATCGCGATCAGCGCCTGCGCGAGTTCGTCCTCCCGCCCCGACTCGAAAAGGTCAAAGCGCAGGTTGGCCGCTTCGCGGTCGAAGACTCCGCCCTTGTCCGCGGCGAGGATATTGGCCAGTTTTTTCGGGTCCTCATAGCAATATTCCTGCAAGAGCGGCCACAACTCGTCACGTACGATTTCACCGATGCGGCCGAGCGTCGCCGCGGGCTTCCCGCCCGGCATCAGGTAGGCGTGACCGACCTGAAGATTACGGCCGTCTCGCCCAAGCTGCTCGACGATGCGGCGATTCAAGGCGCGCAGCCAGGTACTGAGCGTGATGTCGGCAATGCCGCCGGCGCGCAACAGATGGGGCTCGGGGAGCAGTTCTTTGAACGCAAAGCGTCGCCGCAGCGCCGTGTCGAGCAGCAGGATGGAGCGGTCCGCCGTGTTCATCGTGCCGATGACGAAGAGATTATCCGGGACGCTGAACGGCTCCTTGGACAGGGGCAGGAGCGAACTGCTCAAGCCCCGCTTCGTCGCCTCGATGAGCGTGATGAGTTCGCCGAAGATCTTCGGGATGTTGCCGCGATTGATCTCGTCGATGATCAACACGAAGCGCTTGCCTGGCTGCGCCTGTGCGACCGTGACCATGCGCTTGAAAATCCCCGGCTCCAGCTTGAAGCCTTCACCGTCGGGCCGATACCCTTCGATGAAGTCCTCGTAGGAGTACATCGGGTGAAAGGTGCAGGTCGTAATGAAGGGGTCCGGGTTGCCGCGGCCGTAGACCGTGTCACGCTGGCGGTCGGAAAGCTGCGACGGCAGGCAGTTGAAGTTATGCCGCGCGACGATTTCGAGCGCGATGCGTTCCGCGTGGTAGGTCTTGCCGGTCCCCGGGGGCCCATAGAGGATGACCTGCCGCTTGCGTTCCAGCATCTCAACTACGTGTCGGGAAATCCCTTCCAGCGGGGGCGGTGCATCGGCGTTCGCGCCAGTGCTGAAACCGCCGGACACCGCCGTGGATTTGGGAAGCAGCAGCGCAGTCGCGTCTGTCGTGCTCGCAAAATTGGGCCAGGGGCCGACGCCGTTGACCACCAGCGAGGCCTCAATGTCTGCGACCGCCGGGTGGGTGGCCTCAAGCATCATCAGGCTACGCTTCACATCGACGGGGGTGGACGTTTCGAAGCTGCGGTTGTGATACCAGCGCACGGGCACCTGATGTGGCCGCTCTGCGCCCTGGATAAAGCGATAGCCTCCCGTCACTTCTCCAACGGCCACCACCGTGGATGCATCCGAGAAGAGCGCGACAATGCTCCCCTCCATGAGGCGGCAGGCAAGTTCAGTGAGGTTGCGCACCTCGGTGGAGTGCGTTCCCAGGTATAGTGGACCCTGAAAACCGGACAGTAATTTAAGCTCGCGTCGAACCAAAAGGGGCATATCAGAATGGGCGAAGCGAAGCGCAAGACGTACACGGCATCCTTCAAGGCCAAAGTCGGTCTGGAAGCGATCCGCGGGGTCAAGACGACGAACGAGATCGGACAGGAGCATGGGGTCCATCCGGTCCAGGTAGGGCAGTGGAAGAAGGAGATTCTGGAGCAGGCCGGGACGCTGTTTGAAACCAAGCGTGGACGCCAGACAGTGGACGATCAGGCTGGGCCGGAGCGTCTCTACAGCGAGATCGGGCGGCTGAAGATGGAACTGGACTGGCTGAAAAAAAAGTCCGGGCTGAGCCTGTGAGCACCCGGCGTGCGTGGATCGCGCGTGACGCGGCGTTGGCGGTCACCCGGCAATGTGCCTTGACGGGGGTGGCACGTTCCTGGGTCTATGGGGCATCGGCCAGTGACACCGTGGACGCGTTGGACCTGCGACTGCTGAGCCTGATCGACGAGGAGTACACGCAGCATCCATTTTATGGCAGCCGGCGCATGGTGCTCTTTCTCCAGAAGCAAGGCCACACGGTGAACCGCAAGCATGTGCAGCGGCTGATGCGCGTCTTGGGTCTGGCCGGCATGGCGCCCGGACCGGCGACCAGCACGCCCCACCCGGGGCACAAGATCTATCCGTACCTGCTGCGCGGGGTGCCGGTCACGCGCCCCAACCACGTCTGGAGCACCGACATCACCTACATCCGCCTGGCGCACGGGTTCGCCTATCTGGTCGCCATCATCGACTGGTACTCGCGCCGGGTACTGGCCTGGCGGTTGTCCAACACCTTGGAGGCGGGCTTTTGCGTGGACTGCTTGGAAGAGGCCCTGCGGGTCCATGGTCGGCCCGCGGTGTTTAACACCGACCAGGGGTCGCAGTTCACCAGCGCGGCGTTCACGGGGGTCCTCCTGGACGCTGACATTGCCATCAGTATGGATGGGCGGGGTCGGGCGCTGGACAACATCTTCGTCGAGCGCTTGTGGCGCACCGTGAAGTACGAAGACGTGTACATCAAGGGCTATGTCAGCCTGCCCGAGCTGCTGCTCGGGCTGACTGCGTACTTCGCCTTCTACAACGGGGAGCGTCCGCACCAATCCTTGGGCTACCGCACGCCCGACGAGGTGCATCGATCAGGGAATGGCGGTGGGGCCTGCATCGTCGATCGGTTCGGCGACCGACCAGTGTCCGCGACGGCACCGACGCGGGCGGCAGCCTAGTGCTGGCGGACTCCGTGTGGACAAAGCGTGAATGTCGCAGTAGCGACCGTGTGGACAAGCCGGGGACAACGCGCCGCGGGCGCGTTGCCCCCACCTTGCCCACACTCATTCACCCTTTGCCCACACTGCGCCGCACGGCCGCCGGAGCTGGCTGAGAACGCCTGCGGCGCAACAGCAACAGATCTTTTCTTAATCGCTGCGCGGATGCCGTCTTAACGACCGCTCCGCGGTGGCTGGGGCAGCGCCAAACCGCTGCGATGAACGTCGGCACGACAACTTAAATTCGGGGGAAAACTGTCCTGGACATGGGGTCCACTATAGGGGCTGCTGACGCCGTTCTCGGGCCAGTTGATCGAGTTCGCCAAAATCTTTGGCGTGCGTAGGGAATTTTTCTTTCGCCCGATGCAAGCGGAAATCACCGGGGTCGCGTACCGCAAGAAGGCGTCCATGCCGAAACGCCTGTTGGATCACGTCCATGGTGATGTCCTGGACCAGGCCGCGCGTTGGCAGGAATTATAGAGTCTCTACCCTGATTCGCCGATCGAAGCGTTCTCAGTGCCGCGTGGTCTGATCGACACGATCCACGAGGAAGGACAGGTCGAGACGCTCGCGCCGACGGACTGCGCCAAGCCTGGTCGCTTGGCGCAAGCCCCATTCCGGGCTTGATCGATACCCTAGAATCCAAGAGAATTCCGGTCATTGGGACCGATGCCGACGACCAAGGCACGTTCGACAGCTTGGCCGGAACAGTCGACGGCGTACCGCTGATCGTGGTCGGGCGCCACTGGCCAGGGGAGGGGACCGGCAGCGCTTCATCCTTGTCCATGAACTTGGGCATCTGGTCCTCGTCGGCCGCGTCGTCTTGGAGCGACCGGGCGTTGACGCCGATGTCCGCATCCGTGGCGACACGCTGGATGCGCCTGTGCAACCGTTTTGCCGGCGCCTTTCTGATGCCGCGCCAGGCAGTCATTGGGCATCTCGGCGCACAGCGGCGTCACTTGGAGCCGAACGCGTTGGTGCTGCTCAAGCATGAGTGTACGGCCTGAACATGCAGACTTGCCTGTTCCGCACCTTGGATGCAGGAGTGATCGACGCGGCGACGCACCAAGGGCTATGTCGCTTGTTCAGCGAGCGGGGCTGGCGCAAACAGGAGCCTGGCGTACCCTCTCCGCCCGAGGTGACGATCCTCTTCAAGCAGTTGGTCTTCCGTGCCTTAGCCCAAGTTTAGCGCCTCAGATTATTTATCTTTTAAGATCGTACGCTTACAGCGGAACAAATCGCTCAGTGGCACTACATTGGTGAAATTTTGTGAAACCGGACGATTCAGACAAGCATTTTTTGTATCCCTCCCGGGCTAGGTGTCACTTTCAGAAGTCGTCTGCACCAAATATCAGAAGATCCCTGCACTACCTACGAATAAACGAGGAAATCCGGGGCTGGCTCCTTGCGAGTCGTGCAATAAAATCCTTACTGTACAAATGGATAGTTTTTGAGGGACCGACTTGGCGATCAAGGATATTTCTTATCCCATGATAAACGCGAATCTTGGTGCAGGCGACATCTGAGCAACGCGTGTCAGCAGTCCCCTGCACAACGGCCCTTGAGCCCAGCAAACTGGTGCAGACGACTTCCGAAAACGACAGCGCCTGTCAGGTTGGGGCTTCAGACCCGTCGTGTCAGGTGTCAGGAAACGCCACCATGCTACCCTAGCCTGACGCTATTTTGGGTGTCATTTTCAGAAATCGTCTGCACCAAATATCAGAAGTCGCCTGCACGACCTACTATGGCACGAGGAATTTTGGGGCTGGTTACTAACGAGTCGCGCAACAAAGCCTCGACTCTACAACTGGATAGCCTTTGAGGGGTCGACTTGGCGATCAAGGATGTTTCTGAACCCATGATAAACCAGCATTTTGGTGCAGGGCACTTCTGAGCAAAGGCAAAGATCGTGCAGGCGACTCCTGAGCAAAAAGGAGGATGGTGCAGGCGACTTCTGAGCAGCGCGTGTCAGAAGTCCCCTGCACACCGGCCCTTGAGCCCAGCAAACTGGTGCAGACGACTTCTGAAAATGACAGACGCCGGAAATCCCGGAGCGGTCTTTACCTAGGTTTTTTGTTTCATTGCGCCCAAGACCCCATCTCACCCTATACGCGACTCCTTAGTGATCGGATGGCTCGCGAAAAACGGTTCTAGTGCCGGTACTCTATGCGCAATATCCACCGCTTCCCACAGTATGGGTGAAATATGCGCCGTCCGGCCAGCGGCATAATCGGTATGTCGGAGCATAAAATAGCCTAACTCCTCACTGTGCCAAATATCCCGGATCTCTCCCAAGAGTAGATCATGGATTAGGCTCTTATAGCTTGTGACTTCCGTTGCCTCCTGATCGCCCCGCCGCTCCAGCGCGCGAAAGTGCCTGCCGAACGACAAGTTGGCCTCGCTTCGCATCTCATGAGCAATATGAAAATCGATTCCGTGCGCCGTACCATCATACCATCCGATGCCATGCAAGAAATCAAAAAACTGCCGGACCCTCATTGCGTAATGCTGCGTTCGCCATGACCAGTCGAGCGCACAGACTATCAGTTCCTCGCGAAAAAAGTGCGGCCTTCGCCCCTGTTCCCGATTCCAGCCGCCATACTCACTTCTGGCATTATCACTGTCGTATAGCAAAAAGCCATCCATGAGAACCTTAAGATTATGCTCTACATCTTCGCCGTGAAGAGCCACGAACGAATCCCAAGCACTCAATGCAAGCTCCGGAGCCAGGCCCGTGAGGTGCGAATGAGATAACGCCGACAAACAACTCTCCAGATGTCCAGGCTTTTCCAATCCGTATAATGTCCGATCCGCGCCATTTAGAAAGTAGGGAGCGAGTCCGGATTGCGGCAAATTACCAAAATAGGGTCGAACTAGATCGAACCGCCGTGAAGCACTGAGCGCCGGGGTCTCCATCGCGAAAAAAATTAGTGCGAACAATGATCCGTCTTCGACGACTACGTCCGACTGTTTGAATAGGACAACCGCCAGGTTCTTTTGCGTGCGCTCGCTTGCCCAGCGAGCGGCAAGACAGGGGGCGCGGACCGAAAGCTTCGGTTGCTCGAAGGCGTAAGCCCATATCTGATATGTCCGGTCGCGCGCGAGTTGACCCACCTCGCGTTTCTCCATTGCTGCATCGGCCAGCAGTAAGACAAACTCCCAGATACCCTCGCGTATTTGCCGATCCGTCGCGGCCTGCTCCAACCATGCGACAATCTCGGGATCACGCTTCCCGCGGGCCAGTTCGAGATTTTCCCAGAGTTGCTCGGCTAGCGCCTTATTCCACAAGTATGGAAAATTCAAATGCACAGACGAGAAGCTTTGGCTAAAAGGCTGAAAACTCGGCTCTGGAGTATAGATGCTCAGTAAGGACGCCCGCTTTAGCAAGGCGAGTGCCGTTTCAGGATTAAGTTTTGCCCTCGAAAGCTCTTCTTCCACTTTCTCAAGGGGTGGAGCAAGATTCGCAGAGCGAACAACGGCCTCGGCCACACAGGGAAGTGCGCGCATTATCTTATCTTGATCGATCACATCATGCCATCTGGAGATAAGCTCCTTCCAAAAGGCATCTAGAAAGTTGAAGAAATTGAGTGACGCCAGAAACGCCATATTGCTCCCTTGCCGGATCATATAAATCATGATCTTGGCTTCGAGCGGCGACGGGAGCGTTTCACTCTCCTTCAAGATATCGACTTCCTCGTGGAGGCCGGCCTCTGTCAGTATCTTGTATCCCAGCTTGTGGCATCGGTTAAAATGGCCGAGGTCCAGCCACCCGGCCATGCGACTAACACGACTTGAAAGATCTGGATGGCGTGGCTCTCGGTCGGTATTTTGATAGGAAAAAAGCGTCCATGAATCCGCTTTACGGGTAATTAAGTCGACCTGGGTATCTTGGATTGAGAACAGATATGATAACGAATCGAGATGGGTGTGGTTGGCTATAAAATCGCAGATAGAACTGCACACACCAGGTTCTTGGACGGCCAGGTCTAAGTCATCCACCGCAATGACGAGCTTGCCCTTCAAGACGGAAAGCAAACGATCGAGGTCGCCAAGGTTCCTCCAGGCGTAGCCGCCGCTGGCTTCGCGGACCCTCTCCAGAAGAGCTTGCTCAATATTTCCACTTAAAGAGCGAGGTGGCATAGGCAGGAGCAAGGCGATCTGCCAGCCCTTTGAGTGCCATTCGCCAGAATCGCCAAGCTGCGTCTTGCGACTGCGTATAAACTCAGTCTTGCCACAACCCAGCGGACCGTAAATTGGAAAAGCTATGCACAAACGCGCTTGATCGCGCTCTGCCATCTGCGTTAGTCTACTCCATGCATCGCGCGCGCGTCTAAGATCCTGCATTTTGTCGTCGGTGATGCGCTGCCGAAGGCGCAATTTATTTATCGCTGACTCCAACGCGATCCATTTTGGCTTAGCAGCCCTTACCCAGTTTGCCAATCGCTCGCGGACATCACTGTAACAACCTTCAGTATTCAATGGCTGCGAAGGCAAGCCGTCAATACCCAGTCTAGTTGCATTTTCCGAATAGCTATCCAGATCGTTGCGGATTCTGCTGCGCCAGGGCAGGGTGTGAACGAAGTCGTCCCACTCTGACTCAACCGAAGAAGGCACGAGATCTCCGCACAGGGTATCGCTTGCACCGATCTCACTCAGTTGCGCCGTGCTCCATTGCGTCCAGTGCTCGATAAATCCGGAGATAGTCGCCGATAAGCTACCCCGGCCATCGTCCGAAACGCGCGAAAGATCGCGCAACAAGCCCCAACGAGTGCACGCGACTACGGGAGGTGATTGAGCGTATGCGATCTCATTCGATAACGACTCCATGAGCAAAGACACGGATACGGCCCGCCCTCCCAAGTCCTGCGCAAAATCCCTCGTAGACTTGATAAATCCACAGATGGCTCCGGTGCGTCTGTTTAAGAGCGGGGCGCCGCTGTAACCCCACTCAACTTGACCCTGCTTAAGCTTGAGAAGTTCAGTGTAGCCCGCCGCCTCGAATGATCCTTCATACTCTACTGTCAGGCTGTCTCCCTCTGGGTATTTTATTGGGAAGCCCCAAGAGAAAAGGGTGTCGCCTTCTCGCACCTCGGCATCGAGCACCACATAGTCCCTAGTTGATTTTTCTGAGTCCATAATCGCGAGTAATGCAAGATCTGGATAATCTCTCGGCTCATCATCGTCGATGCGTCGCTCACACACTGTGGCGGGAAGCGATTCTCCATTGTAGAGAACGATCGTCGCGGGGTCGCCAACGGCTGTTACCACATGAGCACATGTTACAACAAACCCGGGTGCTACAAAAAAGCCCGTGCCCGCATGATTGCTATCGCCCCGGCCAAGCACCCGCACGCTGCATTGCCTCAAGAGATCTTTGAGAGTGATAGCGACAGTGGGTTTTTCGTCCATTCTTGGTATCTCTGAAAACAATTATTATGGGAAAACTATCATTTTTTTTGGTGGCACGGTTGCCTGTCCGCGTGGCTTGATCATCTTTCCAGCCACCAGGGAAACGCTGATTAATTCCGGATTCGAGTGCCAGCAAGGCCGCAAGAGATTGTTTTCACGGAGCACGTCCTGGCGGTTTTCGAATTAATCAGCGTCTCCTAGCGCTTGTCGCGCAGAGCGCGGGACACAGACGTGACACCGCGGAGAGACTGTGAAAGTATTCGGCACGTGAGGTCACCGAGGGGAAGCGATAGAGTGGCCCCGCCATGCGAGTCCAGAACTCTGTCTTGCTGTAGGGCCGCCGAGCCATTTCTTGGCCGAAGTCGCCTATTCTTGTCGACGGACCGATTACCTGCACAGTCTCAAAGCGGTGTCACGGGGGCGTTGGTGTGCGCCGTGGTTGGAACAACGATCAACGCATGTCCGCGCTTTCCCACTCTAGGATAATCTTGATCGACGCCGTGGCACTGCCACTAGCAAGGATCGCGGCCAATTTTCCTGACGATAAACCTAACTCCAACGAAAGCTCCACACTCGTCTTGCTCGGTTGAGCGTCTTTGAAGCCCTCCCGAATCACTGCCGCAAATCCTGCAAGAGACTCGCGTACTTGCGAAAAGTCAAGATCCAAGAGTCCAACATTGCCGCTTCGATCAATGATTTCCGGGCGAATAAACAGGGTCGCGCCGTTCGGCAAACGTGCGGGCATCGGGGCGGACAATCCGCGGACTCCGTATCCCCCATCTTTCGCGGGGCTCGACCTGTCGCTATTGGGAATCATTTCGGCATCACTTTTCATAGCATTCTCCGGTTGTTCGGACTTGAAGAGATCTAGCGAGAAAACACTGCCATACATAGCATAGCGCACGTCATCCGCCCGATCCGCCGATTGAGCACGAGATTCCGCAGCACCCAGTCGCGCTCGCCTCGTCCGGGCGCAGGATTTTGATCTGCTCGGCGAGGCATCTAAAGTTCAGAATCGATCTTTCGGCATTTCGGACTTGCAGGAATTAACTCCCGAAACGAAATAAGTTTACACGTTATGGGTGATCTTAGGCAGGCAGCCACCCTAGAACCAAGGATAGAGCGGACGCTTACTTAGGGCGCGTCGTAAGGATCGGCCCGGTCGATGCCCTGTCCAGCGGGTGGATGTCCAGAAGCACTATCGGCGTAACCTCGTGCAAACTGGCGCCCGCTGCCGCGAGGCTCGGGGCGCGGGCCGGCTGGTGCCGATATCGCCGGGCGAGCCGCCCGGGGGCCTGGCTGCGTCAGCGCTACCGGGAAGGCCAGGAGGATCAACTCGATACGCTCGGGCTGGTGCTGATGAACACGGTCGTGCTGCGGAACATTGGCTACCTGGACGCCGTCATGGCCCAACTGCACCAGGAATGATACCCGGTCCAGGACGCCGAACTGGCGGGGCTGTCGCCGCTGATCTACGCGCACATCAACCTGCTGGAACGCTACTCGTTCACGGTACCGGAGGCCGTTCTTCGCGGCGAGCGGCGGCGATTGCCCAATCCGGCTGAGGAGTTAGGCAGCTGGCCAGGGCTCCCGCGTGTCGGCTTGCGCGTGGTGCACGCGATGTCCGGGAGCTGGCCTTCGAGGAGAGCACTCCGTGATCCCGCGAAGCTCGCCGTGGCGTCGGCTGGCCCGGCACATTGCGCTGGCCGCCTTGCTCTCCGGCCTCTGTGACTTCACATAAAAAGGATTATCGGCCAGCAAACGGGCGCCGTCGGGTGCTCGTCCGGCCGCCCGCGGCACGTCCCCAGGCCCGTCGGCGGACCGGCCGGCTTGCGGTCGTGCTGCCGTAGCAGCCGCTCGAACTTCGCCTCG
>Ga0247844_1007606_pt1 | contig 12179 bp, 6 predicted proteins | sample LaCtaG_FD_192421 | JGI IMG/M metagenome (GOLD analysis project Ga0247844, IMG submission 192421) | Freshwater microbial communities from meromictic Lake La Cruz, Castile-La Mancha, Spain - LaCruzMarch201714.5m_1 | ecosystem: Environmental > Aquatic > Freshwater > Lake | place: Spain: Castile-La...
GAAAAATTTTTCCCCCCGGGGGGAAACCAACCAAGCCTATCGGCTTGCTTTAACTCAAACCCATACCTACACCACAACCAACGCAACTAAGACAATCCCGTCTCCACGGATTTCAGGGCACATCACAACCAATCAACAATCAACAATCAACAATCAACAATCAACAATCAACAATCAACAATCAACAATCAACAATCAACCATCAACAATCAACCCTCTTCACCCTTCCAACCACATGCTCATTTTTCCAACATTCCGCCATGCCGCAGGATGGCCAGGAGCCGTCTTGCAGACAATGAAGTCTATGACAAAAAAAATCGGGCTGTTGCCCCTCATCCTTTTGGGTATCTTTGGGCTGAGCTGCAGTCCGCTGGTGGGTGCCGAAACGAAGCCGAACATTCTTATCGTTCTTGTTGACGACATGGGATTTTCCGATCTGGGCTGCTACGGTTCCGAAATCAGCACGCCCAATCTGGATGCGCTTGCTGCGAACGGGCTCCGCTTCACCCAGTTCTACAATGGCGCGCGTTGTAGTCCGACGCGGGCATCGCTTTTGACCGGACTCTATGCGCACCAAACCGGGTTGGGGCAAACCATCTCCCGCGACAACAACGTGCCGGGGTATCGCGGGTATCTCAATGAGGAGTGCGTGACGATTGCGGACGTCCTGCGCGGTGCGGGATATTTTACCGCCATGGCAGGCAAGTGGCACGTGGGCGACCATGCCGGCGTGTTCCCTTGGACCCGTGGGTTCGACCGCAGCCTCACCATCGGCGGCCCGGTGGGATTCTATTACCAGGCCGGACCAAAATCACGATTGTTCCTCAACGGGAAACCGCTGGCCAACGACGATCCGTTGCTGCCGAAGGGCTGGTACACAACCGATCTCTTCACGGACTTTGGCCTGAAATGGATTCATGAGGCTCTCGACGAGAAAAAGCCGTTCTTCCTCTATCTGGCCTACAACGCACCGCATTTCCCGATCCAGGCACCGGCGGAGGATATCGCGAGGTATCGCGGAAAATACATTGCCGGTTGGGACAAACTGCGCGAGCAGCGACATGCCAAACAAATCAGCCTCGGCATCGTGGACAAGGCATGGCCGCTTTCCCCGCGTCCGGATGATATCGAAGCGTGGGACAGCCTGACCGCGGAAGAACAGGATCGCTTTGACCACATCATGGCCATCTATGCCGCGTGTGTGGACCGCATGGATCACGCCGTGGGACGAATCGTTAATGATTTGCGCCAGCGAGGCGTTCTTGACAACACCCTGATCATTTTTCTCTCGGATAACGGCGCCGAACCCTCGAGCCACAGCAACAAGAAACAGGATCCGAACGGAACATTGGAGGGGGATTCTCCCGGCGATGCGAATTCTGTCGTGTATCAGGGAGCCTCCTGGGCGAACCTTTCGAACACGCCGTTCCGCCGCTACAAGCGGTTCGGTCATGAAGGCGGCATTGCCACGCCTCTCATCGTGCATTGGCCTGCCGGGTTTTCCGCGAAGGGGGAGCTGCGTCAACAGGCGGGGCACCTCGTGGATTTGATGACGACCTGCGTGGAAGTGGCGGGAGCAACCTACCCCGGGGAATTCAACGGCCATCCCATCCTTCCGATGGAAGGGAAAAGTCTGGTGCCTGCCTTCACGAACCAACCCCTTCCCCGCGACGGCATCTTCTGGGAGCACGAGGGCAACGCCGCCGGGAGGGTGGGGGATTGGAAGCTGGTCCGGGCTGGCCGCGACGGCCCCTGGGAGCTCTACGACCTAAAGGCCGACCGTACCGAGCTGAACGATCTCTCAGCGAAAAATCCTGAGCTTGCGAAGGAGCTTTCACAAAAATGGGAGGAGTGGGCGCTGCGGGTGCATGCCAAACCGTATCCCAACGAGGGGACGAAAAAGAAACCCCGCGAAGAGAAGTAGAATCAAAAATCAACATATCAACATAGCAACATCATAAAACGCGTCCTTTCGCTGTCTTCTTTGCCCTGCCTATAGGAACCCTCAAAAACGAAATGGTCCAAGCCGGCAACTTCATCGACTCTAACGACGCTCGCACTGAAATCTTCGGCTACATCGGTTTCTAGTACAACCATCACCGCAAACACTCCGTCCTCAAAGGATCAAACCATCCCTTATGAAAATCCTTCCTGTTGCTCTCCTGTATTTCGCGTTATCCGCGCTTCGTGCCGCCGATGCTCCGGCGAAGCAACCCAATTTTGTCATCATCGTCAGCGACGATCACACGTATCGCGCCATCGGCTACAACAACCCGGACGTGAAAACGCCGCACATGGACAAGCTGGCGGCGGAGGGAATCCGGTTCGACCGGGCATTCGTTGCCTCGCCGATCTGCGCGGCCAGCCGGGCGAGCCTCTTCAGCGGTGTGTTTCCCCAGCAGCACGGAACCGTGGGATTGTTTCGATCTCCTTTCTTGAACAGTGTGGTCAAAGAAAAGCGTTTCGTCACGCTGCCGGCTGTTCTCGAAAAAGCCGGATATCACACCGCCCTCTACGGGAAATCCCACCTCGGCGATCCGACGGAATTCGGTTTTGCGGAAGGCCGCGAAATCGAGGACCGCAGCGATGTCGAGACGTTTGCCGAGGCGGCAAAATTTCTGGCGCGTGAGGCGAAATCAGGTCGTCCGTTCCTCCTCTGGATCACTCCCCGCAGCCCGCATCTGCCACTCACCCCGCCCGATGCATTCATGGACATCTACAAAGACGCCGACATCAAGCTCGATCCCAATTGGCGCGAGGAGCCTTTGGTACAGAGTTTCTTCAACCAGGCCCCGGCGGGGGAAGCCATATCATTTCGGGATAACAAAAATCTGGTTTATCCACAGGCTCCCGCCGGATGCACCGGCGGTCCGCCGCGAAACGAATCCCAGATGAAGGAAGTCATCAAAGCGTACTATGCGGAGGTAAGTTTCCTCGACAGCCAGATCGGCACTCTGGTCGAGCAGCTCAAGGCCGACGGCCTCTACGACAACACCATCATCATTTACCTCTCCGACAACGGCTATTTCCTCGGCAACCACGGCCTCGGCAACAAGATCACGATGCACGAGGAATCGGTGCGCGTTCCGATGTTCATTCATTCGCCGCTTCTGCCGGTCAGGAACTCCAGAAGCGATGCGCTGGTTTCCTCGCTTGATGTCTATCCGACAATTCTCGATCTGGCCGGTGTTCCAGCCCCTTCCCAGCTTATGGGAAAATCTTTTCGCCCGGCTCTCAATGATCCGTCCGCGGTCGTGCATGATTATGTGGTCAGCGAGTGTGTTGGTATTCCGGAAAGGCGCCTCGGCGTTGGCCACCGCATGGTGCGCTCGGATCATTTTAAATATATGCTGTCCAGCTCGGATGAAGAGGCCTTCTTCGACCTGCGAACCGATCCCTACGAGATGAACAACCTGATCGCCGATCCCAAGCTGAAGGACGAGATCGACCGCCACCGGAAGATGCTCGGGGATTGGTCTGCCGGCGTCGGCGAAAAGAGAATGTCCCAGGAAGAGGTGGAAGCAACGAAACCCGAAAGTAAAAGCAGAGACTCCTCCTCTGCCTCTGAAAATTAGCTTTCCCGTGAGCCAAGTGAACATCCCCATGCGTCATCCCGGATTCGGTCGCCTGTTCAGGAAGCACTTTCTGTTCTGCCTCCTCGCCGCATCTCTCATCATCCACCTTCCCGCCGCGGAGGATCTCGAATCACGGTTCCAAAATGTGCCGTCCGAAGACCGTCTCGCGGTGTTCTGGTTCTGGACGAATGCCACCGACGAAGCGGCCATCACCCGTGATCTCGAAGCAATGTCGGAGGCCGGCGTGGGACGCGCGGTGCTTTCGATGACACTTGCCCACAGCGCGACCGTCACCGACGGAGGCGGGATGGTTTTCCTTTCCCCGCAATTTCTCCAACGCTTCCGGTTTGCGCTGGATGAAGCCTCCCGGTTGGGAATCAAAATCACCGGGATTCCGTCCAACGGCTGGTATCAGGGCGGCCCGTGGGTGACTCCCGAAATGGGGGCGCAGATGCTGGTCTGGTCGGAAAAGGAAGTGAGCGGACCCGGGCGGGTTTCGGAGAATCTCCCGCCTCCGGGCAAGTTCCGACCCATGCCACGCGCGAGCATCGCCAAAACGGCACTCGACCATTTGAAGCCGGTCGCCACGCTGGCATACCGGAAAGATGCCGAGGGCAGGCTTTTGGCCGCCTCGATGGTGGATTTGAGCAGGACAGTGAAGGATGACGGAACATTGGACTGGGATGCCCCTGCAGGAAGCTGGGTCATCTACCGCTTCGGCCACGTGCCGAACATGGTGCGTATGAAGCAGGATTCCCCCGGCTACGGCGGACTTCAGATCGACCACCTGAGCCGCGCGGCGATGGAGCGGTTTTTGAAGGAGATCGCCGATCCGATGCTCGAAGCCGCCGGGCCGCATGTCGGCAAGACGCTCGACCGGTTGCACGAGGACAGCATCGAACTGGGCCACTACGATTGGACGCCCGGCTTGCCGGAATTCTTCAAACGCAAAACCGGCTACGACCTGATCCCGCTGCTTCCCGCGCTGGCCGACGCCAAGTTTTCTCCGGAGGTGGACACCAACAAAGTGGACCGGGATTTCGAAACGGTGCTCGAAGACCTCCTGATCGAGGAACACTTCGGCCCCTTCCGTGATTACTGCCACAAAAACGGTCTCGAACTGGTCGCTGAATCCGGCGAGACGCGCAGCGGGATCGCCACCAAGGGCGCCACCGTGGATCATGTGATGGATGAGTTCTGGACGCACTACGGACTCGATAGCGACCACCCAGTCTGCTTCAACCGCAACGCGATCTTCGCCGCCCATGTTTACGGGCAGAACCGCAACACGTTCGAAGCATTCACCTCCCACCAGCAATGGCGGGAGACCCCCGCCCAGCTCAAGGCGCTGGCCGGCGAAGCCTATGCCATGGGGGTGAACCATTTAACCATCCACGGTTTTTCCAGCTCTCAGACAAAAACTCCACCGCCGGGCGATGTCTATTTCGCAGGCACCCATTTCAATCCCGGAGTCACCTGGTGGAACAGCTATGCACAGTCTTTGACGTCATTTTTCAACCGCAGCCAGACGATGCTCACCGCCGGGCTTCCCGTGATCGATCTGCTCTACCTCGACGGTCCGGCGCTGCAGGAAATGATCAAATCAAACGAGATGCTCCGCGAAAGCGACCGGAGGTTTTGGAAGTTCGACGGGATCCCGTCCGCACTGCTGGCCAAAACAGCCACCGTGAATGCGGATGGGCGGGTTGCCTTGCCGGACGGACTGACGTATGCCGTGCTGGTCGTGGCCGACAAAGCGATTCCGCTGGATGCCATGCGGGCGGTCGAGCAGCTCGCGGATGCGGGTGCGACGGTCTGGTTCCAGGCGGTCCCAGAAAGCTCCCCGAGCCATGCCGACGGTCCCGGGGCCGACAAGGAAATCCAGGCCATTGCCCAACGCATGGGTGCGGACAGCGCACCGGGAGTTCACACTTTTGGCAATGGACGGATTTTGACAGGAGCCGACCGCTCCCGACCAAAAAAACTCGGAGAAGGCCTGCGCGCATGGACGTTTTACGACGGCCTGCACGCCGACGCGATGGACCGGCTCGGGATCGCAGCGGCCTTCGCCTGCCAAACAAAAAATCCCGACGACCGCCTGTTCTTTTTCCAGAGGAATGTCGATGGAGCCGATGTGTATTTTGTCGCCAACGCCCTTCGAGCTAATGTCCATGCCGATTGCACCTTCCGTGTGTCCGGAAAACAGCCGGAGATCTGGGATCCGGTCAGCGGAAAAATCTCGGAGATCCAAGATTTTTCCATCGGCAAGTCAGGCACCGTGATTCCGTTGCAGTTCGCCCCGCACGAGTCGTTCTTTGTCGTGTTTCGCAAGTCCGTCACCGTTGCGACAAAAGGCGAAAAAGGGGAGACAGAGAAGGTTCCGGTCAGCGGTCCGTGGGACATCACGTTCGAACCCGCCCGCAACGGGATCGAGCCGTTCTCCATCAGCTCCGATTCCCTCTTCCGATGGGATCAGAGCCAGAACAAGCGCATCGCGGAATTCAGCGGCACGGCCGCGTATCGAACAAACTTCGATATCTCCGATGCCCTCGTGAAATCCGGCAAACGCCTCCTGCTGGATCTCGGGCAGTCGCCGGGGATTTCGAAACTCACGGGAGCCGGGGGAGGAAAACCGCCTACCTCCACAGAGGATGCCTATGACGCGCTTTGTGCGGAAGTTATCGTCAATGGCAAGCCCGCCGGCATCTTATGGTGCTCTCCCTATCGCATCGACATCTCCACACTGATCAAGGCTGGGACGAATATGCTGGAGGTTCGAGTAACCAACACCTGGCACAACTGGCGGATCGCGAACAAATTCACCGCGGGGGCGCACCCGTGGGAGAAGCTTGGATTATCGCTCCCTCTTTGTCCCTCCGGACTCCCCGGCCCGGTGACACTGGATTTGGTTCCGCCTCAGTAAGCAGTCTGTTCATGAAGGAGGCATATCCACACCGTCATCAGGCGTTGGCCCGCCGATTTTCCCGCCAAGGGGGGGACTGCGCCCCCTCGTGGAATTGATGACGACCTGCGCGGATGTGGCGAGTGCACGCCATGCCTTGTACACCCAAGAGGAAAGAAAGCCAGCGAGGAAAACTGGAAGTCCGCCGCTTCCGATGGCTGCGCCCGAGCGAGATGCCGTCGGAATAAATCGTTAAGTGTCTGGCATATGACTTGCGAATAATGCGAAATATGTCATTTTTAGGAATCCACTAAATTCGCAAAGCCAACATGAAGCACCGAGCATTCCCCCCTCTCTTTTTGTCCGAATTCCAAACGCAAGGCCCCTTGCGCCGATCGATTATTTGGCTCGCCCCGTTCATGGCGGCGGCCATGGTGGCGTCAGCAGAACCTCCCGCGCACCATTTGGGCATGGACGCGGAGGCGCAGGCGAGTTCGGTCTCGCGCGGTCAGGTCGCGGCCGGCGCCGTGGACGGGCTCGCAGGCGGTTTCCCGGATGATCCCAAGCAGGAGTGGGCCAGCGACCGCGAAGCAGCGGGGGCATGGATCGAATTGCGCTGGCCGCAGCCGGTCACCTTCAACCAGATCCACCTCTACGACCGTCCGACCCGACTCGACCGCGTCCTGCTGGCGCGCGCCGTCTTTGCCGATGGCCGTTCGGTCGAGATTGCAATGGCACCCGGCGATGATGGCGAGCCGGCCCGCGTGGGTTTTGAGGAGGTGACCTCGGATGTGCTGCGCATTGAAATCCTCGAAGCCTCCAAGTCCACCCGCAATGTCGGGCTTTCAGAAATTGTTGTTCTCAACGAAGCCTTCGATTACTCTCCGACTCCGATCGAGGCATCCGACCAGGCGGCCTCGGCCCCGGCCCGCGAGGAATCCAAACCGGACCTCACGCTGGGCGTCAGCGACACGCTGCTCAACGGACTGAAAAACCCGACGCATGTCATTGATGTGGCGCCGGTTTTTTCGTGGAAACTTCCGGCCGGGCGCAGCCAAGCCGCTTTTCAGATCCGCATGGCCACCACCGAGAACGGCACCGGGGGGGAGGAGGACTTTCTGGTCACCGACTGGATCGAGTCCACTAACCCCTCGTGGGAATACTGGCCCCCCGACACGGCGCGCCGGCTCACGCGGGTTTATGCACCCTACCAATGGTCGGTTCGCGTGCGCGACGGTAAGGGGCAGATCGGACCATGGGCGGCGGACAATACTTTCACCCTCGGCATCGGCCTGCCGCCGCTCTGGGCCTTCGGGATCGGGTGGTCGCGCTACCATTACGAGACGAGCGCGGAAGTCCGGGAGGTCATGGACATCTCGCGCCGCGAGGGTATTCCGGGCGACTGGGTGCATCCGGATTTCGCCTGGGGCGGGCACTACGACACGATGAAGTGGTCCGAGGGGTTTGCCGACGCCCGCAAGCTCATGGAGGAAATGCGGGGGCGCGGTTTCCGGCTCATGCCGATTGACCACCACGGGATTTCCGCCGAACACGACCCCGAGCGCGCCGCCTTCCTTCTCTCCAAAGGGTGGCTGGACCAATCCCAGCCGGGTCCCGGCGACCGGAAGGCGATTGATTTTCGCAACGCGGAAGCCCGGGCATGGTATGTCGACAATTATCTGCGGCCGCTCTACGAGGACGGGGTCGGCGGATGGAAGCTCGACGGCACCTGCGGGTGGGGGTCGCTCTGGCGGAACCGCGACGACCGGCTTTGGGATCTCTACCACAAGATGTTTTTCGACGCGCAGCAGCTCCTGACCGAGGGCGGCAACGGGCGCGGCTTCATCACGGCCCGCACGATGAGCAAGCCCTACCCGGGCGTCTGGACCGACGACATCCCGGGCACGTGGGGGACGTTCGCCTCGCAAATCCAGGTGCTCGGGGCCCTCGCCCGCGAGGATGTGCCTTACGTGATGGCCGATGCAGGGGGCTTCAATTCCCGCATGACCCCCGAAGGTTTTGTGCGCTGGAGCCAGCAGGCGCTGCTCTCGCCCTTGATCTGGACCCATGACGGCAACGAGCCGTGGAGGTTTTACGGGGAGGATGCGATGCGTGTTTTCCGCGACTTCGCCATCCTGCGCTACCGCCTGCTACCCTACCTCTATTCCCTCTCCGCGCGCAACTACGCCGACGGCACACCGATCTCGCGCCCCATGGAGATGGAATTCCCGGAGGCGGAAGTACCGGACGAAATGCGGCGCGACCTCGGCCCCCTCCAACTGGGGTTCTTCCACCACTACGCCTCCCCGAATGTGAAGGGTGATGGCCGGGTGCGCCTCATCGAGACCCAGGTGATGCTCGGGCCGAACCTCCTCATCGCGCCGGTCATCGACCCCGCCCCATGGGAACACCCAGACTTCCGCAATCTCACGGAGGGAGACGGACGATACCTTGCCACCTACATCACGCCCGAGGCAGCGGCCTTCGACGAAGCGCTCCAGACCGTCGAAATTGCCTCGGAACTCGCCTACCGCATCCGCCCGCTCGACCTTCCCAACCCCACGATCACCCTCGGGTTCTGTGCTCTGCCACGCTGGAAACGCGGCGCCTCCGGCATGCCGCCCATGGACATCATAGTCGAGGGAAAAACCGTGGCCAGCATCGACCCGCTCGATCATCCCGGTGAGAGAAAGCCGCTCCCGATTTCCTTCCCCGCCGTCGATGCCGATGGCGACGGCTGGGTCGAGGTGCGCATCCGCGCATCGGCGAAACCGCCCGCGCGAAAGGGTATCTCCGCCGACGAGTGGGAACAGGAGTTGGCTGGCAAAGCCTGGTTCCGCAATGTCTTTGCCAACGCCATCTGGCAGCACGATGGCAAGGCGGTTGCACCCGACGACCTCCTCGCCGGCCGCGCGTCCGCCCCCTTCCGCATGAACCTCGGCGTCTTCAATCAGGAACTCGACGGCCTCACCGCGAATCGCACGCTCTGGATTCCGCCGGGACAATGGGCCGACTGGTTCACCGGCGAGATTTTCGACGGACCGCGCCTCGCGACCATGGAGGTTCCCATCGAGCGCATGCCCCTGTTCATCCGGGCCGGCGGCATCATTCCGCTCGGGCCGGAAATCGATCATACCGGACAAAAACCCCTCGACCCCGTGACGCTCGTCGTTTTCCCGGGTGCTCAACCATCCTCCTTCACGCTCTACGAGGACGACGGGGTGACCCGCGACCACCAGCGTGGGATCTTTGCCGAGTCGCGCATCTCCGTGTCCGCCCGGCCGGAGGGCGGCATCCTCCTCCGGGTCCCGCCACCGGAGGGCCCCTACGCCGGCAAACTCCCTGCCGACCGCAAGTGGATCATCGAACTCATCGGTCCGCGCCCCGCTTCCGTCACACTTCAGGCGCCCGACGGTCCCGTGACCGAGCCGGAATGGGAATACGACGACACCTCGCGCCGCACGGTCATCCAAGCAGGCACGCACCCGAGCGGTTTCGAAGTGGTCATCGCCCAATCCCCAACGGCTGCCGGCCCATCCGACAAGCCGGGTTCCACCACAGACGATTGGCCCGCCGTGCAACCAATGAATCGTTCTTCAACGATGACGCACGCTGACCAGTCGTGGCGGTTGATTTTGCACCCAGCAAGTTTCGCCTGAGAAATGATCCGATGCTGCCAATCCGCCTGATCTCCTCGCTGGTCATCCTGCTCAGTGCGGTCTCGACCGGTTATGCGGGGGATGCAACGTGCAAAGCGATTGGCAAGCTGGACCGGTTCTGGCGGTATCAGCCCGCGCTGGGTCCCTTTCACGAGCAGGGACAGGCGCTCATTCCTATTCCCGCGCATGCGACGACCGGGAGCGATTTCAATTATGTCGAGAAGCCGTTCGAGCGCGAGGCGCCCTTTGCGGATCATTTGAGCATGGTTCGGATTCTGGGTGGTTTCAGCGACGCCAAGGATTCGGCCGTGCGCGAGCGCGATCTCGCTTATCGCGATGCGAATGGCAGGATTCGCCACCGCTTCGAATTGCTCGAACCCCGTTTGCGACCCTACCTCGACAGCGGCATCCGCGAATTCACCATGGTGCTCGACAACGTGCCATGGTGCTTCCCCGCCGATCCCGGCGAGGGGTCCTCGCTTGGCCAGAGCAGGCCGCCCCGCGATCCGCAGGAGTGGCGGGATTTCGTCGCCGCCTTCTGCAAGGAGTATGTGCGGATCGTGGGTCCGGAAATCGCCGCCAACACACGGTTCCGCATCGGCACCGAAAACAACGGGAGGGAGCGCTTCGATGGTTCTCATGAGGAGTATGTCCGCCACTACCAGGCTAGCGCGGCGGGGATTCAGGCGGTCCTGCCCGGGGCCGGGATCGGCCCGTTCAACATCTCCAGTGCGGGAGTCGCCGGCATGGAAAACCGCCACAACGTGCGGGCATTCGATCTTGTCGAGGCCTTGCTCGGCCAACCGAACCCGTTCAACGGTGCCCCCTCGACGCCGGTCGATTTCATCGCCTTCTCACGCTACTTCTCACCCGGCATGGACCTGGAAGCCAACACCCGCGCCGCCGGCGAGGCCTGGGATGCGTTCGCGGAGCGCTTCCCGGCCCTCGGCGACTTCTCCCGTGAAGTGCATGAGTTCGGCGTGGCTCCGTTTGGCGAGGAGATCAAGGGACGCTTTGTCAGCCAGGAATTCGGTGCCCTCGGTGGCGCGGCGACCGCGCTCATGATGTTCCGCCTGCGGGAGGCTGGGGCTGACCGCGTGTTCCACTGGTCGGTGGCCGACGCCTTCCGCGATGAGGAGAAGGAAATGCACCGCCTTTTCACCGGGCAGGCCTGGTTGCGTGCCGTGCTCGAACGCGCGGCAGGAGGAGAAAGCTTCCTGCTCGAACCGACGGAGAAGTCGGCGGCCAACACCAATTTCCTCGGCCTGCTCAGCGTGCAACCGCACGAATCGGTCCTCATCATCACCGCTTACAATCGGGACACGGCCAACCACACGAAGGAATCGGTAACGTTCGAATTGCCCGCCGCCATGGGGCCCGTCGACCCCGCGTTCCTGCGCGCGGTTGTGCTCGATCGCGGCACCGCAATGCATGACATCATCCGCAACGACCTTGCCGCGGCCGGCTTGCTCGCGCCACGCTTCGTCGAGCGGCCCGATCGGGGTGGCGGTGTCCGCGAAATGGGTGCCGGCCGCGAGGCGGAAAGCTTCGTCGGCCACCGCCTCCCCGACTATCACCAAGTCTGGCAGAGATCACTCACCCTCCAGCCCGTGTCGGACCATGCAGCGGTCCTCAAATCCGCCAACGGGATCACGCAGATCACTCTCCAACTCGCTCCGCCTCAACTCTTCGTCCTGGTGATTCCACACAAATGATTGATGAACGGCTACCAGACCGCCATGATCGGCAAGATCCACCTGAACGGCCGGATGCAGGGGTTCGACCATTGGGATGTGCTGCCCGGCCAGGGGAAATACAACGACCCCGATTTCCTTTCCGAAAGCGGGAAGAGCCGGGCCGAGGGCTGTGTGACCGACGTCATCACGGACAAGGCGCTGTGAAATGGGGGGCAGAAATGGGGGGCAGGGTGCATATTCTTGCATTTGCGGCTTGAGGTGTCGGCTGGCACGACAGCATTTTGAGCCGATGGCGAGGAGCATTCGGCTTGAATATATGGAATATATGGGAGCGAGCTACCATGTG
>Ga0247844_1007612_pt1 | contig 12176 bp, 11 predicted proteins | sample LaCtaG_FD_192421 | JGI IMG/M metagenome (GOLD analysis project Ga0247844, IMG submission 192421) | Freshwater microbial communities from meromictic Lake La Cruz, Castile-La Mancha, Spain - LaCruzMarch201714.5m_1 | ecosystem: Environmental > Aquatic > Freshwater > Lake | place: Spain: Castile-La...
TCAAATCTGAAACAACAGTTGGTTCAAAGAAATAACCTTTGTCTCCTTGACGATGTCCGCCTGCTTGTACCTTGGCATGATTTGGCACTCGACTTAAGAATCCAGTAACTCTTTCTAATTGGTTAGCATTATTTACTGGAGGAACAAATGAGTCAGGATGTTGTGGTCCTTTAGCAAGTGATGTTTGAGTATTTTTTGCTTGCTCTGCTAAGGCTGCAACAAAGTCATCATAAATTTTTCCGTGCACAAGAACTCTTGTGGCTGCGGTGCAATCTTGTCCAGCGTTGAAAAATCCTGCAATGGCAATCCATTCAGCAGCAGCTTTAATATCTGCGTCATCAAAAATCACAACAGGAGCTTTACCGCCTAATTCAAGATGCACTTTTTTTACATCTAATGCCGCTGATTGTGCAACTTGCATGCCTGCTCTCACAGATCCAGTAATGGCAACCATTTGTGGGATTTTGTGTTCAACTAAAGCTTTGCCTGTATTTCTATCTCCTGTTACAACATTTAATACACCCGGTGGAAGTATTCCTGCGTCAGTAATTATTTCTGCCATACGTGCAGTAGTAACAGGTGTTGTATCACTTGGTTTTAAAACTGTTGTGTTTCCAGCTGCAATTGCTGGTGCATATTTCCAAACAGCCATCATCATTGGATAGTTCCAAGGAGTAACTTGACCAATAACACCAATAGGTTCGCGGCGAATCATCGAAGTGTGACCCTTCATGTATTCACCTGCTGATTTTCCTTCTAAGTTTCTTGCTGCTGTCGCAAAATATCTAATTTGATCCAACATGGGACCGACTTCTTCAGCCATGGTTACACCAATTGGCTTACCGGTATTTTCTGATTCAAGTGAAACTATTTCTTCAATGTTTTTTTCTAAAACATCAGCAATTTTCCAAAGCGCCATTGATCTTTCACTTGGAGTGGTATTTTTCCAAGATTCAAAAGCTTTTGCTGCTGCCTTATAAGCAAGATCAATATCTTTTTCGTCTGAAAGTGCGGCTTTACCAAACACTTCTCCAGTTGTGGGATTAACTAAGTCAGTAAATTGTCCGGAAAGTGATTCTTGAGACTTACCGTTGATGTAGTTCTTTACAACGCGCTGATTTGCCACTTTTGAATACTCCTTATATGTAGTTCACTTGCCAATATGTGATTGAAACACTAGCGAGAACTTACTTAGTTTGGAAACCCCCTGTTACCTACTTAGTAAGTACCAAATCCTCTGCTTAATGTCCTTGAGAATTCGGATTTCGTGGGGAAAAGGCCCTTTAGCAACGATTTCCTTTGACAAATCGGAATAAGCCTGACAACCTAGGGTTTATGCCTCGCAATTCTGCCGCCCTGATTGATGATGTTTCCAAATCCATCATTGAACAATTGCAATCAGATGGCCGCAAACCGTATGCCTCGATTGGCAAATCAATTGGTTTAAGTGAAGCAGCTGTGAGACAAAGAGTTCAAAAATTACTCGATTCAAACGTTATGCAAGTAGTAGCAGTAACTGATCCTTTACAAGTGGGCTTCAAAAGAGCAGCCATGATCGGTGTGAATGTAGAAGGCGACATTGAGAAAGTAGCCGATGCTCTAGCAAAACTTGAGGAAGTTAATTATGTTGTGGTTTGTGCTGGAGGATTCGATATCTTGATTGAAGTTGTATGCGAAGACGATGAGAAATTGCTTTCAATTTTGAACAAAAAAATTAGAGCAATTCCAGGTGTTGATAGCACTGAAGCATTTGTTTATTTAAAGATTAGAAAACAAACCTATTCATGGGGAACAAAATGAGCACATCTGATTTATTAGCCGGTGGACCAAACGCTTTGCAAGATGCTGCAAAAAATCATCTATGGATGTATTTCACCCGCCATGGAAACTTTGCAACCCAAGATGTGCCAATGATTGTGCGTGGTGAAGGTTGCTATGTCTATGACGACAAGGGTAGAAAAATTCTTGATGGTCTAGCTGGTCTTTTCACAGTGCAAATTGGACATGGTCGAACTGAACTAGGCGATGCCGCCAAAGAGCAATCAGATAAATTAGCTTTCTTTCCACTTTGGTCTTATGCACATCCAATGGCTGCTGCACTAGCTGAGCGTTTAGCAAAACTTGCTCCAGGAGATTTAAATAAAGTTTTCTTCACTTCAGGTGGCGGCGAAGCCGTTGAAACTGCTTGGAAGTTAATTAAAAACTATTACAAAATGATTGGCAAACCTACCAAGCACAAAATTATTAGCCGCGCTCTTTCTTATCACGGAACATCACAAGGTGCTTTAAGTATTACAGGAATTCCTTTTGCAAAAATTCCATTTGAACCTTTAGTTCCAGGTGGACATAAAGTTCCAAACACTAACTTTTATCGTGCTCCACAACACGTAAATCATGATGAAAAAGAATTTGGAATATGGGCAGCAGATCAAATTGAACAAGCAATTTTACTAGAAGGTGCAGATTCTGTTGCAGCCGTTTTCTTAGAACCAGTTCAAAACTCTGGTGGTTGTTTTCCACCTCCTCCAGGTTATTTAGATCGAGTTCGCGAAATTTGTAACAGAAACGATGTTTTATTTGTAGCTGATGAAACCATTACTGCCTTTGGTCGAATTGGTGAAACATTTGCGGTTAATCGTTATGGCGTTCAACCAGACATCATTATTTGCGCTAAAGGTTTAACTTCTGGTTATGCCCCAATGGGTGCAATGATTGCAAGTGATCGTTTGTTTGAACCATTCTCAACTGGAACAAACATGTTTGCCCACGGTTCAACATTTGGTGGTCATCCAGTAGCAGCAGCTGTAGCAATGAGAAATCTAGACATTATGCAAAGTGAAAAAATAAATGAACATGTTAGAGAAAATGAAGGATTATTTAGAAAAACACTTGAAAAGCTATACGATATTCCAATCGTGGGTAACGTTCGTGGTGAAGGTTTCTTTTACGGCATTGAACTTGTGAGGGATCAAAAAACAAAAGAAAGTCTCACTCAAGCTGAATCTGAAAGAATTCTTCGAGGATTCATTTCACAGGAATTGTTTGAATCAGGAATTTATTGCAGAACAGATGACCGAGGTGACCCGGTTATTCAGTTGGCGCCTGCATTGATTGCTAACCAAGTTCAATTCGATGAAATCGAGTCCATAATTAGAAGAACTCTTGAAAAAGCACAAAGACTAATTTAAAGCAAATCAGAAGTCGACGAACTCAGGATGCAAACTAATTTAACAAAAACTGTTCCAGTATATATCTCAGTATTTAATAATCCAACATATTTAGAGAACTTCATCGAACAACTGGAAAACAATGGTGTAACAAATATAAAAATCGTAGATAGCAATTCAACGTTTCCTGGCATGAAGCAATTACTAGAATCAATTGAGCACAAATATGAGGTTATAAGACTCGACTATAATTTTGGACCTCATTACTTATTAAGAGTTAAAAAAGTCTATGACTCTTTGCCAGAATTTTTCTGTTTGAGCGATCCTGATTTAGAATTATCAAAAGATTTGCCTACTAATTTTATAGATGAATTAGGGATTGTTTCAGAAAGTCACAAGATTGGCAAAGTAGGACTTGCGCTTGAAGTTCCAAAAATAGAGGATGTTTTACATAAAGACATGTTTTTAGATGGCAAAAAAATCGGGGTTATAGAATATGAAATGCAATTCTGGACTAACTGTATTGGGAAAAATCAAACGGGAGATGATCTTTACAGAACAACCTTGGATACAACTTTTGCTTTATACAATAAAAAGTATTTCAATCCCTACGATCGATACCAAGCAATACGTGTAGCTGGGAAATTCACTACAAAACATCTTGGAGGGTTACGGGAATCAATAGTTCCACTGGAAGAAATTGATTTTTATAAATCCACATCCCGATATTCATATTTTGGAGGGAAACTGAATTCAGAAAACGAACCATCTTTCGATATCACTGTCCTGGAATACACGAAAATGACTGAACTAATTGAATCTCTTAAGGAAAATGTTCAAGGTTTGGATTCAAAAGTCCAGGAGCAAAACAAGTTAATTCAAAGCATTTTTGCATCAAGAAGATGGAAGTTGGTGTCTCGAGTTCTAAAAATCTTTGGGAGATAAAGTTTTGAGATTTGTGAGAATTTCACGCTTTAAGGTTACCCAAAAAACCAAGTAAGCAATTACGGTACATGTGAAAAAAGTAAAAGGGTTAGGAAAAATAGAAAATTCCCACCACCAGGAATTAGTTTTCTTAAAGAATAGATTAAAGTTATCCAAACCCACAACATATCTTCTGTAAAATGTGTGAAGAGAAAAAGTAAAGGTTATGGAACTCAGGAAGAATATTAAGTTTACAATTATTAGCAATGATTTTTCATGAAAAGATCTAAAAATAACAATCAAACTTAATCCTATTAGTACATAAAAGATAGGAAGAATATATCTTGGTTGGAGCCACTCCCCGACCCTCAAATTAGATCTTAACAACACAAAAAATGGAACTATAAATGCAAACAGTCCTATCAGAAAAATACTAACTGCTTCTGGTAAATTGACAAATCTTAAACCGTAGAACAATAATGCAAGAACTATTACAAAACTTCCTACATAAGTTACGGGCGGCATTGTCGTCTCCAGCGAACCTAATCCCCACCCTCCAAAAACCCCTGTGATGATGGATGGCAATGACGTTACAATTTCCCAGCTACTTATTTTGGATTCTCTAAAATTAACTAAATTGGATCTACTCCAAATGGATAACATTAGATATATAGATATAAAAAGTGTTGAAAGATAGATTGCGATTTGGGTTCTCAGTTTCTTAACTTCGGAACTAAAGATTACAGGTAGTAAGGTAATTCCAAAAATACTTGCAAAAAGTAAAGTGTCAGGTCTTGCATTTAGTGACAATAAAAAAGTTAATCCAAGAATTAACAAATTAGTCATGAACAAATAAGGTCGTTTCTTTTCTGCAAAAATTCTGTATGTTAATGGGAGGAATAGGAATGAAAAAATATAAAGCCAAGACGATGGGTTAACCGAACTTATAAGAAAGAATCCCAATGGAATATTAACTACTAGCCAAGAAATTATAATTGGCAAATAGATTAATCTTGAAGTTAGTAAAACTAAAATTAGTATTGAAATTGAAGAAAAGAATGAGTTCGCGAGTCTCATCTGAACTGTAGATTTATCAATACTATCTTGAGACACAAAGTTAGCTAAAAAATGATAATAACTTTTATCGCTATAAATTCTCTCAGGTAAAACTTCATCTTCAGGAATACTTTTTTCGCAAGTTGCGATTGTTCCTGAATCTTTGAAATAGCATTTTCCTACTTCAACTAAACGAAGGGGAACAGTTTCGCAAGTTGCACCTTGGTATTTCGAGTAGCACCAAGCACTAGTCAGATGTAGATCTTCGTCCGGCGAACTACCTGGAGGTGAACCGACTGCCCAGCCTAATAAAATGAAAAAACTTAATAATGAGTAAATTATGGCGGGTTTAATTTTATGCTTTACATGGATTTGGTCAACCATTATCTTAGTATAGTGTCATGAAGATGACGGGAAAGCCAGATGAGGAGAATGAAACCTCATTTTTAAAAGCCAGACTTAGTGAAAAAGATAGAATTGAAAAATTTCTCAGGGCAGAAAACAAAGAACTTTGGAACGCGATCAATACAAGTAATGTATCTTTTTTAATTAAGGCATTTTTATTAGCAAATAGAATAAGAAAATATATAAAAGTCAAGTTTGCTCAGTCTGTTAGGATTTTTTCACATAGAGATTCCCTAACTGAATCATCCAAATCTGGTAATGCTGAAGTTGTAAAAAGTTCTTTTTGCGACATAATTTTTGTGATTCCAACAAACAAAATTGAGTTGGGCGGGATTCAGTCATCTTTTGAATTAGCTAATTATATTTCTGGTAAAGGTTTATCAGTTAAAATTGTTTATCTTAATCATGATCCAACCGGTGTTAATTCAGAAATTATGGTTAACAGATTTGATGCAAAGAATTTTACCTGTAATTTAGTTGTCGTTTGCGGATCAGAAGCCAGTGATTATCTCTCTTCAATTGAAAGTTTTAGGTTTTCTAAAAGTGTGCTTTTTATGCAAGGTCCAGATCACTATTTTGAAACAGACTGGAGTCGCTCCTTAAAATTCATCAAGATGTTGGAAAAGTCGGCTTTAACTTTAGCAATTTCTCCATATATGGCTAATCTTTCAAAGTTTTATGGGGCTAATAATGTTATAACTGTTCCCATTGGTTTAGATTTAACAAATTTCTATTATGAAGATACCACTAGGCAAAAAACGATCGTTATTCCTTGCAGAACAAATAGAGACAAAGGTACGCATCTTGTAATTCCTTTAATCCCTAAGTTAAAAAAACTAGGGTGGCGTGTTATTGGATTTGGAGATCTGCCCGATATCAAGATGGCAAAACATTTTGATGACTTTTTAGGAAGAATTAGTAAAGTAGAACTTGGCAGAATTTTTCGAGAATCAACCATACTGCTAGATCCTTCATTTATTGAAGGATTAGGTCTCATTCCACTTGAAGCTGCGGCCTGTGGGTGTATCCCTATTATTGGAACACGAAAGAGCTATGCAGGTCTATTCAAAGATAACGAAACCCCCTATCTAGAAGTTTCAAGCTTTTTAGACCCAGAGGAGGTCATACAAAAAATCAAGGATGCAAGCAGTGCGAATTACTCCAAACTCTTTAGTGAATATGTTTTACTTGTAGATTGGAGATTTGGGTACCAAAAAGCATTTGATGAAATAAAATCAATCTTGGAAAAATCGCCACACAGTACTCACTAAACATATTTGATTTCCTTTTCCTTTATTCGGATCAGCATTTATACAAAAGCCAGATCAGAACCAATTTTTGACACTTTACAATCTTGGAATCCCCCAAAACGTAATTATTTGTTCAAATGTGAAGCTAAACATCTTTAGAAAAAGACCGGTGGGAACTTTTCTAGATCGGAGTTCTAATTGCAATCCTTTCAATTAAATAGGATAAAACTAAAAATTTATTGTTGTTCCACCATCTATGCTTATATTTTCACCAGTTAACATTCCACTTAATTTTTTGCTTGTTAGGGAAAATACCAACTCGGCAACATTCTCTACTTCGCAAATCACTCCAGTTGGAATGTTGATTGAAATGAATTCGTTATAAATAATGGGTGATTCTTTCTTTCGTTTACCCCAAGTCCCTTCTTCTGTCATTACATGTCCAGGATTTACTACATTCACCGCTATTTTTTTGGCTGCCAATCTTAAGGCTTGGTGTCTTGCAAAAATATTAATCGCTCGCTTTGAGTATGAGTAAGAAATCGGGGCTTTAACATTTGAGGCTTGTGCGATACTGCCAATAAAAAGAATATCTCCACCACTTTTATTAATCTCAAGCAATTGTGAAAATACCCTAAACTGATTCACCACATCCGCATAATTAATTTTTGCTGATAAATAGTTACTCTCAAAGGATGTATCCATCCCTTTTTGGCCAGATCCTGAACCAATATTTAAGACTAGGCAATCTAGCTCTCCCCATGTACTTTTAATAAAATTGAATAATTTATTTATATCGCTCTTAAGGCCTAAATCAATTCCTAAGCCAATTGCTGAATTCTTACGGATCTCATTTAATTCATTTTCTAATTTAGTTACTTGCTGGTTATTTCTTCCTGTTACGCAAACATCCCAATTTTCTTCATGAAACTTTTTTAAAATTCCTTGCCCAATTCCCTTTGTTGATCCTGTGACTAAAACTCTTTTATTCATTTACAGATGTTCTATAATTTCTAAAGTGTATGAAAGTTGCTCTTTTGCAATATCGATGTCATTTTCCCCTCGGGCCGCTTGCATGGTGATTCCACCTGCGTATCCGATTTCATTGAGTTTTTGGAACACACATTGAATGTCAGCAGAGCCTGTACCTAGTGGAACTGTAGTGCCGCCTAATTTTCTATCTTTAACGTGAACATTCAAGATTCTTTGTCCGTATGCGTCTAATTCTTCTTCTGGATCAAATCCGAGTGAGGCGCTATTTCCTATATCGTAATTTGCCTGAATAAAATCTAAATCAATCAGTTCGAGTAACTCTTTAAAGGCTATAGGTGAAAGATCTGTTTCTAATGAAATCTTTATATCTAAATCTTTGGCCAACTTAAATGCATCTTGCATTGCATCAATAAACTCTTGTTTTTCTTTATCGTTTTTAATTGAAGAATTATCAACGAAGGGTATCTCTACGCCAATCGCACCAACTTCTTTTGCGTTTTTTAAGATTTGAAGTAAATAATTATTATTTTGCGATTTTATTTCTTCGGTCATTCTCACCAGAGGCTGCTGCATGAAGATATCTGCGCAAACATAATCGATTCTTACCCCTGTTGAAGCAATTGCTTTCTTGATTTCCACTTTGCCAGAATCAGTCATCAGGGCATTTGTTTCAACTGGTTTTTCAACTATCCATTCGATTGCTGCATATCCAATTTCTTGTGCAATTTCAAATTCTTTCTGCCAAGTACTGGCAGGATAAGCTTGAATTTTTCCATCTATTCGAGGAGATAGACGGCCTTGCATGATGCCAATTTCGTTGGTTAATCCCATATCTAATTTTATGAAATTACCAGTAGCGAAGTTTTGCTGCTACAGCTTTCTCGGCATCTCCAAATTCTTTTTGTCCCTTGCCAAGTGCTTTTTCAACACTTCGAACACCAGTTACTAAAATCTCTAGTCCTCTTTTTTCAAGGGAAGCAGACTGATCAGATCCATACATTGTTCTATCAAGTGTGATGTGTCTTTCAAGTGCAGTAATTCCCATTGCAGCTGCTGCAATGGAAGGAACAGGGGATGTTTCATGACCGCTGTAGCCAACTGGGCATTTATATTTGTCGCTCAAAGTTTTAATCATGTTTAAGTTTAAATCTTCTTCAGGACATGGATAAACGGAAACAGTATGCATCAAAGTAAATGGGCAATCCGCTTCTTTGAAAATTGCAACCGCTGCATCAATTTCAGCATATGTTGCCATACCAGTTGAAACAAAAGTATGTATTTTTTCAGAAGCAACTTCTTTAAGCAATGGAACATGTGTCAACATTGCTGAAGCTATTTTGTTGTATTTGCAATTAAATTGTCTTAAGAATTTTTGACTTTCAACATCCCAAGCAGATGCAAACCATTCAATCTTTTTCTCTTTGCAATATCTATCAATTTCCTTGTATTCCTCAACACCGAATTCCAAGCCCATTTTTTGTTCACGGGTTGTTGTTCCCCATGGACTTTCTCTAGGTGTATCTAGAACCGCAGGGGTGTAAACAATGTCTATCGTTCTTTTTTGAAATTTAACCGCGTCGCAACCGGCATCTTTAGCCATATCAATTAATTGCTTAGTTATTTCCATACTTCCATTGTGATTAATGCCAATTTCAGCGATTACAAATATTGACATTTAATCCTCCATGGATTTATCGGTTAAATCGTATGTTGAAAACTTACCAAACACTTCGGCCTCCGTCGGCTGAAATCACCGCGCCTGTCAAATATGAAGAGGCCTCGGAGCATAAGAAAGCCACTAACGCTTGATATTCATGAGGTTTAGCCATTCTTCCCAAAGGTATTCGCTTTGTTATTTCAGTCAAGAAATCTTGGGACTGATTCGCTTCAACGCCACCTGGACATATCGCGTTAGCTCTTACGCCCTTTTCTGGCCAATATGTTGCTAAATATTTTGTTAAACCAATCAACCCAGCTTTTGAAATTGAATAACCAACTGGTTTGACTGGTTGTTCTTCATCTTTTAAACCTTTTTGTTTATAAAGTCTTTGATCAGGACCTAAAATTGCTAATTCAGAAGAAATATTAACAATGGTTCCTCCCCGATTTTGAGCAAAATGAGTTCCGAAAGTTTTGCTACAAAGAACAGAACCAATTAAGTTAACGTTTAATTCTCTTTGTAAGTCATTAAAGGTTACATCTTCAAACCTTGAACTATCTAAACCTTTATCACTAACCGCAGGATTGATCGCAGCGTTATTAATTAGAGAATCAACTCTCCCATATTTTTTTAAAAGATTAGAAAGTAAGGCGTCAATTGAATCTTGTTTTGTTACATCAAGTTGCATCCCTACTACATTATTGCCAATTTTTTTTGCCACATTTTCTGCATCTGCGATATTTAAGTCTGCAATAACTGCTATGCCCCCACAATGATTAATTGCTTCACCATGTTGAAATCCAAGTAAACCTGCACCACCAGTGATGACAACAACTTTGCCTTCTAAATCGAACCAATAATTTTTATCTTTTGTCATTATTTAACAATCTTTAGTTTGCCTTTTTCAATCAAATGATCTTCAACTAATTCCATAACAATGTGTCCTGCTGTGATGTGGAGTTCTTGAATTCTGCCTGTAATTGGTGTTGGGGCAATAAAGGAATAGTCACAAAGACTTAAAGCTGGACCACCGGTTCCACCTAGAAAACCTACTGTTGTAATTCCCATTTCTTTTGCTTTAGTTAACGCTTTTAAAACATTGGGAGATTTTCCTGAAGTGGTAATGCCAATTAATACATCACCCTTTCTGCCCAATGCTTCAACCATTCGTTCAAAGATCACATCAAAACCAAGATCGTTTCCACATGCGGTAAGTGTTGAAGAATCCATCGCTAATGCGATAGCTGGCAAGGTTTGGCGAGTTACATCTGGTCTAAGTCGAATTAATAATTCGGCCGCAAGATGCTGCGCATCGGCTGCACTGCCACCATTTCCGCAAAGAAGTATTTTGTTTCCATTTTCAATTGCTTGACCGCAGATCTTTCCAATTTCAACTAAATTTTCTACATGCTGATCAAGCACTACTTGACGAGCACGAATGCCTTCAGAAAGCGCTGCTTTAACTACTTCGTTCGAAGTGGACATTTGACGAATAGCCGCCGGTTTCTCGTGGGTATTTTGGACTGATTCCCAAACGCTATACCCTTGCTGCCTAGTTTGCAGTGATAATGTGGCGACAAGAGCAGTATTCCCACCAATTAAGAGGTAAAAATGTCTAAATTGACCAAGGCTTTTATCGCCCTTGCGTTCATCGTTTCACAAGCAGTTGCAATCACCCCATCCAACGCATTACCAAACTTAACGACCAAACAAACCAGCAATGTTAAAGCTTTGTTCACTGCATTTGCATCAAGTGATCCAGACAAAATTGCTGCAGCTTCAGTGAAATACACCAAAGCAGGATCTGCTGCTCGTAATTTTGCCGAAATGGTTAAAAATAACCACGCCACAATTCGATATTTCAAATCAATCAATGCTTTTGGAATGCCATCAGGTTTAGCAGTTACTCCTGAAGCAAAAGGTAAATCTACATTAAAATCCGGCAGCGTAACTCTTAACAGTGTAAATGATGCATTTGATGGAAAATTTAGTGATTTTACTTTCGATTCTGCAGGTAAAATCTCTAACTTTAAAGTTGCTACTTCTGCAGGAAAATCTGCTCAAAAGGTTTCAGACAGAGTCTTTGCAATCCAGCAATCAGTAACAACTGGTGCAATGTTTGTAACTGGTGGTTTTGTTTATAAACAACCCGATGCCAAAACATTTGTGCAACTGCAAGTGAAGAATAATTCAGTGTCTTTGAAATCATGGTCATTTGCAAATGGACGATATGCATCAGCTGAAAACAAGTACTATCCAGTTGTCATCTCGCCAGTGGGTTGCTTGTACCCGGGCCAAACCGCATTTATGCAATCAACTGTTTCAGATACTCCAGTTGTCGCAAAGGGAACCGGTGCAGCATTTGAAGCACCAACTTACGAAGGTTGCGGTGACGGATCCTCCAGTGCATCAAGTGTCTTCCGCTTCATAACTGGTTGATTTCTAACTAATAATCAGAGTAATTAATTGTTAAGTATCGTGACCCCTGGACAGGGGTCACAAACTTCTGGCATGTATTCCACCTGGATTACAGATAGAGCCAATAGAGAATTAATTGCAAAATATTCAGAATTAATTGATCTTGATTTATTTCACTACGGAACAACTGCAACACAAGCAGAAATAACTGCGACAAATATCGCACAACCTCTCTTGACTGCTTTGGCGTTTATGAGTTTTGGCAAATTAGAAGTGAATTCAAATACAAACATTATTTATTCA
>Ga0247844_1007618_pt1 | contig 12169 bp, 10 predicted proteins | sample LaCtaG_FD_192421 | JGI IMG/M metagenome (GOLD analysis project Ga0247844, IMG submission 192421) | Freshwater microbial communities from meromictic Lake La Cruz, Castile-La Mancha, Spain - LaCruzMarch201714.5m_1 | ecosystem: Environmental > Aquatic > Freshwater > Lake | place: Spain: Castile-La...
TCGTCTTTCGCCGTTTACTTGAACAGCTCGCCAGGACCGACCAGGTTCCCGAGAAAAATCTCATCCATGGTTACGATTGGCGGCTACACAAGATGTAGGGCAGGAGGAGCTAACCGCCCACCCCATTTCATGAAAAAAGGCATCTACCATGAATGACTATGCGCAATACGAAAAAGACTGCGAGGCGATCAGGAAAGCGAACAAGCAACTGCTGACCGAGTTCAGCGCCTGGCTGAAAACCGCGGGCCTTGCCGCCGGCACCATCAAGAATCACTGCTCCAACATTGAGTTTTACATAAACGAATTCCTGCTATACGAAGAAGCCATAAAAGCAAAAGACGGCGTCACCGAGGTCGACGCGTTTCTCGGCTACTGGTTCATCAAGAAGGCCATGTGGTCAAGCCAGGCAAGCATCAAGAGCAACGCCGCCAGCCTCAAGAAATTCTATACCTTCATGTATGAGAAAGGCCTGATCGATAAACAGGCACTGGCCGACCTGAAAGAAGACATCAAAGACGGCCTGCCCGAATGGCTGGCAACCCTGGCGCGCTATGATGATCCCGATGAAGACGAGGTGTGGTAATGCGCTCAGCGCAATGATCAACGACCTCGATCAATCATTGTCGTAGTGTCCGACTCCGCCAGCAAGTGGTCGATGGAGTAATCGTGTACAAAATCGCCCTGGAGCGCCTGCCTCTCGCCCTGCGCCAGATGTGCGCGAAGCGCCGTCAGCTTGCTGTTACGTTCCTCCATGTAACGTAACGCGTCCTGCACGACCTCGCTCGCAGAACCGTAACGACCACTGACGACTTGGTTCCTGATGAACACCTCCCAGTGTTCTTCCAAGCTGAGACTCGTAGTTACCACGGCACACCTCGACGATTCGACTGTGAGAACGATGAATAGACCAAGCCCGCCATACGATCAAGCAAGACCCGCCGGATACCGATAAGAATAGCCGCCAACCAACCGCAAGACCAGAGACCAAACCCCGAGCCCTCCATGGACGATGACACAACCGCCTACTACAGAGCCAACGCCGACACCTTCTTCGCCGACACCCTCGCGGTGGACATGGCGCCGCTCTATGCCCGCTTTCTGCCGCACCTTCCCGTCGGCGGCCGGATCCTGGACGCCGGCTGCGGCTCCGGTCGCGATGCGCGCGCCTTCCGTGATCGCGGCTATGCGGTCACCGCCTTCGATGCCTCGGCCGAACTGGCCACGCTGGCCGCCGTCCATCTCGGCCAGCCGGTCCAGGTCCTGCGCTTTCAGGACCTGGAATGGACTCAGGCCTTCGACGGCATCTGGGCCTGTGCCAGCCTGCTGCATGTGCCCGGTGCCGAGTTGCCGGAGGTCTTGCGCCGACTGGTCAGGGCGTTGCGGCCCGGCGGCATCCTCTATGCCTCGTTCAAATACGGCAACGGCGAACGCGAGCACCATGGCCGCCGCTTCACCGACCTCGATGAAGCCGGCCTGGCGACGCTGCTCACCCAGGTCCAGGGTTTGACCGAACTGGAAACTTGGAAGACCGGCGACCGCCGCCCCGGCCGCGAATCCGAGCGCTGGCTCAATGCCCTGCTGACCACCACGGCGGATGCATGGCCCAACAGCTGACCACCGGCGGCGTCCGCGATCCCTTTCTGCCCCGACTGCTGGCCGCCATCCGCCGCGCCAACCAGATCGACCTGGCGGTCGCCTTCATCAAATCCAGCGGTCTGGCCCTGCTCTTCAATGCGCTGACCGATGCGGTCGAGACTCGCGGCGCCCGCCTGCGTGTCCTCACCAGCGACTATCTGGATGTCACCGATCCCCAGGCGCTGCGCCGGCTGATGCTGCTCGCGGAGCGCGGCGCCGACGCGCGCATCTTCCAGTCGGACGATCAGAGCTTTCACCTCAAGGCCTACATCTGTGTCCATGGCGACGAAGCACGCGAGGTCTGGGGCGCGGCCTTCGTCGGGTCCAGCAATATCAGCCGCACCGCCCTCACCGACGGACTGGAGTGGAACTACCGGATCGACCGGACGACCGATCCCGCAGACCCCGCCGACAGCCGTTTCCGCGAGATCCGCGACGCCTTTCAGACCCTGTTCGATCACCCGTCCGTTTACCCACTGGACCACGACTGGATCGAAGCCTACGAACAGCGACGCAAGGTGCAGCGCCTGCCGATCGCGCCCGGCAGCGATGACCCGGAGGACGCCGCACCTTGGCCCACGGAGGTCCAGCGGGAAGCCCTGACCGCGCTGGCGGATTCACGGGCGGCCGGGTTCCGCCGCGGCCTGGTGGTCATGGCGACCGGACTGGGCAAGACCTTCCTCGCCGCCTTCGACAGCGAACAGATGCAGGCCGGGCGGGTCCTGTTCGTCGCCCATCGCGAAGAGATCCTGCTCCAGGCCGAGGCCAGCTTTCTGCGTGTCCGCCCCCACGCCCGGGTCGGACGCTATACGGGCGCCCGCAAGGATGCGGGCGTGGACCTGCTGTTCGCCTCCATTCAGACCTTGGGACAGGAATCGCACCTGGGCCTCTTCGATGCCGGACATTTCGATTATGTCGTGGTCGATGAATTCCATCATGCCGCCGCGCCCATCTATCGGCGCCTCCTGCAGCACTTCCAGCCGCGCTTTCTGCTCGGCCTGACCGCCACTCCGGAACGCACCGATCAATCCGACATCCTGAGCCTCTGCGACGACAACCTGGTCTATACCCGCCCTCTGTTCGATGGAATCGAACTGGGCCTGCTGTGTCCATTCCATTACTTCGGCATCTATGACGAAACGGTGGACTACCAGGAGATCCCCTGGCGCAACGGCCGCTTCGATCCGACCGCCCTGTCGAACAAGCTCGCCACCCTGGGCCGCGCCCGCCACGCCCTGCGGCACTGGCGGGACAAGGCACAGAAACGCACCCTCGCCTTCTGCGTCTCCACCGCCCACGCCGACTTCATGGCCGAGCGCTTTCTCCGCGAAGGCATCCGCGCCGCCGCCGTCTATCGGGGATCGGTACTCGACCGCAGCGCCGCGCTGGAACTCCTTGAGTGCGGCGACCTGCAAGTCATCTTCTCGGTGGACCTGTTCAGCGAAGGCGTGGACCTGCCCGCCATCGATACCGTCATGATGCTGCGGCCCACCGAGTCCAAGATCCTCTTCCTCCAGCAACTCGGCCGCGGCCTGCGCCGCCATGCGGGCAAGGAGCGCCTGGTCGTGCTGGACTTCATCGGTAACCATCAGGGCTTTCTCAACAAGCCGCAGGCACTCTTCGACGTCGGTTCGCGCTACCGGGACCTCGCTGCCTTTGCACGCCAGGCGCGCGACGGACAACTGAAACTCCCGCCGGGCTGCTACGCCAACTACGATCTGACGATCATCGAATTCCTGATCCGGCTCCAGGGTCGGGGGCCGGAAACCGACTATCAGGCGCTCAAGGAATCATTGGGCCGCCGCCCGACACTGACCGAGTTCTACCGCAGCGGATCGAACGTACCGGATCTCCGTCGCCGCCATCGGCACTGGTGGGCGCTCGTCGACAGCCAGGCGGACCTGACAGCCGCTGAGACCGATTGCCTGACGCGCCACGCGGACTTTCTGCACGAGGTGGAAACCACGGCTATGACCAAATCATTCAAGGCCGTCCTGTTGGAATCCATGCTCGAACTCGACGGCTTCCGTAACCCGCCGCGCATCGAAGACCTGGCCGCCAAGGCGCTGGATGTCTTCCGGCGCCGCCGCCGATTCATCGCGGACATCCGCGACGATCTGCGCGACCTCGATGGAATCGAACCCGGCAAATGGCTTGGCTATTGGAACGACAACCCGATCACTGCCTGGACCGGGGGCAATCGGGGTGCGGAAGCGAAGCGCTGGTTCGAAGTCCGCGACGGTCGATTCCAGCCAATGTTTATGGTGACCGATGATGAGCACGACGCCTTTCAGGCAATGGTGCAGGAGTTGGTCGATTATCGCCTGGCGACCTATGGGTCCCGCCTGCCCACCCCCGAGCCATCGACTAAAGAAGAGCCCGTCGAGCAGTCCGCCGCGATCCTCCCCTTTCGCAAGCGCACCCCCGAACCGGCAGCGTTCGATGAAATCCCGTATTTCCCGGACCTCCGAATCGCCTGCGGCCACTTCCGCAGCGGCCGGACCGACGCGGATGCATCCTGCCGAATAGGTCCAGGCTTCGGCCGCCTCGACCCCGCCCGTCATTTCGTCGCCCGTGCAGTCGGCAACTCAATGAACGGCGGCAAGCAGCCGGTGCAGGACGGGGACTATCTGCTGCTGGAGTTGATCGACCCCACCAAAGCCGGCTCGATTACCGGGAACATCATGGTCATCGAGCGTCAAGGGATGGACGGCGAGGATCAATATCTGCTGCGCGTCGTCCACAAGAGCCCGGAGGGGCGTTATATCCTCAAGGCCGCGAATCCCGATTATCCAGACTACGAGGCTGATGAGGGGATGCGCACATTGGCGCGGCTGAGGGATGTGCTGACCGCTGAAGACATCGTAGTGCTCTGAGAATAGCTGTCGCTACGTGCGGGGCGGCGACCTGACCAGATGCAGATTTAGACAGGTTTCAGTCTCGCGAAACCCCTGGAGCCGCGTTGAGGACCAAGTATACTTCGCAATCGACGGTTGCATGTCTTGAAGGATTCCCAATGAATGCGTCGCACCCCAATCCACCCGACCTTCCGGCTGACAAAACTCAACCCCCATCGGCGGCTAAACCTCGCCGCTCCGCCTTCGACGCACTGGGCTTCCGCAAGACCATCGCCGAACTCCAGGAGGAAATCCGCGTGCTTTACAACGCGGACAACGTACCCTGGATCATCGGTTACTCCGGCGGAAAGGACTCCACCGCCACCTTGCAACTGATCTGGACGGCCATCGCTGCCCTGCCCCCCGACAGCAAGCGTAAGACCGTTCATGTGATTTCAACCGATACCCTGGTTGAGAACCCCATTGTCTCCGCCTGGGTGGGAAACTCCATCGAGGTCATGCGTAAGGCGGCTACTGAACAGGGCATACCGTTTGAGCCTCGACTGCTCAGACCCAAGCTGCGGGACCGCTACTGGGTCAACCTGATCGGTCGAGGCTATCCGGCACCGCGGCACAAATTCCGCTGGTGCACCGAACGGCTCAAGATTACGCCGGCGAACGAATTCATCCAAAGCGTCGTCTCGGTCAATGGCTCGACCATCCTCGCCCTGGGCACCCGCAAGGCCGAGAGCGCCCGTCGTGCGGCCAGCATGCGCAAGCACGAGAAGGGGCGTGAGCGCGACCGCCTCAGCCCCAATGCCACGCTCCCCGGCTCGCTGATCTACTCGCCGATCGAGGACTGGTCGAACGACGACGTTTGGTTCTACCTGATGCAGATCCGCAACCCCTGGGGCTACGACAACCGGGAACTGCTCGGCATGTACGCCGGGGCCTCCGCGGACGGCGAGTGCCCGCTGGTGGTGGATACCTCAACCCCGAGTTGCGGCGACTCGCGCCTCGGTTGTTGGGTCTGCACCCTGGTCGAGCAAGACAAGTCCATGGCCGCGATGATCCAGAACGATGAGGAAAAGGAATGGATGATGCCGCTGCTGGATCTACGCAACGCCCTGGACTTCCGCGGCGGCCCCGTCGACGCGCAGGGACACAGTGAAACCGACCGGCATCTGCGCGACTTTCGCCGTATGAGCGGTGCGGTCCAACTCATGAAAGACGGACGGCCGATCCCCGGCCCCTACACCCAAGAAGCGCGCGAAACCTGGCTCAGGAGACTCTTGCAAGCCCAGACCCGGATTCGCCGCCATGGCCCGCCGGAGGTCCGCAACCTCTTACTGATCGGCGCCGATGAACTCCAAGAGATTCGGCGTATCTGGGTCATCGAGAAACACGAGCTTGAGGACTCGCTACCCCGCATCTACCAGGAGGTCACGGGGGAACGGTATCCCGGTAGCGGCTTTGATGACACTCCCGCGCTCACGCCCGAGGACATGAACGACCTGCGCGCACTCTGCGGCGACGACACACTGCATTTCCAATTGACCCGAGAGCTCCTGAGCATCACCCGCCAGCAGCGCAACAGCGCCCGCCGGGTTGGCCTGAATCAGCGTATCGAACAGGCACTCAGGCGCCATTTCTATGATGACCCCGAGGATGCGCTGCAACGTGCGCGGAAGATGGCCGCAGACCGCAAGACCGTCGCAGAGCGGCATCAGCAAACGCAGTGAATCCTCCACGCATGGACGATGGACGGTTCTTGGCGGATACTCTCAACTCAACGCACAGACCATAGACCAAAGTCCCGTCGAAGCAATCGTCAGCGATCCCGAACGCAACTTCTGAGAACGCCATGCCTCTGACCACATTCATCGAATTCCACGGACTCCAAGGCACCCAGGCAGGCCGCCCCCAATACGCGGCCGTGTGGTCCCTGAGTCTGCTGCTGCGGATGCTCGACGAATCGCTCACCCGCACCCTCGCTGACGCACCGAGCGACCACCGGCTCATCAAGGACCTGTCCGACCGTTTCGCCGCCGACCCCTCGCCGGTCTTCGACCAGCCGATTTTGCTTGGTGTTTGCGGTCCCATCGAGTTCCTGCCCAACGGGCTGAAACCCCGTTTCGGCGCTATCCGCATGGACCCCACCAACCAGATCGCAGTCCTTGATGGCCTGCACCGCGTCGCCGCCCTGTCTCGCGCGGAAATCCCAGTGAAACGGCTCGCCGGTCTCAGCGTTCCGGTCATCATCACGCCGGTCGGCAGTCCTGCCGAGATCGCCGAACGGCGTGGCGCCATCACCAATCCGGTCAAAGTCGAGACCCGAAAACGCATCGATCTTCGACTGAAACGCGCGATCGATCGCGAGATTGCCAGGGACAGCATCGGGCTCTCCCCGTTTCTGCAGCGCGCCATCGACCTCAGCACCACTCGGTCCCTCCGCGCCAGTCGGCTCTTCCGCTTCACCGGTTTTGCCCGTGCCTGCCGCCCATTGCTCGCCGATCCGTGCGCGCCTGCGGCGCAACCCGCCGCGGAGTTACTGGCCGCCTGGTGGCAATACCTCGGAGACCTACTGCCGCCCTGGCGTCGCTTCGCCGCCAAGCTGATCACCGCGCCAGAACTACGGGAGCGAACCGTGCTTGGGAACTACAGCGTACTGGCCGGGCTGGCGTTACTCGGCGAACGCTTATTGTTTGAATCACCGAACGACTGGAAGCGTCGTGTCGCCCCTTTGGCGGACTTGGACTGGCAGAGTAACAACCCCCGGTGGCAGGAAAACCTGGCCCTCGAAGGCAGGAAGGCCAACGGAAACGAATCAACGCATGCGGCCTTGCGGTGGATGCTCGCGGCTTGCGTTCCGAGGGAGAGTCGCCATACCAAGGCGGCGCCCTGAGAGCGGCCCGCTCGGCTAGGCAGGATTTTGAGCAAGGGAACCAGACGATGACAACCCCCGCGACCTGGCTCAACCGTCTCGCCAACCTCAACGTCGCCCGGACCGAGCGGCGCGGCCTCGCGCCCCATAAGCCGCTGCTGCTCCTGACGATCATCGACATGATCGAGGAACGCAAGATCACCGATCCCTGGATCAGCTACTCGCCCGAGTTGTTTTTCCGGTTCAGTTGTTACTGGCAGATCGTCTATGAGCGGCAACTCAACCGTCCAGAGATGCGACTGCCGTTCCACGCCTTGGGCGGACACCGGGACCGCATCTGGGAACGATTCACGGAAGACCGGCAACCCTCACGGTCAAGGGAGACCACCATGCTATGTCACATGGACGAATCGCTCTGGGAAGCACTGCAAGACCCAAACTTCCGCCGCGCCGCCCGCGTCCAACTGGTTGCCGCCTACTTCGACGCCAAAGAACAGATCGCACTCTGCGTTAGACTCGAGATCCCCGAACCGACAACCGAGGCCGTCGCGACCATCAAGCGCGACGCCGCCGAGTACAAGAAGAGTCTCACCAAGGGCCGGACCGCCAGATTCCGTAGCGATGTGCTCATTGGCTATCAATTTACCTGCGCCCTCACCGGCTACCGGATCAATACCGGCGGCGAGTACCTGGTTGAGGCCGCACACATTCATCGACATTCAGAAAGTGGAGACAATGACCCGCGCAATGGCCTCGCCTTGACTCCGGATGCCCATTGGATGTTTGATCGGGGTCTATGGACGGTGGATTACCAGGACGGCGCTTACGTGGTGCGAGTCGCGGTGGGCAAGTTCCGAGAAGAGTCGCCAATCGGCCGGAGCCTGATGCAGCACAATGGCGGACCGCTCTATCTATCCGGCACGCAAGAGTTGCGGCCCGACCCCAGGCGCCTCGCTTGGCACCGAAGCAGCGTGTTCGTTGGTTTGCGATCACTCGGGATCGAGTGAAAGCGACCGAGTGTCCGGCGAGATTCGTATACTGCCTCCGGGACTCATTGCAGTATTAAGTACGTCGCCAAGTTCGCGTTCAAGCGCTTCCATTAAAACCCTATCCCTCTGGCTAACAGCATTTAGATACTGCGAAAACACAAATGGCAGATTTCGATCGTCAAGCAAAGGAATTCGCAAGCCAAGAACTGCTCTTAGTGTCAGATATTTCGCGCCCATTCCTTTTTCAAGTACCGCCTGGGTTTCTGGCAACGCCAGAACCGCCCTGGCGAGCAACAATAACCGAACGTCAGAAACCATGCCATAGGGACGAATGATAAATACGCAATCCGAACACTCGACGCCAATTCCGTTCACAACCAACCCTAGACTCTTAGAGCAACTCCGCCCTACACGTTGCAGCAAGAGATCACCAGACCTAACGCAGGATACCTTAGAGGTCGCTTGGATTAGCTGCCGCTCATGGCCCCACCAGAATCCATCCCTCCGATCGGTTGAATGCATTCCAAACCGCTTGCCCAGCGGAGATTGCAAAGTTCCCCTAATTACCTCTGCAACACTGCACAGCGGCACCCACTCAACCTCCGAGCGACATATCCTTCGCGTTTGTTCCACTCGCGCCGCACGGTATGATATATCAAGGCGACAATCCCCCGAACTCTTATCACTCACTTCAAGGCAAACGGTTCTCGTCAGCGATAGGTCTGTAAGCAAGATATTACTCGTGTACTCACCTTTAACGAAGGATAGTAGGAAAACTGGCCCCTCAACCTGGGAAAAAGCATAGCGCGGCAGTTCCTGTACCATTTCGATTTTGCCAAGCTCCATGAGATGCCTACGAAACCACAAGAAGGTCTCGCCCGAGATCAATGACGACGGCACTATAGCTACCATTCTGCCAGCACTTCTTAATAGTTTAATAGACCTTATCAAGAACGCCGCTTCGAGCGAAATACGAACAACTTCTCCGCAATACAATATCTCATCGCCTTGCTGTCGCCCATAGGAACTCTTATACCGAAACGGCGGGTTCACAACTACATAGTCGAAAAGCTCGCCGTATGAATCACAATTTGACGTGCCTGGATGCCATGTCAGGAAGTCAGTAGCAATAAATCTTGCTTGGACGGTAGAGGATCTATTCCTCCACTCCGACGACAGTGAAGAGATTCGTTCTTGGTCTATGTCTATTCCAATGAGCCTACCGGGATAGCAAGAGTGGTCCTTAATGCACCTGATAAGAGAGCCGTCGCCGACGGCAGGGTCCAATATTCGTCCACCAGCGAAGTTAAGACGTTCTATGGCCGCTTTCGCCACAACGTGGGGGGTTCGAAAGAAGCAGTACACGCTAGGCTTCGGCAACATCAAAAACATGCCACGAGCCCGCGCCCGTGCTTCGTCCTATGCCTCTCACCGGATGATCATAGATAAACCCAACGTCACAATGATTCGCCAGAAATAGTGCGAGCCCTATGCACTGTGGCTTAGTTCCGATCGGTGCAACAAACAATCTTTGGTCCGATGGCTTTTCCCCATAAATTCGCTCAAGGAGGCGAAAAGTAGTAGCCGCGTCATTCGCTCCACAATAATATAGCGACGAACCAATACCTCTTTCTCTCAGCAGGCGTGCATTGTTCGCGAACGAGTCGACTTCCCACCCGGGTTGAAACGCTGGCACTCCAAACACCGCGCTGGCAGTCCGCGGCTGTATCGGGAGTTGTTCAAAGGCCTGATCCAACCTCTCGCCCTCAAACCCCAAAAAGAACAAAACCGATTGGCTGCTTCCTTCATCAAGCATGTACGCGAAGCCCGGAACGGCTTGAAATCCGTTCGATTCGCGAGTTAGCGAAAAATCTCTGGCGTGTATAACGCGGCGATGCTCCTGCCTCTTGTAGCGCTGGGGTTCTACATATAGATAACACAGAGCACTCGAGCCGCAAGATAGCACTTCCTTCGTCGCGAGAACTAACTCAGTCGTGCCCAGTGTTGTTCCTTCAAGGAGCCAAGATGTCTTATGGTCCGACAGCCATTCAGAGAGTTCATCACACTCGAGTTTTTCACCATCCAGACTTAGGGAAATCGTCTCCGGCATATAAACTAGGTGATGCACCGCTATGCCCCGGTCGCGGAGAGCGGAAACCGCTTGCTCCCCTCTTTCATCGCATGGCATTCCAACGAATGCGGCTTTCGCGACACAATCGACAAGGCACATCGAGTCAGCGGTTTTCCTCGCGGAAATTTTCATGCGCCAGCGCTCAATCAAGGTGAGAGAACAGGCTTAGATTCAAAGACGCTGAACTAATTTCCCAGGACTCCAAGTATTTGTTCAGCAATTTCCGTTTAGTCTCGTAGGTTCCCTCTATTAAAATATGCAAGTCATGCGCCGAGATTTCAAGCTTCCGCTTCTTCCGATAAGTGATGCCAAAATATGGAGCATAAATGGGATTCAATACCCATTGTGATCGCTCTACTTGAAAAGATTCCTTCTTCTTCGTCTCCTCCTCCTCGAAAAGAACCGACCATTTCACCGCCTCGTTTAGAATTTCTTGGTTAGACGGATTAATGGGCGTGTTGCCGCCGATAGAGAAGTGACTGATCTCGGGTTCGCTTTGTGTTGGCCGACTGTGCGCCAAAGCGAAAAGAGACCCAAGTGCGAGCGTGAAGGTATGCAGCTTGTTCCCTTGTCGTCCAAACCCTCGAACCTCCTTGAGCAATGCGGCGCTTGCTTCCTTCGCCGCCGCCGCCTGCTGCTCGATCGGAATCGAGATAGGGACCAAACCGTTGTTGGGTTGCGCTCTTTTCATTGACGTATAGCACAACTCCAAGAAGTGCCTCAGATTTCCGCGCGCAAGATAGATAAAGGAATCAAATCCAGCGTAGACCGGGCAGGTCCGATGCTTACCTGAATATAGCAGCAAGACTTGACCAATAAAATTGTTATGAATCCAATTTGTACTACCTGTAAAGCGATTTGTCTCTCCTCGTTCGAGTTTCTTGATTTCCTCCAAAATCACTTCCGGACGATTTCTCCGTCGCGAAATAATGCAGGGACACACAATGGACGCCTTCTTTTGGGTTTCCAAGAGAAAGCAGCTAGCATCCAACTTGGAGCCTGATCTGCGCAACGCTAAATCCAGAGAATCGCGAAGATGACCGAAAATCTGATCGTCGGCGAACACCGTACCTGCGAGTTGATCATCGGATAATCCCGGCAGCATCTGACGGGCCGCAGCTAAAAGACGATCGTGGTACTGACGATTCTTGCGTTCATCGATGCGTGCCGGGTCTTGCAAGCAACTCACGTCCAAGAACGGCAGATCATATCCGGCACGCGACAGCCGCAGAAATAGAATCTCCGCGGCAAAAATATCGAACGAGTGCTCATGTAAGCATTTGTCGAGATCGATATCACGATAGTCGGCGATATTGGTTATCTCCTGCCCCCCTTGGGTTTGTCGTGTCCTCATTCCATTGCGCTTCATTGCCACATGAAAGAGTAGAGGCGGTTCGCCATGCTTGAGATAAGTATTTATTATACGCTGTTGATATTCGAGTAGATTTTCATATTCATCAACTTTAGTGGACCCGATGTCCAGGACAGTTTTCCCCCGAATTTAAGCTATCGTGCCCACGTTCATCGCAGCGGTTTGGCGCTGCCCCAGCCACGGCGGAGCGGTCGTTAACCCAAGTTTAACACCTCAGATTATTTCTCTCTTAAGATCATCCGCTTACAGCGGAAAAAATCGCTCAGTGGCACTACATTCGTAAAATTCTGTGAAACCGGACGGTTCAGACAAGCATTTTTT
>Ga0247844_1007619_pt1 | contig 12167 bp, 10 predicted proteins | sample LaCtaG_FD_192421 | JGI IMG/M metagenome (GOLD analysis project Ga0247844, IMG submission 192421) | Freshwater microbial communities from meromictic Lake La Cruz, Castile-La Mancha, Spain - LaCruzMarch201714.5m_1 | ecosystem: Environmental > Aquatic > Freshwater > Lake | place: Spain: Castile-La...
AGCGAACGGACCAAACATTTTTTCCATCAAATAATTTATTTAAAGAATCACAACTTGTTCCACGAACAATTGAAGTAATTTTATCAGCGCAATAATCATCTGAGAAAAGTTCTACGGCATCGCCTCTTCGTCTTGATCCATCATTTTCGTAGGTAGCATATACCGCTTCTTGAAATCCATTGCATAGTGGTGCAGAAAATTGTTTATCAGGTGTGTTAATACATTGAGAATCTATTTTTACTGACCATACGTTAATACCTCTAAGTGAATTTCCTAATGCGTCGCAGTTAACTCCTGGATCAATTGTGGTTATTTTTTCACTACAGTAATCGTCTTTATAAATCTGTAAATCGTTTTGACGCGGTTTTTGTGAACTAGCAAGTTCAACAAGCGGAGCGCAGATATTTTTAAAGGATGTATCTGGTGTATTGACACATTGTCCATTAATAGAGAGTGACCAAACATTACTATTTCCAAATATGCCAGAAAGACTTGCACAGCTATCATAGGCTTTTAGTTCAGTTAGAATTTCTCCGCAGTAATCATCTCTATAAGCAAGGACACGGTTTCGTTCAAAGCTAGAGTGTCTTGGCCAAGTTGGTGTTGGAGGCGGAGTAATAATGATCACCGGACCATTAGGCTCAATAACAGCTAAAGCAGAATTTAAAAGATTATTTACATAATCCTTATCCGCAAGTGTTAGATTTGAAATTTTTCCTATTCTTGAAAGCAGACTTAGTCTTTCTATTTTTTCTGAAATGGAAAGATCAAAATTTGATCTTGGACCAGGTTGTTGGGCCATTAAATGAGTTGTTAGTAAAGCGCATAATAAAAGAATTTTTTTCACTTTTTTCTCCTGTTAGAGTGAATACTGTCAATTCTTTAACAAAAAGAAATCTACTCGTCTCTATTAATTTGGATAAATTGCTTTTTAAGTAATTTTTTTATGAACGCAATTGAGAACTTTCTAAAAGAAAAATTTAAAACTTTTCATCATGAAGAGAGTTCCACCAATGACGGGAAATTTTTCCTTTAAAAAAAGTTTCCATTTTTGGTGCCTTGGCCATCCACTAGCAATGAGAAATTTACAAAAAAAACAGGTTGATAAAAAGATACTTGCAAATATTAGAATAAAAAAGAGTGGATTTATTTGATAGAAAATAGGGTTTGAAATTTTTTGACCCACTATTCCAAACCAAAAGAGATAGGGGTTAGGGTTTTTTGCATGAGTAAGCATGCCTTTGATAAAGGCAGAATCATTATTTTCCATTAAATGAATTTTAACTTCCTTTTTAAAATCGATTAGCCCCCACATTTTTAGTCCAAGATAAAAGAAACAGAGTGAAAAGATTAAACCTAAATAAGGAGAGCTCATTTTTACTGCGGCCTGTCCAAGAAAAAAAGTGATCGCAATGATAACAAGATCTATAAGTAAACCACCAAGAGCTACTTGTTTTTTTTCTTTAAAATGTAATTGATTAATCATTAGGACCGTATGAGGTGAGGGGATAATTCCTGCAATAAGTCCCATTTGAATAGCAAAATAAATAATTTCATGGTTTGTATGATTCATTTCATATATTTAACTAATTTGTTGATTTGTTGCTAGAAGTCACAGGAACTATTAGGTATTCCTCTAAGGAATAGAGAAATGTGAATGATGAATTTTTTTAACCATTATTTTTTGATGAGTAGTCTGAAGATCAAGTTTTTAAATAATAAATAATAAATAATAAATAATAAATGATGCTCTCCTTTGGCTTTGTTGTATAATCTTTCCATGGCCATTTCTAGTTTTTTTGCTCTTCTTGATGATATTGCCACAGTAATGGACGATGTGGCCGTGCTTTCAAAAGTAGCGGCACAAAAAACCAGTGCAGTTCTCGGTGATGATTTAGCACTCAATTCCCAACAATTAATTGGCCTATCAGCGAGTCGGGAAATTCCGGTGGTTTTGGCAGTGGCACGAGGATCACTTTTAAATAAAATAATCATCGTTCCACTTGCCCTATTGATTAGCGCCATTTTACCCTGGCTAGTTTTACCTCTACTGATGATCGGTGGCATTTATCTTTGTTTTGAAGGGGCAGAAAAAGTTCTTCATGGATTTTTTTCCCGGTGGAATAAAAAAGAAGCTGATAAATCTCACGAAAAACATTTAGAAAACATATTAAAAACCCCCGAAGAACTCCTGCTTTTTGAGAGAGACAAAATTAAGGGTGCTATTAGGACAGATTTTATTTTATCGGCCGAAATTATTGTTATTTCCCTAGGTATAGTAGCTAGCTATCCACTTCTAACTAGGTGTTTAGTTTTATCGGGCATTTCCATTTTCATGACTGTTGGTGTCTATGGATTAGTGGCCTTCATTGTTAAACTTGATGATCTAGGATTATATTTTCTTAATAAATCAAATCCTAGATTAAAATTTAAATGGCTTGGGAAATTTCTTTTATTTTTTGCACCCAATTTGATGAAATTTTTATCCATTGCAGGAACTATTGCCATGTTTCTAGTGGGTGGCGGAATTGTCCTTCACGGACTTCCTTTTATCCATCATTTTATTGATGGTTTTTTTGCTAGTAACTTAATTTTAAAAAATTTATTCCAACTTATTTGTGAAGGTCTATTGGGGTTTTCTATAGGGACTTTTTTTGTGGGAATACTTCATTTTGTTAAGTCTTATTTTTTGACAACTAATTCTTTGGAAAAATAGGGTTCACTCTTAAGTCCTAATGATTTCACCTCAATAGATAATGCACCATCTTCATTACTTGATTTGATGACTAAAAAATTAAAAGCGATTGTATAGGCACCCTCTAGTCTCATGGGATTATCCCAACCTGTTCCCGTGTATGAATGCATGGAGCTCGATGTGAATTCATAGGTTTCATAGCCAATTCTATCCATCGGTATTTTCATAATTTCAGAAAGGTGGACATCGCCAGATCCAAATACAACTGGAGCATTTATCTTTTCTAATTGTTTTAAAAAAGTCACAAATTCTGCACTATGATTTTGTTCAAATGCTTCCTTAAAAGAGAGTGCTGTTCCATTAAAAAACTGGTTTCCATTAAAAATCCATGATGGGTTATTGTCAGTAGCTAGTTCTTCCAATAGCCAATCATGTTGTTCCTTGCCCCAATGACCATAGGGTTCTGACTCAGTTTGATTTTTATTAGGTTGTCGAAAGGAGCGATCGTCCATAAAGAAAAATTTTTGTCCAAAGGCCTTTAAGACGCTGGATACCCCTTTTGGTCCTTGTTTCCAAGAATTTTTCAGTTCAATACCGCCAAAAATTCCACGAAATAATTTACCGGCCTCAACTCGTGATATAAAATTTCGATCTCCGTCATTTGTTCCATAATCGTGATCATCCCAGAGGGCAAACACCGGCACTAGATTTTTCCAGTGATAAAGTGGAATTCGTTTAAAGCTATCCACGTATCGTTGCCATAGATCTAGGTTATTGGCCTTTTGCCTTTCGACAAATTCAAAAGAATCCACGTAAACAATATCTCCAGAGAGAATGAGAAAATCCATATTCTCATTTTCAAGTCTATTCCACATGGGATCTATGGATTGATTAAATCTGTTGTCGTCAGACATGCAAGATAGAAGCGCAAAATTTGGAACTTTTTTTGAGAGATCAAGGGTGCGAAATTGTCTTTTATCAACAGTGGTTTTTCCATCTTTAACGGATAATGTATAGATCCTTTTAATGTCTAGATTAGTTATTTTTAATTTATCTATGTGATAAAAAAGTGGGCCTTCTATTCTTTCATAGGGCTTTGCAGTTTGCAATTTTCCATTCTCATCTATAATTTCGTAGGTATATTTTTTGAGCCTTGGTACAAATAGATTGATTAGTGTTTCTGTATCAGATGTGGGTCCTTGAACTATAGACAAATAACCTTGATTAAAATTTGTATTAATCATTTTTTTATTTTCTGGTAGGTCTAAATTTTTTGATTCGATGAATTCTTGGGTTATTCCAGGTAGCGAGAAAAAAAGTGACGTTGATCCAAAAAATTTTAATATTCCACGACGAGAAAATGTAGACATGATTAACCTCTCGCAAATAAATATTTCAGTTTAAATTATCGTTTTATTTTTTAATATGTAAACTGTGTTGAGGTTTGAAGAATGGATAAATGGAGAGTAAGATTATTTATTAGATTTGGTCTAAGATTTGTGTGATTCTATTATTTCTAAACTTACTTAATCTTAAAGGATATATAGATGAATTTTGAATATTATTTTGAGTATAAAGCGCTTGCTATAATGACACTTTTTTTTCTTTTTGCCTGGTTGCCATCTAGTATTGGAAAGTATCAATCATTTGGTGGGAAATGGCTGGCCTCTAATCGCGACCAGATTCCAAATAAGTCCTTAGCCCCCTGGGCACAAAGAGCTGAAAGGGCCTATGTAAATTTAAAGGATTATTTCCCTGCCTTTGCAGTGGCCATTATTATATTAGGAATAAATAATAAATTTAATTCTTATACGTCCTGGGCGGCGGGTCTTTATGTTCTTGGTAGAATAATGCATTTTTTGGCCTATACAATAGGTCATATCAATTTGCGTTTTATTTCCTATCTAACTGGGCTTATTGCTAATATCTATTTACTCATTCAAATATTTATTTAATTAGGCACTTAATCTTGTTCCTAATTTTATTGCTTCTTCAACGGCAGAATCTTTTTTGTTACTTTTATAAAATTCATTGATTTCTAAAGACTGCAGCGCTGCATGATATTCCTTTGAAGACATATCGAGATCATAATGGGGGATGTCACTATTCTGAAAATTGAAACCTGCGATTAAGGTTATTGAATAAAAGAGGAAAGTAATGATAATAAAAAATTGGTACATGCTTCCATCCTTGAAAGTATTATTTTCTTTTAATTAGTTCATGGGTTAGTTGAAATGGCCAAGTTTAATTTAGAAAATGGATGTTATTTTGAAAGATAAAGACTTTTAATCCAATCTAAAATTTCACTTTTTGTTCCTTGAAATTGGATAAGATTCTGTTGTTTTAATAAATTTCTTTGATAGATAACATCATAGTAATCTTTGAGAAGTATTGAGATCCACTCTTGGTGATGAGTTAATTTGTCGCCTTTTGCAAAGGCCTGTTGAATTTTATCTTGAAGATCCTTTGTGCGAAGTCCACCAAGGCGTCGACTAATTTTTTCCACAGCATGACTAAAAAAAGTAACATCCTTTTGGAGAACATAGTCTTTATAAATATTTGAAATTCTTTCTTCAATAGGCGTTTCTAAAAAAATAATGGGTGCTTGTCTCATCTCCTGATAAAAACGGTTAGGAATAATAATGCTACCAATATTAATTGATTCATCTTCAAGAAAAAAATGGGAGTATTTTTTCATTTTGAGAATTTCAAAAGCAAGTTGATTTTCAAATGTTACTTGAGTTGGTTGTTTCCCTCTATTTCCAAAGGCAGAACCTCTGTGATGGGCACATTCTTCTAAATCAATATGATTAGGAAAGAATTTTAAGAGACTAGTTTTACCAGTTCCAGTGAGTCCTCCAATTCGGTAAATAGGAGGAATAGGAGACTCATTTAAAAGTGAAAGAAAAAAATTTCTCATCCTTTTATATCCACCAGGAATTGGAGTTTTGTCATAACCACAATGACTAAGCCACTCACAGGTAATTTTTGAACGCAAGCCGCCGCGAAAACAAAAGATTTCAGTTTGAGGATTTTTTTTAATATTATCTTTCCATAATGTAATTCGATTTTCTTTTATTTTACCGGAAACTAACTGGTGCCCCAGCATAGTGGCAGCCTCCTTCCCACTACTTTTGTAACAGAGACCAATTTCATGGCGCTCTTCATTATTGATGATGGGCAAATTTATTGAATGAGGAATGATGCCTAGCTCAAATTCTACAGGAGATCTCACATCAATGAGGGGAGTATTATTAAGAAAAATTTTTTGCAGGTCAGTGTCATTCCACATGAAGGTAATGCTCATTTAAAGGATCTTTTGAAGTAATTTGTCCAATAATGGAAGTATGAGGAAAATGTAATGTCATTTCATCAAGAATTCTATTGGCACCTTTTGGATCAACTGCAAGAAGCAGTCCACCACTTGTCTGAGGATCATAAAGGGCAAGCTTGTGTTGAGAAGAAATTTGCTTTGATAGGATGGATGACACCTTTGTATACTCCTCATTACTTTTGTGGGCCTTAGTTAAATTCCCCATTTCAAGAGATTGCAAAGTCTTTAAAAAAAAGGGAATTTTTAGAGAAGTAATTTCAACATTTACTTTCGATGCTTTGGCCATTTGCATGCAGTGCCCTGCTAGACCAAATCCTGTGATATCAGTGGCACTATGAATATATTTGCAAGAATCAACACTTAGATAATTTATCACATTATTTAGCATTTTCATGGACTCAATTGCATCTTCAATTTCACTTTCAGTAAAAATATCTTTTTTTAATCCTGCACAAAGAGTACCAGTTCCAATCGGTTTTGTGAGAATTAAAATATCTCCAGGTCTTGCTCCCTTATTTTTCCAAACTTTTTCAGGATGTACGATTCCAGTTACTGATAAACCAAATTTTAATGTTTCATCATCAATAGAATGCCCACCTACTAGAGAAGCCTTTGCCTTGCTAATAATATCACTTGCACCCTGTAACACTTCTTGAATGATTTTGGGTTCGAGAGTGGCAAGAGGTGCAGCAAGAATGGCCATACAGGTTTTAGGAAGTCCACCCATGGCATAGACATCACTAAGTGAATTAGCAGCTGATACAGCTCCAAAATCGTAGGGAGAATTTAAAATGGGTGTAAAAAAATCCAGTGTTTGCACCAGTGCGATTTCGCTATTTAATTCGTAAATGGCAGCATCATCAAAAAGTGATCCATCCACGGTGATTCCCTCAATGAGAGGAGGAAAAGTTAGACCACTAAGAATTTCTTTTAAGATCATGGCGGGAACTTTTGCTGCACATCCTCCCTTTTTTACAGTTTGAGTTAATTTAATCATTTTTATATCTCATTTTTATTTTAGAACTTTAAAAAGGGTGTATTCAGGATTTTCATAGACAGTAGCAAAAAGCTCTTTTTGGTTTTTAAGTTCAATAGAATTATTTATTTTATAGTTTCTTTTTTCGACTTTTCCTAGAACGACATATTCAATGTGATATTTTCTTATAATATTTTGAATCTCAATTTTATCTTTACTTGTATACAATCTACTTAAATCAATAATTCTTTGATCACCATCTTGATTACTTAAGCCACGCTGTTGGGCATGATGTTTCCAACCTAATACTGTTGTAAGCCCAGTATGCATGGCAATTCGATTAGAATCAGAATAACAATCGCCATAGGCTTCAGCCACCACATGAGTACCGGTAATATTTTTATTAATCCAGTGAATAAAATCGTATTCTTCAGGATTGGCGAGTCGCAAATAATCTATTCCATCCAGGGTGGTTCTTAGTGCTGGATGACGTGGGTGATTAAACATAGATGCCATGGCCAGTAAGCAGGAAATGGCTGAAATAAAAAGTGGAAAATAAAATAATATTTTTTTTACATGTTTAATTTCATTAAAAGAATTCAATTGCAATGAACTCGTTTTACTATTGGAGAAAAAATATAAAATGAGTCCAATCGTTCCAAAAATAAAAATACTGAAAATGGGATAATGAAATTTAAAAATAGTATTTAAGCGATCCAAAAAACAGACCTGTTCCCAAAAAAGGATAGACCATGAAGCATAAATAAGTGCAAGGAAGAGAAAATTTGTTTCTTTATTTTTTGGATAAAAACATAAAAAAATGGAAAAAAGGGTGATGAAAAAAAAAATCGTGAGATAAATGGGGTAATTAAGAAGGGTGTGTCCTCTTGAAAAATAAATATAGAGAAACAAGAAAATGGGAAAAGACCATGTTAGTAGCATTAGGGATATTTTTTTAAGATCAAAGAAAAACATGTTTTTAGAGATGATGAGAACAAGTGAAGCAATGAGTGAAAACCAGATTAAGCCGTAGTGATTCATCAGTTGAAGAAGTGTATTCATTTCTTTTATATTTTCTTGGATAAAAATGTAGGGTTTTATTCCTCCAGATAAATCTTTTAAATAGATAAAAATCCATAAAAAAGTAAGAAACTGTAGGTGGATAAATTTTCCAATTAAATGAATATATTTTCCCCAATTTTTTTGCTCTTGAAAATAATAGGAAAAAAGAAGGATAAAAGCTGAAAATAGGGAATAAAAAATAAAATCCCATCCATTGATAAAGGCGAGGCACGCAGAGGAAAAGGATGTGACAAAAAATAATTTAACATTCATTTTCTTCGGAAAAAGGAGGGATTCCTTCCAGAACAAATAAATCGTGGCAAAAAAAATAATTGTATAGGGCAGAGAAAAAACATGGGCATGAACATCGGAAAAGAGAAATGACCATAGGGGGAATTCTACAAAACCAGGCTCTGCAAGAAGGCGCGATGTTTGCCAAAAAAGAGCAAAATCAAGTGGTAATTTATTAATCAGAAAAAGTTTTATGGGCGCTATATTGCAATAGAAAAGGGGAATAAGTGCACCGATAAAAGCTAGTTTTTTATTTTTAGTAAAGAGTATGAAAAAACCATAACTTGTAGTTGCTAAAAATGAGGCAATGGTAATGAGACTTAAATTAAAACCAATAAAAGATGGCAAGTTAATGAGTTTATGAAAAGAAGCCAGAAAAAAACTGGAGAAATAATAATATTTCATTAGAGTTCCACTTGCCCATGGATCTTCAGGTGGCAGTGGGAAAGTATTATTTCTTATAAAATAATTAAGAAAACTAAAATCCATGGGTTTTTCACTCCAAAAGATTTCAGGAGATCTAGAGCGTAAGATTGTGAAAAACGCAAAAACTAAAATAAATAATAATTCGGTTTTTATAATATGTTGATTGATAGATTTTAAATTTGAAAGAAAGTTCAATTTAAAATAAAAGTTGGCGGCAGTTGTAATTGCGGCAAGTGAAAGCCAAATAAGACAAATTGAAAATCGGTTAAAATAGATGAGATTAAGTCGCACAAAAAACCAAATAATAATGACAAAAAATGTGGGACCTAAAACTTTATTAAAGGCATAACCTTGATCAGGTAATTGTTTAAGGCAGGAGCATATTATGGGAAAAGTAATAAGTTGAGTTATATAGAAAATGAAAATCCAACAGATAATCCAATACAGTGAATCTTCATATTGATTGAGATTTGCATTTTCTAGAAGGACTTCAGAATAGTGACTATTTGAAGAAAAATGTTGAGTGACTAGAGATTTTATTTTTTCAGGTGGCAATTTTCCACTATTTTGAAAGATACTCACTTTAGGTGCATCGTAAACAGATAGGGTCTCATCTGCCTGTTGAAAATCTAGTTTGAAAAAAAGAAATTTAAATTCAGGTTTAATGGTTTTAACTAACTTATATCCAAGCTCTCCAGAAAATAGTTTGAGTACAAAATTTTGGGGCAATTTCTCCTGATCTCCAGTTGAAACATAGGAATCAAAAATTTTATGACTTGGAAAAACAATATAGGAATTTTCTGAAAGTTTTTGAGAAATGGATTCCCAGTTTTTTGTTTCTCTAGCATCATAAATGGGGAGAACATCTACAAGGAAATTTTTATTAAAAGAATAATTTGCAGGAAGCCAATCATCCCAATGTGGCCGAAGGACTTTGCTATCACTTTCGATATTTTTTCCCATCCAAAGGGCTGCAGTAATTGAACTGTGTTCTTCAGTAAAAATATTAAAGTAAGAACATAGATAGAAAAATGGTTGGATAAAGCTGATAATAAATAGGGAAAGTATGACCTTTTTTCTTATGGGTAAAGTGAGATTTTTCTCTGAGATTATTTTGATCAATGCTTGCAATCCAAGGGCGCTCAAAATCATGATTCCAGGGTAAAGTGTTAATAAATATCTTGGAAATTTTACCTGAAAACTACCAATGACAATAAATGAAGCAATCATCCAAATAAAAAAGATGAGAACACTTGGAGAATTTCGCCACAGGTTTTTATGAAAGAAAAGTGATAGACCACCAATCAAACTAAGGAGAAATATAATGGGACCAAGTGTATATAAAAACATTTGTTTCAGGCAATAGAGGTAAGGAGTTGTTCCAATATATTGCAATGTGTATGGTGGAACATATTCACCACGTACCATGGCTCCTTCTCTTAAGACATCAGTGATATAAAGCGAGTAATGAGCAATGGCATGGGGTTGAAGTGCGCAAATAAGTATTATGGAAAAAAATGAAAATGTTAGAAGAAAAATAATAAAAGATTTTAGATGAATTTTTTTTTGGTGTAGTAAATAGATTGGAATTCCTAATATAAAAATTCCCATTGAAAGTGCACTAACCTTACAGGAAAATCCAAGTGCGAAAAAACAGGAAGCTAGAAGAACATTATTAATGTTTTGACGTTCCATAAAATGAAAAAAATTGAGTATGGAAAGCAAAAGAAAAAAAGTTAAATAAATATCAACAGTATAAAAATGTGAATTTTGAAAAAAAAACCAATTAAAAAATAATAAGAAACTTGGAACCATCGCCCATTTTAGAGATTTAAAAAAAAATTGTGATAAGTAATACAGAACTACAATACATCCACTTCCAATAATTCCACTAAAAGTTCGACCGACTAAAAAAAGTTCATCATATCCAATGGGAAAACCAATTTTAGTAATCCCCTCCTTGAGAAAAAAAAGGAAATAAAAGGGGACACTGCCATAGGAAAATGTAATAGGCTTCATCTCAAGCCAATTCCATTTCATAGACATCACTGACATCATGATCAATCTCTCATCTGGATGAGCTCCGACTCCATGATAAATAGTTATAAAATGTAAAATAAAAGCAAGGAGTGCCAAAAGATAAACAATTAAAGTAGGTTTTTGTAATATTTTAAATGAATGAAGCATGAGAAAAATTATCCCGAACTAAACTTAAGATGTCTAAACTAAAAATTCATTTTTTTAAATAGTGATTCTGGAATCATTTTTATAATGAGCATAATCCATTTCCAAAAATTGGGTATATAGATAATATCAGATTTCTTTTTAATGGCCCAAAGTATGAGTTTTGCTGCGTAAGTTGGTGAGCAAATAAAAAATCGCTTCGCTAGGTCTTTAGTCATGGGAGAATCCACAAAACCTAATTTTATATCCGTGACACTAATATGAAATGGATAAAGTCTATTTCTTAGTCCCTGAAGATAAATTGATAATGCTCCTTTACTTACACCGTAGGAATAATTTGATTGTCTTCCTCGATCTCCAGCAACGGATGTAATAACACCAATCTGTCCCCATCCTTGTTTTTGAAAATGCTGTGTGCAGTAATGTAAATACGAGGTCACGGATAAAAAATTAATTTCCCATTGATTTTTGAGTTCCAGCCAATTTTCATGACACTTTTTTTGATCTGTCATTGAGCCATAGGCAACAAAAACTAAATCTAGTCCGCCTAATGTTTTCAGAGCATCTTGAATTAATTCCTCATGCTCATCAAAATGTTGAACATTGAATCTTTTAATCGTCATTTTTTGATCAATTTTATTTTGGGTATTTTGTATTTGATTCTTAAGTTTTTCAGCAAAAATCTCTAGTTTTTCTTGAGATCTTGCAACCAGATATAGATCAACTTTTTCTTTTGCTAAAAGTTCAATGACTTTCATGGCCACAGTGGATGTGGCTCCTAGGACTAATACTTTTTTCAAGCAAGGATCCTTTTATATAAATCGGATTGAAATTGTGGATCAATAAATCTTGAAAAGTGATTCCAATCACAGCTTAGAAGTTTTAGAAAATGGCTTGAGTCCATAAAGGAATCCTTAGATGGATTGAGGGCACCATTAGCTTGCTTTATGATTTCATTTAATTCTAAGAACATGGAATGTGTTTTAGCGCCTTCATTTTTAAAATCAAGAGAGAGAGTTATGCCTGGTCTTGCAAATCTTAAATGTCCTCTAGAGGGAATTGATCCAAAAGTTTTTAAGACACTTATAAAAGAAGTATGATGATATTTTTTGATCACTGTAGATATTTCTTTTAGAACAAGCTCGCAATGAGTAAGGGGAATCACTGATTGATGTTGATAGAACCCCTTTTACCATAGA
>Ga0247844_1007623_pt1 | contig 12160 bp, 9 predicted proteins | sample LaCtaG_FD_192421 | JGI IMG/M metagenome (GOLD analysis project Ga0247844, IMG submission 192421) | Freshwater microbial communities from meromictic Lake La Cruz, Castile-La Mancha, Spain - LaCruzMarch201714.5m_1 | ecosystem: Environmental > Aquatic > Freshwater > Lake | place: Spain: Castile-La...
TGTTTGAACGGATTCCTTAGACCGAAAACGAATGGGAGACTGGATTCCAGATGGGTAGTCGTGTATCTCTCGGTAGAAGATGAACACGAATGGCCGCGCGAAATTTTACCGCTCAAAACGGTTTTGGGTGATCGCAGTCGTGGCCGCAGGACTGGTTGTGCTCGGCCAAGGCGCGTTCCTGTCGTTTGCAGCGCGCCAATTGGTCGAGGTGGCGCTGGCTCGGCAGGGATTGGCCTTTCAAGCTACCTCCCTCCGTGCGGGTGCCTTCGCTCCTGTAGTGATTGAAGATGTTTCGATTCGCCCCTTGCAGCCCGATGTGGGCGGTGCGCTCGTCAATGCGGCGCGCGTGGAGGTGCTGTGGAACGGGTTGGGGAGTCTTTTCTCTGGTAGGGAAAATTGGATTCGCTCCCTCTCTGTCGATGGAATGAATGTGCTTCTGGATTCGCAGCGTCTGGATATCGCAGCTTCAAGATCCGAGGTGGGGTTGGTGGATGCGGCATCGCTCATTGGTCTTTTTGCGCCGGGTGGAGCGTGGCCGGATGTGATCGAAATTCGTAACGGTCGAGGCGAAATTCTGGGCGAAAATTTCCGCCATGTTTTCGAGGGGGTGAACCTCTTGCTCAATTCCCAAGCCCACGGTCGCCTGCGTGTCGAAACAGTCAGTGTCCAAGTCGGCGCTTTCAACAAGGTATTCGGCCCTTTCTTGGCGCCCACCACTTGGGATCGGGGTGATGCCAGCTTAGCCGGTCTCGATTTGCTGCCGGGAGTGACACTCACCGATATGTCGCTGCGCCCCGGGACCCGCTCTGGGCCATCGCTTTCTTTCAGCGCCCGTGTGTTCGGCGGAGGATTGCGGGGCGATGTGAGCCTCGCCAAGGGGGGCCGTGGGAAGGCGTGGGACATTGCCGTGTTTGGTTCAAATATCGCGATGGATGGGATTCCCGCTCTCTTCGACCTTCCAGGGCAGGCGAGGGGGACGCTTGTGGAGGGCCGTTTCACCTTCCGCGGTGACACGGCGCGGCCAGCAGACGCCGAGGCCTCCCTGCGTGTGTTGGCGAAGGATTTTCGTTGGAATGAGCGCGGGTGGGACTCGCTTGAAATCGGAGCCAGTCTCATTCACCGCCGTCTTCTCGTTTCCAATTTCGACCTCCGTCAGAAAGAAAATAAAGTGACTGTGAACGGTGAAATCTCACTGGCCGAAGGGTGGTCCAAGATTTCCGAGTCTCCCTTCCTCGCAAATGTGCGGGCAAACATCCAAGAACTCGATTCCTTGGCTGGTCTCCTCGGGGGATCGCTCGGGAAGGCATCCGGCCAACTTACTGCGGAAGGCTCGCTGAGCGGGCGCCCGGGCTCGCTGGACGGATTTCTCGGGATTCGCGGGACTGGCATTGTTTACCATGCGATCCCTGTCGAGCGGATGAATCTCGAGATTTTATTCCGAAAAAAACAAATTGATTTAGTGGGTTGTCGGATGGTTTCGGGCAAGGACACGCTTCATGCAAAAGGCACCGTGGCACTCGCTGCTCCGCACGATTACTCAGCCGAGCTGCGCGCCAATCTCCAGGAGGCGGCCACCTATGTGCGTCCCTTTTATTCCGAAGGCGAGGGTGCCGTGTCTGGCGGCGCGATGGGTATCGAGTGGAAGGGGCAGGGGATGTCCGGTGCGCATTCGGGTGAATTCACCGTCGAACTCTCAAAATTCGCCTCCTCGCTCACTCCAGCCGGGCTGACTGGACGCTTCGCAGGGGCCTACTCACCCGAGAATTTGTATTTTTCGGACCTCGACCTTGAAAATGGAACGATGCACCTGAGAACGAGGGCGAATTTTTCGGCTTCAGGCCTGACTTTTGAGGGCGTTGAGTTGACCCTCGCTTCCAAGCCGCTGCTTTCGGGTTCGGCCTTTCTGCCCGTGGATGCTTTTGCCATCGCCCGCGGAGCGGATTGGAAAGCCGCCGTGCTGAAAAGCAATGACATGTATTTTCAGGCCAATACGCCGGCCGAGATCGACCTGCGTGACTTGCTCCGTCTTGCGGGTCAGGACTTGCCACTTGTGGGTTCCTTCAAAGTGCAGTTGGAGGGCTCGGGGCCTCCCTCCAAGCCTCATATCTCTGCTCAAATCAAGGGCCGTGCTGTCGCATTCGGCGGAGCGGATGTGCCCTCTTCCGCAGTTGCTATCGATCTGAAAACAAATGCAGGAGCGGCCGTCCTCGACGGGCGCATCGAGTCTGGCGGCATGGCTCCCGCAATTCTCAAGGCCTCATTCCCGCTTGGGCTCTATCAAGCGGCTGATGGAGCGCTGCGCTGGATCGACACCCAAGCGCCCTTTGATGCCGCGCTGGAAATGCCTCGTCTGGATTTGGCGTTGGCGCGTCCGATTCTTCCCTTCCTCAAGCGCCTCCGTGGCGAAATTTCTGGTCATGTCAAAGTGACCAACACGATCGAGACTCCAACCATCACTGGTGAGGCCGAGGTGCGATCTGCGAGTTTTGGCTTCGACGGCCTTGCATCTGGAGTCGAGCGCCTCCATGGAAAAATTGCTGTCGCCGACGGGCTCTTCCGTTTTCAAAATATTGAGGGAACAGTCCGCAAGGGGCGATTCGCCATGGAGGGAGGTTGCGAGTTCTTGGAACCTTGGAAGCCCAAGTGGAATCTCACTTGGCTCATGGATCAAGTGCCACTCGCGAGTCACTCTGCCGTGTCGCTCTTGGCAACGGGAACCCTCCAAGCCTCGGGGGACAGCACGAGCGGGATTTTATCTGGCGCTCTCGGGTTTGAGGGGTCCTCGGTGAGAGGCATATTTTCGCTTCAGCCATTGCTCTCCCAAAAATCGGTATCCGTTCCTGATTTCCGTGCCACCGCTGGAATTCTTTCCAACCTCACTCCCTCCACGGATTGGTTGCTGGATGTGAAAATCGATGGCGAATCCGGCGTGGAAGTGCTGGGAGGAAGGTTCAGTGCCTTCCTCATGCCGGATTTGCGATTGCTCGGAACAAGCGGTCAACCGTTGCCGGTCGGTCGCATCTCGCTTGTGAACCTCGATGCCTCAGGTTTTTTTATTGATTCTGGTGCTTTGTATTTTCTGCCCGATCAACCGTGGAATCCCTTCCTCCTCGTCGAGGCGGAAGGCTGGTTTGCTAACCAATCGATACGCGCTTTTGCCTTTGGGCCATTGAGCGAGTGTAAATGGATTCTTTCGACTGCTGAGGGTTTTCATGAGACTCCCCATGGCGCGTTTCTTGCCGTGGATCGGGGGCTCGCCTCCATCGCAATCGAGGGCATGCCGCCGGTGGATAAAAACCTCTACGAAGCTTCTGCCGGAGGACCTCAGTTTCCTGTGGGGTCGTATCTGGATGCCGACTCACTCTGGAGGCACGGGATCAAATTCAGCGAAAGTATGGACTCTGCTCTCGGCTCTGGAATCTTCGCGATGGATTCCTTCCGCTCGGGGTTTGAATGGCGGTTGGTGCCCGGTTTGTAGCTCGATTCAGGGGGTGCCCCGGATCAGCTCGATGAAGCGTCGGCCCGAGTCTGTGAGACGGGGTGATCCCTTCGAGCCTGCTATGATGCCTCTGGTCGCGGCATGGTAGGCGTAGGGCGTCTCCCGAACCCAATCCAGACGCGCTTCCAAGGGCGGTTGGTGAGCGGCGACGGCTTTCACGGGCACACCGTATTGCGTAAATGAAACCGTCCATCCTCGAGGCGTTGCTGGCTCGCCCTCTGGCACGAGCCAAGGGTAGTTGCGAATCATGGAAAGCTCCGGTGAGTCGGCGATGGTGATCTGGTAGGCGGGCTCTTGGTCGAGGATGTGCTTTTTGAGCGAGAAGGCGGGGTTTTTTGCCGACTCCAGAAGGATGCAGGAAGGGTCCAAGCCCACGAGATTGTATCCGTGGTAGATGCCGTGCTTATTGGGCGAACCGGAAAAGTAGCGTAGATACCAACTTTCGAAGCCCTCGTTCAAAAGAACCGCGATTTCCAGATGGAGGTGGGCTCTTTCCCGATTGATGCCGGCGCCGGTGTAGCCCATTCGGCCGATGATCGCACCTTGGCTGACCTCTTCGCCGGGTCTCGCCTGGATGGACCCAAGGTGCGCGTAGAGGGTATAAATCGGGCTTCCCTCGATGGTGTGGCGGATCACCACATAGCGCCCGTAGTTTGACGCCCCCGCTTCATGGTTGGTGTGGACGACTGTTCCAGCCGCGCAGGATTTCACATCGTCGAGCGGATTTCCTGAGGCATCACGGCGCACCGGGGCGATATCGATGCCCTCGTGGAGGCTGTTGTAAACAATTTCGGCTCCCGCGCGCTGCGGGCCGCGCACATACCCATAGGAACCGCCTTCCCAGGGCTTCGTTTCCACACCCTCGAAATTGCGATCCACATACATGTAGAAATTCTCGGGCCGATTATCCAAAAGAGCCTTGTTTTCCGTCGGCCAGTCAAAGAGTGCCGCGTGGAGCGGGGCGATGCCGGCCAAGAGGATGGTCAAGAACCGACGAATCATTGCTCGGGCACTTGTTTGGCCTGGCGGCGTGGCTTTTTGCCAAACTCCGACTCGTTCCCGATGAGGGGGAATTGTTTTTGGAGAAGTAGGATCTCCTCGCGCTGAATGCCACCTGGGACATAGAGGATACCGTCTTTTACGGCCTCGCTGATCTTCATGTTTGCCGCGACTCGGCCGTTGATAAGAATGATGGCTGTGCGCCCCTTTTCTTCGACGCTGAATTGATGGAGCTTGTTCGCTCCATGGGCATCGAGGCGGAAATACGCACCCGCCTGGCCGTCGTTTCCTGGAAAGGGATGGAAGGCTGTGATATCGCGCTCGCTGGTGACGGGGACATTACGCATGAAAATTTTCACTGGCGGGTTGTGGAGTTGCACCTCGCTGGAGAAGGACGGCCCATCGGTTGAGCTGCCCTCGCCATGCAGACGGATAGATAGGGTGGGGCTTTTTTTCGCGCCGGCATGAGCTTGCATAGTTGCGAAGAGCGCACAGAGAATCATGATGAGCCTGAGAGTTTTCATATTTCGAATGCCGACCCGCCTTGTGAGGTAGGAGCCTATGAGGATTGATAGGATTTGCAACTGCCTCATTGCTTGTTTACGGATAGTCGGATGAAGCTACTCGCTCTATTCCTCTGCCTCGTCTCCGTGCTTTTCGTCAGTGCTCAAGATGCTGCAACGCCCTTTGCCGAGCCTCCTCCTGATGAGTCCACACCATTTTTTGTCTCGGGCGGTGCGGCGCTTGAGGATGCGCTTTTGCTCGAGCAACGAAACTCCCCCGCGACGGGGTATCCCCGCATAAAAAAGAACGCGGATTCCGCCTTCGAGCAGATGCGCCGTTTTTTCAGCGGGTTGGCTCCAAAATTCAACCTCCTTCCCTCGGCCGCATCCGTGGACACGGCGACGCTTGTTGTGAGTCCCCAAGACCCAGTCTTGAAAAACCAGAGGGAACTGGCAGTGACCTACACGGTTCGTAACAATTCCAAGGAAATGACGCGGATGGAGTTCTCTAACGGTCAGAGAATTGAAATTCTCGCCAAGACACCATCGGGATCAGTGGTCGAACGCTGGTCGGATGATCGGAGCTTTGAAAAAGAGGAAGGCATCGTGGTCATTAATCCCCGGGAACGCATCGAGTATCAGGAAAAAATCTCTACCCGTGAATTGCGTCCAGGACAAACCTACACGGTTGAAGCTGCCCTAAAAACGCAACCGGACTACGTCACAAGCCAACCCGTAAATCCGAAGTAAAAAACAAACTCGCTTGCGTGAAAAATCTCTTTCCTTTCGGTATCGGTTTTTTGCTCCTTGCGGTGCCTCCACTCCACGCGCAAGAGCAAGAGAAAAAGCTCCTCGACCGAATCCAGCGTCCTGACATGCAACTCGCAAGCCCTCTGCAGGAGAAGCCCTTCTCAGGCGTCTCTGGTGTGGGAATGAAGACCTCCTCGTTCGCAAATAAAACCCACGGCACGGCTCAATCCGGCATGATCCGCGACTTTCCCAGCACCCGCTCATTTCTGGGAATCAAAAACCCTTGGTTCGGGCAGCGATCCTACAAAGCGAAGAGCGCCTTGCTCTCTTCGCGCTTGGGATTGGACATCTCGGAAACCTACGCGCTGAAATCCGCTGCGACGGATTCTTTCTCTGGGCTGACGAAAAAAGCTAACACCACGAAGCAGCCGGTCTCCACCAAGCCTTTCTGGGTTCAAGGTGAGGCCCAAGGCTCCCTGCAGCAGATTTCCGACAAGGTCAAAAAGCAAATGACGATTGACGATGTGCGTGAGTTGCTGAACAAACCCCGTTGAGCATTATTTGACATGTCCGATATCGATTTTCTCACCCGGGGTGCCGCCAAGGTTCTCAGCACCGAAGACCTCGCCGCAAAGCTGAAGCTCGGCCGCCCCCTCCGAATCAAGCTGGGAGTGGATCCCACGGCCCCGGATATTCATCTCGGCCACAGCATCGCCCTTTCAAAGCTGAGGGATTTTCAAGATGCCGGGCACGATGCGATCCTGATCATAGGCGACTTCACCGCCATGATTGGCGACCCGAGTGGACGCTCCGTGACCCGCCCGCAACTGACGCACGACCAGGTCATGTCGAATGCGAAAAGTTTTCAAGAACAGGCCTTCAAAATCCTCGATTGCGCGCGGGCCAGAATCGTCTTCAACGGTGAGTGGTTTGAAGGCATGAGCTTCGAGGAGGTCATCAAGCTGAACAGCCGCGTCACCCTTCAGCAGATGCTTGTTCGCGAGGATTTCCGCGACCGTCTTGATAAGGGCATACCGATCCGTGCCCATGAAATTCAATACCCCATCATGCAAGGCTGGGACTCCGTCATGATCAAAGCCGATGTCGAACTCGGCGGCACGGACCAACTTTTCAACATTATGGTCGGCCGGGATCTTCAGCGCGAGGAGGGCCTGCCGCAACAGGTGGCCATGGTCATGCCCATCCTGGAGGGATTAGATGGGCATCAGAAGATGAGTAAGAGCCTCGGCAACTATATCGCCCTCACGGACGCTCCCGGCGATATGTTCGGCAAAATCATGAGTATCAGCGATGAACTGATGCTGCGGTATTACGATGTTCTGCTTCACGAGGTGCCGCCCTCGGGCATGCACCCTATGGAGGCCAAGAAGGCGCTCGCACGCCGCATTACCAGCCGCTACCACAGCGAGGAGGCTGGTGGTAAGGCTCTTGAGGATTTCAATACCCGTTTTAGCGCACGCGACCTCGACTCGGCTGACCTCCCTGTTTTCGTCCCTGCCGGAGCGCGGGACTTTCCGAGTCTCGTCGTGGAAGCGTTTGCCACCTGTTTTCAATCGACCCGTTCACGCTCAGACGCCCGCCGCCTCATCGAGGGTGGGAGTGTGCAGTGGATGGGCGAAAAAATCACCGATCTCAAGGCACAGTTGCCTTCAGGCTCCGAAGGGGTTCTTAAGCTCGACAAGACCCGCGCCGTGCGTGTGAAAGCTTAGGATGCCTTGAGACCCAATTTCTATCGTCGCCGATTGACACCGAATTTCGGCTTGAGCTGGAAGGTCTTCCGTCGCCTTTTTTTGATTGGCGCCACAGCTCTCATTCTTTTCAAATTCATCGGCTGCGTTCAGGAAAATCTCGCATGGCAGGAAGCCACGCACCTGGCTGCGCTCGCCTCCGAGGATTTGGCCAATGATCAACGAGAGTTGGCGCGCGGCAATCTGAGCCTCGCTCTGGGCATGAGCCCGCGCCATGTCAAGGCGTCCAGATCCGCCGCTTACCTGGCCGACCTCGAGGGAGATTCACGGGCCGTGTCATACCACGAAACTATTCTTGCGACCCGCGACGCGGATGCGGATGACTGGCGCAGGGCGGCGCTCTCCGCTGCACGCTCTAAAAACGGCGACTTGGCACTGAAGTGGGCGGCGAAGTATTCCAAAATGACCGGGGATGCCTCATTTCCTCACCTGGTGCGCGCTGAACTCTACGCGGCCCAAGGAAATCGCGAGGAGCAGGAGCGTGAATTGCGCACAGCGCTTGCCGACCGCGAGTCCATCGAAACCCTGAACGCTCTCGTAGCCTTCCTTTTGGCCCAAAACGAAGATGTGTCTCTTCACTCAGCCGAGGCGGCGTCTCTTCTCCGGAGAATCAGTGCGATGGATTCCGGCCCTGCGGGTCTTGAAGCACTCCGCTTGGCACTGTCATCCGGCATCCTTGAACAAACCGAGCTTCAAGACTGGTTGAACGCCTACCGGTCGCATCCCGCTTCCAATCCCGCATCCACTCTATTCGTGGATGAGATCGAGTTGCGGCTCTTTCCCGATTCGCGCCAGCGTGTGTTTGACAGCGTCGTTTCCAGAGGGCGGAATCTTGCTCCCTCTGCCCGAGTGCCCTTGGCGCTCTGGTTGCTTCAGAATGATCAAGCGGCCTCTGTCTTGCCTCTTCTGCCGCTCGGCGATGCGATGCAAGACCCCTTAGCGTTTCAATGCTGGATCAACTCCGCCATCGCCATGAAGATGTGGGCTGAGGCCGACGACGCGCTCCTCCATGCCTCGAACCCGCTGCCGCCCTATCAGACCCAGGCCCTTCAAGCCACGATTGCTGGCATGCGTGGCGACTCCTCCAAGTCCGAAAAAATCTGGAGCGAAGTTCTGGCAAGCAACCGCACGCGGCCCGCTGTGCTACTCGAGCTTCTGACCAGCCTCACACGCGCAGGTGAGTGGAAAACCTTCTACGCGGAGTTGCCCGTCCTCCTGAACGACCCCAAGTGGGCCATCAAGACCGTCGAGACTCTCATACCTGCAGTCCGCCAGCATCGCGATTCCACCCTGATGCTGGAATTTTACCGCCGGACATTGAAAACCCGTTTTCTTGTGAGCGAGGCCCTCCCGATGGATCGTGCCGCCTACACCCGCCTCGTTCTTGGCGAGTCTGTTCCGCTTGAGGAGTTGGAGAATCGCACAAAAAACTATCCCGAGAACCCTGCCTTGCGCGTCACATATGCCCTCGGTCTTCTGAAGTCTGGCATGAAAGTGAAGGCCCTTTTTCAGTTGAAAGATGTCGAACCCCCAGTCCAGATTGCTGCTCTTCTACCCCACCAGAAAGCCGTCTACGCGGCCATCCTCGCTGCAAATGGCGAGGCCGAAGAGGCGCAGGCTCTCATCAAAACAATCTCCACCTTGAGTCTCACCCGCCAAGAGGAGGCTCTCCTCGAAGTGTCAAAAAACCCGGCAAAGTCCAATTGACGCCCCTGCTACCGGTATTCATGGTCTCCTCTCTATGAAATCGGAAAGGATTTTTGCATTTGTCATGGCGGGTGGAAGTGGAGAGAGGTTTTGGCCGATGAGCCGTCAGAGCACTCCCAAACACCTCTTGCGCCTCCTTGATGACAGGACGCTTCTTGAAACGACCGTGCGGAGGCTCGAAGGGCTTGTGCCTCTTCAAAACACCTTTGTTCTGACCAACACCGCGCAAATCGATTCCACCCTCGCTGCTGTGCCTTTTTTGCCTGTTCGGAACATCATTGCAGAACCCGCGAAGCGCGATACCGCTCCGGCCTGCGCCTTGGCGACAGCCATCGCCCGTGCATTGGATTCAGATGCTGTCTGCATCGTGTTGCCAGCAGATGCCATGATCCATGACAGTGCAAAATTTCGTGCCTGCTTGAGTGATGCTGCGGATCTCGCGGCAGCCGGTGATGCCATCGCGACGATCGGCGTCCCCCCAGCCTTTCCCGCAAGTGGCTATGGATACCTCGAAACCGCAGATGCGCTTCCACATGGCGCGCAAAGTAGCGCGATTCATACCCTGCGGCGCTTCGTGGAGAAGCCGGATATCGAGACGGCGGGCCAGTATCTTGCTGCTGGGAATTTTCTTTGGAACGCCGGTATCTTCGTCTGGCGCGCCTCGACATTCCTCGATGAGGCGCGCCGCCAACTTCCCCCGCTCGCCGACTTCATCGAGTCCATGCACACGATCGATGATCTGCCCACGCACCTCGCCAACCGCTTCTCATCCCTGCCAAAAATCTCCGTCGATTACGCAATCATGGAAAACGCCCGCAGCGTTGCCGCTGTGTTGGCGAACTTCGACTGGGACGATGTTGGAGCCTGGACGGCCCTCCCGGCGCACATCACGCCCGACGCCGATGGCAACTGCAAAAGCGGCCCTGTCGTCCATCATAGTGCCCACAACAACATCGCCGTTTCCAATGGCCGCCTCATCGCCCTCTGTGGTGTGGAGAATCTCGTCATCGTCGAAACCCCAGACGCCATCCTCGTCTGCCATAAAAACGCCGTCCAAGATGTCAAAGCGCTCCAACCACTACTCCCAGCAGAATTGAAATAGAAAGCGCGGGGGAAGGGCACTCGCGCTTCGATCTTTAGGCTCAAACACCATGATATGGAAGAAAAGCGTGTGGGACGCAAAAACCAAGGGGAGCATGGGCGTCCCGCCCGTGTTGACACTGATTTCCGTTTCAAATGCAGGCGGCTTTTTCCAAGCCGTCCCGCGAGGGCACGTGAAGGTTCTCCCGAAGGCGGGCGTAGTCCCCTGGACTTTTGGGCGGTTGGAAACCCCGCCGCTGCAAAAGTCCAAGAGCGTCCAGTTTCAGTATCAGAGCGCGATGTCGAACCGGTCGAGATTCATGACCTTGGTCCATGCCGCCACAAAATCCTTTACGAATTTTGCTTCGGAGTCGGCGGTAGCATAGACTTCCGCCAAGGCTCGCAGTTGCGAGTTTGAACCAAAGATGAGATCTACCCGCGTGCCATTCCATTTGAGATCGCCGGTTTTCCGGTCGCTTCCCTCGAAAAAGTCGGCGTCTTTTGAGACGGGTTTCCACTCCGTGGCCATGTCGAGCAGGTTGACAAAATAATCGTTCGTGAGAGTTCCCGGGCGTTTCGTGAAAACCCCGTGCCGTGAATTTTCAAAGTTCGCTCCCAAGGTGCGGAGGCCGCCTATGAGCACCGTCATTTCCGGTGCGGTGAGTGTGAGCAGTTGGGCTCTGTCGATAAGAAGTTCTTCGGCTGTGACAGAGAATTTCTTGCTCTGGTAGTTGCGGAAGCCGTCTGCGATGGGTTCAAGCACCGCGAAGGACTCGACATCCGTCTGCTCCTGAGCGGCGTCCGTGCGTCCCGGGTTGAAAGGCACCGTCACAGCGTGGCCGGCTTCTTTGGCTGCCTCTTCCACTCCAGCGCAGCCTGCGAGCACGATGATGTCTGCCAGAGAAACTTTTTTGCCGTTGGGCTGAATGCTGTTGAACTTGGCTTGGATGCCTCCCAGTGCATTGAGCACTTTCGCCAGACGAGTGGGTTCGTTGACCTCCCAATCCTTTTGGGGGGAGAGACGAATCCTGGCGCCGTTTGCGCCGCCTCGTTTGTCGGATCCACGGAATGTCGAGGCCGAGGCCCAGGCTGTGCTGACGAGTTCTGAAACGGTAAGACCGGAATCAAGGACTTGTTGCTTGAGCGAGGTTGCGTCCGCCTCGTTGATGAGCGGGTGGTCAGCAGCGGGGATCGGATCCTGCCAGATGAGTTCCTCCGCTGGCACATCGGCTCCAAAATAACGCGAGCGCGGTCCCATATCGCGGTGTGTGAGCTTGAACCAGGCGCGGGCAAAGGCGTCTGCAAATTGATCCGGATTCTCCAGAAAACGGCGCGATACTTTTTCGTAGGCTGGATCAAACCTCAGGGCGAGGTCGGTCGTCAGCATGGTCGGCAGGAGACGCTTCGCAGGATCGTAGGCGTGTGGGATGGTCGCTTCAGCGTCTTTTGCGACCCATTGGTGCGCCCCGGCGGGGCTTTTCGTGAGTTCCCACTCGTAGCCGAAGAGATTCTCAAAGTAATAATTGCTCCACTGCGTCGGCGCCTGCGTCCAGGTCACTTCCAAGCCGCTGGTGATGGCATCCTCCCCCTTGCCCGAGCGGAAGCTGCTCTTCCAGCCGAAGCCCTGCTCTTCGATCGGGGCGGACTCTGGCTCTGGGCCCACATGTTTGGCATCACCTGCGCCATGTGTTTTTCCAAAGGTGTGTCCGCCCGCGATGAGGGCGACGGTTTCCTCGTCGTTCATTGCCATGCGCCCGAATGTTTCACGGATGTCCCGCGCGGATGCGACTGGGTCGGGGTTGCCATTCGGGCCTTCAGGATTCACATAAATGAGCCCCATCTGCACGGCGGCA
>Ga0247844_1007625_pt1 | contig 12157 bp, 8 predicted proteins | sample LaCtaG_FD_192421 | JGI IMG/M metagenome (GOLD analysis project Ga0247844, IMG submission 192421) | Freshwater microbial communities from meromictic Lake La Cruz, Castile-La Mancha, Spain - LaCruzMarch201714.5m_1 | ecosystem: Environmental > Aquatic > Freshwater > Lake | place: Spain: Castile-La...
GTTGGCTGTCAGGTAGGTGCGCAGGTGGGCAATCTGTGCGGGTTCCAAGCTGGCGTTGTCGCCAAAGTGGTCGCTCAGGCCGTCAAGGATTTGCGACCAGACGGCTGCCTGCGCCAGACTTGGGTGATGGGGCGAATGGCAGGCTGCGCATTCCTTGGCGTAAACAGGGTCGAGGGTTGGTGGCGGAACGCCCGGCACCGGCTGATTTGATGCAAGGATGATCGCAGGCGCGAAGATGGCGGACAGGCCTACGAAAGCGAGCGCCGTGCGAATGGGTTTGGCGGCGACGGCGGGGGCCGCGTGCGCTCCGGGATGGACAGCTTTGCGGCCCGTCACCATGGCGCGGACGAGATTTTCCCGGGTGCGCAGGCTGTCGAAGATCACACCGGAAACGTGACCGGCAATGAGGGCGAGCAGGCCCCAGCCGAGCCAAGCGTGGATGTCTTTGGCCGCGCTGCCGGTGGCGTAGGAGACGACGGGGGCGAGCGGGCCTTCCTTCAGGCCGCCACCGAGCCAGAGGGTGCCGGTTGCCGTCAGGGCGAACAGGGCCGCGAGCAGGGCAACGATCATCATCGTGCCGACGGGGTTGTGGCCGGTGTGGTGGTCCGCTTTGCCGCGCATCAGATCGAATGCGTGGGTCAACGCCGTGATGGGCGATACGAGGAAGCTGCCAAAGCGGGCATAGGTCGAACCCCAGAAACCCCAGAGGATGCGGAACACGAGCAAGGCTGCGACGACCGTGCCCGCCGCAACGTGGACGTCGAGCCACCAGCGGGGGGCGAGAAAACCCGTCACGAGTGCTGTGGCGACCGTGACGACGAGGGACCAATGAAAGACGCGGACGCCAAGGTCCCAAACGGGAGCGGTGGGTGCGGTGGGGCTGGGGGCGGGGCGCGTCAGGTCGTGGCTGCGTCCGGCAGTATCACCATCCATCGTAGGGCTCCTCGCCTTGATGTCTGCAATTTGGGTGAGGCCGGTTTATGCGGGAGCGGCTGACGGGAAGGTGACGCGAGATGTCAGACTATGTGGTTGGCCTGTCAGGTTTCAACCACGACATGTTTCACCTGTAACGGTGCTTTTTTGGAAGCGCCTTGTTTGTGCGGGGGCCGCCAAGCGTCATTTGCTGCCGGGACATCGCTTTGGATACGGTCTTGTCAGATCTGGAATTGCCGGCGGTCGTTTGCTTGAAGACGGTCTTGTTCATGACCGTCTTGTTCATGACCGTCTTGGAACTGCCTACTGCGAGGCGCTTTTTTTTTCCAATGTCACGGGTTTGGCAACGGCTGCGGCGGGCAGCGCGAGCGCTTTGGCGGACGCCGCATTGGCATCGACGCGGGCGTTGGCAGATTTGGCCGCAGCCGACACTGCGGGCGCTTTGCCATCTACGGGATCTGATGACTTATCAGCCGACTTAGGTGCCGTTTTGGCGGCGGCTTTGTTTGCCGCTTCGGCGAGCTTGGCGGCTTTGGCCGCTTCGACCGCCTTTGCTGCGGCGTCGATATCGGCCTGCAGACTAGGGTTGTCTTTGGCCAGCACCACGCTGCACGCCTGCGGAAGCTGGTCGAGCGTCATCGGCGGCTTGACTTTGGGCTTGGCGGCGGCGACCGGAGGCGGGGCTGGCAAGGGCAAGGGGGCTGGGTCGGGCTTGATGTTGGCCAAGCGTTTCAGCCAGTCATCCAGTTCGGTGCCGCAACCGTCATCGCCGGGCACGGTGGCTTGCGGGGCGCAGTCGGCCGAGCCCGGAGGGCAGTGGATGCGGACGTGGAAGTGGTAGTGGTGGCCCCAATATGGCCGGACCTTGGACAGCCAACTCCGGTCGTCCTTGGCTGCGTAACACAGGACTTGCTTGATCGCTGGATGGACGAAGATGCGCTCCACGTCGGGGTAGCTGGCGGCGCGTTTGATGATGTTCAGGTGGCCGTCGGTCCAGACATCGCGGTTGACCGACAGGCCGTCGTCGGACAGCATCGAGGTTGCCTCAATCGTTTCGCGCTCCTTATTGCTCAGGCGACGGTCGGGCATCGGGGTCAACCAGAGGTCGGCGTCGAGGCCGATCTGATGGCTGGCATGGCCTGTCAACATGGGGCCGCCGCGTGGCTGGGCGAGGTCGCCGACGAGCAGACCCGGCCAGCCATCCTTCTGCTTGCCGTCGACGCTGAGTTTTTCGATCAACTTGATCAGCTTGGGATGGCCCCAATTGCGGTTGCGGGACAGGCGCATCGCTTGCCACGTCTCACCGTCAACGGGGAGGGCCTGGGCACCGGCGAGGCATCCGCGCGCATAGGTGCCGATGGCCCGCGCGGCCAGCGGGGCGGGGGTCGCGACTGCGCCGAACAAGACCTTAGCCGGTTTTAGGCCGGGTGTGCCGCCGTTGGCATGGGTTTCAGTCAAAGGGTCGGCTGGCAACAGGGGCGTGACGGCGGGCGTCGCGAGGGCGACCGTTGCTGGCGCCGTCGATGTTTCTGGCTGCGATGCGATTGGCAACCGGGCAGGGCTTGGCTCTGCGGGGGTGATCGCTGCAACTTTGGGAGCGGGTGGGGCTAGCTTTGGGATTTCGGCTGCGGAAATTTGCGCAGGCTGTGCCCCATCGGTCGGCAGCGGTGCTGCAGCGGTCGCGGAGGCAGCGTCCAGAAGGCGAGCAGGTGCTGCCCAATGGTCAAGATCAGCGGCGTCGGGCTGGGCGGTTGACGCGACGGGCGCAATCCCCGAGGCAGACGGATCGGGCCTGCGAACATCATCGGCGACCACAATCGCTGACGGTGTGGTGGATGGGGACTTGGCGGCTGGCAAGCTGGCACTTTCAGGGGATGCGACATGAGCCGGGTCACGTGAAAGTGCTGCGAGGCTTACGCACACAAATGCCAAAGCCAGATGTGAGAAAATGCTCGCTACCCGCATGTCACTGTCTGGCCTCCCTGTCGTGGGTTCGCCTGCGGACCCGCCGACTTGCATGTGTTGTATCTCACGCGAAGGATCAACTCCCCCAAGCGCAAACGGCTATTTTGTCCCTGACGTCGTTATAGCCAGGGTTGGCAGGACGTGTCGCGCCGCCTTGGCGAACACTACGAGCTATGAGGTCACCGAAAAATGCGGCTGAAATCGATACGTGTCCTAAGAAAACGCCGGTAGTGTTGCACATGTTCAACTTTTTAACCACAATTCCTGCGTCGCCCCTCGCGCACCTCGTTCTGGCTCACGGAGCGGGGGCGGGGATGTCGAGTGCGTTTCTTGACCAGATGGCGGCGGCGCTCGACGAACACGGCGTCGGGGTGTCGCGATTTGAATTCGACTACATGTCGGTGCGGCGGACCGGCGGCACGCGGCGACCTCCGCCCAAGGCCGTCGTTTTGATGGACGAGTATCGGGCAGCGGCCGCGCAAGCGTCGCGGCTTTGCGATGCGCCGCTGATCATCGGCGGGAAGTCGATGGGCGGGCGGATTGCGAGCATGATTGCAGATGAGGCGTATGCTCAGGGGGCGATTTGCGGGCTCGTTTGCCTGGGATATCCGTTTCATCCGGTGGGAAAGCCCGAGACGTTGCGGGTCGCGCATCTGGCCACGATGGCCTGCCCCGCGCTGATCGTGCAGGGGGAGCGCGATGCGCTTGGATCACGGGTCGAGATTGACGGGTATGCATTGAGCCCAGCGATCGCGGTCCACTGGCTCGAAGACGGCGATCACGATTTCAAGGCGCGCAGGGCGAGCGGGTTTTCGCAGGGCGATCATATCGCGGGGGCGGCGGCAGCGATTGCCGCGTTCGCGTGTCGCGTGGGTTAGTTTTCGCGGCGGTGCCGCGAATGGGGCCAGCCCCATGCCCCGCTGGGAAGCACAGCTTCCCAGACCCATCAGTTTTTCGGACTTTATGTGATCCTTGAGCAGTGGGTTTGGCCATGGCGTTGCCACAGGGGTGCCCCGCTCTTGGCGCGATTGTCTGGTTGCTCGACGGCGTGTTCAATTCAAGCGAGGGTCGCGCATGCTGGACCGGTTTTTGGCAGTTGGGCTGCTGGTGTTGGCGGGATTGATTGGGGGCCACGATGGCGCTGCTGCGGCCACTGCGGCGAAGGGTGCGGCACCGGATTGCTTTTCATCGTTGCGCCAGACCAGCGGTCGCGGCGGGCGGCTCGTGTGCGAACACCGGGCCTGGATGACCGACGAAGAGCGGGCCGATCTTGCCAAGCTGACGCGCGGGTATCTGCTGGATGCGACATGTGTGGTGTCCGTCGATATCGAACGCGCCCTGATCGACGAGGGCCTGGCGGCCAGCGATCGGACATTCGACATTCCGCCACAACCGGTCGTCTGCGCGCTGGAGACAAGCGGGGGCCCCATGACAATTGCAGGGACGTTTGCGCCCAAGGTCGTGTTCAAGGAGGGGTTTGCCGTGGATGCCACGCCGGGGCTTGGGAACGTTACCGGCGTGAACAGTTATCTCGCGTGGCCGGTGGTCGCCTACGTCAACGGTGCGGCGCGGATCAAAGGCGAGATGGCGACGATGATCAACGCGTTTCGTGCAGCGCTGGCCAAGCGGCAGCAGGCGGGGCTGCGGTAGGTAGCAAGGTGCCTGCGGCGCTTATTTCTGGGTCCCGGGTCAGGCACTCGGCATAGTGGCCTCGCTGGCCCGGGATGACAGTTACATGCACTCGGCGTCGTGGCCTCGCTGGCCTGTGATGACAGTTACGGAAGGCCGACCTGATCGAAGGCCGCGCGTTGGCGGGCTGAGACGGTGGCGCTGTCGAAGCCGTCGATGGTTTCGTTGAACAAGCGATACCAGTTGCGGCGTGCGCCCAGGTGGAGGAATACGCCGCCAAGGCCGATGGCGGCGCGGTCCATGAACACGAACTCGCGCGGGATCGTCACGGGGCCTTTTTCCTTCAGGAGTTGGTGGACCTGGAAGGCTTCACGGCGGCCGTATTCACCCGGCTGGGTGCCGTCGGCAATGGTGCGTTCGCGGTCGTCGAGCAGCGGGCCATAGATGAACCGGGCCCAGATGGTGAGAGCGTCGATCAGGTCGCCGTTGAGGCCTTTGAAGCCCCAGCTTTCGTAGGCGTGGACGATCTGGTCGCGGTCGTTGGCGAGCAGTCCGCGATAGAGGTCGACGACGCCCTGGACGAAGGCGACGGGGAATTTTCGGACACAGCCAAAATCGAGCAGGTTGATGCCCAGGGGCGTGCCGATGGGTGCGCCAGGGGCCGATGGGCTGTCTTCAAAGACCGTGTAGTTGCCCAAGTGCGGGTCACCGTGAATGACCCCGTAATGGCTGAAGGGATACCACCACGCGCGATACATAGAGTCCGCCAACCGATTGCGGTCTTCGAGGGGGGCGGTCTTGTAGTCCAGCAAGGGGCGGCCAGCGAGCCAGGACATGGACAGCAGGCGGTTGGTCGAGAGGTCGGGCTCCAGGCTTGGTACGCGAACGTCGGCGTGGTCTTTGAAGATCAATCCATAAAGGGCCATGTGGCGGCCCTCCATGCGGTAGTCGAGTTCCTCGCGCAGGCGGTCGCCGATTTCTTCGAGCATCTGGCGGGTGTCGACGCCGGCGCCCATGCGGGCGTGGACGGCGAAGATCACGCGGAGTTGGTTCAAGTCGGCTTCGACGGCGGACTGCATGTCGGGATACTGGAGCTTTACAGCGAGGGGGCGGTCATCGCGCGTCATGGCGCGATGGACCTGGCCCAGCGAGGCGGAGGCTGCCGATACCTCTTCGAAGCTGCCGAACCGGGAGGCCCAATCGGCTCCCAACTCCGACATCATCCGGCGGCGCACGAAGCCTGGGCCCATGGGGGGCGCGTTTGACTGGAGTTGCGCCAGTTCACGGGCATATTCGGGCGGCAGCGCTTCGGGGATGGTCGACATCAATTGCGCGACCTTCATCAGCGGGCCTTTGAGGCCGCCGAGTGCTGCTGCGAGCGCTGCTGCGTCGGCTTGATTGTCAGCCTGCCGGCCAAGCAAGCGACCGACGGCCACGCGCGCGGCGACCGCACCCACATTGCCGCTGACGCGGGCATATCGGGCTGCGCGGCCGGAGAAGCGGTTATCTTCGTTGGACATGATGTGTTGATGGCCCTCCTGGCACGCGTATTCAATACGGCAGATGCGGTCGACGGATCAGCATGTCAGCCTCCGGACACGCTGCTATCGCCGCGCTGCGGCGAGCGGGGCCAGCCCCGCAGCCCCGCTGGGAGGCGCAGCCTCCCAGACCCACCAGTTTTTTGGGACTTAACGCCCGATTAAACTGCGACTTGGGTGCCGACTTCGACGACGCGGTCGATCGGGATTTGGAAGTAGGTCGTTGCGTCTTCGGCCTGCCGGGACATCCAGATGAACAGCTTGTCCTGGAACAGCGGCATCTCGGATTTTTTGGCCGGCTTCAGCGACCGTCGCGACAGGAAGAAACTCGTGCCGCCGATGTCGATGTTCAGGTCCTTCTTGCGGCACAAGGTGAAGACTTTGGCGATGCTGGGGGTTTCCATGAAGCCGAACTTGGCCGTCACGCGCAGGAAGCCATCGGCAATCTGCTCGACCTTCACGCGGTCGGCGTTGAGAACGCGCGGGGTGTCGGCGGTCTTGATCGTGAGCAGGATGTTGCGCTCATGTAGGACGCGGTTGTGCTTTAAGTTGTGCATCAAAGCGGTGGGGGCGGCGAGCGGATCGGCGGTGAGGAATACGGCGGTGCCCGCGACGCGGTGAGGCGGTTTGGCTTCCAGCTTACGGACGAGCCAGTCGATGTCAGCCTGGGCGTGACGGGTTTCCTTGGCGAGGACCTTGGTGCCGCGCATCCACGTTGCGATCATCAGGGCGATGACGCCCGCCATTAACAAAGGCAGCCAGCCGCCTTCGGCGACTTTTGTCATGTTGGCTGCAAAGAAGACCTGCTCGATCAACGACAGTGGCGCCATGAGCAAGGCTGCTTTCCAGAGCGGCCACTTCCACAGTTTCCAGATCACGAAGAACGTCAGGGCCGATGCGATCATCATGTCGGCTGTGACGGCGACGCCATAGGCACCTGCCAGACGGCTGGAGTTTTGGAACATCAGCACGACGAGCACGACGCCGGTGAAGAGCAGCCAGTTCACGCGCGGTAGGTAGATCTGGCCGGACATCGTTTCGGACGTGTGCTTGACCTCAAGGCGCGGCACGAGGCCCAGCTGGATGGCTTGGCGGGTCAGCGAAAAGGCCCCCGTGATGACGGCTTGACTGGCGATGACGGAGGCGCAGGTCGCCAGCAACACCATCGGGATCAGCAGTTCTTTTGGATACAAGAGATAGAATGGGTTCTCGATCGCTTCCGGGTTTGCGAGAATCAGCGCGCCTTGGCCTAGATAGTTCAGCGTCAGGCAGGGCAGAATGAGCCCGATCCATGCTGCCTGGATGGGTCGGCGGCCAAAGTGGCCAAGGTCTGCATAGAGTGCTTCGGCCCCTGTGACCGCGAGGAACACGAGGCCGAGAACCGAAATGGCAAGCAAGCCGTTCTGGTAGACAAAGCGTAGCCCAAAGTAGGGGTTCAGGGCAACAAGGATGTCCTGGTTGGCCCAGTTGAGCCAGATCTGGTAGGCACCACCGGCTCCCATGGCGAGAAACCAGACGAGCGTTATGGGGCCAAAGTAGGTCGCGACTTTCGCAGTGCCGTAAGATTGGAACCAGAACAGAAGCACCAAAATGATCAACGACAACGGCATGACGTAGCCGCTTAAGGCCGGCGAGACGAGATGCAAGCCTTCCAGTGCCGACATGACCGACATTGCGGGCGTGATCACGGCGTCGCCGTAGAAGAACGACGCTCCCGCAATTCCCAGCCCGAGGATCAATGGGGAACTCGACTTTGCAACCGAACGCGCGAGCGCCATAAGAGCGAACGTACCGCCCTCACCTTTGTTGTCGCATCGCAGCAGGATCAGCACGTACTTGATCGTCACGATCAAGATCAGGACCCAAAAAATCAGCGACAGGATGCCCAGCACGACGGGGCGTCCGGTCAGGCCAGCTTTCTGGGCGGCATGAACCGCCTCTTTGAACGCATAGAGCGGGCTGGTGCCAATGTCGCCGTACACGACGCCGACCGAACCCAGCGCGAGCGCCCAAAAATTCTGGTTGTGCGAATGATCGCCACCAACGCCTGTTTCGGCGCTCGAGGTCTGTGCCATCAGGCAACTCTCATAAGATCTATTAAGATCGCTTCAGATCGCGTTTGCCGACACCCCGTCGAGGCTGGGTAACCGGCGACTGAACGCAGTGCCAGTCGTTTAGGCGTCATCTTACAGCGCGTTCTTACTCTCGCTCAGACCGGCGCGAAAGCCCCATTTTCGCCATGAAGTGAATAACTGTGACTTGACATTTGCAACGCGCCTCTCGTTGGGCACCGGCGAACTGCATTGATTTGGCTCAATGATTGTCGCATTTCGAAATGTTGGGGTGATCGTGGCGCGGGGTCCGCTGCCCCGCGTCATGGTGGCACTGTGATCACATGGGTTGGCAATAAATCAGACGCCCGCCTTTTCCATCGCCTCCAGTTCGTCGATGAAGCCAGCAAGGACCGACAGGCCTTTGCCCCAGAAGGCAGGGTCGCGGGCGTCGAGGCCGAAGGGGGCCAGCAGCTCAGAGTGATGTTTCGAGCCGCCTGCCGACAGCAGGTCGACGTATTTGCCCACGAAGCCGGGGTGGGCTTCGCGATAGAGGCCGTACAGCGAATTCACCAGGCAGTCGCCGAACGCGTAGGCGTAAACGTAGAACGGCGAATGGATGAAGTGGGGGACGTAGGCCCAAAACACCTCATAACCGGGCTTCAGGTCGATGGCGGGGCCGAGGCTTTCGGATTGGACGTCCATCCAAATCGCATTGATCTGGTCGGCCGTCAGTTCGCCCTTGCGGCGTTCTTCATGGACACGGCGCTCGAAGGAATAGAAGGCGATCTGGCGGACGACCGTGTTCAGCATATCTTCGACCTTGCCCGACAGCATGGCCTTCTTTTCCTTGGCCGATTGGGTTTCCGACAGCAGCTTCTGAAAGGTCAGCATTTCGCCGAAGACGCTGGCGGTTTCGGCCAATGTCAGCGGGGTTTGCGACAGCAGGGGGCCCTGTTTGGCGGCCAGCACCTGATGGACGCCGTGGCCCAGTTCATGGGCCAAGGTCATCACGTCGCGGGTTTTGCCTTGGTAGTTCATTAAAACGTAGGGGTGCACCGAAGGGACGGTGGAGGCGGAGAAGGCCCCGGGCGACTTGCCGGGCCGCACCGGGGCGTCAATCCAGCGCTTATCGAAGAACTGTTTTGCGATGGTCGCCATTTCCGGGGCAAATGCTCCGTAGGCCGACAGCACCATATGCTGAGCCTCGTCCCATGCGATCACGCGTTCGGGCTTGTCGGGGAGGGGGGCGTTGCGATCCCAATGGGCGAGCTTGTCCTGGCCGAGCCATTTGGCTTTCAGGGCATAGTAGCGATGCGACAGGCGCGGGTGGGCTTCGCGCACGGCTGCCACGAGCGCATCCACAACGGGGGCTTCGACTCGGTTGGCCAAGTGGCGGCTATCGGCGACATCCTTGAAGTTGCGCCAGCGATCGTTGATTTCCTTGTCTTTGGCGAGTGTGTTGGTGATGAGTGTGAACAGGCGGATATTGGCGCTGAATGTTTTCGACAGAGCTTGCGCGCCCGCGCGACGCTTGGCCGGGGAGGCGTTCGACAGCAAATTGAGGGTCGGTTCGAGTGTGAGGGGGGCTGGCTCGCCTTCGACGTCGAAGCGCAGATCCGTCATCGTCTCGTTGAACAAGCGGTTCCACGCGCCCCGACCGGTCTGGGATTTTTCGGTAAACAGGGTTTCAAGCTTTTCGTCGAGCTGGTGGGGCTTTTCTTTGCGCAGGTCGTCGAACCAGGGCTTGTAGCGCGCCAGCGGTGGGTGGGTCATCGCGGTCGCCAAATCGGCTTCGGCGATCTGGTTCAACTCAAGCTCAAAGAAGATCAGATCGGTTGAAATCTGGGTCAGCTGTTCGCCGACATCCTGGCTGAATTTTGCGCGCTTGGGGTCGGACTGGTCGCCAACATAGTAGAGGCCCGAATAGGACCCGACTTTGCCGAGGAGGTCGGAGAGTTCTTCGTAGGCGACAACGGCCTGGGCGAGGGCTGCACCGTCGCGGCCCATCGCTGCAAGGTGGCCCTGGTATTTCGATTTCAGGTCGCGCGCGAGGCTGGCACCCCGTTCAATATCGCGTTTCAATTCGGGGGCGTCGGGACCGGTGTACAGGTCGTCGAGATTCCATTCGGGGAGCGAGCCGAGGGCTGCTTGTTCGGCTGCGGACGAAGCGGTCATGGGGCCTCTTTGGTGGTGAATGCGCTGGCGGCAATATGGGTGGGTGGCGGCAACTTCACAAACGGAATTGGTGGGCTGCCGTGCATGTTCTAGACACGGGATACGCGTCTGATCGCTGGAGGGATTGGCGTGCCGCCTTCAGGCACCACCCGTTGCGTGTTGGGTTAGCGGCCAAGGGGTCGCTAACCCAACATGCCAGAAACGCGATTTACGTGTTGCGCGACCCGTTCTTCGCACAGTCGATCAGAGGCAGCCGGTGCGCTGCTTTTCGGCGATGGCACGGGACTTGACGTCGTTGGAGGCAGCCGGGAACCGCGTTGTCAGTTCGTTCAGCGAGGAGCACGCGGCATCTTTCTGGCCCATGCGGCCGAGCGACATGGCGAGCTTTAACAGGCTGTCGGGCGCTTTGCCGCTTTTGCCATAGGTGGTGTATCCCTTCAAGAATGCGCTGGCGGCCGGTTTGAACTGACCGCGCACGAAGAAGGATTCGCCAAGCCAGAACTGGGCGTTGCCTGCGAGAGTGTCGCTGGGGTAGCGCTTCAGGAATTCGTCGAATGCGGTTTCGGCTGCACCGTAGTCTTGTTGGAGCAGGTAACCGTAAGCTGCTTCGTAGAGTTGCTTGGGGTTGGCCCCGTCTGCGGGCGGGCTTGCGGCAGCGGTGACAGGAGCTGGCGAGGACGTTGCAGCGAGAACGCCTTCGATCGAATCCGGGGCGGTTTGGACTGTCGTCGAGCCGAAGCCGGCCGATGCAGCGGGTGCCGAGATGGCCGATGGCGGCGCTGCGCCCGCGTCCGAACGGCGTTGACCGCCCGATTGGCTGGCACGGACCTGCTCGCTCAATTGCTGGACTTGAGCGGTGAGGTTGCGGACCTGGGCTTCGAGCCCGGAGACGCGGGCTTGGTCCATTCCGCCGCCCGATTCGGGTGCGCCGCCGCGATAGGTGGGCGAGGCGGAGGCGGCCCCGTTGGATTTGGCGAAACTGTCGAGCGTGCCGACGACGACCTGCATGTCGACAAGCTGTTCTTCCAGGCTTTCGATGCGCTGACGCAAGGCTTGATCGCCCGTGGAACCAGAGGCTGCCGTCTCGGGCTTTGATTTTGCGGTCGCTGGCGGGCTGGCCTTTGCCTTGGGCGGCGCAGGTGCTACAGCGGGAGGCGGGGTCGCACCTTGTTGGGCGACTGCTTCGCCCGGGAACGTCGCCAGGGCTGCCAACAGTGCGGCTTGGAAGAGGGGCAATTTAGCCTGGAAGCCGAGCATTTGTGGCGTGTCCGTCGAAGACCGAGAATGCTGTCGTTTTTGCAAATGGCCGGCTGACAACATGCCGACTGGAACGTGTTGGCGTGGTCTTACCAAAGGTCGCGCCGAGTGTCGCCTGCTCAGCGGTCAACTTGGATCGCATGTCCACCGGGATGTGACCCAATCGCACCGCACGGCCCGCGGCGTCAGTGCGATTTGGGAGATCAAGAGCCCGCGCGGCTGTTGAGCACGGTTTGGGCGCGGCGGTTCTGCGACCAGCAGGAAATGTCGTTGCAGACGGCAACCGGACGTTCCTTGCCGTAAGACACGGTGCGGAGGCGGGCTGCCGTTCTGGGCAAGGAAGTTGCGGACCGCCGTCGCGCGCTTGGCACCCAGAGCGATATTATATTCGCGCGTGCCGCGTTCGTCGGCGTGGCCTTCAATGGTCACGGTGAATTGGGCGTATTGGGCGAGCCAGCGCGATTGCTTTTGCAAGGTGGCCTGCGATTCGGGCGTCAGGTCCGTGCTGTCGGACGAGAAGTAGACGATGTCGCCGACGTTCACCGAAAAGTCGCGAGCGGTGCCCGGCGTTACCGGCCCGCCTTTACCGCCTTGACCGAGCAAAGC
>Ga0247844_1007626_pt1 | contig 12156 bp, 8 predicted proteins | sample LaCtaG_FD_192421 | JGI IMG/M metagenome (GOLD analysis project Ga0247844, IMG submission 192421) | Freshwater microbial communities from meromictic Lake La Cruz, Castile-La Mancha, Spain - LaCruzMarch201714.5m_1 | ecosystem: Environmental > Aquatic > Freshwater > Lake | place: Spain: Castile-La...
CAGCAATTGCTGACTTGTCATTTCCAATCTTGCGTTCTGAATTTTACCGATTGCGATAAAATCCGAATGGGACTTTCAAAAATCTATTTCGATTCAAACCGCTGTCCTTGTCACTGCTTGCTTTTGCACTGCCTCTGACTGGACTTTCTTGGCTTGAGCGAGATCGTTTCCTCACTGGTGGTTTCACCAGCGGGAGGAGCACCATATGCGAGTCGCCAAAATCGTCAATATGTTTTTTATAAAAAAATGCAACCGCCCTCATCCTTCCTCCTTTTTTATCCAGGCTGAGGACGCTGTGAAGGCCTGTGTTTATCGGCATTCCAGAGCCTTTCGCTCCGTTCTGAGCGCAAGTTATAAAAGTTGGGAATCAGGTCTCTGATTTTTCAAAACCGCCCTCCAGATCCGTGATTTTTGCTCGCGCTGAAAGCCCCCTCATCCTCTCAAGGCCCCCTGCTTCATTTTGGCGCCAGGTGTTTCTCTCGATCCGCAGCCTTGTTTGGCCTCCCCTTTGACGTGGCCGATTTCGTGGGTTCCGCGCGCCCTCGCGTTTGTGGAAGTAACGCCATTTTGCTCCACCTGAATGACGGCATGCCGAACCTCATCGGGACGCGCTTGTGCTGCGATGCAGGCTCTCGTCGTTCGCACCGCCGCAGATGATCTGCCATCGGGATGGTGCACATTTTTTACCACATATCCGACGCTCATTTCGAAGCAGACAGTTTCCCTGGTATCGTTTGGGAGGGCTCGATACAGAGTGTGCAGACGTTCGTGTGCGGGCTTTGAAAATGCATGTATGCTCAGGATGCCTATGCACCGAAAAATCGATACATCCCATGAGAAGTGACGGACGCAACTTTTTCCTTTATTTGCCAAATTATGGGACTGCCTCGGAACGGTCCCAGTCATAGAAATTATGAGCGCCGAAACGTCCACTGCCCTGCTTCGCCTATACCGCCAATTTGTGCGCCTTGTTGACAAGTTGCCTGGAGGACTGCACAGGCCCATCATCAATGAGCTTGAGCCCATACGTGAGTTATTTTTGGAGCAGCGCGCCGCCTATATCGAGCTCGTTGGATCCAGTTCCATCACCGTCCCGGCACTTCTTGCCGCCATTGGCGAGAGCACCATTCACACAGGCGAAGCCGTAGACGGGTGGCGAGATTATTCCAATACGACGGGTTCCCGGATTCGCATCCTCGACGCGCGCAGCGGTGTTCCCAGCGCGCATATCACTCAAGCCCTCGCCCACAGGAAGCCGGATCTGGTTATTTTTTTGCAGGACTCCGAGCCCATCCAGGCAGACTGGGAAAACTCCATTACCCGAGCCTGTGCCGCAGCATCGCCCGTCATAGCCGTCAGCCCAGAGACCGTCTTCCAGAGCCGTTTGGCAGCCCTTATACAATCCTCCCACGCGCTCAGGGATACTATTTCAATCGTCCTCAGCCCCTCCGATCCCGTCTTTCCAGAGTCTATTTGCGCCGCCCTCCCACGGCCCGCCCAACTCGAATTCGCGCGCTTCACAAACGCCCGCCGAGCGCAAGCCCTCATCGCCTCCTCCCTCCTGAAATCCTTCAGCGCAATCTGCGGAGTTATCGGCCTGCAACCGATCCCCCTCGCAGACCTCCCTGTGTTAACTACTCTGCAGGGCCTCATGGTCGGCCTCATCATCCACACCACCGGTCGCCCTGTCAGCGCCCGCCTTATTGCTGAATTCCTCGGTGCGCTGGGCTTCAGCACAGCCGCAGGATTCCTCTTTCGGGAAACCACTCGAGCGGTCGTCCGCATCGTCCCCTTTTGGGGAAATGCCATTTCGGGTTTCATTGCGGGAGCCGGCACCTATGCCATTGGCCGGGCGGCCATCGCCTACTTCATCGACGACTCCCCGATCCAGGAAACCCGACGCATCTTCCGCTCCATGCTCCAGAAACGCTCCTCCTCCCCAACTCCCCTTCCGTGACCTCATGCCCGCTCCCGATCCCTTTGCCGCCCACAAATCCGAAGCCCTCGCCAAGGTCAAAAAAATCTATGGCGACCTTGCACAGAAGCCACTCGAACGCGATTGCCGCCTGCGCACGGAGTGCTGTCAATTCCATCTTACTGGGAAAATCCCGCACCTCACCCGAGGCGAAGCTCTCCTAGCCGCCAAAGCCCTCCGTGCCGCAGGCCGCAAGAGCCTACCCGAGCGTGCCGACGGCGCCTGTCCGCTCCTTGAGCCCTCCACCGCCCGTTGCCTCATCTATGAAGCCCGCCCCTTCGGTTGCCGCACCCACTTCTGTGCCGCAGCCGGCGGACCATATCCCCGCGCCAGAGTCCTCGATCTCATCCACCGATTGGAAGACATCGACAAGGAACTCGGCGGCGATGGCCCCCATCCCCTTCGGCCTGCCATCCTCGAGGCACTTGATGATGTCTAGCCCCGTCCCAGCCGGCAGTCCCCCACGCCACCGCTTTTTCCGTGTTCCCTTCACCTCCTCCCTCTGCACTTCCGGAATGTCATGGCCCGCCCGCCTCAGAGGCCTTTCGCTCCTTCTTGCCCTCCTTGCGTGGCCTCCAGGCGCACAAGCCTTGTCAAAACCTCCCACCTCCTCCGATGTCCAAGCCATCCTAGACGAAGGGTTCCCCACTGCGCGTCGGCGGCTTGAGAACTCCATCGCCCAAGCCTATGTGCCCGGCAAGACAGCCCCACTCGACTCCTGGCTGCACCTCTGGCGCTGGTGCGACCTCCTCTCGCGCGACTCATCAGAGGACAACGCCCGCCTCGTCGAGCGCCATTTCTTCCGCTCCAAATCCAGCGGCCACCTCTTTTTTCTCAAGCCCGGCCAGATTCCTCCATCCGACTTGCAGGCAGTCAGCACGGCCGAAGCCCGCGGCATGGCTGTCGCGCCGGAGATTGTTGCCCAGTTGGAAAGCGCTGCGCTTCCCCCCGGCAGCTCCTTGGCCACAGGCCCTCTCTCCGACATCACGGGAAAATCCCTCACCACCGAGCTCCTTTCCGACCCCTCGTTTTCCAGTGCCTTTTTTTCCATCCTCTCGCAGGCGGACTTCGCTCCTGCGGTGCTGAAGAACCTCCGCGCCATCCGCGAGGCGCATCCTCGCAAGTGGCGCGAATACGCCCATCTCGCCATCGCCATCGCGGTGGTCAACGACTCCGCCATTCCGGAGGTCTGGCCGCATATGCAAGTCTCGCCGACACTCGTGCCGAGAGAGGTTCCCTCCGCTCCCGCACAGTTTGCCCGCTGGGTGGAAGCCAACGAAACCAGCCAACTCCTCCTCGACTCCCGCAAGCTCTCGCCCGCCCAACTCACCTTCGTCATCGACGCCTTCGTCACAGACTCCGAACTCGCCTGGGCCCGGAAAAACACACGCCTCAACCGATCAAACTTCGCTCGCGCTTTCTCCCAAGTCCGCTACCGTGAAGACCGCATCCGCGCGCGCGAGTTCCACTGGACGACCGGCCCCTACACCCTCAAAGCCATCCGCGCAGCAGGAGGCATCTGCGTCGATCAAGCCTACCACGCCATGGTCGCCGGCAAAGCCCACGGCCTGCCCACCCTCTTCTTCACGGGCCAAGGCAGCCACGGCGGTCACGCCTGGTTCGGCTACATGAAAAGCGACGACCGCTGGGAACTCGATTGCGGCCGCTACTCCCAACAGAATTTTGCCATCGGCCAAGCCTACGACCCCCAGACCTGGCAACCCATTAGCGATCACGAACTCAAGCTCCTTGCGGCCCGCTTCCGCGACAAGCCCGAGTTCGCCGCCTCGCAAAACGAACTCGCCATCGCCCGCATCCTTGAAAAATCCGGCGACCCCACTCGAGCCGCAGAGGCCCTTGAGAGCGCCATCCGCGCCTGTCCTCAAAATCCCGACGCCTGGTCCGCCCAAGGCGATTTTCTTCAACGCACACGCGCTCCCGCCGCCCAACGCCTGAAGTTCCACCAAGACGCCGCCCGTCAACTCGCCCCTCACCCCGACCTCAAAGTCCACCACCAGCAAGCCATCGCCGCCATCCACCGCGAGACGGGCGACAACACCGCCGCCGACAAGATCGAACGCCTCATCCTCGTCCAGAACCGCCGCGACCGATCCGATCTCAGCATCGCCGTTGCGGCCTCCAAGCTCCACACCGCCCTTCAATCCGACGATATCAGCGAAGCCGCCAAGGAATTCCACCGCCAACTCAACTCCATTGGCAAAAACAGCGGCGGCCAGTTCGTCAACGAAGTCGCCATCCCCTTCCTCGACGCCCTTCTTGCTCGCGGTGACAAAAACCGCTCCCGCCGCACCCTCAGCATCCTCCGGCAAAAATTCTCCCCCGAGCGCGGCAGCCCTCTCGACCTGCTCCTCCGCGACCGCGAACAAGCAGCCAAATAACAGCCCCCTCAAAAAAAGAAACAGCCCGGTCGTTTCCCAAAGTTCACTCCCTCCCCCAAGTTCATGAACTTTAATCCCCTCGACCGGGCTGATCTTATAACCCAGATATAGCAACCCCCGTGCCAACCCTCATTCCCTTTTGGAAAATTCCGCCAACCCTTCTTTTAAGCTTTTTTTGCCAATAAAACCACCCCGCCGCACCTGCTGCCATCCAGCCACTGTCGCATTTTTCGCAAAACACTGTTCCGCTGACCAAAAATCATCACCTCCCCCCAACCACCTCGCGCTCCCCCCCCGCAGTGAATTCCATTTGCCCGCCCACCCCCGAAGTCCTTTAATCCCACCATGACCAGCGACTCCAGCACCCTCCCGGTTTCGAACCTCATCGACGCCCTCCCCTCCGATGCCCGCAACCAACTCGCAATCCATGGGGAATTCCATCAAGCCCAACCCGGCGACACCATCCTCGAGCAGGGAAAATCCCGCAGAGCCCTTCTCTATCTCATCAGCGGGGAGTTCGAAGCCCGCCGCGAGGATCAAGGCCAGACCCTCGTTCTGGGAAAAATTCCCTCCGGCGAGTGGGTCGGGGAAGTCGACCTCATCGACGGCGGCACGGCCGTCTGCTCCGTTGTCGCCACCCTCCCCTCCCACTACTGGTGCATCGAGAGGGACTCCCTCGACGCATTCATCCAAGCCCGCCCCGCCGACGGCAACATCCTCCTCAACTCCCTCGCCCTCGTCCTCTGCCGCCGCATCCGCGATGTGACCCGCAAACTCGCCTGGCGCAGCCTCATTTCCTGACATCCGCAAACATGCCTACCACCGGCGATGCCACAGCCACCAAGCGCATCCGCGACCTCCGCGCGCAGATCGACCACCACACTCGGCTCTACTATCAACACAACGCCCCCGAGATTTCCGACCGCGCGTTCGACTCCCTCCTGAGGGAACTCCAGGATCTGGAGCGCGAGCACCCCGCACTCGCCGACTCCTCCTCTCCCACCCAACGCATCGGCGGCACTCCCCTCGAGGAATTCGCCCCCGCCAAGCACCTCGTGCCCATGCAGAGCCTCGACAACACCTACTCCCCCGACGAGCTCCGCGAGTTCATCGCCCGCATCCGCAAGCTCGCCGAAGGCCGCTCCAGCCCCTTCACCATTGAGCCGAAAGTCGACGGCGTCGCCATCTCCCTCCTCTACGAGAGCGGCCTCCTCGTCCGGGCCGCCACGCGCGGAGATGGCACCACCGGCGACGATGTCACACAAAATGTCCGCACCATTTCCGGCATCCCCCACAAACTCCACGGCCACCCGCCCGCGCAAGTCGAAGTGCGAGGCGAGATCTACCTCCCGAAAACCGTCTTCGCCACCCTCAATGCCGAACGCGACGAGGAAGGCCTCCCCCCCTTCGCGAACCCGCGCAACGCGGCCGCAGGCTCCCTCAAACAACTCAACCCAGCCATCACCGCCTCCCGCAAACTAGCCGGAGTCTTCTACGGCACCGGCGCCTGGCAAGGCGACCAGCCAACCACGGGCCGCGACATGTTCGCCGCCCTCGCGGCCTGGGGCCTCCCCGTCTCCGAGAAAATTCTCCACGCCGAGGACGAACAATCCGTCATCGCCGCCGTCAATACCCTCGGCGATATCCGCCACGGTTTCGCCTACGAGACCGACGGCGCCGTCGTGAAACTCGACAACCTCGCCCTCCGCCGCGAATTCGGATCCACCGCCAAAGCTCCCCGCTGGGCCATCGCCTACAAATACGAACCCGAACGCGCCCAGACCATCCTCCTCGACATCACCATCCAAGTCGGACGCACAGGCACCCTCACCCCCGTCGCGGAGCTCCAACCCGTCCTCGTCTCCGGAAGCACCGTCTCCCGCGCCACCCTCCACAACGAAGAGGAAATCCAACGCAAGGACATCCGCATCGGAGACACCGTTCTCATCGAGAAAGCGGGTGAAGTCATCCCCGCCGTCGTCGAAGTCAAAAAAGACCTTCGCTCTGGCAACGAACGCATCTTCCACATGCCCGCGCACTGCCCCTCCTGCGCCGCCCCCGTCCACAAGGACGGCGTGGCTTGGAAATGCACCAACCCCATCTGCCCCGCGCAAGTCCGCCGCCGCATCGAGCACTTCGCCTCCAAGCCCGCCATGAACATCGACGGCCTCGGCGAAGCGCTCGTCAACCAACTCGTCGAAGCCAACCTCCTGCGCGGTATCGCGGATATCTACCACCTAGGCAAAGCCCCCCTTCTTGCCCTTGAGCGCATGGGCGAGAAAAGCGCCACCAACCTCCTCGCCGCCATCGACGCAAGCCGCTCCCAGCCGCTCTGGCGCTTACTCAACGGTCTCGGCATCCCCCACATCGGAGTCACCTCCGCCCGCGACCTGGCCTCCCGATTTCACACCCTCGACAACCTTCAGGCCGCCGACATTCCCACCCTCCTCGCCATCCACAGCATTGGCGAGACCATGGCCCAAGCCATCCACGCCTGGTTCCACCACCAGTCCAACCTCGACCTCCTCGCCTCCCTCCGCGCCGCAGGCCTCAACTTCGGCGCATCCGACGAAGCCCCACCCACCTCCGACCAACGCCTCGCAGGCACCACATGGGTCCTCACAGGCACCCTCTCCCTTTCCCGCGAAGAAGCCTCCGAAACCATCCGCCGCCTTGGAGGCAAGGTCACCGGCAGCGTCAGCAAAAAAACCACCCACCTCCTCGCCGGCGAAGATGCCGGCAGCAAGCTCGACAAAGCCCGCGAACTCCTCATCCCGGTTCTCTCCGAATCCGACTTCCACACCCTCACAGGCTAAAAGACACCGGGATCAATGGATGGACTGGTGCAGGATTCCCGCCAAGCCGGCAGCGGCGATGAGCCACGGCAGGGGGATGCGGAAATAGCGCAGCGCGGCAAAAGCAACAACAGCCGTGGCTGCGACCAACCAGTCAAACCCTCCGCCATCCGGAAAAAGCGCCGCCCCGGCAAAATCCGCGCCAAGGTTCAAGATCACTCCCGTGACACAGGCAGTGATCGCGGCAAGGACCGCCGACAGCTTCGGGACGCGCGCTATTTTTTCAATCCATGGCGCCCCCAAAAACACAAAGAGGAAACTGGGCAGAAATGTCACCCAAGTGGTCATGGCCGAGCCGACAAGCCCGGCCGCCCATGGCGACAGCGAGCCCGGGTGCTGCCACGCGCCAAGAAAGCCAACGAATTGCAGGACCATGATCAACGGCCCAGGCGTCGTCTCGGCGAGCGCGAGGCCGGCCATCATTTGGGTGTTCGTGAGCCACTCGAAATTTTCCACGGCCTGCTGCGCCACATACGGCAGCACCGCGTAGGCGCCGCCAAAAGTGACCAGCGCCGCCTTGCTGAAAAAAAACCCCTGCTGCGTCGGCACACTCTGCCAGCCAAGCCAAAGCCCCACCACAAAAACGGGAATCCACCACAGCGAAAGACCAACAGCCAAGACGCGGGCGGTTCGTCCCCATGTCGGCGGGGGAACCGGAGGCAAACCGATCGCCGCGTTTCCGCCGCCAAGCGGTCCGTGGGATTTCACAGCCGGGAATTGTGTTGGAAAAAAACGCTCACCGAGGAATCCCGCCCCCGCCGCCGCCAGCACAATAAAAACGAAGCCTACATGAAAAAAGAACACGGCCACGAAGGACGCCGCGGCGAGTGCAACGAGTGCAGGCGATCGCAACGCCTTGCCGCCGATGCGCAGCAAAGCGTCGAGCACGATGGCGATCACCGCACCAAGCAGTCCGTGAAAAAATGCCCCGACCCATGGCACGGAACTCCCGGCGGCATAACCCCAGCTCAGTAAAAAAAGAATCAGCGCCGAAGGCAGGACAAAAAGCGCCCCGGCGGCGATGCCGCCCTTCGCGCCGTGGAGCCGCCAACCCAGGTAGGTCGCGAGCTGCTGCGCCTCAGGGCCCGGCAGGAGCATGCAAAAATTGAGGCCGTTGAGAAAATGGCGCTCGTCGATCCAGCGTTTCGTTTCGACAAGTTCACGGTGCATGGCGGCGACCTGTGCCGCAGGCCCGCCGAAACTGACGAGCCCGAGCTTGAGCCAAAACGCCAACGCGCTGCGGAATGATGGCGATTCAGACGGCAGGGAGTTTGTTCGAGGCAAAAGGTGATTCATGGTCTCAATTCACTGCCAGATGAAGAAAATTGGGCTGGTCCAGACTTGCTTGGGTGCGCGCATTCGAGCGGCGAAGGCGAGTCGTTGATTTCCGGCATCGTAAGGCCGAAAGGGGATAACACTCCAAAACCCCTCGCCCGAACCCGCCAGACGGTTGTTTGAAATGGCCTCGACCGCAACAAAAATGATTCCCGCTGTCGGCAACGGAGCAAAAGGGGAATTCTCGCCGGAGCAAAATGGGACAGTGGCACAGGGGTCAGGAATTAATTATTGACATTTTTTCAGGCTCGAAGCCAATCACTGGCAAAGGGGTCAAATAAAGAACAAAGAGGTTAGCAATTAATTATTAACTATCAGCAAGCAGCGCGTCCTCCCTATTGACATCTATATTTCCTCTGCACAGTTGCCGAACAGAATCTGTCGTCGCGCTCCCAAATATTGATATTTTTTCGCCACACAATTGCTGGCGAGCAACTTGCCGGGTCGCGGCGAGGGCAAAAGTCTCCAGCCGCTGTGTTCGCTGTGTCGCTGTGAGAAAAATCAGAAGGTGGCTCACGGCGGCACAGCGGCCACGGCGCGGAATGGAGAGGGGCGGGAGGCGACGAATGGCAAAAGTCTCCAACCGCTGTGTTCGTTGTGTCGCTGTGAGAAAAATCAGAAAGTGGCTCACAGCGGCACAGCGTCCACGGCGCAGAATGGAGAGGGGCGCGAGGCGGCGAAGGCACAAGTCTACAACCGCTGTGTTCGTTGTGTCGCTGTGAGAAAAATCAGAAGGTGGCTCACGGCGGCACAGCGTCCACAGCGCGGAATGAAGAGGGGCGCGAGATGGCGAAGGCAAAAGCCTACAACCGCTGTGTTCGTTGTGTCGCTGTGAGAAAAATCAGAATCTGGCTCACGGTGGCACGGCGACCACAGCGCGGAATGAAGAGGGGCGGGAGGCGGCGAAAGCAAAAGCCTCCAACCGCTGTGTTCGTTGTGTCGCTGTGAGAAAAATAAGAAATTGGCTCACAGCGGCACAGCGTCCACAGCGCGGAATCAAACGGAGGCGGGAGTGTGCGCGAGGCGGCGAAAGCAGAAGTCTCCAACCGCTGTGTTCGTTGTGTCGCTGTGAGAAAAATAAGAAAGTGGCTCACGGCGGCACAGCGTCCACGGCGCAGAATGGAGAGAGGGCGCGAGATGGCGAAAGCAAAAGCCTCCGTGCGCTGTGTTCGCTGTGTCGCTGTGAGAAAAATCAGAAAGCGGCTCACGGCGGCACAGCGGCCACAGCGCGGAATGGAGAGGGGCGCGAGATGGCGAAAGCAAAAGCCTCCGAACGCTGTGTTCGCTGTGTCGCTGTGAGAAATTATCAGAAAGTGGCTCACAGCGGCACAGCGTCCACAGCGCGGAATGGAGAGGGGCGGGGAGGCGACGAAGAAACGCATATCAAGAATTAGTTTTTCCTTCCTTTCGCATTTGCCTCGCTCCCGCTTATCTCCCTCTTCGGGGTTGCCTTCGCAGGCTACCCGGTCGATTTCCATAGGCTTGTGTTCGCATTTCGCTTCGGCTCGGTTTAAAACCCAAGCCCTACCGACTCAGCACCCTGATGATCCGCTTCAACTACAAACCGCCGGGAACCCCGCCGGCCACGCTGCAGGCACCCGAAGGCACCTCCGCTCGCCCCACCCTGCGCCTCGTCCAGTTCGACGCCGAAACCTTCACCGACGAAACCTACGATTCCTTCGAGGGACTTTGCGCCCGCTTCGACCCCGCCAAAGTGAATTGGATCGACATCGACGGCCTCGGCGACATCGAACTCCTCGAAAAAACGGCGGAGCGCTTCGGCCTGCACCCACTCGCCATCGAGGATGTCCTAAACACCGCCCAGCGCCCGAAAATTGAATCCTTCGAGTCCCACTATTTCATCGTCAGCTGTTTCGTCTATCCGCACGAAGGCGACGAACTCCGCATCGAGCAGCTCAGTCTCTTTCTCGGCCCGAATTTCCTCGTTACCATCCAGGAGGACGGCGACCTTGATGTCTTCGAAAAAATCCGCACTCGCCTCCGCGTTGGGCGCGGCGTCGCCCGTCGCAGCGGCCCCGACTACCTCGCCTATACCCTCCTCGACGCCGCCGTCGACAGCATCTTCCCCGTCCTCGAGTCTGTTGGCGACAGCATCGAGGATATCGAAGAGGAACTCCTCGAAAAACCCCGCAGCGACACTCTCCACCGCCTTTATGAAGCCAAGCGAATCCTTCTCGCCCTCCGCCGCGCCGCCTGGCCCCACCGAGAAATCTTCAACTCCCTCCTGCGCGACGAGACCGGCCTCATCGCCCGCGGCACGCAATGGTTCCTCCGCGACTGCTACGACCACATCACCCAGATTATCGACATCATCGAGAGCTACCGCGACCTCTCCGCCGGCCTCATGGACCTCTACCTCTCGAGCGTCGGCTTCCGAACGAACGAAATCATCCGCGTCCTCACCATCGTGTCGGTCCTCTTCATCCCACTCACCTTCCTCGCAGGCGTCTTTGGCATGAACTTCAACACCGACTCCCCTTTGAACATGCCAGAGCTGCGCTGGCCATTTGGCTACATTGGTTTCTGGGCCGCCTGCGCCATGCTCATCGTCTCCATGCTCGCCTTTTTCAAACACAAAGGCTGGCTCAAATAGGAACCTCCCGCTCCGTTCACAATTCAGACCAACCGCCCATCTCCAAAAACAACTGCCCGACAAATTGCCGATCGAAAATCAAAGCGGGGCAGCAATGAATTCTCGATCGGTCTCCTCCTCCACCGCCTCCAGTTTTGCATCCGCCTCGAACCGTTTCCGATGCGGCCTGATGCTCGCCACACGCCGACTCGAACTCCCATTCGCGGCCTCCTGCGCCCCCGATCCAGCGGGACCGTCCTCTCACGGTCAACCCACGAAGCGATCCGCTCCTTCCTTTGATCCCCCTTTCCGCATTCCCACCAACTCCTGCTGACCCCTTGCCTCTACATGAGCCTCCTCAAAGGCCGAGGCCGGTTTTTGCCAACTCAAAGGCACGCTCGGACTGCGACCGAATTTCCATCAACTCGAGAACCGCGTCGACGCGCACATGTTGATGCCTTCTCCTCCCGGCTACGGCACCCTTCGGGCTGCCTGTCGGCAGTCTGTCTCAGAGCTTCCCAGCTCTTCGGCTTATCAGCGTGCTCGCCTACCACCTCCTCCGCTGGGTCGGCAAACGCCTCGAAGACCAAAAAAACACGTCTCCCAAATGCTCGGCATCGACTAGAAATCCACCCTCCCAACCAAGAAAACCGAAATCCCAGCGTGAAGAGATCGGAGTGCCTTAAGGAAGACCCGCTAGGTTTTATGCGGGTTTGCGGTCAGCCGTGCGAAACTTGGGATCGGCTGGAGCCGTCCCTGTAAAACTAAACCTCCCAACTCGAAACCACCGTCCGCCGCCCCCGAGACGGCGCTTCGCGCCTGAAGTTTGGGCCGACACGGAGGTCAGCCCTCCATTTGGAACGGAGCGCCATTGGGCGCATCTCCGATAGTTGCAAAAAAAGCTGGACTACACCTTCAATTGAGAGCAAAGAGAGGGCATGCAATGGCCGATCAAAGTTCAGGGACGTGAAGTGGGTGAGGAAAAAGTGCGCTGGCTCA
>Ga0247844_1007629_pt1 | contig 12153 bp, 12 predicted proteins | sample LaCtaG_FD_192421 | JGI IMG/M metagenome (GOLD analysis project Ga0247844, IMG submission 192421) | Freshwater microbial communities from meromictic Lake La Cruz, Castile-La Mancha, Spain - LaCruzMarch201714.5m_1 | ecosystem: Environmental > Aquatic > Freshwater > Lake | place: Spain: Castile-La...
TTTCGTTACCTAATAAGCACCAGACTCGATACAAGGCCCTCTTTCAAGGTTACCTCGACAGGACTTGTAATTTAGTGATAAATTATTCACCTGTTAGCAAACGCCAGCTTCGCTTGGCGTACTTTTAGTCAGATTAGCTGAAGCCTCATCTAGAATTCAATATTAAAACAACGTTATTTGCTTTTTTTCAAGTGACATCTCAAAAGGCGAGGGATTCCCGTTTTATAAAAAAAGCCGCTTGTATTAAAAATCACTTTGTGAAATTAAGCCTTGCTCTGAAAGTTGGGATAAAATTGGGGACAGCTTCCAAATTGGCACTTTGCATTTATTTGCAATTTCAAGAAGAGTTGTTTTTCCATCAGAGTACGTTATAAGGTCCATGATTCACCTTATTTCATCACCGCTTGTCTTTGTGCTGAGTGTTAGGTGCAGGCTTCTCTTGTCAAGCTGGGGTTCGCCATAAAGAGGGACTTGAGGAAAGCAGTTTTTTTTATAGACTCTACTGCGCGTTAGAGAGCATTATACCCACCTTGTGACCCACTTGGGTAACAATATTAAAATTATCAGCAACGTAATAGGATCAGGAGGAGGAGGAGGGGAAATTTTACTAACGGTTCCTGTCTTGACCAATGGAAAGCTTGGACAAGCGATTCGCGAAGTTAAGATTGATTGCACTCAAAAATTTATAAAAAAGCATCTTTTAACAATTCAAATGAACTATTCTCGGTCAAGCACAGTCAAACGACTTCGACTCTATTTTCCTAGGGTCAAAAAAACATATGAATCAAGTCCACAATTTTTAATCAATTAAATTTGAAGTTCATTGAAATAGGTATGGAATTTTTTTGTATTAAAAAACAAACAGCTCTGTCATCCGAGCTTTCTTTTCCGGACGATCTGGTGCAAGCCCTTGTGGATATTCCTAAGTATTTCTCTGGAGTGTTATACGACTCGCCGTTAGGGGCAAAGGATTGTATTAATGCAGGTAGCTGCTTTGCCCGAAATCATATTGAGCTATCCTATCAAAAATTTATCCATCCGATATATATCCAAATTAATTACGATAGCTTTCTTTCTCATTTATCTTTTTTGGATTATCTTTTTAATGCCGATCAAAATCAATATGCTGAATTTGATTCTTGGATGGAAAAAGAAGGTTGCAGTGAAGTATGAGTGTGTTTATTTTAGGGTTGATATTGGTGACCATATTGGGCTTGGGCATCTTAGTCGATGTAAAAGTTTAGCAAGCGCATTCTTGAAAAATGGAATTCAAGCTATCTTCTTAACAAGAAAACATTTTAGATTTTCGGTAGAATTTTTCTTGCCATTCAAAGTAGTAGTGATTGGAGGTGGAATTCAATCTGATCTTTTGCCAGTCAATTCTCTTCAATGGCTTGGTGTATCGGAGGAGATTGATGCACAAGAAACAATTCAATATTTAAGCAAGAATTCTATTCTTATCGTTGATCATTATTCGATTACTTCAAAATGGCATTCATTTGTTCAACCTTTTGTTTTAAAAATTATTGCGATCGATGATCTTATAAATAGAGAACTTAGCGTTGATTTTGTTATTGATCACAACCCAACAGGAATAGAGGCAAAATATCGTTCTATTAATATTAATTCGAGAGGAATTTATCTAATCGGGCCACAATATGCGATGCTTTCTCCTCCGCTGATCGATGCGAGACGAACATATCAACTTACCCAAGAAGCAAATGGGAAAGCGCTTATCTATCTAGGATCTATTCCAATGGCACTCGTTGATAAAATGTTAGGTTTTGTTCTAAATAATGCAGGAGAAATGAGACTAAAAGAAGTTACTGTTATTGGTGCATCTGAGAAAATCTGTATAAACTTGCCACGGACCAACGTGAAAATTAATTTAATGAAAGGCCACCAGGATCTAATAGGCCTTTATGCAAAACATGAATATGTCTTTGGTTCATGTGGTGTTGCCCAGCTAGAGCGAATGTTTCTTGGGATTAAATCAATTACGACAGTAGTTGTTGATAATCAAAATGATTTTGGCAAAATTTTAATGATGAATAAATATTCGATACATCTCGGAGATTTAAGAGAAGGGTCTTTTTATCAAACTGCAGCCAATAATTTAAAAAAATTAAGCGCAGATGAGCCTAATTGGTCACCCAAAATAATAGCAGGAAAAGAGATGATTGCAAGTGATGGTTGTGATCAGATTATTAAAATCATCGATGAAAACATGGGGTAACGTGGTTAAGAAAATATTGATTTAAATAAAAAAAAGGGAGGAGAAAAATGATAAAAATAAGAGACTGGGAGGGGATGAAATATCCCGATGAATATCTAGTCCGAGCATTTTATAAAGAAAAGCTTTTTAATTCAAATCGTGCAAGGTGCTTGGAGTTAGGATGTTCTTCAGGGATTAATCTAACACTATTTGCTGAGTATGGTTATGATACATTAGGCGTGGATATTTCGAGTGAAAATATTAAAATGGCAGAGAGAAATTTTGTTCTACTAAAAGAAAAGGGTTGTGTTGATTCGGTTTGTGATTTTTTAAAAGAGCCAATGAAAGAGTTTTTTATTAGAGAAAAAACTTCGTTCGATGCTATCTTATTTCCGAGTAGTTTATATTATCAACGACATGACGATGTCTTGTTTTGTCTGAATAAAGCATCATCTCTTTTAAGCGCTGGGGGGTTTTTCTTTTTCCACATGCGAAACATTGATGATTATCGATACTTAAAGACACAGACGCGATATGATGACATTAGCGTAAAAATAGATTTCGATAATACCGGGGAAAAAGGATGCAATATGTCTTTTTATTCACCTATCACTTTTGCTGAAATGGTAAAAAAAATTTTCAAATGTCCAAATCCCATTGTTTTGAAATCAAATTTTGAAAATTTACAAAACGGTGAGATTATTAAAAACTCCGATTTTATTATTTGGGGATTTCGGGGATAATTTACGAGAAGACGGGCTTTCGGAGAGTGAATTCCGGGTAAAAAATTGGCATGACTGAGTTCTTGAGGTTCATAATTATCCATCGTATTCGGTTGGTTTGCTCTAATAATTAGTGCCAATAAGCCGAATCAGGGCGTCATCTAGCCTTGATTTAATGGTACATGCTGGGGATGGAGGGGAACTGTAGAGCTGGGTGCATAAATTTTTGAGGTCACCTTTTCTTAAGAATTTATTTTGCAATATTTCTTCAATATATTTTTTGAGCTCGGTTTGGTTTTCTGCAATGATTTTTTTTCTCTTGTAATTAAAAAATGGAGTAGGATAACCAAACCAATCATAAAAAACAACCGGTTTTCCAGCAGCTAAAATTTCGTCGCCGAGGGACGTGTGAAGTGCAATGCAGGCATCGCAAAGGTGCGCCATTAAGTAAGGAGAATATGTATCTAAGTCTTCTTCGAAGGCGATATTCGGAAGTTTTTTTATTTCATTTATCAATTCAATAAAATTTGGATTTTTAAGAATATTGGTGTTCTTCCCTTTAATTGCAAAATAAGCATTGGGAAAATATTTGGCAATTTGGATCATATCTTTGTAAAATCTCTTATTCATCTTCCAGTTATTACCAAGTTGAAAACGATTTTCTTCTTCTGTTTCCGTGGAATGATAGTCGCAAACCAAAAAAAGAAAATACATTTTTTTAATTTCTGTATATTTTTGCTCTTTGACATTGCGAAAACTTGAAATTAAATCGAGTCGTATTGGTCCGATCGGAATTATTTTTTTTATGCTTACAAAAAATGAGTCTTTTTTTAAAATTTTTTCTGACTCCCCTCCAAGAACAAAATAATAATCAGCAATTATTGGTGAAAGCCTATGAAAAGACTGCAGCAACCTCTCCTCCGTTGCAACGACATTAATTTTATTCATCGATAGTCCTAGAACGAGATGTGGGTCCGTAATTGAGGCGTACCCCAAAAGAGCAACTTTAGCATTTGTAAATTTTTTAGCGCCATTAGAGTAGCGATTAAGAGTGTGTATCGATTTAAAAAATATTAGATGCTCCCAAATCGTGACGGAAAAAAGAATTTGTTTGTTTTTAAAAAGAATTTTTAAATATCTATTAAGACATTCTCTCCATGAAAAAAGAGAGATTCTAGAAAAATCCCAAAAAGGTATATCGTTTTGATTATAGAAACTCAGTGTTTTACTCGGAAGATCTACTGTGTCACCTATTGAAAGGTGAAGTATTTTTGATGGATGGAATGGGCAGTCTTTTTCTTTGATATAAAAATGATCTTTTTTAAAAAGATTTCCATACCAGATACCTTGGTGTGGAAAATATAAAACTTCAAAATCAGAAAATGTTTTTCCTTTCAAATCATTTGTGTGAAAACTATCATTGTCATTTAATTTGTTATGTGTTCGGGGCTTTATACATGCGTGTCGAATTATTTGACGATAGATAACAGATAAAGAGAAACAAAAATGGGGAAGGAGTGCTGGAAACGGTGAAAAATACTTCGGGGAGGAGATAAAAAAGATTTTTGAATGGACTTTTTTTCTCTTTAATTCACTAGCAAAAGTTGCCATGCTGCAGAGGTCGCAAATAACAGATTTAAGTCCAAAAAGAAAACATAAAAGTAGTCTATCTTGGAGATGATGATTAATGTTAAGCTCTCTCCCCATTTTACAAGCGAGGTTGAGATTTGAATACCGTGTATTCATTTGAGATAAAAAATTCTTAAAAAAATTATAATAAATGCTCTCACCTTTTTCAATATCCTCCATTGAAATAGGGGTAACTGAGAGCCAGTGAAGTCTCTTTCTGCAGATCAAAGGCAGTGATATTCTATAGTAGTAGCACTTTAAGCCCAAAGCACTGAACACCATCATTGGTAAAAAAGTTAATAACGAGGCATTTTGAAAAAGAACAGCTGTTTTTTGTTTTAAACGCGTCAAACTTACTCCCGATTTTCTTAGTTAATATGCCTTTATTTGGTATCATAATTCTAATGGATTCGTTATGAAATTATTCACGAAGACACTTTGGGTAAGTTTTGGCAATATTGGCAAATTCCTTAGAAAGGGTATATTGTTTTAATTTAAATTTTAAACTGGAGAAAATGTGAGTAAATTTCTTATTACAGGTGGCGCAGGATATATCGGATGTATGTTGGTTCGCCAACTTCTTCAAAATCAAAAAAATGTTGTAGTGCTTGATAATCTTATGTACGGGGGGGAACCGCTTCTTGATTTTTTTAATTATCCCAACTTTACATTTATTCATGGGGATATTCGAAACCCTTTAGATGTTGAGAAGGCCCTTGAGGGTGTGACTCATGTTGCTCATCTTGCGGCCATTGTTGGAGATCCTGCTTGTGCAAAAAATCCTGATCTCTCGAAATCGACAAACATTGATGGAGCAAAGCTTCTTTATGAAACGGCCTGCAGAAAAGGTGTTTCTCGTTTTGTTTTTGCTTCAACGTGCAGCAACTATGGAAAGATGAAAGACCCGTCGCGTTTTATTGATGAAAATTCTGAGCTTGCCCCCCTTTCTCTTTATTCCGAAACGAAAGTTGAGTTCGAAAAGTTTTTAATGAGCAAAAATAATCAAGAAACAAAAACAATTCCTACTATTCTTCGCTTTGCAACGGTCTATGGGTTATCTCTTCGGCCGCGCTTTGATTTGACCGTGAATGAGTTTACAAAAGAACTTGCTCTGGGAAGGGAACTCGTCATTTTTGGAGAGCAATTTTGGAGACCTTATTGTCATGTTGAAGATTTGGCCAGATCGGTCCTAGCTGTATTTAATGCCCCTGATAACAAAGTAGCATTCAATGTTTTTAATGTTGGAGATACTGAAGAAAATTATCAAAAGATTATGCTGGTCGATGAAATAAAAAAAATGATTCCAGACGCAAAAGTTAAGTATGTTCAGAAAAATGAAGATCCTCGTGATTATCGTGTCAACTTTTCTAAGATACAAGAACAGCTTGGTTTTAAAATTACAAAAAAAGTTCCAGACGGAATTTCCCAAATTCTTCAAGTTGTGAAGTTTGGCCTTATAAGGAATCCAGATCATGAACAGTATAGAAACATTTGATACTCTTCTTGCTCAGATAAGATTTCTATTTAAAACATCAGATGCTTTTGTTCCTCTTCATGCCCCTACATTTCGAGGAAATGAAAAGGAATACGTATTAAAAACAATCGAATCTACATTTGTTTCCTCTGTTGGAGCATTTGTGGATGAGTTTGAGAAAAAAATCGTAGAGTATACTGGAACTAAGTTTGCGATAGCTACAATGAACGGAACCGCTGCTTTACATTTGGCCCTACAGTTATCAGGTGTCCAACAAGATGATTTAGTGATTACTCAGCCTGTTACTTTTATTGCCACTTGTAATGCGATCTCTTATTTAAAAGCGTCTCCTTGTTTTGTTGACGTTGATCGCGAAACACTTTCACTCTCGCCTATGGCGCTTCAGAAATTTTTGTCTGAAGAATGTGTGATTAACAATATGACATGTTTTCACAAACCAACTGGAAAAAGAATTCGTGCCTGCGTTTTGATGCATACGTTTGGTCTTCCCGGAAGAATCCACGAAATTGTTACGATTTGTCGCGAGTATAATATCCTTGTTGTTGAAGATGCTGCTGAATCTCTTGGAAGTTTCATTGGGAATCAGCATACGGGAACAATTGCTGATATTGGTATTTTGAGTTTTAATGGGAATAAGATTTTGACCACGGGAGGGGGGGGAATGATTCTTACCAACCGTGAAGATTGGGGAAAAAAAGCAAAATATCTTTCTACTCAAGCGAAAGTTCCCCACCCTTGGGACTTTGTGCATGATGAAGTTGGTTACAATTATCGTCTCCCAAATCTCAATGCAGCTCTCGGAGTTGCTCAGCTTGAGCAACTCGATAGTTTTCTTTCAAGCAAGCGATTACTTGCCAATGAATATGCTGCTTTTTTTGAAAAGAACCCTTCTCTTTATTTTTACAAAGAAAGGACCGGAACCAGATCAAACTATTGGCTCAATACCATTTCTTTTTCGTGTCGGACCGAGCGCGATCAATTTTTAAAATATTCCAATGATCAAAAAGTAATGACACGTCCTCTTTGGACCTTGATGAATAAGTTGAACATGTTTAAAGATTGTCCATCTGGAGATTTAAGTAATTCAAATTGGCTTGAGGACAGAGTTGTTAATATTCCAAGTAGTGTAAGATGAATAAAAAGATTGTGATTATTGGCGGTGGAGGTCATGCACGTTCTGTGATTGACGTCATTGAATCTACAAACCAATACGAGATCGTTGGTATTATTGAAAAGGAGAATGTTGATCAAAATTTGCAAACTCCTTATCCTGTTATTGGCACAGATGATGATTTGCTAAAGTTTATTTCGCAAGGATATTTTTTTGCGATAGGTATTGGTCAAATAAAAACCCCAACGGTTAGAATGAAAATTTTTAGTCGCTTGAAAGAATTGAATGCGAAGCTCCCTACGATTATTTCTCCTATGGCCTATGTTTCTCATCGGGCCATCCTTGGTGAAGGATTAATTATTCATCATGGGGCGATTGTTAACGCTGGTGCCAAGGTTGGGGATAACTGTATCATTAACTCACGGGCCCTTATTGAACATGATGTTTTTGTCGGAAGTCATACACAAATTTCAACGGGTGCTATTTTAAATGGACATGTTAAAGTAGGGGAAGGAAGTTTTGTTGGTAGTGGAACTGTTGTCAAAGAACTTGTTAATATTGGGAAGTATGTAGTTATTACCGCGGGCATTTTTGTGAGAAAAAATGTCGAGGACAATCAAATTGTGAGAATTCATGATGTGTAAAAAAAGGTGTTTAATCATTGCAGAAGCGGGTGTTAATCATAATGGATCAATTGAGCTTGCTAAAAAATTAGTAGATGCTGCCGTTGAAGCTAAAGCAGATATTGTCAAGTTTCAGACATTCAAGGCCTACAATATTGTGACGCCCCTTGCGGAAAAAGCAAGCTACCAAAAAGAACAAACGGGAAGTGATGAAGCCCAATTTGAGATGCTAAAAAAGCTTGAGCTTTCTTATGATGACCATCTTGTTCTTCTTGAATATTGTAAAGAAAAAGGGATTGAGTTTTTATCAACGGCTTTTGATCTTGAAAGTGTTGACTTGCTCTATTCTCTAGGAATTCGTCTTTTTAAGATTCCTTCTGGCGAGATAACAAATCTTCCTTATCTTCGTAAAATAGCCAAACTTTCCGATATAAAAATTATTCTTTCTACCGGGATGTCGACACTTGAAGATATTCGTTTAGCTCTTGATGTTTTTTTAAAAAATGGAATAACAAAGAATCATATAAGTCTATTGCATTGTCATACTGATTACCCAACTCAAATGAAGGATGTTCATCTTAAAGCGATGAAAACTCTTGGGAGCACTTTCTCTGTTGATGTTGGCCATTCGGATCATTCCTTAGGTATAGAAGTTCCTATAGCTGCAGTCGCGCTGGGAGCTTGTATTATTGAAAAACATTTTACTTTAGACAAAAGGATGTCTGGCCCGGATCATGCGGCATCACTAGATCCATTAGAATTAAAGCAGATGGTTTTAGCGATTAGAAATATAGAATTAGCTCTCGGAGAACTTCAAAAAAAACCTTCACCACGTGAATTGGAAATTGCCAAGGTTGCACGAAAAAGTATAGTCGCTGCTCAAGAAATCAAAAAGGGTGATGTTTTTACGGAGAAGAATATCACCGCTAAAAGACCGGGAACTGGTGTTTCTCCAATGAGGTGGGATGATTTGTTGGGGCAAACGGCCAAGCGATATTTTAAAAAAGATGAGTTAATTGAATTATGAAAAAAATTTGTGTTGTAACCGGAAGTCGTGCCGAATATGGCCTTTTATTTTGTCTTTTAAAAAAATTAAAAGAAGACTCGGATTTTGATTTAAGAATTGTTGCAACCGGCATGCATCTTTCTTCTGAATTTGGATTAACTTACAAAGCTATTGAAAGCGATGGGTTTAAGATTCATAAAAAAATAGAAATGCTTATTTCTTCTGATTCCCCAAGCGCCATTACAAAATCCATGGCAGTTGCCCAAATTACTTTTGCTGATTATTTTAAAGATCATCGTCCTGATCTTATTCTTTTACTGGGCGATCGCTATGAGATGCTTGTTGCTGCAATCGCGGGACTTATGGCCTGTATTCCTATGGCCCATATTCATGGTGGCGAGCTAACTGAAGGTGCTATTGATGAGTCAATCAGGCATTCAATCACAAAGATGTCGCATCTTCATTTTGTTTCAACAGAATTATATAGAAAGCGAGTTGTACAATTAGGTGAGGAACCAAATCGGGTGTTTAATGTTGGAGCTCTTGGTCTCGAGTACATGAAAGAGATATCTTTGCTTACTCGCAAAGAATTATCCGCTCAGCTTGGGATTGAGTGGAAACACGCAAATTTATTAGTCACGTTTCATCCGGAAACCCTTAATGCCAAAGATACAAAAAAACATTTTGAAGAATTACTCTCAGCTCTTTCTAGTTTTGAAAATACTCAAATTATTTTTACAAAGGCAAATGCTGACTCGTTTGGTAGAGAAATTAATACGATGATCGATTTTTATGTTGAAAAACATTCAACGAGTGCCTGTGTGTATACGAGTCTTGGTTCTAAGCGATACCTTTCTCTTATGGGGCAGGTGGATGCGGTTATTGGAAATTCTTCAAGTGGAATTATTGAAGCACCATCACTTAAAATCCCTACTGTAAATATTGGAGAAAGGCAAAAGGGCAGAGTTCAAGCAGAGAGTGTTTTTAATTGTGCGCCAGTTTCTGCTAGCATTTGTGAAGCAATTAGATATGTTATTTCTTCGGAATTCAAAAGAAAACTAGACGATATAAAAAACCCCTATGAACAAAATGAAACTTCAGGAAGGATTATAAAAATACTTAAGGGCCATTCGGATATTGCCTTAATAAAGAAGTTTTATGATTTTGATCGTTGATTAATTTGAAGTTGAAGGTTTTGAAGATAGCTCGCCTTTCTGTTTTCATCATAAGCAGATGATTTCTTTTTATATTGAATTGTCCATGCGCGCCTAGGTTTTTTTGATTGATTAGGTGTACTTCCATGCGCAGTTAGTGCATGGTGTGCAACAGCGTCGCCAGGCCCAAGATTTGGTGTTTCAATACTAAAATCTGTTAATAGAGCAAGATCTTTTATTGTCTGCGAACTTCCTGGCGCAAAGGAATTCTCGTGCGGAAGTAGTCCTAGCTTGTGTGAACCTCTCCAAAAATAGACTCCTCCATTTTCCTCTGATGAATGATCAAGAGAGATCCAAAGAGTGAAGGCTTGATGATCTTCAATACACCAATAAAAATCATCTTGATGTGGTGGACTAGGTAGGCCATGCTCTGCCGGTTTTAAAAAAAGTTCAGACCCTCTACACTCCGCCTCTTCTCCGAGCAGTTCTGATGCAATATTAAGAAATTTTTGGGAATGGGCCTGTTGATAAAAAAAATTATTTTTACTTAAAAAAAGATTATGTATTGAATTGATCTGACCATCTTTTGTATAATTAATCTCTCGATCTCGCAGGTGGTTTTTATGAGTTTGAATAAAATGTTGTATTTCTTGGGTGATTTCATTTTGACTACTTATACTTAAAATTTTTTTTAAAACCACGTAGCCATTAGTTAGAAATGTTGAGTTCATAAAAAGCTCCATGAAGGGGGCACCCAAATAATTTATATGTGTTTTCGAGTGTAATGTGTATTACAAAAAATTATAAATTAGGGGTTATGTGGTTTGAATTAACTAAAACATCTTGATCTGCTTCGCCTTTTGTGAAGTAGAGATTATTAAAGTTTAGAATATTTGGGTCATTTTTTTTACGATTGATTTTTAAAAGCGAGGTGATACTTTTTTTCTTTCTCCATTCAATGGGGGCAAGCAGGCGGGGGATTTCTAAGTGTGAATGAGTCTCAAATGATTTGAATACTAAGGGCAACCTAGATAACATTTGATTCGAACCACAAAAAAAGTCGATGAACACACATTCTTTTTCAGCGCAGAATGCTAAAACACTTTGGGCCAATACTTCCTCATTACCAGATGTTGGAATAAATTCTACTAAGCGTGCAAAAGGATATTGAGCAAGCCCACGACTTTGTTCGATACGTATAATTGCTAAGCCTGATGCTTGCTCGGGAGTTGTACTGATAATGTGGTATTGAATTATTGGATGAGAAAAATATCTCCATTTAATAATTTCAGGAGATTTATCCATTGTTGCCTGGCTGTTTTTGAGATGTTCTTCCCAATATTTAGGAATTAATTGTGATGAATCTTTGAGTCTAAAATATGTAGCATTTAAAATGTGGGTTCTTGATTCTTCTGCCCATTTTTTAATCTGTACAGCATTGCATGGTAATAGAGGGAGTGGGTTTTTTTGAAGAAGTGGTATCAGTTGCTTTTCATCTAAGATCGCAACAGATCTTGGAACAGTCGGCATTGATTGAAATTTTAATTTTTCAACATAGAGTTTTTCAATCGCCTCAGTAGGACCAAAAGAAAGATAGAAATCAAATTGATCTGAAAGTTGCTTTAGCAATAGGGAATAGTGAGTTGAATTCTGAGGGGTACTGAAAGATGATACAGAAGAGCAAGTGATATGCTCTTTACCCGTAATGTAAATTTTTGTAACAACAAAATTAATGCATGCTGTGATTGTTGAATCTTTTGAGAAACAAAAAGAGGTGAATTGGTTATTGGGGAGGAGTAAATGATGATAAGGATGTTTTAAATACATCCATTCAAAAAATTTTTTTTCAACGCCATAATATGATTGACCATAGAGACTTTCATATTTTTCTTTGATTTCTAGATATTTTTCGCAAGGGAGATAGAATGTCGAAGACATGTTAAGGAGCCTTTTGGCAATAGATGAGATATTCTTCATGAACGTTTTTTAAATGATTTGTTCTATGTTGAACAGAATCAAACGTGATTAATTCAAAGGGTTGATAGAGTGTTGGGATAATTTGCTCGTCGACTACCCTAATTGTTACCAACAACATTATAACACCACCTTTTTCTAATATTGTGGGATAATTATTCCGTCTAGTGAAGCTTCTTCAGATGATTTAAAATCGTATAAAAAGCAGCAAATTATTTCGTCAT
>Ga0247844_1007631_pt1 | contig 12142 bp, 14 predicted proteins | sample LaCtaG_FD_192421 | JGI IMG/M metagenome (GOLD analysis project Ga0247844, IMG submission 192421) | Freshwater microbial communities from meromictic Lake La Cruz, Castile-La Mancha, Spain - LaCruzMarch201714.5m_1 | ecosystem: Environmental > Aquatic > Freshwater > Lake | place: Spain: Castile-La...
CACGCCTCTCTTTCAAGTTACGCCTGGGCTCAGACTTTCACCATTGGCAACCAGACTTACCTCAGCAAGAGTTACGAGTTACGCGCTCGCGCTGTCCGCAGATTAGTCATTCAGTAATTTAATTATTTTTTTATTCAGCATGCATCATACAAGCCTACCTATTTATAAGATTGCTTACGACCTACTGGACGTTATCACGGACTTGGCAAAGAACATGCCCCGTGATTTCAAACAGAGCATCGGAAGTAAGCTTCGCGACGAATGCGTTGATATTGTCACGCTTATATTTAGAGCCAATGTATCACGTGAAAAAGCGCCACACCTCTTAAAACTAGTAGAGAAGCAGCAGGTTTTAGAGTTACTCATTCGCCTATCACGTGATAAACGCCTGATTTCAACTAGCCAGTATGCCAAGGTCATTGAACTCACAAGCAGCATAGGCAAGCAAGCTAATGGTTGGCGTCGTTCCGCATCGTCTGTTTCATAATGGTTAAGGCTAATATGACTGTACGATTTAATAATCTGGTTTTACCGCTAGCCCAAAAAGCTACCGCCATGCGCAGAATAGATACCACTGATAGCTTTCAGGCTCGGTCTAGTGCAGTTACTCCACTGATCGGTGCAAACCTTCGGCAGACCGCAAAGAAATAGTACGCATAGCTAAAAATGCACAGCTTCAAATATTACTTAACCCAACCATAAATTAAGGAGTAACACATGAAATCAATCACAAAACCAGAATTAAATGAAGGCGAGCTTTATGCCGGCGCAATCATCAACCCAGATGGCACGGGGCATCACATCATTCTACTTACTGGCGACAAAGATGATGGCAATTGGGATGACGCCATGCAATGGGCTAAATCACTTGGTGGCGACCTACCAAACCGCGTAGAAAGCGCCCTGCTATTCAACCAATCAAAAGACCAATTTAAGCCTGAATGGTACTGGACAAACGAGCAGCGCGCCTCTCATTCAAGTTCTGCCTGGTATCAGCTTTTCCACAGCGGCTACCAGGGCAGCAGCAGCAAGCGTGGTGAGGTGCGCGCCCGCGCTGTCCGCAGATTAGTTATTCAATAATTTACTTATTTTTTATTAAAAATGCTACATACAGACCTGCCCATTTATAAAGTCGCTTACGACCTACTGGACGCAATCACGGATTTAGCCAAAAACATGCCGCGCGATTTTAAGCAAAGCATAGGCGGCAAGCTCCGTGACGAGTGCGTAGACATCGTCACACTTATATTTAGAGCCAATGTATCACGTGATAAAGCGCCGTACCTCTTAAAACTGGTAGAGAAACAACAGGTTTTAGAGCTTCTTATTCGCCTATCACGTGATAAACGCCTGATTTCAACTGGGCAGTATGCCAGGGTAATTGAACTCACAAGTAGCATAGGCAAGCAAGCTAATGGCTGGCGTCGTTCCGCATCGTCTGTTTCATCACAGTTCTTTGCGAACATCTATCTGAATACACTAGACCAATTCGTTAAGCACCAAATAGGCGCTAAGCATTACATACGCTACGTCGATGACTTTGTGCTATTGCATGAGTCACCGCAATGGTTAAACAATGCTTTAGATCGTATTAATGCTTTTCTTCCAGCCAAACTAAATGCAAGTCTGAACCCGACAAAAACAATACTTCAGCCAGTAGATCGTGGGGTGGATTTTGTAGGGCAAGTGATAAAGCCTTGGCATCGATACACGCGGAAACGCACAGTGTATGAAGCAATTAGCCAGCTTAAAAAATCAGCTGCAACAGAGACGTACGAAATGGCTAATAGTTATTTCGGATTACTGAGACAAGCCTCAAAAAGCCATCATGATAGAGCAAGAATCAGCAACGTATTAATGGATAAAGGCTACTGCGTGAATCAACAACTTACTAAGATTTATAGGAAATCGTCATGTTAAATACTTACTCATTCACTGAAGCGGTCGCCAAGCTTAAAACAAGTGAATCAACACTAAGTGTGCTACTTAATAATGCAAAGATTGCAGCTGCAAAGATTGGGCAGGGATGGGTGATCCGCGAAGAAGATTTGGATTCATACCTAAAATCTGAGGTAGAGAGACAAACTTTAGAGCGTCTAGCGCAGTTAAATGCAGGAATTAAACCAAAGGTAGCTAGCGCCAATCCTGTGAAGCAACCAAGCGCTATGAGACGTAATAGCAAGCCTGATTTAGATAACTTATAGGTATAAATAATGAAAGTGCAATCAGACTCGCTACATGGCGGAGAGGTGTTCGGGTAGAATGGATAACATGGTGAGTATGGAATATGTACCACTTACTGATGAGGGAGTGAAAGGTTAAACATGTTAAACAATAATGAATTAGTTTCTATGCTACAAAATGAAATTATGCTTCATTTCAATAATAGTCAACTTGATTTTTCTATTGATAAAATGCTTATAGGAATTGGTGCAGCAAAGCATATTGCTAAGAGTAATAATAAGCACCTTGGTTACCATTATGAAAAAGGATGTTTTGTATTCTCAATACACCAGTTTGTAGCTAAAGATGAGGATGAAAAAAATAATGTTATTGAGCCAATTTATATTCCAAGTTACATCACCTAAAAAAGTGAAATAAAAACTACCAAAGCTTACCCGCCAAATCAGATCCGCGTAAATTAGCATAGCGCAACGCCATTCTTAGTGAGCGCCAACCAAGTATTTTAGCAATTTCAACATCACTTAACTTGGTACGCTCATAAAACCTGCAAGTCGCTTCATGCCGTAATCCATGAAAAGTAAATTCACCACACTCAGCGGCCTCAAATATCCGCCCAAACGTTTGTGATATACGGGCGCTGATTTGCTTGCGCGATCCTTCAAATGAAAATAAGTTCTCAGCATCGAGCGTTGCAACATAATCTGTTAAAGCCGCGTGCAAAATACTGGTCATTGGCACCTGGCGCTTATCCCCATTTTTAGTCTTATCTAAAAATATCGTATCCGCTTTAAAATCAATCTGTGATTTTTCTAAAGTGTATATCTCAGATAAGCGCATGCCAGATTCGATGGCAATAATAAACAGCATTAAAAATTCTTGCGGCCGATCAAACTCAAAGCCGCGCTGCTTATTCGCAGGCTTACCGCCTAAAATAATCCGCTTAGTTTCAACCTCTTCATTAACAGATAATCGACGATCACGCTCGACTTCTTCCTTATGGCCGCTAGCATAACGCTTGGGCAGCTCACGCAATGGATTAGTCACCAGCAACGTATCACCTCGCCGTTTAATCCAATCAAAGCAGCGCGCCAATGCGCCCACGTGGTGACGTATGGTTGATGGCGAAAGGTTGCTTTGCTTCATGGCAAGCACAAAGTTATCAGCCCAATCATAATCAAGTCGTGAAATTAAACGTGTACCATCACGTTTTCTGAGTATGGCCAACAAAGACTGATCGCTATCTGGCACATCAACCGCATCAATATACTGATCAATCGCATCAGCAATCGTTACTATAGCGTTTTTCTTGGCAGCAAACTCAATAGGAATCTTGCCAGCATTTAATAATGCTTCAAGTTTTTTGGTATAGGTATCACCTTCAGCCTCGGTCTCAAACGTAAGATAAGCCCGGCCATTAGGCAACGCTTTATTTGTGACCGTGAAATAGAACTTACCATTGCGGATTCTTTTATGCGCCATAAACTCACCTAAACAGCCAACACGACTATACAACGTGCGTCTTTGACGCTTTTTAGTTGAATAAAGTTGGAGTTTATAACGGTTAGTTGGATGTATGCAAGATATATTAATAAGTGATATAGCCCGCTAAGGCTTATACATACTGGAGGCGCGATCCGGAGTCGAACCGGACTAAACGGCTTTGCAGGCCGCGGCATAACCGCTTTGCTATCGCGCCTTGTGGGGCAGCATTAAAAATTGAATGTAACGAATATGCAATTCGTCACAACATTTAACACTCACTTGCTGAAACTAAAACGGCGAAAGCCTGTAAGCATTCGCCGTTTTATGTACTTACTACCAAATTCTTGGAGCGGGAAACGAGACTCGAACTCGCGACCTATACCTTGGCAAGGTATCGCTCTACCAGCTGAGCTATTCCCGCGTCATTAAGACAGGCGCCATTATAGCGATTTTCAGAATATCGTCAATACTAATCAACACTCAATTTACTTATTTATTGCCGAATTATTTGTAAATTATTTACCTTTTAACTTAGGCCATGCGGCCTTTAGGTAATAAGCCATTGATAGCAATGTTAAAAATGCTGCTAACACAATTAAAACTTGTCCAAACCATTTAGTTGGGAAAACACCTAAGCCACCTAAATCAACATCATCCCAATAAAGTAACAATAATATAGCAACCATTTGAGCAGCTGTTTTGACTTTTCCTATCATCGCAACACCTACGCTACTGCGTTGCCCTTCACCTGCCATCCATTCGCGTAAAGCACTTATGGCTATTTCTCGACCAATGATAATCAATGAAACAATTGCACCTACGCGCCCAAACTCAACTAAAACAATCAAGGCGGCGGCTACCATCAACTTATCTGCCACTGGATCTAAAAATGCGCCGAAAGAAGATGTTTGATTCCAGCGCCTAGCTAAATAGCCGTCTAACCAGTCAGTGATTGCCGCAATCAGAAAAACCGTTGCAGCAAAGACATTCACCATATGCGAAGGCATTTCGCCCAAAGTTCGGAGGTTTTCTGGCCAGTAAAATGCGCCAACAAAAATTGGAATCAACAAAATACGTAACCATGTAAGCATGGTCGGAATGTTAATTTTCATTGCTTACCACTTTTCATCAGTGCAACTCTCCGTATATTTTCTCAGCTAAATTTTGGCTGATGCCTTCAACTTGGGCAATTTCATCAATACTAGCACTTTTTACACCATCCAATCCACCAAAGCGCGTTAGCAGGGCTTTGCGACGTTTAGCGCCTATGCCTTCAATATCTTCCAAACTAGAGTGCATTCGCGCCTTGGCTCGCTTGGCTCGGTGACCTGTTATAGCGAATCGATGCGCTTCATCACGTATCTGCTGTAGTAAATGTAAACCTTTGTTATCTTTCTCCAAGTTTAACATTTCGCCTGTGTCAGAAAAAATCATAGTTTCAAGCCCAGGTCTTCTCTCTTCACCTTTCGCAATACCAACCAGAAGGATATCTTGAAGTCCAACTTCCGCCATCACTTCAACTGCAATACCTAATTGCCCCTTGCCACCATCAATAAAGATTAAGTCAGGCCGCACGCCCTCACCTGCTGCAACCTTTTTATAGCGGCGAGTCAGTACATCTCTCATTGCTGCATAATCATCGCCTGGCGTAATGCCAGTGACGTTGTAGCGTCTATATTCACTATTTTGCATATCACCACGATCAAACACCACGCAACTACCCACCGTTGCTTCACCCATGGTATGACTAATATCAAAGCATTCGATACGTTCGGTATTGTCGGGCAAATGAAGAGCTTCGCGCAAAGCTTCTAATTTAGCAGCTTGGTTAGCTGAAGTTGCAGCACGTTGACCTAGGGCCAATTCAGCATTGGTTTGCGCCATTTTTAGCCATACACGTTTATCGCCAATCGCGTTGGCGTTGATTTTTACCTTGCGCCCAGCCTGCTCACTCAGTACTTCTTCTAGCACGGCAGTTTCTATTTTTATGCCCACCACAATCAACGGAGGCGTGTTTTGTGCCACATAATGCTGTGCGAGAAATGCTTCCATACTGGCCTCCAGCGATTCACCATCGGAATTCTTGGGCATATAACTTCTGTCACCCAAGTGTCGCCCGCCACGTATCATCACCAAGTTAATACAGTGCTGGCCTTGTAATTCGGCACAAGCGATCACATCGGCATCAGATACATTAAAATCGCTCACAAACTGTTTGGCTTGCACTTGTCGCAGCGCCTGCATACGGTTGCGAAAAACCACCGCCATCTCATATTCCTGATTCTCCGCAGCCGTGTTCATTTTTGCACCAAGCGCATCAATCACTTCATTAGTCTTGCCCTGTAAAAACATCGCTGCTTGATGTACGTCATTATTGTAATCTTCAGTAGAAATCAAACCCACGCAAGGCGCAGTGCATCGCTCAATTTGATGCTGCAAACAAGGACGACTACGATTAGCAAACACGGTATTCTCGCAAGTACGCAACTTAAAGACTTTTTGCAACAACTGAATGCTCTCACGCACCGCAACAGAATTAGGGAAAGGGCCAAAATATTGGTTACCTTTACGCTGTGTACCACGATGAAATGCTAAACGTGAGGATTCATCACCAGTCAACACTATATAAGGATAGGATTTATCGTCGCGAAACAGCACGTTGTAACGCGGCATTAAGCTTTTAATCAGATTATTTTCCAGCAACAAGGCTTCGGCTTCATTGTGTGTAACCGTAGTTTCGATTTTCACGATATTACTTACCATCATTCGCGTACGAGGGCTTGGTAAGTTTTTATTAAAATAACTCGAAACGCGTTTTTTCAGGTCTTTGGCTTTACCCACGTAAATCACTTCATCTATGGTGTTTATCATGCGATAAACACCAGGCAGATTAGGCAGGTTTTTTAGAATGGGTTTTGGGTCGAACATGGGCTTGTTAAGCTCTAGTTGCTTATTCCGCTTTAGCTTCGGCTATGCGCAACAAACGAGCCTCTTCTGCCTTTTTGGTATCTTCAATCTCACGCATCACACTTTTTAAGTCAACAGCTTTAGTGCTTTGCCTGAAACGGCCAGTGAGAGGCGTTTCTAGCGTTAAATCGCCATGCGCATATAACGCCCAAATTTCTTTGCCGTATTGCGTAGTGAGCAACTCTGGTGCAAAACGTCCAAAGTAATCGCTTAAGTTTCTAACATCGCGCTCTAACATCTCACTTGCGTTGTTATTACCTGCTGCATCCACGGCCTGCGGCAGATCAATAATCACAGGACCATCGGCACTCATTAAAATATTAAACTCGGACAAATCGCCATGCACGATGCCAGCACAAAGCATGCGTACCACTTCTTTAATTAAAGTAGCGTGGTGTATACGTGCCTCTTCCGCACTAAAAGTCACATCGTTTAAACGTGGTGCGGCGTTGCCGTTGGCATCAGTGACCAACTCCATTAACAACACGCCTTCATAGAAGTTATAGGGTTCTGGTACACGCACGCCTGCATTGGCAAGACGATACAAAGCATCAACCTCTGCACTTTGCCAAGCAGCTTCTTGTGATTCACGTCCGAATTTTGAACCTTTAGCCATGGCACGACTTTGGCGGCTATTTTTAACTTTACGGCCTTCGGTGTAGTCTACACTTTGGCGAAAGCTGCGTTTATTCGCTTCTTTATAAACCTTAGCGCATCGCACGTCATCTCCACAACGTACCACATATACAGTCGCTTCTTTGCCACTCATGAGCTGACGTACCACGTCATCAATCAAGCCATCTTCAAGTAAGGGTTCTAGTCTTTGAGGTGTTTTCATAAAAGCATTTTAACACCATGCCGTCATTCAGCACCAGCGATTGGCATCGCTGACGAGTATATGCGCTAAAGCGCATTATTCATGCGATAAGCGCTAAGAATAATCCATGTTTTTATAAGATTAAAATCTGGATTTTTCGCTACGCTAAGAATGACGGAATCTATTCATCGAGCAACTTCCCGCCTATTGCCCAATCGTCATAAGCCACTTCATCAAAGGTAATGTATGTGTATGATTTTGGTTTATGAGCAACGCGCTCTAAAGTCTCAGTGAACTCTTTGGCAATTTGAGCTTTTTGCTCCTTAGTAACAGAACCTGCTAACTTGATGTTCACGTATGGCATATTGAATCTCCTTTTAGTTTAATTAATTAAAAATGGCACTGGTTGCTTGGTATAAGCAATATATAAGGGGTGTTGCGGGCTATTGTCTGCATTGAGTTGCAAGCACTTTACTTTATCTTGCAAATTAGCATTTTTTAATAGCGATAGCACAGCTTGCCCTCTAGGTGCAGCTAACGGATGCTTTCCCCAGCCGCATACAGTCATTGCAGATGCCTGAACGGCGCGCAGAATGCAATTGTCTGCTTCCAAAGTATCGCCCAGTAAATCTTTTACAGTATTTAATTGAGTAGAATTTGTCATACGAAATGGAAATAAATTCACAATAATCATACTGCCGTAACCCATTGCAATAGCGCGACGCTGACAGCGTTCAATGGTCGGGTCGTTTTCTACTTCGTTTGCTGTACTGGGGTTTAGCATTAGAAAGCTGATTGCCTCTCGGCTTAAATCCCAATCTCTACGTAACCAATAGCGATATTTCTCGCAATCTGAAAAGTGTGCTTCAGATTGTTGTATTAAGGTGTTATGTTGCTTAATAATCATAATGATTCACGATAGGATTCATTTTTTGTTAATCAAAAACTCCGTTAGGCTAAAGCATAATTAAAGTTGGCACTGAAAGCTAGCTGTATAATATAGCCCATGCTTAGTTACCGCCACGCCTTTCATGCAGGCAATCATGCCGATGTGCTTAAACATTATGTGTTAGGCCTAGTGCTTGCGCACGCAAAACAAAAAATGAAACCATTCTGGTACATTGATACGCATGCTGGCGCTGGCATGTATAGCCTGACTGAAGGTTATGCTACAAAGAATGCGGAGTATGAACTGGGCATAGCCAAACTGCTTAACGCAAAAAATTTACCAGAGTCTCTGGCTAATTTTGTTGCGCAGATTAATCGCTTTAACACCAACAGTTTAGATTTTTACCCTGGCTCACCAATGGTCGCTCAAGATTTTTTACGTGCCGATGACAAAATGCGGCTATTTGAGTTACACCCTAGCGATTACAAATTACTGATAGACAACTTTAAAGGTCAAGGCGCCATTAAGTCAAAAAACAGTTCCGTCAGAATTGAAATGCAAGATGGCTTTTCTGGTATTAAATCTTGCTTGCCGCCACCTTCGCGCCGTGCTGTAATATTGATAGACCCGCCTTACGAGGATAAGCAGGATTATCAACGCGTAGTTAGCATGATTAAAGATAGCTTGATGCGCTTTGCTACTGGCACTTATATGATTTGGTACCCGATTTTACAACGCCCTGAGCCACGCGAGATGACGGAAGATTTAATGCATTTGGATTTAGCCAATTGGCTACATGTTGAAATGACCATACATTCGCCATCAGTAGAAGGTTTTGGCATGCACGGTAGCGGATTGTTTATTGTGAATCCTCCTTGGACACTACCAAATATCTTGAATGAAGCAATGCCAGTGTTAACGCAATTATTGGCTTTAGATGACACTGCTAACTACGCCCTAAATTACAAAATAGCTTAATAAAAAGTTTATCCGTATTCTGTGATTGAGTTGACCAAAAATAACTGAATTAGAAAGTTCAAGCTTGAGTTGATTTGCTAATTTTATAATTCAGAGTCAGTTTTGTTGCAAGCTATTTTTCATTTATTAATGGCTCATCTTACCCACTATGAATCGTTTGCAAATTAAGGACATATGGCGGCTAAATATCCCCATAGCTGACGGTCGGGTTCGGTAAGAAAATCGTAATAGCAATGCTAAAACTCACACAACACAAACTTTATTGCGCCCTGTTTCTTTCGCTTTATACAATGCTTTGTCAGCCTGATTAAGGAGCGTATCAATGTTGATGCCTTTGTTACCAAGCGTAGTAACGCCAATAGACACCGTGAAATGTATAGGTAATCCAACAGGTATGGTTACATCCGTGTTGGCGACAGCTTCTCGTAGTCGCTCTGCAACCTCAAGAGCTTCTGCACTCGTGGCTTGAGGCAAAATAACAGCAAACTCTTCACCACCTATGCGACCAGCTACGTCAACTTGACGTAGTGTATCTTGACAGATTTTACTTAGAGCCTGCAGTACGATATCTCCGACTTGATGCCCATATGTGTCGTTCACATTTTTGAAAAAATCAATATCTAACATCAGCAAAGATAGAGGCGTGTCATAGCGTATAGCTCGTGACATCTCCACTTCGGCTTGTTCCATAAAATGACGGCGATTGGGCAAGCCTGTGAGGTAGTCAAGATGCGCCTGTCTAGTAAGCTCTAATTCAAGGTGTTTACGCTCAGAGATGTCAGTATGGGTACCAATCATACGTAGAGGTTTTCCATCCTCGCTACGACAAACGATCATCCCGCGACCAAGAATCCATTTATAACTATCGTCTTTGCATCTCAATCGGTATTCAACAACATAAATGTCAGTCATACCCTCTAAATAGGCTTGCATTGCATTTTTTACATATAACTGGTCATCAGGATGTACTCGGCTAGACCATTCATCATTTGTAGGCAATATGTCTTCATCGCTATACCCTAGCATTTCTTTCCAGCCTTTGGAGTACTGCGCTTCATCGGTCTGTATATTCCAATCCCATACGCCGTCACCCGAGCCTTCAATTGCAAATTTCCAACGGAACTCACTGTCTTTTAAGGCTTCTTCAGATTTCTTGCGCTCAGTGATATCTGTGATGAAGCCATGCCAAAGCACAGAGCCATCTGTTTCTCTTTCTGGCTTGGCGCTACCTAAAAGCCAACGCACCGTGTTGTCGTCAAACTTCACACGATATTCATGATTCCATAGGGTCAACTCTTGCGCAGACTTCTCTATGCTGTTAACAATTCCCTCAAGGTCGTCTGGGTGAAGAATTGCCCATACTTTAGCGGCATCTTCGCGCACTTCTTCTGGGCTAACTCGGTAAATGGTACGAATACCATCACTGGCAAAGGGAAAGCTCGCATGGCCATCAGGGTGCAATCGATATTGATATACAACCCCAGGTACTTGATTCGCAATTTTTTGGAGAATGGCAAGTGATTCTTGTTTTGACGTCTCTAACTGTTTGAGTTCTGAAATGTCAGTGATGGTGCCGACATAACCATATTGATTATTGAGCTGCGATTTATAAATGGCAGACTTCCCCAATACCCAGATAGTCTTGCCGTTAGGGTGTAAAAAACGATATTCAAGATGAAATGGTCTATTTTCTGCGGTTGAGGTCGTCCACTCAGTAAAAATTTTATCTTTATCTTCTGGGTGAAGCGCTTTAACCCAGCCATCACCCTTTGCATTTTCAATTGATAACCCTGTGATTTTCGACCACTGCGCATTAACGTACACACATTTGCCGTTGATATCACTTTCAAATATGCCAACAGGGGTTGTAGAAAGCAACACTTCAAAATGACGTTCTTGGTCATTAAGCAACATCTGCATTCTTTTTTGCTCTGCAAGCTCACGCATTAAATGCAATGTATTAGTAGAGAGGCTCTCGTAGATTGAAAGGATAATATCAATCAGAACTTTAGTGGCACCTCTCATTTGTTCGGATGCATGTTTTTTAGCAGCTTCTAACGGCATTCCAGACTGCATCGCTATGACAACCATAGCCATCGCTCTGTCACTTTCTAATATATGAGCGGCTAACCAGCGTGTAAGAAAGGCAAGAATATCTTCAATGACTTTGCTAACAGGCTTGGTTTCTTCTTCAGTCTTTAGCCTAAGCACCTCATTGAGAAAGCTGCTGTGAACCTTAATGTGGTCAGTTTCAAAAGAATCTTCTGGCATATATTCATGCCAAATTTTTTCTTCGGTATCAAAGTGATAAACAGCATACTCGGCTAGTTCATCAAAAATAACATTTAGTGAAGGGATATTTGCGTTGAAAGCAACGTGACTTGCTAATAGGTTAATTAGGTCTGCCAGTTTTCTATGTTGCTCATCAATTAACGTAATTTCAGTGTTGAAACTGTCATTCCATGGAAAAATGTCGATTGAGTTCATATAATGCAGATGGTTAGTTCTATGTTGGATTTGATATTGCAAAAGCATAACCTAAATTAAAGTTTATAGGAATTTTTTGATAGGTTGTTAGGCTAAATCCTCTCTACAATTAATTTACCAGATTTGCGCGGAAAGCTTCGGGGTTCAGCCTGAAGATGGATAGCGCGAGCACCATAGGTGCTCATGAGGTTGGTATGCGCTGCTGTTCAACGTATTTATTAATCATTGACAGTGACGCCCCACCACAGGGAGCCGCAAAATAAGACGGTGACCACAATACGTCCTTGTAGTACCGCTCGGCAATGTCCGGCCTATCTTTTCTCAGCATTCTGCTTGAA
>Ga0247844_1007632_pt1 | contig 12142 bp, 14 predicted proteins | sample LaCtaG_FD_192421 | JGI IMG/M metagenome (GOLD analysis project Ga0247844, IMG submission 192421) | Freshwater microbial communities from meromictic Lake La Cruz, Castile-La Mancha, Spain - LaCruzMarch201714.5m_1 | ecosystem: Environmental > Aquatic > Freshwater > Lake | place: Spain: Castile-La...
GCATGCGCATCGCCCGTGAACTCGCTCGCGCCATGCCCCGATGTCCGTGTTGCCAACGCCTCTCGCAACACCGTACATTTATGACACAGTAGTATTAGGGGGGGGCGTCCGCCCCCCCGCGCCTGATACCCGGCGCACGAAGGTGAAACCTTCGTGCGCTCGGTATCAGTGGTTATGCCGGCTCTCGCCGCGGGTCTCCAGGATGTTCAGGAACAGGGTCGCCGGTTCCAGGCAGCCGCCGGTGCCGAGCTGGCCGACCATGCTGCGGTAGATCTCCTCCCACGGCGTCTTGTGGACCAGCGCGGGGGGCGTCCAGGCGGCGCGGCGGGCCGCCATCTCGGCTTCCGGGATCAGCACATCCACGCGGCGCGCGCGCAGGTCGATGCGGATCGGGTCGCCATGGCGCAGCAGCGCCAGGCCGCCGCCAACCGCCGCCTCGGGTGTCACGTTCAGGATCGAGGGGCTGGCCGAGGTGCCGGATTGCCGGCCATCGCCCATGGTCGGCAGGGTCATCACGCCCTGGCGGATCAGCGCGGCGGGGGGCTGCATGTTCACCACCTCGGCGGCACCCGGATAGCCGACGGCGCCGCAATTGCGCACCACCAGCACGGTGCGTTCATCGATGCCGAGCGTGGGGTCGTCGATGCGGGCATGGTAATCCTCGGGCCCCTCGAACACCGCGACCTTGCCTTCGAACACCTCGGGCGGATCGGTCAGGAAGCGCGCGCGGAATGCCTTGTCGATGACGCTGATCTTCATCACGGCGCTGTCGAACAGATTGCCGGCCAGCACGATGAAGCCGGCCTTTTCCTTCATCGGGCGCGACAGCGGGCGGATCACCTCGCGGTCCGGTTCCGGAATGGCGGCCAGGTTTTCCGCTACCGTCTTGCCGGTCACGGTCATCGCATCGCCATGCAGCAGGCCGGCGGCCAAAAGCTCGCGCATCACGCCGGGCACGCCGCCGGCGCGATAGAAGGCCTCGCCCAGGAAGCGGCCGGCGGGCTGGCAATCGACCAGCAGCGGGATCTCGGCGCCGACGCGCTGCCAATCGGCCAGGTCATGTTCCACGCCCATGTGCCGGGCGATGGCGATCATGTGGACCGGGCAGTTGGAGGAAGCGCCGATGGCACTCGCCACCGCCACCGCATTCTCGAACGCCTTCTTCGTCATCACGTCCGCGGGGCGCAGGTTGGCGTTCACCATCTCCACGATGCGCACGCCGGAATGATAGGCGCATTGCGCGCGCTGCCGGTACGGGCCAGGGATGGCGGCGGCCCCCGTCAGCGTCATGCCGACGGCTTCCGCCAGCGAGTTCATCGACAGCGCGGTGCCCATGGTCGAGCAATGGCCAACGCTGGTGGAACTCGCCGCCACCATCTCGATAAAGCCCTCATAGTCGATCTCGCCGGCGGCGAGTTTTTTCCGGGCTTCCCAGACAATGGTGCCCGACCCGGCAAGCCTGCCATGCCACCAGCCATCCAGCATCGGCCCGCCGGGCAGGGCGATGGCCGGGATGTTCATGGTGGCCGCGCCCATCAGCATGGCGGGCGTGGTCTTGTCGCAGCCGGTGGTCAGCACGACGCCGTCGATCGGGTAGCCGTGCAGGATCTCGACCAGGCTCAGATATTGCAGGTTGCGATCCAGCGCCGCGGTCGGGCGCTTCAGCGTTTCCTGGATCGGGTGGACCGGGAATTCCAGCGGCACGCCGCCGGCGTCGCGGATGCCGGCCTTCACCCGTTCCGCCAGGGCGATATGGTGGCGGTTGCAGGGGGCGATGTCGGAGCCGGTCTGGGCGATGCCGATGATCGGCCGGCCGGACTGCAATTCGACGCGCGTCATGCCGAAATTCAGCTGCCGCTCGATGTAGAGCGAGGTCATGCTGGGGTCTTGCGGATCGTCGAACCAGCGCTGGCTGCGCAGCCGGAAGGGCCGCTTCGTCTGATCATGTTCGTCCATGGCCGCTTCCTCGTCGCTTTCACGCATTTGCGCCGGCATGGCCGCTTTCTGTCAATCACCGGGACAATCACCAGGGCGATCGCCGGGCCGTTGCGAGCCGACGGGCTTCCATGGTCCAAGGAAGCCACCGAGGAGGACCCGACCGATGCAAGCCGCGCCTGCCCTGGTGGTCGTGGATGATGAGGCCGATCTGCGCGAAGCGGTGGCCGAATACCTCGCCCGCCGCGGCTTCGACGTGCGCCAGGCCGGGGACGGGCCCGGGCTTTGGGCCCTGCTGGCCGACCGGCCGGCCGACCTGGTGCTGCTGGATGTCTCGATGCCCGGCGAGGATGGGGTTTCCATCGCGCGGCGGCTGCGCGCCACCGGCGATGTTGGGATCGTGATGCTCAGCGCGGCGGGCAGCCTGGTGGACCGGGTGGTCGGGCTGGAGGTGGGTGCCGATGACTATATCGCGAAGCCGGTCGATCTGCGCGAATTGCTGGCCCGGCTGCGCGCCGTGCTGCGCCGTCGTGGCGCCATCGCCGAGGCGGCCCCCCCGCCTACCCCCCCGCCTGCGCCCCAGCCGGCGCCACTGGGGTGCGAATAAATAAACTGGCGGCGCCGACAAAATTATTCGAGCGCGAACAGGTGTTAGAGTGTTGAAAACATGACTTTCATCGGTTCGCCAATCTGGACGGCTATTGGCGAACCACTTCGCCAGCCAAGCGACCAAGGCGCCGAAGCTATGTCACTGAAAAATTGGGAAGTGTCTCTGAAACACTTCGGGCCGCGCTCCCCGGAAGTGAGGGAGCGCGGCCCGATTGGCGAAGCGATTGGCGAAGGTGCGCTGCCCTAAACCGCTTCGCTGTCGTCAGGCTCGCGGCTGATGACGGCGGCAACCGAACGAGCGTAGTCACGCCCCACGCGCTGCATCGCCTCTTCGACCGTCTCGCCGGGCTTCGGTCCGCTGATCTGCTGACCGTTGATTTTCGTGATGCCCATTTCGCGCACCATATGTTCATAGAGCATCTTCACAGCGCTTTGCAGTTTCCGGCCGCGCAACTTGTAGCCTGCTGCGGCTTCAATGTTGCCAACCAAGGCGAAGGCAAGACGCAGCAAATCGAAATCGAGCCCGGTATTCTTCCCCATGATTTGGAACCACTCGCCCGAAAGGCCGCGTTCCCAAATGTGACCCTCCCCGGTCAGCAGCCAATCTTTGCTGAAGTAGGAGAATTTTTCTCCGAAGCTGTCGTTGTGCGGAATGGGAGCCGTTCCCATGCCGAGCAACAGCTCAAGGCCCGGCTTCGATCGCAGATTTTCCACGTCAGAGAGGAAGCTTCGCGAGACGCCGACCAGGTCGGCGAACTCCTGTTGCGTCTTGCCTGACGCCTCCCGCGCTTCCTTTACCCGGAGGGCGAACCGCCCGGCCTGGCTCTCTGGATCAAGATTGGGCGCCATCAAAAATCCCCTTGCTGACGGTGTATCGTCATACTAGCTTGGCCTCATGCCGGTGTCCAGCACAACAGTTCAGACTGCGACCTATACCACAAGGCCGGCTGATCGCTTTGTTGGGGCGGAAGCTCTGGCATCTGCGGCAAACATCACCTTGCGCGCCGCCCAAATGGCGTTGAGTTCGGCTTTGGATGGGAGCGCATGGCGTGGCCATAGCCTTGTCGTGCGAACCCTTCCTGGCCGGGGCGGCGCCTCCGGCGTGCGGTATGAAGTCGATGTCGCCTCACTTCCAACCGATATAGCGGCAAACATCTGCGCGCGAGTGTCGCCCGCCACGCCCCCGCCCGCCCAACACCGCCTGCCGCTCGGCCCCGACTTCCGCCTCGCCCTGGTTCAGCCCATCGCCGACGCTGGCCCGCCGGGCAGCCCGGCGCGCGCGGAAAAACTGCGCGAGGTTGCCGCCCGTGCCGTGTTCCCATCCGGCAAGAAGGCCGGGAAGCCTGTTGGCATTTCCAGCCTTCGCGCTTGGCTCGCCGACTATGACGCGAAGGGTGCCGTGCCGCTCATGCGGCGCAAGCCCCGCGCGGACAAGGGCGCGGCCCGGGTGATCGCGTGGCGCGAGTGGGACCGCGCCATGGCGGCGGCGGGCGTGCCGGAAGCCGAGCAACGCAAGATGGTCGCCACCATGCACGCCAAGGTTCTGGGCTGCTGGGCGGCCGGCGAGGCCAGCGCAGCCAACATCCAATTCATCATGACCCCGGAGCTTCGCGCCCTGGCCGATGCGGCCGGGCTGGCCTTGCCGGAAGCCGACATGGCCCGCCTTTGCCGGATGCCGCTGCACTTCGCCGGCCGCAAGGATCGCCGCCGAGCGCGCATGGCGAACATCAAGCGCAATGATGCGGCAGGCTGGGCGGCGAACAACACGCCGCGCGTGCGCCGCCACCGCGACGGTATGCGGCCCATGGATCAGCTTGCGGCGGACGTGCGCCATTCGGACATCCTGTATCGCCGGCCGGATGGCAGCCTCGCCACCGCGAAAATCGTGTGTTTCCTCGACCTGGCCACCAACCGCCTGTTTACCCGGCCCTTCTTGCTTCCGAAGGGCGAGATGATCCGCCGGGAACATGTGCTGACCGCGCTGCGCGACCTGGCCGACGATCCGGCCTGGGGCCTGTGGCGCGGCCTCTACATGGACAATGGCGGCGAGTTCAAGGCGGGCCTCGCCGCCGATGACCTGCCGCATCTGGTTGGCCTGGTTCGCCAGATGCACGGCGAAGCCTCGGCCGATGGCTGCGGCAATATCACGAGCCGGCCCTACAACCCGCAATCGAAGGTGATTGAGGGCGCCTTTTCGATCCTCACGCGATCCGTAGAACCCGTCTATGCCGGGTATATCGGCGGCAATCGCATGGCGAAGAAGACCCAAAACCAGGGCCGCGCGCCGGAACCAATGCAGGGCGACGAAGCGGCAATCATCGCCTGCTTTCAGGAACAGATCGCTTTGTACAATGCGAAGTCGCAAGGAAAGAAGAGCCACCTCAAGGGCCGCTCGCCCGATGAAGCGTTCGCGGCGGCTTGCGCCGAGGGCTGGCGCGCCATTGTGATGGACCCCGGCGAATTCTCGCTTTGCTTCGGGCCGGATGAATGGCGGGTCGTGCAACCGGGCGGGGAGCTTCAGATTGCCGGCCGCGCCTTCCACGATCACGGGCGCAAGCTGACCACAATGGTCGGGGAACGGGTGCGCGTTCGCCTGCCGATCCTGGCCCCCGATCGGGTGGTGGTGCTGACCGACAAGGATGAACCCTTGCTTGTCGCCGAAGTGGTGCCGGTGTTCGCCTTCAACGATCGCGAAGGCGCCAAGGCCCATTCGCGCGGCCGGCGCGGTGCCGCCATGGCTGCGAAGGACACGGCGCGCGGCGCCGCCAAGGTGAACCTGCCCGCGATGCGCAACGCCGCCGTTGCAGCCCTGCCGAAGGTGGCGCCGCCCGCGCCGGCTGCCGTCGCCACGCTGCATCCGGTGTTGCGCGAAGCGGCGGAGACATGCCCGGTGGCGCCGGTGCCGCATCGCCGGCAGGCCGAGGAAAAGCGCCGCGCCGACGAAGCGTTTGCGGCGCAGCAGGCCCTTGCCGAGGCTTATCGCCGTGCCGGCTGAGCCGATGCCAGAGATCGGACGGGAGGGCGCAGCAACGCCCCCCCGCCCTTCGCCCGCCGGGGGTGTTCCCCGGCAAACATCGATCACGGGAAAGGACCCCATGACCGACATCCTCAATCTTACTGCCCCGCCTTCGGCGGGCAATGCGGCCATGCCGGACGGCATCTGGCCAATCCGAAGCGCCGCCACCTTGTCGGCGGCGGTGGATACCTGCCGGAAGAGCGGCCAGATTGGCCTCGTCACCGGGCCGAGCGGCATCGGCAAAACCACGGCGGCGCGCGCCATCGTGGAAGCCTTGGATGAGGCCGGCGAGACGGCGCACTATGTCATGATGATCGGGGCGGCGAACGGCTTGCAGCCCGGCCTTCTTCGGATCGGCCGCACGCTCGGCGCTTGCGTCGATAGCAATATGGGCGCGGCCGACGTGTATGACGCGGTGGCCCACGCCATCGCCGGCTGGCGTCGTGGTGGCGTGCTGGTTCTGGACGAAGCGCAATGCATGAGCGACGCCTTGCTGGATGGGCTGCGCAACCTGTCGGATGACATGCGCGGGCGCGGCTTGCGGCGCGGGATTGTCATGGTCGGCACGTCCGACCTGGCCGCGCGCATCAACGGCAAGGTCGGCCGCCGGGCGAAGCACCATGAACCGCTGCGCGGCCGGCTCTACATGGCCGAGACCGGGCCGCTATTGGCGGAAGACTTCGCCGCACTGTCGCGCGCCCTTGGCCTGACCGATGCGGGCGCGGCCGATGCCGTGGCCAAGGTCGGGGCCGGGCGCGGCGGGCTGCACAATCTCGCGCGCGTGATCGACAGCGCGCGCAAGCTGGCGGGGCCGGGCAAGGCGCCCGCCGCCTCGCATTTCCGCGTTGCCATGCTGGGCCAGGGAGTGGCGTCATGACCTACCTTCTGAAGACCATCCGGCCCGAGGGTCTCGAAAAGCTCGAACAGGCAGCCGACAAGCTTTACAGCCTCGCCGGGCTGATCGGTCAGGCGGACGACCTGGATGTGGCCGGGCGCGATGGCCTCGAGATGCTGTTCACCGACATCGCGCAGGACATCGCCGACGCCATCGTGGATGTCCAGGCCGAGTTGGCGAAGCTCCGGTTGGACAGCGCGAGGGGGCACCAGTGATGGCCCGGAAAGCGGCCAAGCTGCCCGCTAAGAAGGTGGCCTTGGTGCATGTCGCCAAGCACCGGCTGCATATGGAGGATGCGGATTACCGCTTGCTCCTGCTTCGGGTGGCGGGCGTCGAAAGCGCCAGCGACCTGACCGCCGCCGGCTTCCACCAGTTGATGGAAGCCTTCGCCGCGCTGGGCTTCCAGAGTGACAGCGCGGCGACCAATTTCGGGCGGCGTGCCGGCATGGCCACACCCGGCCAGGTCGCCGCGATCCGCCGCATGTGGGCCGAGTTCACGGCCGGCGAGGGCACCGATGCCACGCTCGGCAAATGGCTCGCCAAGCATTGGGGCATCTCGGCCCTGCGCTTCCTGCCGGCCGAGAAGGCGCCGAAGGTGCTGATCGCGTTGCGCGCCATGTGCGCGCGCCGCGAAGCGACGCCGAAGGTGGCCTGATGGCGTCGCGAGGGCCGAACCGGGCGGAGATTGCGGCCTTCCTCGAAGGGCAGCCGCCTTCACTCACCTACTCGGCTCTCGCGGCTGCCCTCGCGGCGCGCTTCGGCGGTGCCGCCTGGGGCGAGGCGAAGATCCGCGCCTTCTTCCTGAAGTCGCGCGCCGCCGGGCGCGGCAGGGTGGCGCAGGATGCGGCGGTGCGCGCCTTCGTCCTGGACCGGATCGGGCGCCAGAACGGGGACGCCATCCTCGCCGGGCTGCGCGCCGCCTTCCCGGCCGATCGCGTTCCCTCGCGATCGGCGTTGTATCGCTTCATGAACCAGGAGACGGCGCGGCACGCGCTAAAGCGGTCGCGCCGGCCTGCCGTAAGCGCCAAGTCGGGCGAGTGATGGCGCGGCGATCGCCGCCGGCCATGGCGGGAGGCATTCCATGCAGGCGTCCGCAGTCCTCCGGCGCCGCCGTGGTAGCGCACCAAGCCCCGCACCGCCAGCGCCACGCCACGCGCCCCCGCAACACCCGAATAAGAGCGCTAAGAGCACACTAAGAGCAGGCTCAAGCGCCCCTTTGGGTGTGGTATAGCGGCCAAGCCGCCGAAGCCGCCAGCGGCCCGGAAAACCGCTTGCCCGCTTCAACGCGCGGCGTGCGCTCTTTACCCCCCCAATCCGGGGGCGTGATACCCGCAAACCTCACCCCGTATGAGGGGCGTATGGATCGCCCCGTCCGCCTCCCCGTTCCGGCCGAGATGAACGAGCTTCTTGCGGCGGTTGGCTCGGCCGACATGTTGCTGAAGCTCATCGAAGCCTATGGCGGTCAGCGGGTGCCAATCCCCCGTTCCAGCAGCGAAGCCACCAAGATCGCGCAGGAGTTCGGGCCAGCGGTCGCCAAGGGCCTCGCCGCGTGGCGTGGCGGCGAAGACATCAAGGTGCCGCTCGCGAAGGTCTGGCGGATCAAGGTCTATCGGGATGCCGGCTTCAGTTATAGCAAAATCGCCGCAACGCTCGGCATCGGCGAAAGCTGCGTTCACCGCCACCTTCAGCTTGCCGGGATGACGGGGAAGCCCCGCGCGGCGCGGCGCATGAGGGTTGGCGCATGAGCGACAAAATCCCCCAGCCCGGTCCCGACATGCCGCTCGCCGGCACCGTGCCGGACTGGGTGCATCTGCTGCCGGATGGCGACGTGACGGGGCGCGATGGCCGGCGCTTCAGTGTGAAGAGCCCGCAGGCGATCATCGATCTGTCATTGCGCTATGCGGTGCGTGGCCATTTGCCGGTGGACTACAACCACGGCACCAACCTGGCACGCAAAAGCGGCGCGGACGCGCCAGCGGCCGGATGGATCGTCGCCTTGGAGGCCCGTCCCGATGGCATCTGGGGCCGCGTTGAATGGACCCCGCAGGGCCGCGCCCGCATCGCCGCGCGGGAATACCGCTTCATCTCGCCAGAGTTGATGCACGCGCCGGGCGGCGAGGTAACGGTCCTGATTAGCGCCGCCCTCACGAACACGCCGAACCTGGCGCAGCTCACGGCCCTCAACGCCGCAGGAACCCCGATGGACCCCGAGAAGCTCATGATGGAGTTGCGGGAGCTGCTGAAGCTGCCCCCGACATCCACCGCCGAAGACATCCTTGCCGCCGTCCGAGAGATGGCGACCGCGAAGAACACGCCCGACCCGGCCCGCTTCGTGCCCATGGAAATGTTCGAGCGCGCGGTGGTGGAACGCAACCAAGCCTTCAAGGGCGTCGCCGCGCGCGATGCCGAGCGGGCCGTTGACGACGCCATCCGCGACAAGAAGATCATGCCGTGGATGCGGGAGTGGGGCGTTGCGCTGTGCAGCGAGAATGCCCCGGCCTTCGCCGCCTTCGTCGAAAAGACGGGGCCGCAGGTGAAGGGCTTCTTCGACATGATCGAGAAGCCGGCTTTCCCGGGGCGCAGCATGGTCGATACGGACCGCGCGCCAGTGATGGACCAGGTGGCCATCACCCTCGGCCTGAGTGCCGAAGACATCAAGAAATACGGGGGCTGAGACGATGACGCCGAACGCCGAAACCATGGCGCTGATGCAGAAGAACTTCAACACGCTGTTCAACCGCGCGTTGGCACTGGCGCCGAGCCACTATCGGAAGGTGGCCATGGTGGTGCCCAGCACCGCCGCCGAGGAAAACTATGGGTGGCTGGCATCGATGCCGGCAATCCGGGAGTGGGTCGGAAGCCGCATCATCAGCGGGCTGATGGTCGAGGGCTACAAGCTCCGCAACCTGGAGTTCGAGGCGACGGTGGAGGTTCGCCGAACCGCCATCGAGGATGACAATTACGGGGTCTATGCCCCGCTGTTCGAGAAGATGGGCGCCGACGCTGCCCGCCACCCGGACAAGCTGACGCTCGGCCTGCTGAAGCAAGGCTTCGCCAGCCTGTGCTACGATGGTCAGAACTTCTTCGACACCGATCATCCGGTCGGCGGCGCGGGTGGCGAAGCCCCGGTTTCGGTCAGCAACATGCAGGATGGCGCCGGCCCGGCCTGGTTCCTGCTGGATTGCTCGCAAGCGCTGAAGCCGCTCATCTTCCAGAACCGTCTTCCCTACCAAATCGAGCGGGTGGACCAACCGAACGATGACCGGGTATTCTTCAGTGGCAGCTTCTTCTACGGGGTGCGCGCCCGCTGCAATGCGGGCTTCGGCATGTGGCAGCTTGCTTTCGCCAGCAAGGCAACGCTGAACGCCACCAACTACGCCGCCGCGCGCGCCGCGATGATGAACTTCAACCAGGACAATGGCGAACCGCTCGGCGTGATGCCGACGCATCTCTTGGTTCCGCCTTCGCTGGAAGCCGGCGGCCTGCAACTGCTGAACGCCGATCGCGACGCGGGCGGCGCCACCAATGTGTGGAATGGCACGGCCGAACTGGTGGTCACACCCTATGTGAAGTGACGCGGGCAGTCGGACGATGCGCGGCACGCTCGCCACGATCATCCGCACCAGCCTCCGCAGCTTCCGCCGGTGCGGCATCTCGACCTTCCTCGGCGCGGCGCCGCCGGCCATGCAGGGCCTCAGGGTGGCAAGCGGTGCTGGCGAGGGGCTCGGCGTGGTCTGCTTCGTTGGCCAGGGTGGGGAAGATGCCATCGGCGCCGTTTCGGCTCGGCCCGGCAGCGTGGAAGACAGGAAGCCCGCGCTGATCGCCTCGCGCCACGATGGGGCCGAGGTTTGCCGGTGGGATTGGGCTCGACGCCCGTCCCGGCCCCTCCTATCCTCGGCTTGCAGGCAAGAAAGAGCGGAGGACCAATGCCGGCGCCGGCCACAGATATCCCCGCTCGGCCAAGGCGGCGCCCGCCAGACGCCCCCGCCTGCGACCTGGACGGACCGATCGTTGAGGCGGCTCGCCATCCCATGATGGCCCCAAACAGCCCGCGATGTCCCGCATCCCTGCCAGAATAATTATCCTCGGTGCCAGATTATTTATTCAGACAGCACCACAGGCCGCGCCAGTCGCATCGCCCACCCCCCCGCCCGCGCCTTCGGCCCAGCCAGGCCGCCGGCTGCAAGTGGGGGCCTGCCGGCTCGATCTGGATGCCCGCCGCCTGACCAGCGCGACCGGGCAGGAGATCCCGCTCGGCGCCGCCGAGTTCAACCTGCTCAGCGTGATGGCGGCGCGGCCGCGCCGCGTGCTGTCGCGCGACACGCTGCGCAGCCTGACCGCGGCCGAGGAAGCCGATGATCGCGCCATCGATGTGCGGATCGCGCGGTTGCGCCGGAAGCTGGAAGCCATGCCCGACCAGCCAAGGCTGATCCGCACCGTCCGTGGCGAGGGCTATCTGCTCGACCCCGATGGCTGAACCGACCCCCGAAGCCTATCTGCGCGCCATCCTGGGTGCCGTGGCGGATGGGGTGAACATCCTGGGCCCCGATGCGCGCATCGTGCTCGCGAACGACGAATTCCTGCGGCTGTATGACTTCCCGCCCGAATTCGGCACGCCCGGCACGCCGCTGGCCGCCTTCGTTCGCCACCGGCTGCGCCGGCAGGAACATTATCCCGGCGAGGATCCAGACGCCGCCGAAGCGGCGCTGGTCGCGGCGCGGGTGGAGCTGATCATGTCGGCCGCCTCCGGCCGGTTCGAGGAGGCGCGGCCCGACGGCACGGTGGTGGCGGTGCGGCGGGAAAGGCTGCCCGACGGCACGCTGATCAACACCTATCAGAACATCACCGCCGCAAAGGAGGCACTGCGCGCCCGGGAAGCCCGGGCCGCCGAGCAGGCGCGCAGCGAACGCCTGTCCGCCATCGCCAGCCTGCTGGCGGGCATCGCGCATGAAATCAACAATCCGCTCGCCGTGGTGGCCGCCCAGGCCATGCTGCTGGCCGATGAGGCCGAAGGCACCCCGATGGCGGTGCGCGCGACCAAGGTGGCGGACGCGGCCGCCCGTTGCGGCCGGATCGTCACCAGCCTGCTGGCCGCCGCCCGGCAAACCCCGCCGAAGCGGGAAGTTGTGCGGCTGGCCGGGATCGTCGCCATGGCGCTGGAGCTGCTGCCGGCAGGCGAACCCGTCGCCAGGGTGGATGTGCCGGCCGACCTGCCGGCGCTGCTCGGCGATGCCGACCAGCTGGCCCATCTGGTGGCCAACCTGGTCGCCAATGCCCGCATCGCCCTGGCCGGCTGGCCCGATGCCCGCCTGACCATCGCGGCGCGGCCTGGCCGGGACAGCCAGATCCTCACGGTCAGCGACAATGGGCCGGGAATCCCGGCCGAATTGCGCGACACGCTGTTCAACCTGTTCACCACGACCCGCGCCGCCACCAGCGGCAGCGGCATCGGCCTGGCGCTGTGCCGGACGATTGCCACCAGCCATGGCGGCCGGATCAGCGCCGAGCCGACACCGGGTGGCGGCGCCACCTTCGTCCTCGAACTGCCGGCGCGGCGCGGCTAGTACTACTGTGTCATAAAGAGCTTGTGCGATTCGGCGCCGCTTTCGTATGCGTGGAGATTCTCACGCACGGAGGCGCCGGGTGGCTCGTTCATCCTCATCGGGCGGCAGTGAATCGCGCTTCGC
>Ga0247844_1007633_pt1 | contig 12140 bp, 15 predicted proteins | sample LaCtaG_FD_192421 | JGI IMG/M metagenome (GOLD analysis project Ga0247844, IMG submission 192421) | Freshwater microbial communities from meromictic Lake La Cruz, Castile-La Mancha, Spain - LaCruzMarch201714.5m_1 | ecosystem: Environmental > Aquatic > Freshwater > Lake | place: Spain: Castile-La...
ATGAAAAATGTGAATAGAGTTAAAGAAAAAGAAATAATAACAGAAGCTGAACAGAGAGAATTGGTACAAAAAAACAATCAACCTATGAGATTTTGTTTGCTAGAGTTTCCCGACAGTCACTATGTACTATCTGAGCGATAACTTTATTTTTATTGAGATCATATATTTGAGCTATTCCGTCATCAAAAGCAATTACCATTTTCGAGCTATCTCGTGAAAACACTGCTGCATTTACATAATCGCTACTAAATATCCGCGTAATGACTTTATTTTTATTGAGATCAAATAATTTAACTGAGTAGTAACCTACGCCTAATACTTTTGATCCATCTTGGGAAAATATTGCTGTTTGTAGATCATTACCACAATCTATCGTAGCAATAACTTCATTTTTAATAAGATCAAATATTTTAACGACTCCGTCAACTGTTGCAGTTATCACTTTCGAACCATCTGGTGAAAACAATGCTGATTTTATACCCACGCGATGATTGATCGTAGTAATAATTTCATTTTTAGTGAGATCAAATATTTTAACGTTCTTGTCATAAGATGAGGCCATTATTTTTGATCCGTCTGGTGAAAATACTGCAGAAAGTACATCGCTATCAAAATGAATTGTAGCAATCAATGTATTTAGCTTGAGATCAAATATCTTTGCTTTGCTATCGCCAAACCCAGTCGTTACAACTTTTAATCCATCAGGCGACAAGTCTACTGATTCCGCATCATGCTCATGTTCTATCTTAGCAATGACAAGATTCTTATTGAGGTCAATTACTTCTGCGTAAAATGAAGAGACAGTCGCTACTTTCGATCCATCAGGCGAAAAGACTGCTGATCTTACGGACTTAAAATGCTCTATCGCAATATTAACATTCGCTTTTGCTGGATTCTTATCTGTTTCTTCGTTCGCTTTTGCTGGATTCTTATCTGTTTCTGCATTCGGTAAATCTGATTTTGATTCAAGCTTTTTATTGCAAGATGAAGTTGCGACAATGATACTTAAAATAACAAAAGAAAATATTATCTTATTAGAAAAACTCATAATTATCACCTCAAAAAAATTGAGTAGTGTCCTATCTTATATGGGATCAGATTGGGTGCTATCATCAACAGTGATAATTTCCAAGTATTAAAAATATTTAGAATCGCTTTTGAAATATTTTCAAACTCTTTAAACGTCATTTTTTGCAAACAATATGGACGTAGACAATAAAATTATCGCAAGACGCTTGGTGATTTTCTTCTCTGAAGATGTGGGCAATGCCGATCTCATGCCCCTTGAATTTGTCAAAACAAGTGGCACCCCCTTAGTTCCTGATTACCTCAAAAACTATCCACCTCATGGATCAACTCCTCATCAATATCCTCACTCCTTTCCTCATCATTTTGTCAGACAAAAATATAATGAAGGAAATCTTCCTCAATTTTATAGGCCTACAGAATTGGGGCGAGAAAAAAATATTAAAGAAAGGCTTCGTGAGCTTTGGGGGAAATAAGGAGTTGAAGTATTTTAAATCTTTTCAATCTTCAAAATGAGATCAGGTATCTGTCTTGTCGCCACAACATAAATTCTCTCATTATTTGTTTCACTGTAACGATGAATTAAAACATCCCTCATCCCGGCCATCTGCCTCCAAGGAATTTCAGGATATTTTTCACGTGTTTCCTCAGAAATACCTTTACTGGCTTCGCCAATAATTTCAAAAAGTCTTACAACCGCTAAATTTCTCATCGAGTCTTTTTCAAACTCGACAAGTGAAACTGATTTTACAAATTCTTGGATTTTTTTTGCGCTTGTTAAAATATCCTGAAGAAAAGCACTCTCACGCTGCTTCATTATAAATCACCTGATAACTTTGAAGAATGGCTTTTTTTCGTATTTCATTGCTGCTTTTTTCAATCGCATGCTTTTCAACTAAATCGACATCTTTTTTAAAAATCATCTCTAATTCTTCTTTCATCGTTACAAGTTCCCATCCCCAATTTGAATCTACGGCAAAGGTAATAAGAACATCAATATCGCTTGTTTTTAGGTTAAAGTCAGAACGAAGAACAGAACCAAATAAGGCAAACTCAGTAATTTTCCATTTTTTACAGAAGTCAGAAATTTGATCATGTGAAATAGTTATAGCGATTTTTTGCATACTTGATCATAGACCGACCCACTTCACTTTTCAAGACTACAGCGCATCGCCCAATATTAAGAAAGCGTTAGTTCAACCTAATATAATTTAAATATTTTACTTATGGCCAACCTCGCCCCGATATCCTACAATTTTTCCTTATAAGACTTACAAAGGAAACTGCTATGAAGAAGACTTTGCTTGCCTTAATTATCGCCCTCCCCCTCACCTCTTGGGCAAGTCTAGCATCCTTCTACCCGGCGAACTTTGAAAATGATCTTAAAAATGGCGTCTTCGCCGCATCAGACTTTAAAAAAAAATTACTCCCTATCGTAAGAAAAAATCATGTTGCCCTTGGTTACGAAAAGGCACGCATTGAATTGTTTGGCCATCTAGATTTGAAAAAAGACAGTCGTGGTTTTTATCTTGAAGATGTTTATTGCCATCAAGAATTTACAGGCAAAAATATAGGCCCCAAAAAAATTCCCGATAACAAAGTTGTCAACTGTGAGCATACTTGGCCTCAAAGCAAATTTAATCCTAGCGAAGATGTTACAGCACAAAAAAGTGACATTCATCATCTTTATGTCACAGGTTCGAAAGTAAACTCCACTCGCGGAAATTTTCCTTTTGGCGAACTCCTTCATGGAGAATACCCTGTTGAAAATTGCCAAGTTTCATTAATTGGACAAATGACAGATAAAGTTAGCAATGCTTCGATCAGAGCTTTCGAGCCGCCCACTGAACATAGAGGAAATGTGGCCCGCTCGCTTTTTTATTTTTCAACACGCTATAACCTAAAAATTGATCCGACTCAGGAAGAAATACTTAAAAAATGGAATAATGACGATCCTGTTGACCAAGAAGAAATTCAACGAAATAATAGGATCGAAGAAGTACAAGGAAATCGAAATCCGTTTATTGATTTCCCTGAGCTTGCTGAGCAAATTTCAGATTTTTAATTAGCGTTTATCAAAGAACAAGGGAGTTCTATGAAAAAGATGATGCTTGGTTTAAGTTTTTTTGCGTTAGCAACCTCAGCTTTTGCCTCTCTCGAATCCTACTATGCTCCTGAGCTCGTCTCACAAATACAAAGCGGAACTTCAAGAAACAGCGATCTCAAACAAAAACTCTCCATCGCCTCGAAAAAAAATCACCACGCACTCTCCTACCGTGAAGCACGCTCAAATCTCTTTGGTAAACTTGATTTGAAAAAAAACAATCAAGGGTTTTATTTACGTGACGTTTATTGCCACGAAGAAATTTCTGGCGATCAAGTTGGGGAAATGAAAATTCCTGGGGCCGAGGTTATTAATTGTGAACACACTTGGCCTCAAAGCAAATTTTCAAGTAAAGATACAAATTTTAAAGTAGCTGATCTTCACCATCTTTTTGTCGCCGGAAGCAAAGTCAATTCCGTTCGTGGTAACTACCCTTTTGGAAATGTAAACGGACAAGCTCCTATCAAAGGCTGTGATATTTCTTCTATCGGAAAAACTGGCCATGGAATTGCTTTTTCTCCTCCGGCCGAACATAGAGGGGATGCTGCTCGGGCCATGTTTTATTTTGCCACTCGCTACGATATGTCTATCGATGAAATTCAAGAAAAGGATTTACGTCAGTGGAGCAAAGATGACCCTGTCGATGAAGAAGAAAAATCAAGAAATGATATGATCGAAAAAATTCAAGGCAACAGAAATCCTTTTGTGGATTTCGCTGATGCCATTGATGAGATTGCTAATTTTTAAAATAAAATCATAAATAGGAAAGGCCTCGCAAGAGGCCTTTTTTTATTCAAATTTTCTAATTTAAAAATTTAGAGCGCGCCCTTTAGAAGCCAGTACGGCCTCTGAAAGCATTTCACCGAGCGTAGGATGCGGATGAATCGTGACAAACATATCCTCATCGATCCCTTCCATTGTTCGAAATAAAACATACTCATGAATAAGTTCTGTGGCCTGCGTGCCGACAATATGAGCGCCAAGCATCTGGCCATCTTTGCCCATTAAAACTTTGATGTGCCCTTCAGACTCATTACTTGCGATGGCCTTGCCACAAGCACGGAAAGGAGCTTTCCCAACATTATAGTCAATTCCTTCTTTTTTAAGTTGCTCTTCGGTGTATCCGACAGAGGCCACTTGAGGCTGACAATAAGTACAACCAGGCACATTTAATTTGTGAAGAGGATGAGGATGAAGTCCTGCCAAATGTTCGGCGGCAATTACGCCTTCATGAGAGGCAACATGGGCCAAAAGAGGAGGGCCTGCAAGATCGCCAATAGCATAAACTCCTCTGACATTCGTTTCATAGTGGCCATTGACTTTAACAAAGCCACGATCAGTTTCTATTCCCACATTTTCAAGACCAATACCTTGAATGTTGCCAGTCATTCCTACAGCGATTAAACCGTAATCAAATTTATGTTCTGTCGTGACTCCATCTACGGTCACAAAAAAAGAAACATCATCACCATTATTTTTTGCTTCCACTTTCCCAACACCAAGGTGCTGTTCAATTCCTAATTTTTTATAAGCTTTTTCAACTTCAAGAGAGGATTCAACATCCTCAAGAGGAAGAAGATGAGGTTGAAGTTCAAAAATAGAAGTTTTTACGCCGAAAGCATTCCAAAAATACGCGAACTCAACACCAATCGCCCCTGCTCCAATAATACCAATCGACTTAGGAAGATTTTCAAGTTTGAGCGCTTCAAAAGCGCCAATGAGTCGTTTTCCGTCATGCTCTAGACCTGGAAAAGTTTTATAATTTGCTCCCGTGGCCAAAATAATATTAGTCGCTGTCACTGATTTTTTTTCACCGTTTGCTAAAGTGACTTCTACTTCTTGAGGCGACTTCATCACGGCCTTTCCTGCGATCACTTCAATTTTATTTTTTTTCATCAAAAATTCAACACCCTTTGAAATGCGACTTGAAATTTGATTGGCCCGCTTCACAGCGACCGCCCCATCAAGTCCAAGCAGTTCAACATTCACTCCAAGGGCCCTCATGTCCTTAATTTCGTGCACCGAATGCGCACTTTTTAAAAGGGCCTTCGTTGGAATACAGCCACGATTAAGGCAAACTCCCCCAAGCTTATCCATTTCAACGACGGCAGTTTTTTTCCCTAGCTGACTTGCTCGTATTGCAGCAATATAACCTCCGGGCCCGCCCCCGATAACAAGTACCTCAAAATGATTTTCCATATGACTTCCTTTACTGAATCCTTTAAAGTTCACAATATGTCACAAGATGCAACTGAAAATGTCAATCCTAGCTTTTCACTTCCTGAAGAAGAAAAGCTTGCTCTCCTTAAAATTTTTCCAAACGGAATTATTGCTTTAGATTTAGAAACAACAGGACTGTCGCCCTTATGTGATCGCATCATTGAGCTTTCGGCCGTAAAACTTAAGCCTGAAGGAATGACTTTTTTTGATCGCTTAATCAATCCACAAATCCCTATTAGTGAAATCACCATAAAAATTCATGGCATCACTGATGAAATGGTTAAAAATTCTCCGGCCGTTAGTGAAGTTCTTCCCGATTTTGTTACATTTATGGAAGATTTGCCCCTTATTGGCCACAATGCTAAATTTGATATCGGTTTTATTGTTTTTAATATGCATCACTTAAATATTATCCCTAAAAATAATAGAGTCCTTTGCTCGTGCCAAATTTCACGCGCTATTTTTAAGGCCATGCCTAACCATAAGCTTGGAACTCTCGCCGAAAAATTAGGGATAGCCCTTCGCCACCACGAAGCTTTTGATGATGCCTGCGCGAGCCTTCGCCTTTTTGCCAAAGCGATTTTGGCCGTTGAAAATCATCCTTCAGAGTGGGCCCCTGCTCTTAAAGAATCCTCACTCTTTCTTCTCAGCGACTTTATAAAAAATGAAGACTGGGAACTTCCCGAAAGACTCAAAATCCTAGGCGAATGTGTAGGCGAACAAAAAATAATCGAAATGCTTTATTCTGGTGGGACTCATAAAGGAATTTTTAGGCCGGTTCGTCCCATTGGCCTATTGCCGATGCCGTCAGGAAGCGTTCTTTATGGGCATTGTCTTCTCTCAAACACCTACAAATCGTTTAGCTTAAATAAAATTAGAAATGTTCGCCTTCCTTCCATTAACGATCAACACAAATGGCAAGAGACTTACGAACTTTTTAAAGAACGAGACAAAGCGCGTCAGCTTTTGAACCAAGTATAAAGTTTTCCGCCTCTCTTCCAAAAAGGCCCTCTCCTCCTTTAGAATGTCACGATTATGTTAATAAAATAAAGCAAGGACGGTGTTATGGACTGGCGTAATATTAATAGTTACAGTGATCTCGAAAAAATCTACCCCAAACATATCTTAGATAAATTTCCTATCCCTGATCGCGGATACTACAAAAATGTTCCCGATACAGACTGGTATAACTGGAAATGGCAACTTCAAAATCGTATTACCTCACTTGAAGAATTAGAAAAAATTGTGACGGTTACTCCTGATGAGCGCCGCTCTTTTACAGAGTGTGCAAAAAAATTCAAAATGGCGATCACTCCTTACTACGCCACTTTAATGGATCGCTACGATCCGAAGTGTCCCATTCGAAAAGAGTGCGTTCCTTATTTTGAAGAAATGAATATTTTGGCCACTGACCTTGAAGATCCTCTCTCCGAAGAAAGAGATAGCCCTGTGCCTGGCCTCACTCATCGCTATCCTGATCGCGTGCTTTTTTATGTAAGCCACGATTGTCCACTTCTTTGTCGCCACTGCACTCGAAAAAGAAAAGTTTCCAAACCAGATTCAGCGGCCCAAGGTGATCGCCTTGAAAAAGGTTTTGAGTACATTCAAAATCACCCAGAAGTAAGAGACATCGTTGTCTCTGGAGGAGATCCCTGCTGTTTAGGATCAGATCGCTTGGGTTATATTTTAAAACGCTTAAGAGAAATTCCTCATGTAGAAATTGTTCGTCTTGGAACTCGCACTCCAGTAACTCTACCAATGCGCTGGAGAGACGATAGCATCCTTGAAGAAATTGAAAAAGTAGGGCCTATTCATCTTAACACGCACTTTAATCATCCGCGTGCAATGACGAGAGAAAATCTTCTCGCCGTCACTCGCATTCACCTTGCTGGCGTAGCGATGGGCAATCAAACGGTTCTTCTAAAAAATGTCAATGACGATGCAAAAATCATGATGGAAGTTTGTCACAAACTCCTTCTTATGAAGATTCGTCCTTACTATATTTACCAATGTGATCTTGCTGAAGGGATTGGCCATTTTAGAACAAAAGTTTCTAAGGGCGTTGAGATTATTCGTCAGATGCGTGGTTGGACATCAGGTCTTGCGATTCCTCAATTTGTTGTCGATGCTCCCGGTGGCGGTGGAAAAATTCCGATGAATCCTAATTACATTGAAAGTTATGAAGGTAATAAACTTGTCCTTAAAAACTACAAAGGGATGATTTGTTCATACTATGAACCTGAAGAAAAATAAGGCCCTTCAAAAACAATTTCAGTACGATCCGATTGAAGATAATAAGGCCGCGCAAAAACGCGGCCTTTTTGATCCCATAGGTGATAAGGCCCACGAAGTTTTCCCAGGGCTCATTCACCGCTATGAAAATCGCGTCCTTTTTCTTGCCACCCAAAAATGTGCCGTGAATTGCCGATTTTGTTTTAGAAAAAATCTTCTTCCCGAGCATACAACGACGCCTTTTGAAAAAATTATTTCGTATCTCAAAAAACATCCAAAAATTTCTGAATTTATTTTTAGTGGCGGCGATCCCCTCACTCTGAGTCCTCGCGAAATTGATCGTTATTTAAGCGCCCTTTCTCAAACAAAAATTCGCTTCGTCCGTTTTCACACACGAGTGCCTGTCATGGCACCTCAACTTCTTACTCCTGCCCTTCTTAAAATTTTTAATAAATGGAATAAGCATTTTGAAACGTTCACAATCGCCATTCACAGCAATCACATAAGCGAACTCACTCCTAAAGCACAACAAGGCGTAGCGAAGCTTAAGGGCTTCAATCTTGTCTCTCAAACGGTCCTTCTCAAAAATATCAACGATACCCCTCAGGCGCTTGCTGAACTTTTCCTGGCCTTTGTAAAACTAGGTATTAGGCCTTACTACCTTCACCATGCCGATCGAGTCAAAGGCGCCATGCATTTTTGTGTTTCTATCCCTAAAGGCCGAAAAATTTATGGAGCTTTGCGCGATCTTCTTCCAGGCTGGGCCATCCCCCATTACGTCTTAGATATCCCAGGCGGCGAAGGTAAAACGCCTCTTTTTAATCCAGAAACCTATGCTTTTTCAGGTCAACTTCTCGGAAAAAAGGGTAAATTGATATTGACAGAAAAAGCTCAAAATGCTTAAATCTGGCCACAAAACGTGCGGGATTAGCTCAGTTGGCTAGAGCGTCTGCTTGCCATGCAGAAGGTCGAGAGTTCGAGTCTCTTATCCCGCTCCAAAAATTCATCAACATAATCAAGTAGTTAGACAAATTAAAAAGGACTCAAGTGAGTCCTTTTTTTTAGAATGTCCTACCGTTGTCCTACGGCCTTCGTCACATTTTAGAATGTCCTACCGATGTCCTACGGCCAAAACCTTCACCTCATCTTTCATATAAGGAAATTTTCGCTGAAAACCAACGTTCTCAACGTCCCTCCCCACGATATGAACATAACGAAGTGTTGTCTTTAAATCTGAGTGTCCAGCAATTTTTTGAACTACCCAAGGAGTTACATTCTGTTTTACGAGAAGTGTAATCGCTGTATGACGAAGGTCATGAAAACGAATACGCCTGACTCGTGACTCAAAAATATCTCGTTGAAAAATTCTATGAAAATTTTCTTAGCCCCTTTACTTCAACTCAATCTTCTTTCTCTCTTCTTGCAGCTAAAGAAACTGCGGAAAAAAAGTATTAAGAGAAAATAATTCTTGAGTTCTAAAGTCCTTTCCGTAATTACTCACGCATAACTTAACAACACAACTTTCATCACTTAAGCATCGCTCTATCATTGCAAGACCAGCATAAATAACATGATTTGTACTATAAATTCTTATCACACCTGGTTCTTGAGCATTTACTGGCCTGTCTTCAAAAGCACAAGTTCCCTTAATTAAATATTGTCCTGAAGATCCAGCACCTCTTGGCATATGTGTTTTCATATTAATACTAAAAAATGAGGCGTCTGGATTATTCAACGAAATTCCAACTAAAGAGACACCTAACTTACCTCTGCAGTACATAGGATAAAATGGGTCCTTACATAGGGATTGAGCAAATAACAATGGACAAAAAAACAGACTTACCAAAGCATAAAAAAAGAATTTCATACTGCTCCTCTTGCGATTTTAAATGATCGTTGCTGTTCTAGCTCAAATATAAAAAAAGGCAAGAAGTTTCAATTTCACTAATACATTTTGAGGAGGTTCATTAGATTCGAACTTTAATTGTTCCCTCCGTACTTTGTCGCCACAGGATTTCTCCTTTCATAGGAGAAAGTCATACTTTAGGTGCAAATCACTGATCAAAAAAGGAATTATGAATTTAATTAAGTGCTAAAAACAGCAAGACTAATACGAAAAAAAATAAAAGACTTGTGATAAAAAAATTGAGTGCTAACTGTTGCCCCCAAGAAATCAAGAAATGAAGGAGAAAACAGTGATAAGAAGTAATATTTATAGAAAGGAGTTTACAATGAAAATAGCACTCTCTCTCGGATTAATTTTGACTTTAAGAATCAGCGGGTCAAGTTTTGGATTTGACTCAGACTCATAACAACAAGCAAATGCATCCAATTGTGAATTTTGGGTCGATCGAACTGCTAGCATTCTTGGCGGCTGCGAATCCCTTAGTGGCTGCGGCATGGCCAGTGGTCTTGGAGTACGAATTCAAATGGGCGTACGTGCAGATTTGAAATCCAAAGTAAAAAACATCACTTTTGTCGGAACTTCTGTGTGGAATAACGAAACTGATACAAAGCCAAGAATGCTCAAAAATGAGAGTATCTTCTTTTTGGTATTTGGAACACTGAGCGGAGCAGCCGTTGGAAAAATAACGGATCGGCTAAATATATCAACCCCTATAAAAGAAAGGTTTTGACATAAGGCTTATGTGAAGGATTAAGGATCAATTCACAAGAGACTATTGAAATCTCATCATTCTATTGGTATTTTTTGCCATATTACGAAATTTCGTAAATACTGGGGTGGTAATTATGACTTATACGAATGATGAAATTTTAAAAAGAATTGAAGGTGCAAAAAAAAATAAAACGAAATTGCCCCATATCACTGATAAGAGCAAATTATCCATCGACGATCGTTTCAAAATTTCTTTATGTAAACATTTTGTTCAATATATTAACGAGAAAAAGATTAAGTCTTCTGATCTCTGTAAAATCCTAGAAGTTCCTCCCTCTAGGGTTTCCGAGATTATAAATTACAAAATTAGCGCTCACTCTATTGAGCATTTGCTTGGATATTTGCAAATTTTGTCTAGGTATTCTCCAAGGATACGTGAGTATCTAAACCTACTTGGTGCAGCTGTAGATGCTCCCAATATGACCGCCTTAAATACAAAAAAGGTCTCTAAGGGCATCAGAGATCTCTACTCATCGAATTCGGATTACTATCAAGCCTATGCATAGATAGATTCACTTCACAAAAGGGCGTCTTTTTTTAATTTTATAGTGCTTGCATAAAACTCAAGCCGCAAAATCTTTCATATCAACATTTAATGAAGAAGAATGAGTTGATGGTGCAAGTTTTAAAAGTCAAATGAATCTCAATCAGGATTGCGCCTTGTAAAAATGAAGAAGTCTCTGGAGATGAGACTCGTCAGCGATCGCTCCGGTGAGTCGAGCGATTTCAATGGCAAATTCAACATGGCCTTGAGGTTTCGCCGTGACGATATTGCCATCAACTTTAACGATGTCATTCGTAAGTTGTACTCCAACAAAATAATTTTTAAGAAAATCGAGTTGATCTTTATCATAACCGTGCGCAATCTTCTTACCTTTAAGAATTCCCGCTTGGGCCAAGACAAATGGCCCTGCGCAAACTGCACCGATGTTAGCACCTTGTTTGTGAATACTACGAACCACGTGATTAAGATTTTCATTGCCGACGACTGATGTCGGATCTCCTCCTGGAACAAGCAAAGCAGCAAATTCTTCTGATCGAATGGCTCTATAGGATAAATCCGACTTGAATGTCATACCATTTGATGATTTGTAATCCTCTCCGGTGGGTGTGGCGATCAGCACTGGATATTTGGGGCCTAGTAGATGGGCCGCAAGCAGAACCTCAAATTCGATACATCCTGAATAAAGCGTGATTAATGTTTTCAATCGACTCGGCCTTCAATTTGGGTATAGAGTAGAATTACCCCTAACTGTTATAATTAGTCAAAGGTAAAACCCTCGCAGATCCGTACGTGCGAATTTCCCGCATACGGCTCTTCAAAATTTGTTTCAGTTTTTCCATATTAAATCCTGCCAAAGCTTTTTCCTAGTTGTTTCCATTTTATGTTGGCCATCTCTGGTAGCAATGGGAAGTTCTTAAGTCTCTCTTTAAAACCTTCAAGGGTATATGATCTTTTCTGACTTCTTCTATTCAACCATTTGAATAGTGATTTCTCACATTCGAACTTGAAATGCGCTACTTTAAGATTATTCATCCAATAGCCAAAGTAGTTTGCGTGTCCTTGGATTTTTGCTTTCGCAATTTTCCAAAGTTCCGCAAGCTTCATTGTATTTCTCTCTTTCTTTATCCAGTGGTAAAATGTTTCAATCGCTTTGATCAACTTTTCCTTTTGAGTTTTAATTTTAAGAATGTTTCTACTTCCTTGTTTGCCTCTGTAAAAAGTGAAGCCCAAGAAGTTAAAACTTCCATGACTATTTTTACTGAGCAGGATTTGGTGAGTTTTCTCTTCGTTAAGTTGAATTTCAAACTCTTTAACCCTTTCTTTCAGATCCTTCATAAATTGTTCAGCATCATCTTTTTCTTTGAAGAAAAATACCG
>Ga0247844_1007634_pt1 | contig 12139 bp, 12 predicted proteins | sample LaCtaG_FD_192421 | JGI IMG/M metagenome (GOLD analysis project Ga0247844, IMG submission 192421) | Freshwater microbial communities from meromictic Lake La Cruz, Castile-La Mancha, Spain - LaCruzMarch201714.5m_1 | ecosystem: Environmental > Aquatic > Freshwater > Lake | place: Spain: Castile-La...
ACTGACCGGTTTCTTCGTCATAAAGGCTTGGGTGAACAATTGAATACATTCCAAAGCTAATGAGCGAGAGCATATTTTTCATAGGACGAGTGAAAGTAAAAGTGATTTCATCCCCATTGAGACTGAGTCCATCAAAAGAACTGTTCATTGTTTTAAACGAATCATACCCTTTGAGAAATTCAAACAATCCATTTTGGGAATTTTTTTGTTTTAAAAGGTACGCAATCCTCTTGAGAGATTTATGCACCACTTGTGCAGTTATTGGATCTCCATTTTCAAAAGTGAGATTCGGTCTAATCTTAAATATCCAGCTTGTAAAATCGTTTGATGAACTCCAAGACTCTGCGATGATTCCTCTGAATTCTCCTTGTTTGTAATCCGAAACAAGAGGGGAAAAAACGGAATAAAATATGATGTGATGAAAGATAAAATCAAAATCCAATGGATCAGAGGAGTAAGGAGCATCTTTGATCCAAACCGTTATTTTTTTATCTTGGCCGTGTTTCATGAACGTAGCGACTCCTACTAGGATGATAAGGGAAAGGAAGAAAATAACAACCTTGGTAAATCTTCTCTTTCCCATAGAAAAATCCATAAATTTAGCGTCCAGTATGATTTCCACCTTCTTTAGTGGATGAATCAGGGGCCGCATCAGCAGCTGAAATTAAGGAAAACTTGGATGCCATTTTAGAAAATCCAAGGTTTGATAAAATTAGCGTTAGAACAATTAAAAATACTTTTTTCATGATCCCGCCTCCAGAGTTTGTTAATTTCCTAAAGCTGTGCTAAAGGATGGCAAGGTATGGCCTTAGGCCTTAACAAAGTCAATATGTAAATGTTTCACTTTAGAGACTGGCGCTTTAAATCGTTTTTGATACTTTTCTTACCCATCACTTTTTTGGGCCTCACTTACTTTTTTTTGCAACTATATGTCGTTCAGGTTTCTAAGCAGTCGGCACAAGAATTTTATTTGCAAAATAGCTTTCTTCTCAGTCGTGGCGATTCCTATGAGCTTATTTATCGAATCAATTCTGCATCTCAACTTGCTTGGTGGCCGTGTATCAAAGTGCTAAAGCATGAAGTAGTTCTATACGAAAAAAAGAGTGAAGCTGGTTGCGAAAATGGATTTTTCCAAAAGAAAGAGAAGATTAAAAGCAGTAATAATACAGATTTGCTAGTGGAGCTAACTGTCTCACTTCCGTGGAATTTTAGATTAGGTCTATTAACTTTTTTGCTGCTTCAAATATCACTCTTGGGAGGACTTTTTTTTCTTTTTATTCAAAGAGAAAAGCAAAAACTTCAAATCAATTTTGAGTGGCAAAAGAAAATAAAACGTATTCTTGCGCAAATTTCTCATGATATTAGGTCACCATTAGCAGCACTCAAAATGGTCTCAAATCTATACCCAAGCATGGATCAGGAACAAAAAGAATTGCTGGTTTCAGTAAGTGGAAGAATTGAGTCCATTTTATCAAATATCGCATGTATTGAAGCAAGTGAAGAAAAGAGTGCTCCCAATTTTTGTTTTATTCTGCCAGTCTTGGAATCCATTATTGCCGAAAAGGAAATGCGCCTTAATACGGAATTCCCTGGTGTGGAAATAGAATTACAAACTGACAAAAATTCAGAGTTTATGGGAGCTGTAGCTAATGCTCATGAGCTAGCAAGGGTGCTATCAAATGTTATCAATAATGCGGCGGAAGCTTTTGAATTAGCTGATAATACGACTAGCAAGAGAGGGCTCATTGAAATCTCATTAAAAAACGACCAAGACAATATTTACATTTCAATAAAGGATAATGGTAAGGGGATAGCAGCTCCTAATTTAAGAAAGATCCTTAAAGAAGGCGGAACCATTGGCAAACAAAATGGTAAAGGCCTTGGCCTTGAACATGCCTTAGAGGCGGTAAAGTCATGGGGAGGATCAATAAAATTTAACTCCTGGCCTGGTCTCGGAACTGAAGTCTGTATCAAGCTAGTAAAAGTAAAATCTCCCTCATGGCTGTGTCAGGAAATTTCCTTAGTTGGATACGATACTCTTATCATTTTAGAAGATGACGCAAGTGTGATTAATGCGTGGAAAGTTAAACTTAAAAACTACGCCTTAAACTTGAAAATTATTTTTTTAGAAGATCCCGTCAATTTTCAAGATGTTGATTTGATAAAAGAGCGAACCCTTTTTATCGTCGATCATGATTTTATTCGCTCGAAAGTTAAGGGATTAGATTTCATAGGAAATCATCAACTAGCTTCCAATGCTATTTTGTGCACAAGTTATTTCAATGATGAAGTTATTCAAAAAACTGTAGTTGAACTTGGCGCTAGTATGCTGCCCAAACACCTTTTAAGCACTGTGAAAATTCAAACATCAGTGGCGAAGAATATTTTGAAAGCGAACGATTTCAAAGTTGTTCTCATTGATGATGATCGCTTGGTACATACCGCTTGGAAATTAGGGGCCAATAGGCAAAGAGTAGAATTACTGAGCTATTTTTCTGTGGATGAATTTTTGAAAGATGATTGCTCAAAGGAATTACCCATTTTTATTGATAAAAATCTTAAAAATTCATGCGGACTAAAAGAATCTCAAGATTTTGTTTTAAAGTACGGTTTTCGCTATGTTTATTTGGCCACAGGAGAAAAGATCAAGCATGAAACTTTACCCGCTCACTTGACTGGTATTACAGTTGATAAGGCCTTTCCCTTTGAGATTATTGCTCAGCTAAAAGAAAGCTGATTAACTATTTCCTAAAACCACTTCTAACTGACTTAAGGCCTCAGCGATATCGGGAGAGAGTTCACGGATAAGGCGAATCGTTTCTAAGGCCTCATCAATGTTATGCTCTTTAATCTGCATCTCTACGTATTGCAAAGACTCGATCACGGATAACACGCTATTTCTTATGCTGTGGGTAAGCTCACTAGGAAATAAGATCTGGTTCATGAATCTTCTCCTCTTTACCTAAGGCCTTATAAATTTGAGAGGTATTAATTTGTAGTTGGGAGCCAGTTTTTCGGTAGTTGCCACCATTAAGCCAAAAAACACGAATGATGGTTTCGTCTCTTAGGTGGGTAATAAAAGATTTCATTCCCATTTCTTTAATTTGCTCAATTTGCTGATCAGTAACAAAACTTAAATTTTCAGTTTTGGTTTTAAAAATTTGCTCAGGCAGATCATGCAAATCAACAAAGCTTTTTCCTTGGTCAAGCCAAGAAATCACCATATTTTTAAGTTCGCGAATATTTCCTGGCCAATGATAGGCCTTTAGTTTCTCCAGTACGTGTTCAGAAAGATAAAGAACTTGGGTCGGCGCATAGGTGGCCTGAAAACTATTAATAATATTTTCCAAATCATCGATTCGCGCTTTTAGGGCAGGGATCGTGATATGGGTACCATTAAGCCTAAAAAAGAGATCTGACCTAAATAGGCCACGACGTATGTCTTCTTGAATATCGCTTGAAGTTGCGGCAATAAGGCGAAAATTCGAGGTTAGTTCCACATTAGATCCAAGTCTTCTAAATCTTTTAAGTTCAACCGCTGTAATAATTTTATCTTGCATGGCCCGACTCATAGTTGCCACTTCATCTAAAAAAAGAGTGCCACCATTTGCCATCTCTAAGTAACCGACACGCTTATTATCTGCTCCTGTGAAAGCCCCGCGTTCGTGTCCAAAAAGAAGCGATTCAATCATTGTTTCTGGTAAGTTGGCGCAATTAAGATGAAATAGTTTTTCCTTCGGAAGTAAATTTAATTCATGAATAATTTCTGCTACTAATTGTTTTCCGGAGCCCGTGGGCCCAAAAAGAAAAATAGGTGTTGTTCCAGCATGGCAGTTCATAATTATTTGAGCACAAGAATCCATAATGGGAGAAGTTGTATTAAGCTGTTTTTTTATTTTTTTAAGTAACGCATGAGAATTTTTAAAGCGCAGAAACTTATCCATTGCACGATTAATTTTTTCTGGATTTAAAGGCTTGATAATAAAATCGTTCACTTTGGAAAGTTCAAAACCCTTTTTGAGATTACTTTTTTCTCCATATCCAGAAGCAATAATGACGTAAGTTCCCTTTGCTTTTAGCTCTTGTGCTAGAGTAAATCCTTCCATTCTTCCTTCTAAATTGAGATCAACGAAGGCCACATCAAAAGGTTGTGATTCAATCAATGCCCTTGCGGCCTTAGGATGAGTAGTAATACTCAGCTTTCCAAAACTCTTTAAGTCATTTTTCAATGCAACTAAAGCAAGTTCCTCATCTTCAATGGCCAACATGTTTAGGCGGTGCGTTTCAAACATGAAGGCGATATAGCACTGCTCCTCACTTGGTGCAAGCAAAAATCTAACTTTTTGTACTCCACATAATTTATGCCGAGTACGAAATCGCAAGTTTCTTTCTAAAAAGTCCTTCCAACCTGCTGAAAAAATAAGAATTGATCATTGGCATTGTCCTTGAATTATAGGGAATCAGAAAGCGAGTTGAATCGCTGAAACGAAGCAAATTTTTTAAAGGAGGAAGGCCATGTAGTTCATGAATTAGGAAGAGTAAGTGAGATTTTGAATGAAACAACATTAACCAAGAACTTTTAACTTTTTATGAGGAGCAAAATGTCATTAGCACAAAAAAAACAATGGAAGTCACCAGACGAAATTTACCAGCTTTGGTGGCAAAACCAAAAAACAGGTAGGCGCTTATATGCAGGCAGGGCGTATTACCACGAATCGTATGGAGACTATTCTATTCATCTTCACATGTTTGATAGCACTCAAAAAAAAGATCAATTTGATAGTTACTATTTACGTCCTAAACAATGTTGCGAAGAAGGAATTTTCTTTGAAGTGCAAAAGGCCATCTACAAAGAAGGACGAGTATTTCGTCTGGAAATGGGAAGTGCATTTCAAAGCCATTTGAACAAGGCAGAGATTGAGATTGATTTATTTTATGGAAATGGACACCAGCTTATTTTAACTGAAAAGCAAAAACTTAAAGGAGCACAAGCATGAACAAGGTACTACCTAAAATGTTTTGTATTGGACTGGGAATTTTTCTTTTTTATCTATGCCCAGAAATGGCATTTTCTCAGACGGCCGGCTTTGATAGCAAAGTAAACAGTCTCACGAACTTAATCGTTGGAAAAATTCTTCCTGCAGTGGCCGTCTTTGGACTTATCTATGCAGCGATTCTAGCGGCCGCTGGCGATGAAAGTAGCAAGCGAAGAATGGTTTTAGTTGTTATCGCATCGATTGTTGGAATATTGGCCAAATTTATTATTCCTATGTTTCAAGGAGCAATGTGATGCAAGAACTTGATTCATCCGTTGTTCATCGTCACCTTGATGCCAAGCTAAAAATTGCAGGAATGGAAGCTCTGGATTTGCTTTTGGCGCTTATTCTATCGGCGGTCATGGGATTATTTTTTGAAGGAAGTTTGCTTGGCGCTTCTTTCATTGTTGGGATGCCTCTTTTGTTTTTAGGCATTGTTGTTCTTTTGAAACGTAACAAAGGGGAAAACTATTTAAAAGATTGGATTCGCTTTTCGATGCTCAGAGGGTTTTATAGCGCATCAGAAAAATTAAAACACCAATCAAAACTCATTCTCAACATCGTAAAAGGAGACTATCAGTGATCTTTAGTGAACAAGAATTACTGGCACGAGCTATCAGCAGAGGCTTATGTGATATTAGCGAATATGTAGATCATTTTTATGACCCCGCAATTGATGGAACTTTTGAAGAAGTTGAAGATGATCTTGAGGCCTTGGCAATAGAGCTTCGAGGGCTGCTTAAAAAAATTGAAGAATATAGGGAGCTCTATGTTTGCTAATGAAGAAGCTAAGTTTTTGGCCCTAGGAGATCATTTTTCTGGATGGAAATTTGATGGTGATTTCCTTGTTTTTGATGATGGCTCTTTGGGAGCAGGGTTTCGTTTGAGTGGCGTGGATATCACGGCCACTTTAAGTGAAGAAATCAATAGCGTAAATACAAGAATCCAAAGTTTAATCAATTCTTTAGAGGAGAGATACAAGGTTCAGCTATTTTATAAAGTTTCAGGAGATATTACTTCAACTATTGATGCTCATTTAGAAGAAATGACTGGGGAAGAGGGTAACGTCAAAGAAGTCTGCTCAGGAAGAGCAAACTTTTTAAGAAAAAATATGGCGCTTGGAAATTTCTACAAGCAAGAAATTTATTTTTTCTTAAGGTCAAAGAGCTTTCGTCAAAGAAAGAAAAATTTTTTCTCTTCTTCTCAAAAATTTGAGCAATTCTTGAAGACAGATTTTGAATCCCACAGGGAATCTTTTAAGCGCCAATTAATGCTTGCGCGGGATTATTTTCAAAGTTTAAGTATGGAAGTGAAGGATCTCTCCAAGGAAAAGTGGCATAAACTGATATTTGAATATTTTAATCTTGAGAGATTCAAAACTATTGGTCCAGCAAGCTTAAGAGAAGATGATCAAAGTCTTACTACTTTGCCAGAGCAAATTTTTTTTACTGATCTTTTTGTGCATAAAGATTCGCTGCAAATGGGAGAAGTTTTTTACCGCTTCATTAACTTATCTCTTCTTCCAGAGAAAACTTTTGCTTCGATGATTGATCGTCTTTGCAAGCTTCCATTTCATTATTATTTGAATCAAACGCTTGAAGTTAAAAATCAATCAAAAGAAGTAGAAGTTCTTGAGCTTAAAAGACGTATGGCCCACGCCATGGCCGCAGGAGCAAAAAACGTTTCTGATTTGGATTCGGAATCCAAGCTTTCCAATTTAGAAGGGTTGCTTAGTGAGCTAGTGGCCGGTGGTGAAAAAGTAGTGGAGCAAGGGTTGCAAATTATTCTCTTTGATGAGGATAAAAAAGAGTTGTCGCGTAAAGTGGATATGACGCTTAGGGAATTAAGAAGTCTTAATCAAGCAGAAGGTATTGCAGAGACATTAGCGAATTTTGAGTGTTTTAAGAAAAGTTTTCCAGGGAGTTGCGAAAGTTTTAGGACAAAGAAAATAAAGTCAAGCAATGCCGCTCACCTGCTTCCGCTGTATGCCAACTGGGAAGGAAATAAAAGGCCAGTGTGCTTATTTCCTACGCGTGATTTGACGCCATTTTCCATTGATCCGTTTTCGCCAGAACTTCCCAATTGGAACGGGTTAATTATTGGTGGAAGTGGATCAGGTAAATCGTTTAGTGTGCTTCAAATCTTGCTTCAATTTGTAACCCAAAAGCAAAAACCAAAAATCGTACTTGTAGATAATGGAAGATCTAGCGAAAACTTTGTGAAGGTTTTAGGAGGCGAATTTATTGATGTGTCATTGGAATCAGGAATTTGCTTAAATCCCTTTGATTTAAATCCAGAGGAAAAGACACCATCAACCTTAAAGGTGAAATCCATTCTTGCTATGCTGGAACTGATATTTAAAGACGAGCAAAAAGAATTTTTGCCTAAAAGGGAGAAAGCACTTTTAGAAGAGTGTATTTTTAAACTTTATTCAATTTGTCGAAATACGCCAACGCTGAGTGATCTTAAAGAGCTGCTCGATCGTCACCAAGATGTAGTGATGAAAAAATATGGCGATATTTTGTATTCTTGGACGGGACAGACGGCCTTTGGAAAACTCTTAGATGGCAAAACGACAATTGATTTAAAGAAACAAATTACGGCAATCGAAGTGAAGGGACTGGATGATTATCCTGATCTGAAAGATGTGTTTATGCTTTTAATAACGGGAATTGTGCAGAAGGCCTCTGTCGAAAATACTTCTGATCCCACAGTGCTCATTTGCGATGAGTCCCACCGCCTTTTTAAAACACCTGCGACCAGAGATTACATCCTCTATTGCTACCGAGTTTTTAGAAAATACAACTGCGCCATCTATTGTATTTCTCAAAATCACAAGGATTTCTTGAGTATTCCTGAAGTGGCGGATGCCATTTTTCCCAACACTACCCATGTCTATATCTTGAGACAGCGAAAAATTGATTGGGAAGATTTTCAAAAAACATTTGATTTTAATGATGCTGAAGTTGAGCTTATTAAAACGCTAAGAATTAAAAAGCGCGACTATTCAGAGATCTTTTACATGCAAGATGAAAAAAGATCCATTTTGAAAATTACTCCTGACAATTTGAGCTATTGGATCTGTACCAGTGATGGCAGCGATAAGAGCAAAATTGAAGAGGCGCAAAAGAAAAATCCAGAGAAATCGCTTTTGGAAATCTTAAAGAGCTTAAGTGAGAGTGAGCATGTGGCCTAAAAGATTTAGTGTGGGATTAGGGACAATGCTTTTACTTATGTTGCTACCTACTGCAAGAGCGCAATTTAGTGATGGGAGTGGATGGGCCAATTACGTTTATTTGGTAAAAATTTATGCGGAAAATTTGCGCCGCTTCTACCAGCTAAAAGAAATGATTGAGCAAGCTCATCGGCATGATCAATACATTCGTGTACTCAACGAGGGACTCAATAACGCTGTCGGTTTAATGAGTGTTTTTCCTCTAAAGGATGAAAAAATTTTGGGGCAGATTCGCGAATTTCAAGGAGCGCTAAATAAGATTGAAGAAATCTATGGCATCATCCCGCGAAGTTCAGAAGAAGCACTTCAAAAGCTACACGATTTAACGATTGCTGAAAGCTTAAAACTCTCTACTGCCTCTTTTGGCTATGCAGAAAAGCAAGAAATCAATGCTCAGCAAGTTTTTGTGCAAAGTATGTCAGCTTCCCCTAAAGGAGCAGAACGTATGCAGGCGCAAACAAGTGCTCAAATTTTGCACTCCATCGGGCAGCTTCTAAAACTTAATGGGCAAATGCTTAAGATGCAAAGCGAATCTTTTGCGCTTACGAATAAGGATGAAAAAGATTCTTCTTCCAATTTTAACAAAACAAAAAAGGATTTGGGTAAGGCGATGGACGAACTTAAACCAACCTATGAGTTACCGAGGTTTTAGCAGTGGCAGATGAAAAAAATATAGAAAAAAGTATCGACACACGTTACGTCGCCCTCTATTGCCGTTATGTGTATCGCTTTATTATGTTGTCAATTGTAAAAATTGACCGCACGTTTCTTCCCACAATTTCAAAAATATCATTTTTTTTCTTAACATATCTCGTAGGCCTCGAGGGAATGACTATGCCAAGAGAATACGTTACAGAACTTGAAAGAGACTTCTTTTATTCGGGGAAAAAACTTCCGGATCTATATTTGAAGTACCTTCATTATGAAAAAAATGTTCACAAGTTAGAGCTTGGAGGACTCCAGAATAGAAAAAATCCAATCTTGAAATTTATTGTTGATCATCCTGGCAAGAATGCTCCTTCGACAATTGGCAGATTAACTCGTAGCGAAGTTCAAGAGTACACAATGAATTCTGCAGCGAAGCTGTCTCGTAATATGAAGCGAAATTTGGTTATTTCGCTAAGAAGTTTTTTTAGGTTTCTCCATTTGTATGAATATACAAAAATTGATTTATCCAAGTCAGTGCCCATGATTGTTGCTCACCGAATGGCCACTGTTCCAAGAGGCATGCCTTGGAAAGCAGTCGAGAAAATTTTATCTACCATTAATAGAAAAAATTTTAGCGGAAAAAGAGATTATGCTCTGATTCTGACTCTTGCCAGATATGGTGTTCGCTCGTCTCAAATAAGAGATTTAAGAATAAAAGATATCGATTGGAAGAAAAAAACTATTTTTTTCGCTGGAAAGAAAAATGGCAAGGATGTCATTGCCCCATTATATCAAGATGTCGCTAATGCATTGATTCAGTATTTTAAAGGGGGGAGAAAAAATGCTCCCCCTCATTATGAAAATGTATTTTTGAAAACTGGTACTGGCGGAAGTCAGATCTCAGGCCAAGTGCCGATGAATGCAAGCATTTGGAATATTGTGAATAGAAGACTTAGAGATAGTGGCCATGAAGGAATTATTGAGCATGCAAGAGGCCCACATGCCATACGCCATGCTTTTGCCAGTAAACTTCTTGAAGAAAACATGCCCATAAAAAATATTGCTGATTTACTTGGGCACGCTTCCTTGAACACAACTTTTATCTATACGAAAGTGAGCATAAAAAAGATGTTGGAACTTTCCCATGCATGGCCGGAAAAAGTATGAGGGATTGATGGAAAAAAAATGGTTAGGCGAAGTTGGCGAATTGATGAAAAAGCATTTTGAACTCCGAGTGGCCGTGGGTCGCGTTGGCGATGCAGATAAAAGCACACTCCAGCAGTTCAACCGATTCTTGGTAAAATATTACCCCAAGCTCAAGATTCCCAATCGCCTCTCCATTATGCATTTTATGAAATCCAAGTCTCATTTAAGCATTGGCGGAAAGCGCAACACCATCATTTATATTAGGCAATTTTGTCTTTTTCTTAATCAACGGGGGATCAAATGTTATCTGCCAGATAAGACTCTTGTTCCAAAGTATACTTATGAGCCAAGGTTCTATTCTCTTAAGGAAGAAGAAGTCCAAAACTTTATGAGTATTGTAAGGAACAATAAATATCACAAGGGTTTAACTTCTGAAACATATGCAATTGTTATTGGGCTTCTTTGGTGCACTGGTATGAGATCAAGAGAGGTGGTCAAGCTCAATGTCAAAGATGTGGACTTAGAGAAAAAAATTATTTTTATCAGACAAACAAAGTTCTTTAAAGATCGGATCGTGCCGATTAATGCATCAATTATTCAAGCATTAAAAAAGTACATCGATATTAAGTTGGCAGGTGGTCATCCCGGGGGAAAGTCAGATCCCTTTTTTATTACCAAACAAGGTGTACGGGTTCCGCAAAGATCTTTGACTCATATGTTTTTAAGAATGACGAGGAAATTAAAAATCATTGATGCCAATGGCAAACGTCCAGTGTTGCATGATTTAAGACACAATTTTGCAACGAAATCCTTGTATAAGTTTTTAAGTGATCCTAAGAAATATCCATCGCAGGTATGGATGCCTGTTCTTTCGGCGTATATGGGACATACAAATATGTTTTATACCCAATATTATTTGCATCCTGATTTTGACTTAATGGTGGATGCTTCAAAAAAATTTGAATTTTCCAAGGAAGGAAAAAATGAAAAATGAGCTTGGCCTGCAAATACAAAAGTTCTTTCAAGATTATCTTCTTAATGAGCGAGAACTTGGACGTCATACATACTATTCCTACCGAGACACAGTGAAGCTTTTTTTGGCCTACCTTCAAGGGGAAATTGGAAGAAGACCAGTTGGACTTAATGATTTAACGGCCGTGAAAGTTATCAGCTTTTTAGAGATGCTCAAAAAGAAGCGAGGCAATGGAGTAAAAACTCAAAACCAAAGGCTCGCGGCCTTAAAACACTTGTTTCAATACTTAAAAAATAATGATCCCACACGAATGAATCAGTATGAAAGGATTGATCACATCAATTTTAAAAGAGCGCCGCGTGTTCCCATTGAATACCTTGAGAAGAAGGAAGTGGATGCAATCATGGCCTGCATTAATCAACAAACTCTTAAAGGACGACGTGATTATGGCATGCTTTTACTTCTGTATAATAGTGGTGCTCGAGTTCAAGAAATTTGTGATCTAAAAAAGAAAGACATCCAGTGGTCAAATCCCTACATGGTAAAACTTAAGGGGAAGGGAAATAAAACAAGACATGTTCCTCTTTGGAAAAAAACAGTTGAGGCATTATCTTACGTCGTAAAGGGAAAAGAAGAAAATAATTTTATTTTTGGAAAGAATGAGATGGCACTTACCCGATTTGGAATTCGCTACATTATTCTCAAGTACGTCGAAGCTGCGATTAAAGATTGTCCGACTTTGAAGTCCAAAAGAATTGGCCCACATACTTTTCGTCACACCACGGCCATGCATCTTTTGCAATCTGGAGTCGATATAACGGTTATTAAAAACTGGCTTGGCCACGTGGATCTTAATACTACTCATGGTTACATTGAAATCGATATGAAAATGAAAAAGGAGGCAATGAAGAAATTAAAACCAACCAATGAACAAGTTGAAGAAGATTTACTAAAAAAACATGGAGACATCGTTTCATGGCTCTCATCGCTATGAGATATGTGCAGAAAATGACTTTAAAATTAACAAACCTAGAGGAGAAAAAATTAAAATGAAAAAAAGTTCACATAAAAAAGTACTAACCATAACGGCAATAAAGGGCG
>Ga0247844_1007639_pt1 | contig 12129 bp, 10 predicted proteins | sample LaCtaG_FD_192421 | JGI IMG/M metagenome (GOLD analysis project Ga0247844, IMG submission 192421) | Freshwater microbial communities from meromictic Lake La Cruz, Castile-La Mancha, Spain - LaCruzMarch201714.5m_1 | ecosystem: Environmental > Aquatic > Freshwater > Lake | place: Spain: Castile-La...
TTGAACCTCACATCGGCCGATTATGTAATACACCTGGATCCGTGGTGGAACCCAGCCATTGAGGATCAAGCCTCGGATCGCGCACATCGTATTGGTCAAACACGCCCAGTAACCATCTACAGGCTAGTGGCAGAAAATACCATCGAAGAGAAAATCATACAACTGCACAATACCAAACGAGATTTGGCAGACTCACTTCTCGAAGGCAGCGATCAATCAGCACGTATGTCTTTGAATGAATTGGTATCGTTGATTCAAGAGGGATTTTAGGAATAATTACTGGGGGCTGAATTTCGATTTTGAAATTCAGCCCTTATTATATAATATTATGCTGCAGCTTTACCACTGCGCAACAAAAACAGTAATAACCCTCGGTGAAATGCTTGATAATGTGAGTGTAAGTATTGATTAATATATTACATAAATTCAGCAATTAATAACAGTATCAGATTTACAAATACTTAATAACATAAACATTTTTATCAACACAAATACTCGGGAAAGTTAATGCGGAATGAGTAGCAAGTGCGAACTAAAACCAAAAAAAATATGCAATTAGATATATCACACATCGAATTTATTTCCGAAATTAAAAGTCAGATAAAAGCGGCACAATACAGGGCATTGCAAAAAGTAAATTCTGAACAAGTAAACCTTTACTGGAACATTGGAAAAACCATACTCGATCGTCAAAGGCAATTTGGATGGGGGAAGGCATTGTTGAGATACTAGCCTCTGAACTTCAAAAAGAATTTGTGGGAGTGGCGGGATTTTCGGCTCGCAACTTATGGTATATGAGAAATTTATATGAGCAGTACAGTCAAAGCGAACTAATTCTGCAACCAATGGTTGCAGAAATTCCATGGACACACAATATCATCATCATTGAGAAATGTAAAAATGAACACGAACGACTTTTTTACATACACCTTACCAAACAAAAAAGTTGGTCTAAAACCATGTTAATCAATGCTATTGAGTCACAAAACTATCAACGAACACTGGTCAATCAAAACAATTTTGAACAGACACTTCCTGCTTCTACGGCACAAGATGCCGATATGTTGGTAAAAGATGAATACTTATTTCAATTTCTTAATCTTTCCGAACCCTATTCCGAGCTCCAATTAGAACAAGCCATACTTTCAAACATCCGCAACTTCCTAATTGAATTAGGGGGAGATTTCGCTTTTTTAGGTAATCAATATCCACTAAGAGTAGACAATAAAACTTTTGAAATTGACTTGCTGCTTTACCACAGACAGCTACAATGCCTGGTGACTATTGAACTAAAAACCGAAGAGTTCCTGCCAGATTTTGCTGGAAAAATGAATTTTTACCTTAGCGCCCTTAACCACACAGTAAAAAAGGAACACGAAAAACCAAGCATTGGTATCATTATCTGCAAATCGAAAAACCGAACCATAGTTGAATTTGCCTTGCAGGACATAAACAAGCCTATTGGCATAGCCACTTACAGCTTAGTGGATAAACTGCCCGATAATATTCAAAAGTTTTTTCCATCCAATAGCGAATTTATTAGCCGAGTGGAGTCGATTACAAATTACATACAAAATAAAAATGCAAAAAGACATTAAGATAACTTTCTGAAATTTAGCATTATAATGATTAATTAACACACAACAAAAAATGTGAATAACCCCCAGTGAACGGAGTGATACTGAGGCGTAAAATCCTGGAATGACAATTCATTAGATTTTCACTGAACATATAGTGTTGAAAATTAAATAATTATAAAATGTTATTGTTTGTCGTGCTAAAAACCTCGGTTTCCAAACTACTTCGTGCTAAAAGCTTCTACCTTGCAAAAACGCACAAAATAATCAACCGACTATCCATTTAAAGCCACTTCTCCAGTGGCTTTTTTTGCATCCATAAATCAAATATCTGCATCCATAATCATATCAAAGAGCTTAGTTCAGAAAATAATGTACATCGTCGTGAGAACGGATGTGTATTTAAGAAAATGCCTATTCTTATCATCATAGCAGGATGCAATGGTGCGGGGATCTGCTCAGTTCTACATAACCATATTATTAATTAAGTGTACTGTAAGAATAAATAACTTACAATTTAGATTAAAATTCAAAAAAAACAATTACATTCGTGAATAAATTTTTAATAAAAATAATATGGGAAAAATATCCAGCAAATCTAGTAGAAAATTAAAACGTTTTGGCTACATTCTTTTTATAGCATTCGTTATAATTATATCCATATTTTTAGCATTTTATTCAGCTAATGGAGAGTGGTGGCAAACTAAATTGACAAGCAACACTAATACTGTAGAATATGCAACTTTTTTATTTTCAATGATTGCTGCAACTTTTGGCATCTTCACATTCTATAAACAATTAGATGAAGGAAATAAAACTAGTAATGCACAATTCTTAATCGAGCTGAGAAATATGTTTGCAACACCAGAGAGAATGAAAATTCACAGTATCATTCAAACCAACAATGAGCAAGCAATTAAAACCTATACTCCACAGAAAAATGAGCTGCAACAAGAAATAGACCAAGATGGTAGAGAAGAACTATTGGATGACTACTTGGGCTTATTTGAGTTCTGTAAATTACTTATCGATAAAGGTAGTTTGTCGGAAGAGGATTTTTTGACTTTTTACAAGTATCGTTTAGAGAATATCTTAAAGTCTGATGCGATAATGGAGAAGTTTGAATGCGAAAAAAAATACTGGAGATCTTTATTTGAATTGATATTAGATCTTCAGGATCAACTAGAGATAGGGCATGACAAGATAGTTAAAATTGAAAATTTTATAAAATAATTAATTTTAAACTTTCAAATGCGCCGTTAAAGGCAGTGTGTTTTTATTGCTAAAAACCTGAAAAACAATAATTCTTCACACGAAAATATGCATAACGAACCACTATATCGTGTGAAAAAATGGGTTCTGCATTATAAACAAAATAATCAACTGACTATATACATTTAAAGCCACCTCTCCAGTGGCTTTAAATGTATCCATAAATCAAAAATCTGAATCCATAAACATTTCAAACAGCTTGGGTCAGAAAGTTTACATCGCCAAACTCTTGACAGAAAAAACCTACCTAGATATTTCTAAATTTGGCAAACAAGGATTCTACTTTGTACAAATTATGGATGAAAAAGGAATGGTTATTGGAAGTAAAAAAGTAGTGTTGCTGTAAAAAACGCTCAATATACATTGCTAAAAATGTGAGGTATAAATGCCTGCATATTTGATAGCAATAATTCAATTGTAAATATTTAACTAAAATATATAGCTACAATAATGAACATATGTTCATTATTGTAGCTATATTTGTACCCGCAAATAAATAACCATACAATGTCACGACCAAAACAAAGCAGGAAAATTTGTAATCCGCCATTAATGCAAGGATTTAAACCCTATGGGTTAATAAAAAACAATTGTAGTTCCATCACCCTATTGATGGATGAATACGAAACCCTACGATTGCTCGATTATGAAGGAATGAACCAAGACAAGGCTGCCGAACAAATGAATGTTTCCCGGCCTACCCTTACACGGATATACGAAAATGCTCGAAAAGTGATTGCCCAGGCATTGGTAGAAGGAAAAGTTATTGTAATAGAAGGTGGAAATGTGCAATTTGACAAACAGTGGTTTAGGTGCAAAAGATGTCATAAATTAATAGGAGGTATAGAGAATCATGTCAAATGTAAAAATTGTACAAACTTTGACAGTGATGAATTAATTGCAATAAATATATAGAAATGATTAAATTACAATTCTTATCAGACAACAGAAAAGTTGATGATATTTTTGAAACAGAGCATGGATTATCCGTGTATTTAGAAACAGATGAATACAAATGCTTGCTGGATACGGGTGCGTCCGATATTTATATCAGAAATGCGCAAAAATTAGGTATTGATTTAGCGGAAGTGGATTATGTTTTTATATCTCATGGTCATATAGATCACATTGGAGGTTTGGCCTCATTTTTTAAAATAAACACCAAGGCACAATTTATTATATCGGAAAATGCACTTGATAAACAGTTTTTTTCAAAAAGAAATGGATTGAAAAAAATCAGTTCGGAATTTGACTTTTCGGAATATAAAGATAGATTTATCACCGTACATGAAAAGCTAAAACTTGAAAGAGATATCAATGTATTTGCCACTACATGCAGCTCAAATGCATACCCCAAAGCCAATGATTGCTTATTCAAAATGATGGATGGTGAGTTGGTAAATGATGATTTTGACCATGAACTGGTGGTGACTTTTGGTACCAATTTTTTGATGGTTTACACCGGATGCGCTCACAAAGGGCTGCTAAACATGCTTGATTCCATAGAAAAAGAAGTGGACAGAAGAGTAACTTATGTGGTGGGAGGTTTTTATTTACTGGACAGTACCGACCAAAATAACTTTGAAACCGAACAAGAAATTTCTGAGCTGGCACAACAACTCAGAAACAATTACCAATTCACCGATTTTATAACCGGACATTGCACTGGCGAAAATGTGTACAAGAATTTAAAATCGGTACTTGACGAACATTTACATCAATTTTATGCAGGGCTTACTTACATTGTATAAAGTATTATAAATAAATCATTTAAATTTTAAAAAATAAAATTATGAAAATTGCAATTCCCGTAAAAAGCAACAACCAAATTGACGCACATTTTGGTAATTGCGAGTTTTATCATGTCTATACCGTTTCGGACGACAACAAAATAGTGTCAAAAGAAAAATTAGATTCTCCTCAAGGCTGTGGATGCAAATCGGACATTGCCACAACATTTCAAAACATGGGAGTGAAAATTATGTTGGCAGGAGGCATTGGAAACGGTGCCATCAACAAATTAGAACAACACAACATAAAGGTGATTAGAAATTGCGAAGGCGATGTGGACGAACTAATCACATCATATTTGGCTGGTAATGTGGTAGATGGTGGACAAAACTGCGCTTCGCACGAGGCACATAGTGGTACAGAACATGTTTGTAATCACTAACAGAGATCATAAAAAAGGCTGAACTTCAATTTTGAAGTTCAGCCTTTTTTATACGTTCATCTTGCAAAAAAATTGTTACAAATCAAATCCAATATCGCTACGGAAGTATTTGTTGTTATAAGTTATTTTTTGAGCATTGGCAAAAGAAAGTTCTAAAGCTTCGGCTTTGGTTTTACCATAAGAACTGATAGCCATTACTCGACCACCGTTGGTAACGATATTTCCATCTTTAGAGGCTGTACCTGCATGAAAAACAATGCTGCCCTGTACATCATCCAAGCCAGAAATTATATCGCCTTTAGCGTATGCCTCCGGGTAACCACCAGCTACAAGCATCACAGTAACTGCGGAACGCTCATCAATTTCTATCGTTTTTTCATTCAAATTACCATTGGCTACTCCTTCTAGTAATTCTACAAAATCACTCTTGATGCGCAACATTACTACTTCAGTTTCGGGATCGCCCATGCGTGCATTGTATTCTATGGTCAATGGTTCACCTTTCACTTTTATCAAACCAAAAAAGATAAAGCCTTTATAGACTATACCTTCACTGCGCAATCCATCTACCGTGGGTTTTATAATTCTATCTTCCACTTTTTTCATAAATTCCGCATCGGCAAATGGCACTGGCGAAACAGCACCCATACCACCTGTGTTCAATCCCTTGTCGCCCTCGCCTATACGTTTGTAATCTTTGGCTACAGGCAAAATTTTGTAATTTTCACCGTCGGTGATTACAAAAACAGAACATTCAATACCATCCAAAAACTCCTCAATTACCACTGTTTTGCTGGCAGCACCAAATTTGCCATCCAACATAGCATGTAGTTCGGCTATTGTTTCATCTAAATCATTCAATATCAACACACCCTTGCCAGCTGCCAATCCGTCGGCCTTTAGCACATAAGGTGCTTCTAACTTTTTCAAAAACTCAATTCCCTCGGCTATATTGTCGGATGTTACACTCAAATATCCAGCAGTAGGAATGTTATGGCGGAACATAAATTGTTTGGAAAAATCCTTGCTGCCTTCTAATTGTGCACCCACTTTATCAGGGCCAACTACCGCTACCGATTTCAATTGATCATCGGCAGCAAAGAAATCAACAATACCTTTTACCAATGGATCTTCGGGACCTACCACTACAATACTTACATTGTTGTCAAGCACAGCTTTTTTTATGCTCTGAAAATCATCAGCTTGTATGTTTAAATTAGTGGCAATAGCGGCTGTTCCAGGGTTGCCTGGTGCTACAAAAAGTTGCGTAAGTTTTGGGCTTTGGGCTATTTTCCAAGCCAACGCATTTTCGCGACCGCCCGAACCTAAAAGAAGAATATTCATGGATTAATGTTTTTAAATTTTGAACTGCAAAAGTAGTTTTTTTTGACCACTTTGCCAAACTCAATTTTTTCTTAACCAACACCATCTGTAAAATCATCAAAACCCATTTTGCAAGATAGAATCTATCGTGTGTAAATAATTGCATTTATGTGTGGTATGGAACTCAAACAAAAGCAAATTCCTTTGTGGGTTGTCGAGTTTATTTGTGTAAAAAAATCAAGGCTATTCTTTGGTTAGAACAGCCTTGATTTGTAAATATTAAAACATCACTTTGATGATATTCTACACTTTTTTTACATTAATTTTTACAATATAATCATCAAATTCCAACTCTGTAGCTTCGTATAAACAAACAACCAGTTCCACCGAATTGGCCAACGTTTGCGTGGCAATGTAGCTTGCATACTCTTCTACCGCACTTGAAATTTCGGGGCGACTTTCAACTTCTACTACAATTTTGTCAACAATTTCATATCCATTGGATTTGCGAATGTTTTGTATGCGGTTTACAAGCTCACGGGCAATACCTTCGCGCTCCAAAGCATCGGTAACAGTAATGTCCAGCGCCACGGTTAATCTGCCCTCATTGGCCACTAACCAGCCTGGCATATCTTCGGTGATAATATCTACATCCTCGGTAGTAAGTATCACCTCACCCGATGGCAAAACCAGTGTATATTCCCCTTTACGTTCAATTTCGGCAATCTCAGCTTTACCAAATTTTGTCATTGCTTGCGCAATTTCTTTCATTTGTTTGCTGTATTTTTTTCCAAGGGTTTTGAAATTTGGCTTGATTTTTTTTACCAAATTTTCCATGTCCGTATCTGCCGAAATAATTTCTAATTCCTTGATGTTTACTTCTGCTTTTACCAAATCGGCAATATAAACCAATTGTTGATAAGTAGCCTCATCAGGTGCTGGAACTACAGCTTTTGTCAGTGGCTGGCGCACTTTTTTATCCGCTTTTCTGCGGAGTGCCAAAATCATGGATGAAGTTTGTTGTGCCAGTTGCATACAGGCCTCCAAGTTGCTGTCAATCAATGCTTCGTTATAAGTAGGGAAATTGGATAAATGAACCGATTCTGACCTGTCTTTACCAGTAACAGCATTCAAATCCAAGAATAATCTGTCGGAGAAAAATGGTGCTATTGGTGCTATCAATTTAGCCACAGTTTCCAAGCAGGTATACAATGTTTGGTAAGCCGAAATTTTGTCCTGATCGTACTCACCACCCCAATAACGTTTGCGATTTAAACGTACATACCAGTTACTTAGGTTCTCTCCTACAAAATCAGATATGGCACGTCCAGCACGTGTTGGTTCATAAGTTTCGTAATACTCAGTAACGTCTTTCACCAAGGTATTGAGCAACGAAATAATCCAGCGGTCAATTTCTGGGCGATTTTCCATTGGAATTTCCGCCTCAGCATAACTGAATTTATCTACATTGGCATACAATGAAAAGAATGAATAGGTATTATATAGTGTTCCAAAGAATTTACGGCGCACCTCCTCTATACCAGCTTCGTCAAATTTTAGGTTATCCCATGGCGAGGCATTGGTCATCATGTACCAACGCAATGAATCTGACCCATGTTTCTCTATTGTGATAAATGGATCTACACCATTGCCCAAACGTTTTGACATTTTATTGCCATTTTTGTCCAGTACCAGTCCGTTGGAAATGACATTTTTAAACGCCACCGACCCTTTTATCATGGTACTAATGGCATGAAGCGTAAAGAACCAACCACGGGTTTGATCCACGCCTTCAGAAATGAAATCGGCGGGGAAGGACTCCAAAAAGCCCCCTAAATCCCCCGAAGGGGGACTTAAGAGTGCAGCTAGAATCTGTTTTAGGACTGAATCAGTTTCAACCAGCACTTCTTCATTTGTAAATCTGATTACTTTATAACCATATTTTTCTAAAATTTCTGTTTTTAATTTGTCTAATTCAATTGCCGATGGCTCATTGTGATAAGCTCCATCCACTTCAATGACCAATTTTTTAGACAAACATACAAAATCAACAATGATATCATCAATAATATGTTCTCTTCTGAACTTGAAATCTCCAAGTTTTTTTCCTCTTAAATTCTCCCATAGTGCAGATTCTGCCTCTGTAGGAAATTTGCGATGATTTTTGGCGTTCTCTTTTAGCAAATTGTACATGATTGGATTTGCCGTTTCGTAATGCGCTCTTAAGCCCTCCCCTTTGGGGAGGGTATGGGTGGGGCTAAACGGATAATGCACTTGTGCATAAGGCATTGCGCCCGAATCGAACCATACATCAATAAGGTCCAATTCACGTTTCATTGGTTTGCCTGATGCTGATACCAAAATTATTCCGTCCACATACGGACGGTGTAAGTCGATATTTTTTACCGAATAATTCACGGTAGTGTACTCTCCAACTTTAAAATTTTTGTATGGATTTTCGGTCATGAAACCGGCAGAAATAGACTCTTCAATACCGTCGATTAAATCTTCTACAGAACCAATGCAAATTTCTTCCAATCCATCATCGGTGCGCCAAATTGGAAGTGGAGTGCCCCAATATCTACTGCGTGATAAGTTCCAATCTTGCAAATTCTCAAGCCATTTACCAAAACGCCCAGCACCAGTAGATTGAGGTTTCCAATTGATGGTATTGTTCAGTTGGATCATCTCTTCGCGACAAGCTGTGGTTTTTACAAACCAACTATCCAATGGGTAATACAACACGGGCTTGTCTGTTCTCCAGCAGTGTGGATAGTTGTGCACATGTTTTTCTATTTTGAAAGCCAAACCTTGTTGTTTAAGCATTACGCAAATGTCAATGTCCAGCGTAATTACATTTTCGGTATCCGCACTATTATTGTCGCTGCCATCTTTTGGAGGTGTGGGTGTTGTCTCGAAAGCATTTTTTACAAATCTACCAGCAAATTCGGCATAAAGTGTTTCGTTGATATTTTCAGCTACAAACTCAGCACTTAAATCTTCTATTTTGAAGAACTTACCAGTTCTATCTACCATTGGCTGACGGTTGCCATCTTTATCTACCATCATCAAAGCTGGCACACCATTTTGTTTAGCCACTCTATCATCATCGGCACCAAAAGTAGGTGCAATATGTACAATACCAGTACCATCTTCGGTAGTTACAAAATCGCCTGTAATCACCTTAAATGCACCTTTGCCAGGATTTACCCACGGTATAAGTTGTTCGTATTCAATGCCCGCAAGGTCGGAACCCACACATTCACCTAGAATTTTAAAAGGAATATTTTTATCACCCACTTTATAATCTTCCAATGCCATTTCTGCATTTTTAGGATTAAAATGATTGTTCAATAATTCCTTTGCCAAAATCAATTTCACCGTAGCTCCAGTATATGGATTGAAAGTATCTACCAACACATATACGATATTTGGACCAACGCAAAGTGCAGTATTTGAGGGCAATGTCCAAGGAGTTGTAGTCCAAGCTAGGAAATAAATAGGCCCCCTAAATCCCCCTTGGGGGACTTTTTGGCATGTTTGTGCATCCTCAAGTGCAACCTTTATTTTCTCTAAAACAGCGTTAGTATCACAAAGAACCTCTTCGTTTTTAAAGCGTATTACTTTAAAACCTAATTTCTCAAGTAATTCCGTTCTTAGATTATCGTATTCAATTGTTTCAATATTATCATGATAGCCACCATCAACCTCAACTACTAATTGTTTTTCAATGCAAACAAAGTCAACAATACAATCAGCAATGATGTGTTGTCTTCTAAATTTATAATTGTTTAGCTGTTTACTTTTCAGCTGCTCCCACAAAGTATCTTCGGCTTGAGTAGGATTTTTTCTATGTTGAACTGCTAATTCTTTTAATCGTGAGTAAATAGATGGCGATGCGGTGAGACATTTTAGTTGATTTACCTCTTCCGCACTCGCCAAAAAGTCCCCTAAGGGGGATTTAGGGGGCAGGTTAGATATCTTAAACTGCGCCACACATGTCGTATCTTTCACATCACGATAGCAACCAGGTTGGTTGAGCTCGTGCGTAGAAAGTCCAGTTCCCGCTGCTGGTGAGTATGGCTGAATGGTGTAACCTTTGTACAACAGATTTTTATCGTACAACTGTTTTAGTAACCACCACAATGATTCGATATATTTATTGTCGTAAGTAATGTATGGATCGTTCATGTCCACCCAATAGCCCATTTTGGTGGTGAGGTCTTCCCACTCCTTGGTATATTTGAGCACGTCTTTTCTACATGCATCGTTATAATCGTCCACGCTAATTTTTTTACCAATGTCTTCTTTGGTAATTCCCAAAGCTTTCTCTACACCCAATTCTACTGGCAAGCCGTGCGTGTCCCATCCAGCCTTGCGTTTTACCTGAAAGCCCTGCATGGTTTTGTAACGACAAAACACATCTTTAATGGTACGCCCCATTACGTGGTGTATACCTGGTAATCCATTGGCAGAAGGTGGTCCTTCGTAAAAAACAAAAGAGGGATTGCCTTCACGGGTTTCAATGCTTTTGTGGAAAATATCTTGCTCTTTCCATTGCGCAAGCATTTCTTTGTTTATGTTAGATAAATTGAGATTGGTGTATTCAGAAAACTTTTTCATCGGCGTGATTATTACCTGTTTTGGGTGTTTTTTATTGAGGTACAAAATTACAAAAAAAAAATGAAGTCTCAGTCAAACTGAAACCTTGTAAACACATCCATGGATGGATTAAACGAAAACAGCATTTTGATTATTGATGCAACAAGTAAAATAACAAAATTCACACGTCATTATAAATTTCAAATAAGGAAGAGCCAGTATTGACGAAATCTCAAATTGTGTGAATTATATTAATATCTTTGTAGAAAATTTCAATTTATTTATAATTAATTTTGTTTTACATCAGAAAAATGGTAGAAATTGAAAATAGTGCATCAATTCAACAAAAGATACAGTCTTTTTTGTCGAACAATATGGATACATACACTCAAACCTCCTATTTGAATATCACAAGTCACAACCCTGCGCGAGCGAGGAATAGTGAAGTGTTAATATCAGCAACAATGTATTGGGAAACTAATATTTTTTTGGTTATTTTCTCAATTGCATGTGACTTTTCAATTGGAGGTTGTTTTGCTTAATTGTTTTGCCAAATACACAACATTGAACATTGTTCCACCTTTACTGCAAACATATTCACCTGTCCCGATTTTATAGTCATTTACCAATAGTCACTACTCTTTTTTTTATCAATACCACTCCGCCAATCACCAACATTAAGCTTGCATAGCCCAACCATTGTGTGTTTTCTGTTCCAATTTTATCCAAATCTATAGCTATATAATGGTTGAATTTTAGGTAATAGAATATTACGCCCAAGGCATTATTAGTAAAGTGCCCAATGATAGGGTACCACAGGTTGGAACTCCATACTGTTAAATACCCGAAGAATGCCCCTAGTAGAAATCGTGGTACAAAACCGTAAAATTGCATGTGTATTGCGCTAAAAATAAATGCAGTAACCCAAATGGCGGTGATTGCTTTTGTGCTGCCTTGGACTATTGTTTGAATGTTGCCTCTAAAAAAAAGTTCTTCGCCCACAGCTGGTAAAATAGCTATAAGTAGGAGGTTGAAAAGCAACGGCAACAAGCCTTGAACTTGTACCATGCGCTCGGTAAGTTGTGCTGTTTCTGCTTCTGCTGTTTTCATCCATTGCTCAAGGGTGGCAAAGGACTCCGGCAAAACCATTTGTTGGTTAAATGCTGATAGCATATTGATAAA